>ERZ761602.1397-NODE-1397-length-43991-cov-22.434405_pt1 | contig 43991 bp, 41 predicted proteins | sample MGYA00512165_ERZ761602 | MGnify/ENA primary metagenome ERZ761602 (study PRJEB28899, sample SAMN02445085) | bioreactor sludge metagenome | biome: EBPR sludge; isolation source: Thorneside wastewater treatment plant | place: Australia: Brisbane, Thorneside...
ACATGAACGCCAGCCTGGTGACCATTGTTGGCCAGGTGCGTCACGGCACCGAGACCATAGCCGTCGCCTCACGCGAGATAGCCTCCGGCAACGCCGACCTGTCGTCGCGTACCGAATCGCAGGCCTCGAGCCTGGAAGAGACGGCCTCCTCGATGGAAGAGCTGACCAGCACCGTCAAGCAGAACGCCGAGAACGCCCGCCAGGCCAACCAGCTGGTGGTTTCCACCGCCGACGTTGCCGCCAAGGGTGGAGCCGTCGTCGGCCAGGTCGTCGACACCATGGCCTCCATCAAGGACAGCTCGCGGAAGATCTCCGACATCATCGGCGTCATCGACGGCATCGCCTTCCAGACCAACATCCTCGCCCTCAATGCAGCGGTCGAAGCCGCGCGTGCGGGCGAACAGGGCCGCGGCTTTGCCGTCGTCGCCTCCGAAGTGAGGAACCTCGCCCAGAGGAGCGCCGGTGCGGCCAAGGAGATCAAGTCTTTGATCGAAGACTCGGTTGGCAAGGTTGACGCCGGCGGCAAGCTGGTTGACGAAGCCGGCAAGACCATGGACGAGATCGTCACCTCGGTCAAACGGGTCACCGACATCATGAGCGAGATTGCGGCGGCGAGCCAGGAACAGAGTGCCGGGATCGAACAGGTCAACCAGGCCGTCGGCCAGATGGACGAGATGACGCAGCAGAACGCGGCGCTGGTCGAAGAAGCTGCGGCTGCGGCCGAGAGTCTGCAGGACCAGGCGGGCAAGCTGGCCGAGGCGGTGAGCGTGTTCAAGCTGGAGAGCGGCGCCTACAGCGTGCGTTCCGAGCTTCCGGTGTCGCGCGATTCGGACGGGGCATCGCAAATTTCCCGGGCCGTCATCGCTGCCCTAGGGAAAGCAACAGGCAAACCCAGGCTGGCGCTGGTTGGGCGGTCGGAGAAACAGGCGGGCGGCATGGGCTGAGCCGTGTCGTCGGCCGGTTAAATCCCGACGGCTGCGTGCCTAATGCGATTTGGCGACGAGCTGGAGGAATTCCTGCCGGGTACGATCGTTGTCGCGGAAGGCACCCAGCATCATCGAGGTGATGGTCCACGAATTCTGTTTCTGCACGCCGCGCATCATCATGCAGAAATGCTGGGCCTCGATGACGACGCCGACGCCGGCCGCACCGGTGGCGGCCTGGATGGCGTCGGCGATCTGGGTGGTGAGTTGCTCCTGGATCTGCAGGCGGCGCGCGAACATGTCGGTGATGCGCGCGATCTTCGACAGGCCGATCACCTTGCCTTTCGGCAGATAGGCCACATGAGCCTTGCCGACGAATGGCAGCAGATGGTGCTCGCACATCGAATACAGCTCGATGTCCTTGACGATGACCATTTCGTTGTTGTCCGAATCGAACACGGCATCGTTGAGAACCTCGTCCAGCGACTGTGTATAGCCCTGCGTCAGGAACTTGAACGCGGCGGCCGCGCGCTCGGGGGTTTTCAGTAATCCGTCGCGCGAGATGTCCTCGCCTGCGCTCTGGATGAGTTGTGCGTACAGCTTGGCGGTATCCATTGCTGATGTCCTAAGGGGTTCAAAGAAGTGCTCCGACTGTGTCAGAGCGACCTGGCATCGTCAAGCCGGGCAGCGCTTGCGTGGATCCTTCAATCGAAAACCAGCTGCGGCAACACCAGGCTGATTTGCGGGATGTAGGTCACCATCATCAGGAAGACGAGCAGGACCACCAGCCATGGCAGCGCAGCCCGCGTGACCTGCACCAGACTCATGCCGGTGATGCCGCTGGTGACGAACAGGTTCAACCCCACCGGCGGCGTGATCATCCCGATCTCCATGTTGACGACCATGATGATGCCGAGGTGGATCGGGTCGATGCCGAGGTGAGTGGCGATCGGAAAGAAGATCGGCGCCAGAATCAGGATGATGCCGGTGGGCTCCATGAAATTGCCCGCCACCAGAAGGATGAGGTTGACCACCAGCAGGAACATCCACGGGGCCATGCCGGCGGCGACGATGTGTTCCGCGATGGTCTGCGGGATGCGTTCGGTCGTCAGTACGTGAGCGAACAGCAGAGCATTGGCGACGATGAACATCAGCATCACGGTTGTCTTGCCGGATTCCATCAGCACTCCGGGAAGCTGGCGCACGCCGATGTCGCGATAGACGAAGATCGCGATGAGCGTGGCGTACACGGCAGCGACGGCCGCCGCTTCGGTCGGCGTGAACACGCCGCCGTAGATGCCGCCCATGATGATGACCAGCAGGGCCAGGCCCCAGATCGAGTCCTTGAATGCGATCAGCAATTCGCGCGAACCGACGCGCTCGGTGCGTGTGAGCGTCAGCTTGCCGGCACGCCACCAGACCGCCGCCGCCAGCATGCCGGACAACAGCAGGCCAGGGAGGATGCCGGCCATGAACATGCGCCCGACCGAGAGCTCGGTGACCGAGGCATAGACCACCATCACGATGGATGGCGGGATCAGGATGCCCAGCGTTCCCGCGTTGCAGATCACCCCGGCGGCAAAGGCCTTCGGGTAGCCGTTCCTGACCATGCCGGCGATCACGATGGAGCCGATCGCCACCACGGTGGCCGGGCTCGATCCGGATACGGCGGCAAACAGCGTGCAGGCCAGCACGCTGGCAATGGCCAGCCCGCCGCGCAGATGGCCGACGGCCGCCACCGCAAAGCGCACCATGCGCTTGGCTACGCCGCCGGTGCTCATCATGGTGCCGGCCAGGATGAAAAACGGGATCGACATCAGCGTGTAGTGCTCGCTGGTCTCGTACAGCTTGATCGACAGGCTGGCCAGCGAGTCCTCGGCGAAGAACAGGATCGTCAGCATGCTGGACAGGCCCAGGGAAATGGCTACCGGCATGCCCAGCGCCATCAGGAGGAAGAGCGAAGCGAACAGGAACGCGGTGCTCATGGTGCGTCCCTGCTTTTGAGCTTGAGCGCATCGTCGACTTCGTTGCCGAGGTGCAGCCGGTCGGAACGGCCGGTGATCAGTGCCCACAGGACCTGTCCGAGCCGCAGCACCAGCAGCAGGTAGCCGAGGGGCAGGATGGACCGTACGATCCAGATGGGGATGGGCAGGTCCTCCAGCTCGATGCCGATGAGTTTCATCTTGCTGACGTAGACCCACGAGCCGTAGATCACGAGTCCGGCATAGAGCAGGCATAGCAAGACGATGACGATGGATATCGCGCGGCGCAATCCGGGAGGGAACCGCTTGACCAGCGCATCGACGCCAATGTGCGCGCCCGTCCGCACACCATACGAGATGCCGACGAAAATCATCGCGGCGAAAAATACCGTGGTCAGTTCCAGTGCCCATGGGAAACCGGAATTGAATCCATAGCGCATGACCACCTGCAGGAAGGTCAGCAGCGTCATCAGCGCAAGCATGACGATGACAATCAACTCCTCGATGCGGTCGAGAATCTTCATAGGGTGCCTGATCAAGAATGCAGGCCCGGAAAAAAGGGCCGTCGGGCCGGCCCCACAGCCTTAGCGCTCGTTGGCCTTGAGTGCGGCGTTGATGACGTCCCGACCGATCTCAGGCTCGAACTGTCTCCACACCGGGGCCATGGCCTTGCGCCACTGGTTGAGCTCGGCCCGGGTCATGGGCAACACTTCGGCCTTCTTGTCGTCGATCACTTTCTGGCGGAAATTGGCATCTTCGTCAAAGGCGATCTTGTTGCCGTACTTGATCGACTCGACCATCGCCTCGTTCAAGCCCTTGCGGATGTTCGGGGGCAGGCCGTTCCACCAGCCCGCGTTGGTGACGACCATGTAATCGAGCACGCCATGGTCGGATTCCATGATGTATTTCTGGACCTCGTGGAATTTCTTGGTGTAGATGTTCGACCACGGATTTTCGGTGCCATCCACCACGCCTGATTGCAGTGCCTGGTAGACCTCGGCGAAGGCGAGTTTCTGCGGGTTGGCGCCGACAGCCTTGAATTGCGCTTCGAGCACGTCCGAGCTCTGGATACGGAATTTCAGGCCTTTCGCGTCCGCCGGCGTGCGCAGCGGCTTGTTGGCCGACAGCTGCTTCATGCCGTTGTGCAAGTAACCGAGGCCCTTGATGCCTTTATCCGTCATGGAGTTCAGCAGCGCCTGGCCCACCGGGCCATCCTGGAAGCGGTCGACTGCCTGGATGTTGTCGAACAGGAAAGGCAGGTCGAAGACCTGCAGTTTCTTGGTGTATTTGCCGAATTTGGCCAGCGAGGGCGCGATGATCTGCACGTCTCCGAGCAGCAGGGCTTCCATCTCCTTGCCGTCGCCGTAGAGCTGGCTGTTCGGGAAGACTTGCACTTCGACCACGCCTGGAAACTTCTTCTCGGCCAATTCCTTGAATTTCAGCGCGGCCTGCCCCTTGGGTGACTGGTCGGCCACGACGTGGGAATACTTGATGACGATGGGGGCTGCACTGGCTGTGTGTGCGATGAGGAACGCGGCCGCGATGGCCAGGAAACGCAGTGGCAATGACATGATGCTCTCCCTGTTATTAATGATCGGTTCGGGTGCCCATAGTTGGTATTTATAGCGCAAATCTGCCGAGCGGGTAGGGGATGGAGCGTGGCAGGTCGGACGCGCGCGCCGGGCCGCATCCCGTGTCGCCACGGTTTCGACGTCGAGCGCCCCGTCAGCCGCCCGGCGCTGAACGGCATGATGGCGGCGGTTGCGCCGCGATCTGTTCGTCAGGGTTAGCGAGCCGACAGGTAGCGTGGGAAGGCGTGTTTGTCGAGCAGGATCTCGATGAGGTTGATCGTGCCGGTCAGGTCGGCGTTTGCGAACAGGACGTCGAGCTCGGCCTCGGTTTCGATGCGGTAATGATGGACTCCGAACGATTGCGCGAGCAGGCCGAAATCGGGGTTGGTGAAGTCGCAGTCGATGTAGCGTTCGCCGTAGAGCTGGAACTGGTTCTTGCGGATGAGCGAGAGCGTGCCGTTGTTGATCACCACCACATTGAGCGGAATGCCGTAGTTCACCGCAGTCATCATTTCCATGCAGCACATCTGGAAGCCGCCGTCGCCGAGGATGGCGAAGGTGGGGCTGTCTTTCGCAAAGCAGCGCGCGCCGATGGCAGCGGGGATCGCGTGGCCCAGCGACGAAATGCCGGAATTGGGGAAGTAGTGGTTGCGGTCGGAGACGTCGAAGTAGCTCTGCGCGAAGACGATGTTGTCGTCTAACACCAGGGCGTTGTGCGGGAAGTGCCGCGCGAGCCGGCTGAAGAACCCCTGCATCAGGCGGAAGGACTGTGCCGATGCCGCGTCGGGTTCATCGGCCGTCAGGACGGCGGCACGCCGATGGCCATCGAGGCGATCCAGCGTCTTGGGCGGCATGGCGTCGGCCCGGAGGGTGGCGAGGAGATCTTCCGCCACGGCGCGGATGTCGCCGCAGATCGCCACGTCGGGCTGGAACACGCGGCCGAGTTGCGTCGCATCGCGGTCGACCTGGGCGACTTTCTTGCCGCCCAGCAATTTGGCGTCCCATAGATAGCTGGTGCGCTCGTTGAAGCTGGCGCCGAGGAAGACCAGCAGATCGGCGTGATCGACGAGGTAGCGATAGGCATCGCCGTTGGACGTGACGCCGAGACAGCCGAGCGATAGGGGCGAGCCCTCGGCGACCACGCCCTTGGCCTTGAGGCTGGTGGTGACCGGAATGTTGAATTGTGTCGCCAGGGCAGCAACGACGTCGCGTGCCCCTGCCTGGATGCAGCCGTAGCCGGCGACGATGACCGGGGTGTGCGCGGCGCGCAGCAGCTCGGCGAGTTCGGCGATCGAGGCTGTGTGCCGGACGGCGGCCTTGCGCGGAAAGTGGATCTGGTCGAGCACGCTGTCGTCGACTCTCTCCTTCTGCACGTTGTAGGGGATCGACAGCAGCACCGGCCCCGGTTCGCGCCCAAGCAGCGCCTGTGCAGCCTGGTTCAGCACCTGGCCCAGATAGTCGGTGCGTTCGATGAGCTTGTGGTAGCGGGTGACGCTGGCGAACAGCGCACCCTGGTCGATGGCGCCGCCTTCCCCCGAGCTTTCCTGCAGGCCGCCGCGGCCGAAGATGTAGGTGGAGGTCTCGCCGGTGATCGCCAGTACTGGAAGCCGTTCGGCATAGGCATTGGCGATGCCGGTCAGCAGGTTGGTCGCGCCGGGGCCTGCCGTGGCGATGCAGGCCGCGGGCTGGTGCGAGACCCGCGCGTAGCCGCCCGCCATGAAGGCAGCGCCCTGTTCGTGCTTGACCAGCACGCTCTTCACGCCCGAATCGTGCAGGCGGTCGTAGATGGGCAGTACATGCGCACCCGGCATGCCGAAGATGTGGTCGATGCCCAGGCGTTCCAGATACCGGACGATCAGTTCGCTGACGGAAATGTTCATGTGCTTGTTATGGGGTGGGCAATCTCGCTCCTCCGGCGCGCGTCGACGCATCCGGAGTACCGGATTTGAGCACAAGACGCCGTGCGGGAAAACCTTGACGGCGCCGTAAAACCGCCCTGTCCATGAGGTCTTTGGCCGTGCGGCGGCAAAAGGTTGACGTATGCTGCCGGCCCATGCGCATGCCGCCATGCATCGTTTCCATGAGGGGAAACAGTCGTGAGCATCCGGTTTTCCGTCTTCATCGCCACCAGCCTGGATGGATTCATTGCCCGACCGGACGGCAATCTCGACTGGCTGATCGGCGCCTCCGATTCGACCGACGACCATGGCTATGCCGACTTCATGGCGGGCATCGACGCGCTGGTGATGGGGCGCAATACCTTCGAAACAGCGCTGACGTTCGGGGAATGGCCCTATCCCGGACGCAGGGTGGTCGTGTTCAGCCGGACATTGACCCGGCAGGCGCTTCCCGCAGCACTTGCCGATGCCGTCGAGCTGTTTTCCGGGTCGGTGGCCGAACTGGCCGGGTATCTTGAACGTTCCGGTGCACGCTCGGTTTACGTGGACGGCGGCCAGCTCATCCAGGGGTTTCTTCGGGCCGGCCTGATCGCAGAGATCACGCTCACGCGGATTCCCGTGCTGCTCGGTTCGGGCATTCCGCTGTTCGGCCCGGTACCGCAGGATATCCATCTTGAGCACGTCCGGACCCGCACCTATGAAAGCGGCTTCGTGCAGAGCACCTACCGCGTGCTCGGCAACCCGCCCGCCCCCGCCTGAGCGGAAGGCAGGCGGATGACTCAGGCGTGCGCCAGGTGCTGTTCGATCTCGATGAAGGTATTGGCCACTTCGGTGGTTTCGACGTTGACCCCCAGCTGTTTGCACAACTGCGACAGCGACAGCAGGCCGCGCACCATTTGCCGGCCGCCGGTGTGCTCGATCACCAGGGCATGCTGCCGGCCGCGCGCCTTGAGCGTTTCCAGCACGTGGCCGACGCGGGCATGGGCGATGTCGTCGTAGTCGACCGCTTCCAGCCGTTCCACCGGCGTCATGATGTCGGCCACCAGCACTTCGTCGCGGCGGATGCCGCGGCTTTGCACGACCTGCATGGGCTTCTCGCCGTGGATGTCGGTGCGGGTCACCAGGCCGGCGACGCGGTCCTGGCTGTCCATGACGAACAGCAGGCGCACCTTGCGGCGGATCATGCGTTCTTCCGCCTGCTTGATGGTGTCGCCGGGCGTGGCGATGAAGGCCGTCAGGCGACGAAAGTCGGTCATGACGTCGAGCGCCGGGTTATCCAGTTCAACCCGCTCGGGCAGGATGCAGGCAGGGCGCAGCAGGCCGGCGCTCTTGTCGAGATTGCGGGCGGGCAGGCGGGTGTAGGTCAGGGTCATGTCGGATCTCCTTGCATCGTTTTCTGGACTCCATGCGCGCACGCCTTGCGTGCGGTGCTGGAAACGACAATCCTGTTCCTCGGCGTGCCGCCTGTCCATTCAAGATTTTTTAGCCCGACATAAATTGTTCTTGCTTGATCCGGAACGGGAAGCGGCGCAATGCCGACAGTTCAGCGCGCCATCGCTTGTGCGTGAAACGCCAGATGCTCGCCGATGAAGGTGGCGATGAAATGGTAGCTGTGGTCGTAGCCCTCCTGCATCCGCAGCGTGAGCGGAATGCCGCGTGTCGCGCAAGCGGCCTGCAGGTTCTGCGGGAACAACTGCTCGGCCAGGAATTCGTCGGCGGTGCCGTGGTCGATCAGCGCAGGCGGCAAGGGCGCACCGGCCTTGACGAGACAGGTGGCGTCGTAGGCTTCCCAGGCTTTTTTATCGTCGCCGAGATAGGCGCCGAAGCAGCCCTGGCCCCAGGGACTGACCACCGGATTGCAGATCGGGGCGAAGGCGGAGACCGAGGCATACATGCCGGGGTTTTTCAGGGCGCAGACGAGTGCCCCGTGGCCGCCCATCGAGTGGCCGCTGATGGCGCGTTTCCCGGGAATCGCGGGGAAATTCGCCTCGACCAGCGTGGGCAGTTCGCGCGTGACGTAGTCGTACATCTGGTAATGCGTTGCCCATGGCGCCTGGGTGGCGTTGACGTAGAAGCCCGCGCCCTGGCCGAGGTCGTAGCGCTCGGGCACGTCGGGCACGCCCTCGCCGCGCGGGCTGGTGTCGGGCATGACCAGGATCAGCCCCAGTTCGGCGCAGTAGCGCTGGGCGCCGGCCTTCACCCGCACGTTGTCGTCGGTGCAGGTCAGGCCCGACAGCCAGTAAACCACCGGCAGCTTCCGGGTCGCAGCCTGCGGCGGCAGGTAGACCGAGAAGGTCATGGTGCACTGGCACGCAGTCGACTCGTGCTGCCAGCGTTCGAGCCAGCCGCCGAATTCCTTGATTCTTTCGATTTGTTTCATGGGTACTTTCAGAAAATGATGACCGAACGGATACTCTTGCCTTCGTGCATCAGGTCGAAGGCGCGGTTGATGTCTTCCAGCGGCATGGTGTGGGTCACCAGACTGTCGAGTTCGATCTTGCCCGCCATGTAATTGTCGACGTAGCCCGGCAGCTGGCTGCGGCCCTTGACGCCGCCGAACGCGGTGCCTTTCCAGGTGCGGCCCACCACCAGATTGAAGGGCCGGGTGCAGATTTCCTTACCGGCGCCGGCGACCCCGATCACGGTCGAGACGCCCCAGCCCATGTGGGTGCACTCGAGCGCGTCGCGCATGACGTTGACGTTGCCGATGCACTCGAACGAATAGTCGACGCCGCCCTTGGTCAGGTCGCGGATGTATTCCGAGATCGAGCCGTTGACCTCGCGGGGATTGATGAAGTCGGTCGCGCCGAGCGCCTTGGCCATCTCGAACTTGTCGGGATTGAGGTCGATTGCGAGGATGCGGCCGGCCTTGGCCATCACCGCGCCCTGGATCGCCGACAGGCCGATGCCGCCGAGGCCGAACACCGCGACGGTGGAGCCGGGTTCGACCTTCGCGGTGTTGAGCACCGCGCCGATTCCGGTGGTGACGCCGCAGCCGAGCAGGCAGACCTTGTCGAGCGGCGCGACAGGATTGATCTTGGCGAGCGCGATTTCCGGCACCACGGTGTATTCGGAAAAAGTCGAGCAGCCCATGTAGTGGAAGATCGGCTTGCCGTTCTTCGAGAAACGGCGCGTGCCGTCGGGCATGTAGCCGGTCCACACGGTGGCGGCGATCGACTGGCACAGGTTGGTCTTGGGCGAGGCGCAGTATTCGCAGTGGCCGCATTCCGGGATGTAGAGCGGGATCACGTGGTCGCCCGGCTTCAGCGTTTTCACGCCGGGTCCGCATTCCACCACGATGCAGCCGCCTTCGTGACCGAGGATGCAGGGGAAGGCGCCCTCCGGGTCGTCGCCCGACAGCGTGAAGGCGTCGGTGTGGCACACGCCGCTGGCGACAACCTGGAGCAGGACCTCGCCCTCGCGCGGGCCGTCGACCTCCACTTCCTCGATCGACAGCGGTTTCTTCGGCTCCCAGGCAACAGCAGCGCGTGCTTTCATGTATTGGTTCCTTGGTGATGATCAGGGGGTGACGCGATATGCGGCGGGTCGATGATGCCGAACTTCCATGACATCCACAACGTACGCAGGGTCGGGCGAACCTAGCCGGTCTGCAGCAGCAGCTTCTGGAATGCGGCCTCGAACAATTTGACGCCGTCGTCCTGCAGGGTGTTGCCGACGGCATCCATGTCGAGACCCAGGCGGGCCAGTTCCGCCAGTTGTGCCTCGGCTTCGGGGACGCCTTGCGCCACACGCGGTACCGGATCGCCGTGGTCGCGCAGTGCGGCGAGCGTCTTGTCGGGCAGGGTGTTGATGGTTTCCGGGCCGATCAGCGGTTCGACATACAGCAGATCGCGGTAGTCCGGATTTTTCACGCCGGTACTCGCCCACAGCAGGTACTGCGGCGTGGCGCCCTGCTGCGCCAGCGTGGCGAAGGCCTCGCCATGAAAAATCCGCAGATAGCGTTGATATGCGAGCTTGGCCATCGCCACCGCGGCCTTGCCGCGCAGCGACAGTGCCGCCTGGGTACCGATGGCGGTCAATTGCCTATCGACCAGCGTATCGACGCGCGACAGGAACAGGCTGGCCACCGCCTTGCTGCGGCGCACGTCGGCGCCGGCTTGCACGCGTGCGCTGAGGCCGCGGATATAGGCATGGAAGACCGCCTCGGTCTGGGCTATCGAGAACAACAGGGTCACGTTGACGTTGATGCCGAGCGTGGTCAGCGCTTCGAATGCGCTGACGCCTTCGGGCGTGCCCGGCACCTTGATGAGCAGGTTGCGGCGGTTCACGGCGGCGGACAGACGTTGCGCCTCTTCCACCGTGCGCGTCGAGTCGTAGGCCCAGCGCGGTGCGACTTCCAGGCTGACGTAGCCGTCGTTGCCGCCGCTGGCTTCATAGGCGGGCAGCAGCAGATCGCAGGCAGCCTGGATGTCGGGGATGACCAGCGCCTCGTAGCGCCGCTCGACATCCGGTTCGCCGGCTTTCAACCGCGCCAAGTCGTCAGCGTAATAGGGGCTGGTGGCCAGGGCATTCTGGAAGATCGACGGATTCGAGGTTACGCCCGAGACGCCGTCCTCGGCGATCAGCCTGGCCAGCGTGCCGTCATGGAGCAGGCTGCGCGACAGGTTGTCCAGCCAGATGCTCTGGCCGAGGGTGGTGACGTGTTGCGTGGTGTTCATGGGCGGTCCTCGTATGAGTGAGATGTTCAGGATAGAACATGTGCATGACGGCAAGTTCAACGGGCCATGTCGATCCGTGCCAGAAGCCGCGCCTGTGCTAGACTTCGGCGCATTCTTTCGGCTTTTTTCCGGCTTATTCCATGTCTGGCAGCACACTCGGCAAACTGTTCTGTGTCACCGTGTTCGGCGAATCGCATGGGCCCGCGATCGGCTGCGTGGTCGACGGCTGTCCGCCCGGCATGGCGCTTGCCGAGGCCGACATCCAGCACGACCTCGACCGCCGCAAACCGGGCACTTCGCGCCACGTCACCCAGCGGCGCGAATCCGATACCGTGGAAATCCTATCCGGACTCTATGAAGGCAAGACGACAGGCACGCCGATCGCGCTGCTGATCCGCAACGAGGACCAGCGCAGCAAGGACTACGGCAACATCGCCGAGACCTTCCGCCCGGGGCACGCCGACTACACCTACACGCAGAAATACGGCTTCCGCGACCCGCGCGGCGGCGGTCGCTCGTCGGCGCGGCTGACTGCGCCCATCGTCGGCGCCGGCGCCATCGCCAAGAAATGGCTGGCTGAAAAATACGGCATCGTGATCCGCGGCTACATGAGCGCGCTGGGCCCGATCGACGTGCCCTTCGAGTCGTGGGACGAGATCGGCAACAACGCCTTCTTCGCACCCAACGCCGCCATCGTGCCTCAGCTCGAGGAATACATGGACGCGCTCAGGAAGTCGGGTGACTCGGTGGGCGCCAGGATCAGCGTGATGGCCGAGAACGTGCCGCCCGGCTGGGGCGAGCCGCTGTACGACAAGCTCGATGCCGACCTTGCCCACGCGCTGATGGGCCTCAACGCCGTCAAGGGCGTGGAAATCGGCGACGGCATGGAGGCCGCGCGGCAACTCGGCACCGAGCATCGCGACGAAATCACGCCCGAGGGATTCCTCTCCAACCACGCCGGCGGCGTGCTGGGCGGCATCTCGTCCGGTCAGGCCGTCGTCGCCCACATCGCGATCAAACCCACCTCGTCGATGCGCCTGCCGGGCCGTTCGATCGACCTGCACGGCCAGCCGATCGAGGTCGTCACCCACGGCCGCCACGATCCCTGCGTCGGCATCCGCGCCACCCCGATTGCCGAGGCGCTGATGGCGATCGTGCTGATGGATCATGCGCTGCGCCATCGCGCGCAATGCGGTGACGTGGCCAGCGGCACGCCTGTGGTGCCGGGTCGGGCGGGCTGACCGCACCGTCCGCATGATGCAGCGCCTCATTCTCGCGCTGCTGCTCTGGATCGCGTTCGGCCCCGCTGCGGCCGCATCGCTCGCCGTCGTCGATGCCCAGATCGCCGCGCATCCGGGCGAGACCGGTGCCTATGTCCTCGACACCGGCGAGGAGGCGCTGCTGGCGCGTGCCTGGCTCACCGACCACGCCGAGCGCTCGATCGAGGTGCAGTACTTCATCTGGAGCACCGACAACATCGGCATCCTGGCTGCCGAAGCGCTGCTGCGCGCAGCGGACCGCGGTGTCAAGGTGCGCGTCATCGTCGATGACATGCTGATCGATGTGCCCGACAAGACGCTTCTGGCCCTGGCCAGGCATCCCAATATCGAGATCCGCATCTACAACCCCATGCATCATGTCGGCACGCCGTTCTACAAGCGCGCGCTCAACGTGTTGACGGACTTCCGCGGGGTGAATCAGCGCATGCACGACAAGACCTTCATCGTGGATGGAAAGGTGGCGATCACCGGCGGCCGCAACATGGCGGACGAGTATTTCAATTACGACCATGCCTACAATTTTCGCGACCGCGACGCGCTGCTGCTGGGCGGGGCGGTCAACACCATGCAGGCGAGCTTCGCTGCCTTCTGGGACAGCCCGCTCGCGGTGCCCGTGGCGTCGCGCTATGACGGCTGGGGCCTGATGAAGAAAAATGTGCATGTCGACGACGCCGAGGTGCAGCAGGTGTTCAAGGATTTGCATGACTATGCCCGCTCGCCCGAGAACCTTGCGCCCGAGGTGCGCGAGGCGATCAACACGACGCCGGAAAGCTTCGATCGTCTGGCGCGCGAATTGGCGTGGGGGCGGGTCGAGTTCATCCACGACATCCCCGGCAAGAACGACAACCGCTGGCGGCTGAATGGGGGCGGCCAGACCTCGGCGGCCCTGGCGCAATTGGTGGAGACGGCGCGCGAATCGATCGTCATCGAGTCGCCTTATCTGGTGCTGTCCGACAAGGCGCTGGCACTGTTCAAGGCCGCCGTCGCGCGCGGGGTCAGGGTGCGCATCCTGACCAATTCGCTCGCGTCCACAGACAACTTCCCGGCATTCTCGGGCTATCGCAATCAACGCAGGAAACTGCTGAACATGGGCCTGGAGATTCATGAATACAAGCCCGATCCCGCCAACCGGACAATCCTGATGTCGCGGGTGAACCCGCCCGACACGCCGCCGGTGTTCGCCTTGCATGCCAAGAGCATGGTGGTGGATGGCCGGATCGCGTACATCGGGACCTACAACCTCGACCCGCGTTCGGAAAACCTCAACACCGAGGTGGGCGTGGTCGTGCACCATCCGGTGCTGGCAAGGCAGGTGCAAGCCCTGATCGAAGCCGACATGCAGCCTGAAAACAGCTGGAACGCGGCGGACGAGCCCGACCAGTACGTCCCGTTGACCAAGCGCGGCCAGATGCGCTTATGGCAGTTGCTGCCGCTCAAGCCCGTGCTGTGAGCGATCGCTTGGCCTGGATCAGGCCCGGGGCATTGCCGAATCCGTGGCTTGCGCTAAGGTTCGAATTCCAGTGAATTGACGGTACGCCAGGGTTTGCCCCATGAAACTTCCCATCAGCCTGAAGATATTCAGCATCACCACCGCGCTACTGGCGCTGATGGTCGTCGTCACCTGGCTGTCGGTGCTCAACTTCCGCCAGCTCAACAACCAGGTGCGGGCGCTCTCCGACTACTACCTGCCGCTGCAGCAGCAGGTGGCGAGCGTGGAAATCCTCATTCGCGACCAGATGGTGCGCATGGAGCGGGTGATGGCGGGCATGGAGGCGGCCAAACCCGATCCCGAATACATCGCGAAGGAATCGAGCGCCTTCGACATGCGCGGGATCAATGCCGACCAGATCGTCGATTCCTCGCTGCGCATGCTGGGCGAGGCCGAAGCGGAAAAGGGCATCGCGCTCGACCGCGTCACGCTCGCCATACTGGGCCGGGAACTGCCCTTGATCCAGACCACCCGCCAGCACTTCCACGCGACTTTCCGCCAGTTCCAGATCGAGGCGCAGGAAGGCACGCCGCGCTCGGAGAAGATCGTGCGCGATGAGTTGCTGCGCGAAAAGGACGCCATCGACGTCGAAATCCAGAAGACCACCGACATTCTCAACAAGCTGACCCAGGACACCGCCAGCCAGGCCAAGGCAGAGGAGGCACGTGCCACCACGCTCAACTGGATCGTCACCGGCATCGCCACCGCGTTGGGACTCATCTTCGCCGCCTTCGTCACGCGCTCGCTGGTCGATCCGGTCAAGCGCCTGCTGGGCGGCACGCGCGCGGTCGAGGCGGGCGACCTCGATGTCGAAATCCTGGTGCGCACCCACGACGAACTGGCCACATTGGCCACCTCCTTCAACCACATGGTGGGCGGGCTGCGCGAAAAGGAGCGCATCCGCGCGACCTTCGGCCAGTACGTCGACCCGCGCATCGTGAAGAGCCTGCTGGAAAACCGCATCCCGACGGATCGGGGCGAGCGCCAGGTGATGACGGTGTTCTTCTCCGACCTGCAGGATTTCACCCGCCTGTGCGAGGGGCTGACGCCGGACGCCGCTGTACGCTTCCTCAACCACTATTTTTCACTGATGTCCGAGGTGATTCGCGGCCAGCAGGGCATCGTCGACAAATACATCGGCGACTCGGTCATGGCCTTCTGGGGGCCGCCCTTCACCGATCCCGCCGACCACGCGCGGCTGGGCTGCCTTGCCGCGCTCGAGCAGATGAAGAAGATGGACGACTTCCGTGCTGCCCTGCCCGAACTGTTCGGTGTGAAGCACGGCCTGCCCGAGGTCAACGTCCGCATGGGCATCGCCAGCGGCGAGGTGACGGTGGGCAACATCGGCTCCGAAACCTCGCGCGGCTACACCGTCATCGGCGACATCGTGAACCTCGCGTCAAGGCTGGAGCAGGCCAACAAGTTCTACGGCACGCGCATCCTGGTCAGCGAGGGGACGCGGAACCTGGCAGGGGAGACGCTGGCCTTCCGCGAAATCGACAGCCTGCGCGTCGCCGGCAAGCTGGAGCCGGTTCGGGTTTACGAGTTGTTGGGCTATTCAGCCGAACTGGGCGAAAGCGACAGGCAGCGGGTGCAGGCCTACGAGGCCGGGTTGGCCCGCTATCGCGCACAGGACTGGGATTCGGCTGAAGCGGCGTTCCGCGAATGCCTTATGAATGCGCCGGGGGATCGGCCCAGCCAGGTCATGCTTGAGCGGGTTGCGGCGTTCCGGCTGGCGCCGCCGGAGGCGGGGTGGGATGGGGTTTGGGTGGCGCTGAGCAAGTGAGGGGTCAACGTTTGAATTCACCGGCCTGCGCAGCTTTTTGCGCGGGTCCGGTGGAATGATTGGTTGCGCATCACAGGCTGACCACCGGTTCAGCCGATCTGAAACAAGCGATCCTTCGCCCGGGACAACACCCATATTCCTTGGCTAAATGGATTCTTCGTAAGATCGAGTCGACTGCGGATCGTCGGAATTACGTCGTCCCAGTCCCAATCCACCCCTGACGTATCCCGAACGACGAGGGCTGCGTTCGATCCGTAGTCGTTCATCATCTTGTTTTGGAATCTCCCGACAAGCTGATCACTTACCTCGTCCGAGAGACTGCTGAACTGCGGTTGCTCCTCGCCACGCGCAACTCGCTCCATGTGAGCGCGAAGAGCCTCGAGGCTCCGACTGTTGGAGCGACCCAGGACGGCTTTGATGTCCCCCGGATGATCTTCAGTTATGGTGATTTCAAGATTCAGTGCATTGCCGAGTGAATCCTTGCAGCGAACGTCGGGTGCATCAGACATTTCCATGATCCGAAAATCTGTGCCCTGAAGCTGGTTATACAGGACAAGGAAACCCTCTGCGGTCGCCTTCTCGATTGCTTGTTTCTCACTCATGCGCATCCCGCTTGAATGATGGGTTAGCCGCGTTCATCGGATTCGATTATTACGAGAGGTACAACGATACCTTCTTTAAAGTCAGTACTTGCTGGATACGCTCGCACAAGCGCCCTGACGCGAAGTTTGTGCGCGCCGAGTACGGTCTCATATAGCCTTATAAATGAATCCAATCCGGAGGTGAAGTACTCGGGCGTTGCCAATAGAGCCAACTTCAACCCATCAACCTGGTGGATTCCGAAATACTTTTCCGACGCAACTACTTTCTCGTGGGTTTCGGGCGGCTCGCGGCGGCGAAGATTGACCATGAAGACGCTCATATCACCTTCTACCCAGCCGACCACTGAGCGTTGCCCGACCTGAACTCCTCTTGAAGGAACATACGGAATTCCCTCTAACTTTGGCAGGATTTCTTTGAGCATTGCAGCAGAAGATAGAGAGAACGTTCTGGTTTCACCCGCGCTAATTTCCGCTGAGAAAACGGGGATGGCTGCGCCAGCCTTTTTACCCTCAGTCTTTGTGATCTGCGTCATCGCAGGCGTTCCAGTAGCAGCCTCGTAAACGCCAGCAACGTAATCACGATCTAGGTAGACGAGCCGATGGAGAAGATCTAGTTTTTTCATCATGTTGCGAAAGCGGCTAACGTAATTTAGACGCCATGCCTTTGGCGCGGGCGATGTCGCCCAGCGCGCGGGCGATGCCTGCGGCGTCATCCGGCGCCTCGTCCAGCCAGGCGTCGAGATAGGCGGCCATTTCCTCGGGGGTGCGAAGCTGCTCGGCCACGCCGTAGGGTAGGGTCTTAGTCTTGTCGGATGTGTCAGCCATTTTTGTCATTCCCGCAGACTCTCGCTTGCTATTCGGTGACGCCCTCATCCCCATGACACGTACACCCCGGCTCGGTGCTGACGGTGCCGTCGCAGCACACGATCTTGCCGGCGCGGCAGCCACAGAGGCCTTTGTGGGCTGTGCAGCAATTGAGTTGGGCGACATGCGGGCCTTTCGCATTGGCGGGGCAGGCCTGGGGCGAGATCGTTTCCAGCGTTGCGGCGACAGACGTGCTCTTGACGGTCGAATCGGCGGTAGCCGGCAGTGAAAAGAGGGCAGGGGCGAAAGCCAGGGTGGCGAGCAGGGGGCGGATGTGCATGGAAGTCTCCTTGAGAGAAACGGGCTGACTCACTATAGCCGATCGGGCGCGTCGCGCAGCAGCAGCCCGAGCATGACGGCGGCGAGTACCAGAATCGCCGCAAGCAGGGTGAAGGCGCTGCCATAGCCGGCGACGCCGACCATCCAGCCGGTGAGCACCGGGCCGATCGACTGGCCGACGTCCATCACGGTACGCAGCACGCCCATCGACGAGCCGTAGCGGCCGTCGCGCGTGAGGTCGGCGACGAGCGCGGAGGTGGACGAGGTGACGGTGGCGAAGCCGATGCCGAACGCGAGGCTCAGCACCGACAGGCCGATGAAGCTGGGCGCGAACGGCAGCAGCGCGACGCTTGCCGCACCGATCAGGAGGCCGGGCAGGATGACGCGCTGGCGTCCGACGCGGTCCGACACCTTGCCCATCAGCGGCTTGGCGAACACGATGCTGACGAGCTGCACGCCTAGGATGACGCCGATCTCCCACGCAGGGATGCCGAGCGAGGACGCGTACAGCGCGAGGAAGGCCTCGATGGCGCCGAACACCAGGTACTGCGCCGCCTCGACCAGGCTCACCAGCATGATGCCGCGGTCGCGCAGCACGGTGGCCAGACTTGCCCAGAAGTGGGGCAATTCGAGTTTCGCTTGCGGTCTGGGCGCATGGTCCTTCAGCAGCAGACCGGCGCCCAGCGCCAGTACGCCGCTGATGGCGCAGGCGAGGTAGACGGCGTGGAAACTCGCCAGCGAGATCAGAGAGCCGCCCAGAAATGGCGCGATCGAGCGCCCGACGATGGTGACCGAGGAATAGGTGGAGAGTCGTGCCGCGCGTTTCGTGGTGTAGCGTTCGGCAATGGCCGCCGTTGCCACGGTGCCGAAAATCGCGGTGGCGAAGCCGTGGTAGAAGCGCACCGCCATCAGCTGCCAGGCCGTATGAATCAGCAGATACAGAAAGGGCGCGGTGGCGAACACGACCAGCGACGCCAGCAGCAGGCGCCGCGAGCCGAGGTAGTCGGACAGCGCACCGGCGGGATAGCTGATGAGGATGCCGGGAATCGTCGAGGCCATGACGATCCAGCCGATTTCGGCCGGCGTGGCGTGGAGCGCGTGGGCGAACAGCGGCAGCACCGGCGTCTTCGACAGCGTGGAGCTCAGGATGGCCAGCCCGCCGATGAGGGCGATGAGGACGAAGAAGGACGGGCGGGCAGATTTCATCGGGTGGCTGTTGAGGATGGGGGCTGCCTAGAATGTAATGTGAAATTCCATGGTGTGTGAATCCCGAGGACACGTGAAGAATCCGCAACCCAGCGTCAGCGCTTCGTCGGTCCTGTTTGGCGCCTTCGATCGCCACAACTTCGGCGACCTGCTGTTTCCTCATCTGATGACGGCTTTGCTGCCGGGGCGGGCGTTTGCGTTTGCCGGGCTGGTCGAACGCGATCTGCGGGCGTTCGGCGGGCATCGGGTGCGCGCGCTGGGTGCGGAGCGGCCGCTCCAGTTGATTCATGTTGGCGGCGAACTGCTGACCTGCACGGCCTGGCAGGCTGCGGTCATGCTGCTCGATCCTGCCGAGGCCGCTGCCGCGATTGCGCGCTACGATGCCGACCCGGTTGCGGCTGCCGAGTGGGCTGCCGATCAGCTCGGCACGTTGCGGATCGCGCCCTATGTGGCAGGGCGCGACATATTGGCGCCGGGCGGGAAATTGATTTTCAACGCCGTGGGCGGCGTGGAATGGTGTCATCTGCCACTTGCGCACCGCGAGGTGGTCAAGACTGTTCTCGGACAGGCGGACTGGGCCAGCGTCCGGGATCATCTGACGCAGGCTGCGCTGCAGGCGGAGGGCCTCGATTTTCCGCTGTGCCCCGATCCCGCCGTGATGGTGGCGGCGTGTTTCGGTGAACGGATCGCGACGCAACAGCGGCAGGGCGATGTGCAGGCCATGCAGGATGCCTTTCCCCAGGGCTACCTGGCGCTCCAGTTCAGCGCCGACTTTGGCGACGACGCCACGCTGGATGCCCTGGTGCGTGAACTGTCCCGGGTGGTCGCCACGACTGGCCTGGGGCTGGTGTGCTATCGCGCCGGTGCCGCGCCCTGGCACGACGACGCGAGACTTTACGGCATCCTGCGGCAACGGCTGCCGCCCGGCACGACGCGCTTGTTTGAGTCGCTGAACCTGTGGGATATCTGTGCGCTGATCGCCGCCAGCCGGGGCGCGGTCGGCAGTAGCCTGCATGGGCGGATCGTCGCGCTGGCCCACGGTTTGCCGCGGGTCAGCCTGGTGCCGCCGCAGCAGGCTGACCGTCCGCTCAAGACGACCGCCTTCGCCGAAACCTGGGAACCGGACTCGGTTCCCCGCGGCGTGACGGTCGACGAGATCGAACGCGCAGTGATACAGGCGCTGGCCGTGCCTGCCGCCGTGCTGCGGGACAACGCGGCGCACCTGCGCGAATGCTATCGGCACAGCCAGGCGCAGTGGACCAGCCTACTGGCAGTTTGAATCGGGCCGGGTCGCCGGTCTTGCGCAATAATCCCGTCACCCTACAACAAGACTGCCTACACCATGCCGACCGTTTCTCTGTCCCCAGCCGACCTGCGCCTGACCATCGATCCCGCCACGCTCGGATTCGTCGACACCGCCGAGCTGGCGGACGAGGCCCTGCCCTGGATCGGCCAGGCGCGCGCCGAGGCGGCGGCCCGCTTCGGTCTCGGCATGGACCAGCCCAACTACAACCTGTTCGTGCTGGGGGAGGTCGGCAGTGGCCGTTCCTCGCTGCTTAGGCAGGCGATGGTCGAGGCGGCGGCGAACCGACGGGTGCCGCCCGACCTGTGCTATCTGCACAACTTCGAGACGCCCGAACGACCTCTGGCCTTGCGCCTGCCGGCTGGTGAAGGGCGCCTGCTACGCCAGTTGCTGGCGCAGACGGTGAAGAACCTGCAGGCCGAGATTCCGCCGCAGCTGGGCGGACAGGACTACAAGACCGAGAGCGAACGCATCGAGCAGGCCTGGAAGGACGACGTGGCGCGCCACTATGCCGAGCTGTCGGCGTTTGCCGAGGCGCGCAGCTTTTCGCTGCACCGCGAAGCCGGGCGCATGGTGTTCACGCTCATCGGCAAGAAGGGGCAGGCGCTCACCGAGGACGAGGTGCTGGCCTTGCCGAAGGCGCGCCGCGCGGCGGTGGAGCAGGCCGAGCAGGAGCTGCGCGCCGAGATCGCCCGCTACATCGAGAAGACCCAGCCGCTGGAGCGCGCGATGAACGAGGCGCTGGCGGCGTTGCGGCGGCAGGTGGTGAAGCCGCTGGTCGAGCGCGAGCTGCAGGCGATCCGTGCCGGCCTGCGAAAGCAGATCAAGGATGCGGCCAAGCTCAACGCCTGGCTCGATGCGCTGGAACACGACCTGTACGACAACCTGGAACTGTTCAACGGCGACGAGGAGGACGAAGGACGCGAGGAGGCGTTGCACGCCGTGCTGGCGCGCTACCGGGTCAACCTCGTGGTGGACAACGGCGGGCTGACGGGCGCGCCCGTGATCGTCGAGGACAACCCGCTGTTCCGCGCGCTGTTCGGCAGCATCGAATACCAGTCCGAGAACGACGTGCTGATGACCGACTTTTCGCGCATCCGCGCCGGCAGCCTGTTGCGCGCGCATGGCGGCTTCCTGATGCTGCACCTGCGCGACGTGCTGGCCGATCCGCTGGTGTGGGAGAAGCTGCGGCGCTTCCTGCGCAGCGGACGGCTGCAGATCGAGGAACCCGGCGTGTCGTTTTCGCCGATCGCGGCAGTGTCGCTGGTGCCGGAAGCGGTCGACGTCGAGGTCAAGCTCGTGCTGATCGGCTCGCGCGACCAGTATTACGAATTGCAGGAAGCCGCGCCGGAATTTGTGCGCCATTTCCGCGCCAAGGTGGATTTCGCCGACAGCTTTCTCGCCAGCGCCGGCACTCGCCGCGCCTCGGCGATTTTCGTCGCCCACGTCTGCCGCGAACATGGCCTGCCGCACTTCTCGGCGGCGGCGGTGGCGCGCCTGCTTGAGGAATCGCATCGCGAGGCGGGCGACCAGGCGCGCGAGAGCGCGATCTTCGCGCGGACCGAGGCGATGGTGATGGAAAGCGCCGCGATCTGCCGTGCGCGCGGACCGGGCCAGGTGACGGCGGCGGATGTGAAGACGGCGCTCGCCGCGCATGCCGCGCGCCACGATTACCCCGAACAGCGCCTGCGTGAGGAGATCGCCGAAGGCGACGTGCTGATCGACCTCCATGGCGCGCGTACGGGCCAGATCAACGGCCTGACCCAGATCGACCTCGGCGATTACCGCTTCGGCCTGCCGGTGCGGCTGTCGGCGCGCACCTATGCGGGAGAGGAGGGACTGCTCAACATCGAGCGCGAAGTCGAGCTCTCCGGGCCGATCCACGACAAGGGCGTGTTCATCCTCCAGGCCTACCTGGCGGCACTGTTCGCGCACCTGGCGCCGCTCTCGCTCAATGCCTCGATCGTCTTCGAGCAGCAGTACCACGGCGTGGAAGGCGATTCCGCTTCGTGCGCAGAGCTCTATGCGCTGTTGTCGGCGCTGTCGGGCCTGCCGCTCAAGCAGGGCATCGCCGTTACCGGCGCGGTCAACCAGCACGGCGAGGTGCTGCCTGTGGGCGGCATCAACGAAAAGATCGAAGGCTGGTTCAGCGTCTGCGAGGCGGCCGGCCTGGACGGCAGCCAGGGCGTGCTGATCCCCGCGCGCAACCGGCGCCACCTGATGCTGGCGCCGCGCGTGGTCGAGGCGGTCGCCGGGGGGCGTTTCCATATCCATACGGCGCAGCTGGCGACCGAGGGGATCGAGCTGCTGACCGGGGTGGCAGCGGGCGAGCCGAGCGCGGCGGGACACTATCCCTCCGACAGCGTATTGGGGCAGGCGCAGGAGGCGTTGCTGGCGTTTCGCCGCGCCTGCCAGCAGCAGGAGCATACGCGGGCGCCGCGCCGGCATTTCCGTGCCGCCGACCGTCCGCAGCGGCGTTAGCCGCCAGCAGCCGGACGGAGCGTGGACTATAGTGAAAGTCGTTCATTTCTTTGCCTGGAGACGATCATGAACGCACTTCACCGCATGGCACGCTTTCTCGACGAGCACATGATTCCATTCGACATCGTCGCGCATCCGCATACGCACACCAGCGCCGAAACGGCACGTGCGGCAGGGATCCCGTCCAACCGCGTGGCCAAGGGCGTGCTGCTCGACGGCGTCGGCTGCCAGATGGTGGCGATGATCCCCGCCGACCAGGAAGTCCATCTCGGCCGGCTGGGCCTCGACCACGGCGTGGAATTCAGCCTGGCCGACGAAGCCAGCGTGAGCCGCCTGTTCAGCGAATGCGAGCCCGGCGTGGTGCCGGGCCTGCCGAATGCCTGGGGCGTGGAAATGGTGTGGGATGACGATTTGATGGCGCAACCGGATGTCTATCTGGAGGGGGGCGACCACGAACGCCTGCTGCACATCGAAACCCGCTACCTGCGCGACATTTTCGGTGATGCGCCGCACTGCCACTTCAGCCAGCCGCGCATGCAGCACATCGCCTGACTGCCGCCTCAGTGCGGGACCATGGCCATCAGGCGCCGGGCCGATTCGGTAAAGGGCATGAGTTGGCGGATGCGTTCCGCGTCTGGCGGGTGGGCAGCGGCAATGCCGCCCTCATCGCCGTCGCCCGGGTGGAAATAGGCCAGCGCGCCTTTTTCGAGACTGCAGCCGCAGACCTGTGCCGCCAGCAGCGAACCGAGCCAGTCGGCTTCGCGTTCCTGTTGTTTCCACAAAGGGGACAGCTTGAGTGCCAAGCCGAAATCGCCATCGGCTAGCTGCATGGCGACATCGCCGTCGTGGGTCCAGTAGGGAGGTTTGCCGGAATAGACGGACAGGGCGATGGCGTCCTCGTCGAAGTGGCGCTGTGCAATGTGGACGATTTCGTGTCCTATCACAAACGCCAGCTGGCAGGATGGCAGCTTCTGCGCCGAAGGCGACAACACGATGACATTCGGCGCAAGGGAATAGGCATCGCCCTCGCTGTCGTCCGGTGCGCGCTTGAAATGCACGTTGGACAGCCCGGCGAGTTGGGCCATGCGGGTCCAGGTGGGCTGCGGGTCGAGGTCCGAGCATCCGGGGCAGGGCGGATCGGTCCAGGCATAGTGGCGGAAAGTCGGGGCATCCGGGAACCAGGCTGCGGTGGCGGGCTGCGCGGCATGGGCATTAAGGAAACTTGCGCACAGAAGCAGGCTCAGACCTACGCCGTATCTGATGCCTGACCATGCTGAATGATCTGTCAGGGTGAACATCGCTTCCCCTTTCACAATTGCCGCTTCTGTGAATATAGTCGGCCTTGACGCGACTATTCTTGATGGCCCTGCAGCAAGAAACTACCAAGCACGATGAATCAGAATGCAAGAGAACGAGCCTAATCCCCACCGTCAGCTTGGTCGCGGCATGGCCTTCGTCGCCAGCCTGCTGGTTCTGGGGATGTTCTATCTCTATTTCGAGAACAGTCTGCAGGCACGCGACCATCCCAATCGCGACCTGCAACTCGCGCCGGGTGCCGAGCTGGTCCTGAAGCGCAGCGGCAACGGACACTATGTTTTTCCGGGGGCGATCAATGGCCGGCCGGTCAGCTTCCTGCTCGACACTGGCGCTACCCTGGTGTCGGTGCCGGCCCATCTGGCGGGTGAGCTCGGACTCGAGGCCGGCGCATACCAGCAGTCGATGACCGCCAACGGCGCGGTAACCACCCGTGCCACCCGGATCGGCGCACTGGCCTTCGGGCCTTTCGTGCTGCGCAATGTGCCGGCCAGCCTCAACCCCGGCATGGCGGAGGATCAGGTATTGCTGGGCATGAGCGTGCTGAAGCACCTGGAATTCACCCAACGCGGTGACACGCTGGTGTTGCGCCCGCTGGCCGGCGGATGAAAAAAATCTTGGACATATGAATCTTATGTGTTATCAATACGCCATCTGTTGGATTCAAGCTTTAAATTGCGGTACCTCTGGTAAGCCTTTTTCCTTGAAATTCGATCGATGGAGCATGTCGCTCAATTTTTTTAGATAGATAGGAAACAAGATGGAAACGGGTACTGTTAAGTGGTTTAACGATGCAAAAGGTTTTGGCTTCATCACTCCGGACAACGGCGGCGAAGACCTCTTTGCACACTTCTCCGCAATCAACTCCAGCGGCTTCAAGTCCCTGCAGGAAAACCAGAAAGTCAGCTTCGAAGTGACGACTGGCCCCAAGGGCAAGCAAGCTTCGAACATCCAGGTCATGTCGTAATCTTTTCGACCTGATGTGAAAAAACCCCGGTTCGCCGGGGTTTTTTTATTGATGCCCTCCGGGCATTTTTGCGTTTCAAGTGAGACCTTCCCATGGCGCTCAAAGCCACCATCTACAAAGCCGACCTGCAGATTGCCGACATGGACCGCCACGTCTACGGCGACCATGCGCTGACGATTGCACGCCATCCTTCCGAAACCGACGAACGCATGATGGTGCGGGTGCTGGCCTATGCGCTGCATGCGCAGGAAGGCATCGCCTTCACCAAGGGCCTGTTCGATGTCGACGAGCCGGAGGTGTGGGTGAAGAACCTGGCGGGCGAGATCACGCTGTGGATCGATCTCGGCCAGCCTGACGATGCGCGCATCCGCCGCGCGTGTGGCCGCGCCGAACAGGTCGTGGTGCTCTGCTACAGCAGCAGTTGCGACGTGTGGTGGAAGCAGATCGCCGGCAAACTCACGCGCTTTGCCAATCTGACCGTGTTGCAGCTGCCCGCCGAAACCAGCCAGGCGCTGGCGGCACTGGCCGAACGCAGCATGCGCCTGCAATGCATGGTGCAGGATGGCGAAATCTGGATCAACACCGACACCGCCAGCGTGCCGGTGAAGCTGGCTACGCTTCAGGCGGCGGCATAAGCCTCATTTCGCGGGCGGACAGTTCTTGATGCACACCGTCTCGGTCACGCGCTGGCCGCCGCAGCCGACGAAACAGGTGTCGTAGGCCGGCAGGCAGCCGCAGTCGGCCTTACACTCGGTTTTTTCCAGTTGCGCGCGCACGCCTTCGCGCGTCGGCATCACCGGTTCGCGATAGGGCGGCGGGAAATAGGGCCCCGGCCACGGGTCCCACCAGTAAGGGTAGAAGGGGTAGCGGTTCATCCAGTCGAACTGCATCTGCATTTCATAGTGCCGCAACGCCGCCGCATACTGCTTCAGCTCGAGTTCGTACTTTTTCAGCGCATCGAGATAGCGTGCTTCAACCTGGGGCTCGAGCGCTTTCACGCAGGCCTGGTAGCGGGTCTGGCAATCGTTCTGGCAGGTCGCTTTCTTGGCATCGCAGGTCTGCACGCAGGCGCGGCCCTGCGCGTCGGCTGGCGGGATCAGCCGGACGGTCGTCTGGTATTGCGGCGTGGCGCAGCCGGCCAGGACTGCGAACAGGGCGGCCGCGATGAAGCGAAACGGCGAAGCGGGCAGGCGCATGATTCGATCCGCAAAATTTAACGATGCCTTCGAAGCATAGGATGGTTTGCGGCTTATGGGGTTCCCAGAAAACGTGCTTCGAGTTCCTGCAGGTTGAGTTCAATCAGGATCTGCTGCAGACGTTCCCGTGCGTTGCGGCGCGGCGCGTTTGCCCGGGTGGCGATGATGAGTTCGTTCTTCAGCGAGTGCTCCCAGCCCACCAGCTCGGTGACCGTGACCGTGTAGCCGTGCGATTCCAGCTGCAGGCAGCGCAGTACGTTGGTCAGCTGGCTGCCGAATTCGCGGGTGTGGATCGGGTGGCGCCAGATTTCCGACAGCGGGGTTTTGCCGAAGGATTCGTTCTTGTGCTTGCGCAGCACGGCCGCGACCTCGGCCTGGCAGCACGGCACCAGCACGATGTGGCGGGCTTGTTTGGCGAGCGCGAACTGGATGGCGTCGTCGGTCGCGGTATTGCAGGCATGCAGCGCGGTGACGATGTCGATGCGCGGCGGCAGGCTCTCGGTGGTGATCGATTCCGCGACCGTCGCATTCAGGAAGGACATGCGCTCGAACCCCAGTCGGGCCGCCAGTTCGCGCGACTTTTCTACCAGGTCGTCGCGCGTCTCGATGCCATAGATGTGCGCGCCGGGACGTGCCTTCAGGAACAGGTCGTACAGGATGAAGCCCAGATACGACTTGCCGGCACCGTGGTCGGCGAGCGTCAGCGTGTCCTGCCGGCCCAGCACGTCCTCCAGCAGCGGCTCGATGAAGTTGCACAGGTGATACACCTGCTTCAGCTTGCGGCGGCTGTCCTGGTTGAGCTTGCCGTCGCGCGTCAGGATGTGCAGTTCCTTCAGCAGCTCGACCGACTGGCCGGGGCGCAGCACCTCGGCCAGCGGGTCGGTGTAGGCCGCTTTCGGCGCGCGGCTGGCGAGGGGGGCGACGCGCTTCATGCCGGGCCGAGCAGGCGTACTTCGCGCTGCGGGAAGGGAATGGTGATGCCGCGCGCGCGGAAGGTTTCCAGCACCGCTTGGGTGATGTCGCTTGAAGCCGCGTTGAAATCGGCCACGGCAGTCCACGGGCGGATGGCGATGTGGACGCTGGAATCGGCCAGCGTCAGCACGCGGATCACCGGCTCGGGCTCCTGCAGGATTTTCGGGTGCGCGCGCAACAGGTCCTGGATGGTGGCGAGCGCGAGCTTGATGTCGGCGTCGTAGGCCACGCCGACGACCACGTCGAGCTGCCGCAGGGTGCCGAAGTTGTGCAGGATCTCGCCGACGATCTTGCGGTTGGGGATGACGATGCGCGAGCGGTCGGGATGGCTCAGCACGGTATTGAACAGCTTGATGTCCTCGACCCGGCCTTCCTCCTCGGCGATGGAAATGTATTCGCCCACGTGGAACGGCCGGGTGAAGATGATCGTCAGCCCGGCCGCCAGGTTGCCGAGCACGCCCTGCATGGCCAGCGCGACGCCTGCGCCCGCCACGCCCAGCCCGGCAATCAGCGGCAACAGCTGCACCCCCAGGTTCTGCAGCGCCATGATGAGAAACAGGCCCAGCACCAGAATGCGCACGATGCGGACCAGCAGTACGCGCAGCGGTTCGTCGAGCCCGAGTTTCGCCAGCATGGAGTCGACCAGCTTGCCCACCCAGCGCCCGACGTAATAGCCCGCCACCAGGATCAGCAGCGCCACCAGCAGCTTGGGGCCGAACTGGATGGCCAGCTCGATCGCGGTTTTCTTGGCGTATGCCAGCGTTTGCAGTTGTTCGTCCATGATCGGGAAAGGGCAGAGGGAAGACCGAAGGGTATCAAAACCCCCGGCAGGGCAGAACCGGCCGGTTGATCCCGTAGGGACGGTTTCCGGGATAATGCCGACTTGCTGAAAGGGTTTTACCGTGTCCGTCGTCAATATCTCCTGCTACAAATTCGTTTCCCTTGCCGACCGCGAGGTCCTGAAGGCCGATCTCACCGCGCGCTGCCTTGCCCTCGACCTCAAGGGCACCATCCTGCTGGCGCCGGAAGGCATCAACGTATTCCTGGCCGGCTCGCGCGCGGCGATCGATGCCATCGTGACCCACCTGCGCGCCGATCCGCGCTTCGGCGATCTCGCGCCCAAGGAAAGCCTGTCGGCCGAACCGCCGTTCAAGCGGATGCGGGTGCGGCTGAAAAAGGAAATCATCACCATGAAGCATCCGCTGATCCGTCCGGAAGCGGGGCGCGCGCCCTCGGTTGCGGCGGCTACGCTGAAGCAGTGGCTCGATCGCGGCTGCGACGACGAAGGCCGGCCGGTGGTGATGCTGGATACCCGCAACGACTACGAAGTCGCGGCCGGCACCTTCGAAAACGCCGTCGATTACGACATCGGCATCTTCAGCGAATTTCCGCCGCGACTGGCCGAACATCTGGCCGACTATGCCGGCAAGACCGTGGTGTCGTTCTGCACCGGCGGCATCCGCTGCGAAAAGGCGGCCATCCACATGAAGGAAATCGGCATCGAACGCGTGTACCAGCTCGAAGGTGGCATCCTCAAGTATTTCGAGGAAGTGGGCGGGGCGCATTATCGCGGCGACTGCTTCGTGTTCGATGCGCGCGAAACCCTGAGTGAGGACCTGCAACCGGCATCGGGTCGGCTGCACCGCTAGGCAGCCGACCGGGCTGAGCCCTGACGCGAATCTCTATCCGTCTTGTCGGGCGGACCGTTCTCCATGCACCGGCGTGTCATTGCTCGCACCATTCCGGCGCGCGCTATGGGCGCAGCCATCTGCCGCCGATCTTACAAACAGCCGGAAATTCCACGCTCCGACGCCGTCGAGCCCGTTTGTGCGCCGCGACTGGCTCGTTTGTAAGCATCAAGCGTTATTTATTCTTACAAATGATTCGATTTTTGGGTGGTGCAGCCTGCGATGGCGTGGTGCACCCCACCGGCGTCCTAAACGGACCACGGCGACTGAAAAAAACTAAATATCTTATAAAACAATGGCTTGAATAATTGTTTTTGGCTGGCATACGGCTTGCTAAACCTCTCCCGGCATTGTTGGTGAAACCGTATCACTTGTTAGGAGAAAAGCATGTCAGAACAGGATCACAAGGACACACTGGCCGAAGTCCTGGCCGCCAGGATCAATCGTCGCGGCTTCATGAAACTGATGGGCAGCGGGGCCGGGCTGGCTGCAGGCAGTGCCATCATGGGCGGTGCGCTGGTCCAGAACGCCATGGCAGCGGCGCCCAAGCGGGGCGGCACCATCAAGCTTGCCTGGGTCGACGCGGTCGACACCTTGGATCCCCACTTCACCTCCTCGCTGGGCTCGGTGAAGATTCTCAACAACATCTACAACGGCCTGCTCAAGGTGGCCTACGACGGCAAGAAGGTCTCCTTCGTGCCGGACCTGGCCGAGAAGTGGGACATGCCCGACGACAAGACTCACGTCTTTACGTTGCGCAAGGGCGTGAAATTCCACAACGGCGACGTCTGTGATGCCGAGGCCGTGAAGTGGAGCCTGGAGCGCGTCAAGGATCCGGCCGTCGGTTCGCCGCATGGCTGGAAGTTCGAACAGCTCGCCGGCATCGACATCGTCGACGACCACACCATCCGCATGCGCTTCAACAAGCCCTACGCTTTCCTGCCGGTGGCGCTCACCGGCAGCACGGGGCGTGCCGGCACCATCGTCAGCAAGCGTGCCGTCGAGCAGTATGGCAAGGCCTTCGGCCGCAACCCGGTGGGCACCGGCCCGTTCAAGTTCGCCGGCTGGCGCGAGAATGAGTCCATCAAGCTGGAGCGCAACCCCGATTACTTCGAGCCGGGCCTGCCTTATCTCGACGGTGTGCAGATCCTGCTGATCAAGGAGCCGACCGCTGCCGTGGCCGCCATGATGTCCGGCCAGGTCGACGGCATGAGCCTGTCGCCGTTCCAGTTCATTCCGCAGCTGAAGTCGAACCCCAGCCTCAAGGTCTACGGCGAGGTGGAAGGCAACTACAGCTACGTCGGCATGAACAACCGCCGCGCCCCCTTCGACGACCCGATGTTGCGCAAGGCCGTCGCTGCGGCGATCGACCGCAATGCCATCGTCAAGCAGGGCTACTTCGGCGAGGCCATTCCCGCCTACAGTCCCATTTCCCCACCGATGACCGATTTCTTCGACAAGAACATCGCCAAGAGCGGACGCGGCCAGACCTTCGACCTGAAGAAGGCGATGGAATACCGCAAGCAGTCGAAATACCAGGGTGAGCTGAACCCGGTCTACATCGTCAGCCAGGGCTTCACCGGCTCGGGCGGCAGCGGTACGCGCAACTCCCAGTTGCTGTTGCCCATGCTGGAGAAGATCGGCATCAAGCCCAAGATCGAATTGCTGGACCGCGCCGTGTGGACCAAGCGGCGCAACAGCGGCGACTTCGACATGTACGACGAGGCCTGGATCGCCGACCTGGATCCGGACGAGACCCTCTACCCGGAATGGCACAGCGGCAAGCCCTGGAACTTCGTCGGCTACAACAGCCCGGAATTCGACAAGCTCGTCTCCGATGCCCAGGACACGCTCAACCAGGCGGTGCGCAAGAAGCTGTACTACAAGGCCGAGGACATCCTCATGGCCGATGCCCCGCTCGCGGTGCTCGCCCACATGAAGGTGTTCAAGATCCTGCACAAGCGGGTTCAGGGCTTCCAGTACATTCCGGTTGATCTGCTGAACCTGCACTCCGTCTGGCTGAGCTGATGTTCCAGGCTGTATCCGCCAAACTGGCGCAGACCCTGCTGGTGCTGCTCATCGTCTCGGCAGCCAGCTTCACCTTCCTGAAGCTGGCGCCGGGCGATCCGGTGAGCATCATGCTGGGCTCGGATTATTCCAAGACCTCCTACGACCAGCTGACGCATGAGCTCGGCCTGGACCAGCCCGTCGTGTTCCAGTACGGGCACTGGCTGGCCAATTTCGTGCGCGGCGACTGGGGCATTTCTTACATCACCAACCAGGATATCTTCGAACTGGCGGTCATGCAGGCGCTGCCGGTCACCCTGACGCTGGCCGCGCTGTCGCTGCTGATTGCACTCCTGATCGGCATTCCGACCGGTGTGCTGGCCGCGCTCTATCGCAACAGCTGGATCGATGTGCTGGCCACCACGCTGGCCATCGGCGGCAATGCCTTTCCCAGTTTCTATCTCGGCATCATCCTGATCTGGGTGTTCGGGGTCGACCTCGGCTGGTTCCCCGTCCTGGGATTTGTCGCGCCCTGGGAGGACTTCTGGCAGGGGCTCTGGCACCTGGCGCTGCCGGCCGTTACGCTGGGTGCCTGGTATGTCGGGCTGATCGCGCGCATCACCCGCTCCAGTCTACTCGAGGTGCTCGGGCAACCCTACATCCTGGCGGCCAAGGCGCGCGGCGAACCGGGCTGGCGCGTGGTCTGGGTGCACGGCATGCGCAACGTGCTGATGCCGCTGGTCACCGTCATCGGCCTGCAGCTCGGCGGCATGCTGCGCGGGGCCGTGATGACCGAGGTGGTGTTCGCGCTGCCCGGTCTCGGGATGATGGTCACGACGGCCGTGCTCAACCGCGAATACATCGTAGTCCAGGCCGGCATCATGCTGACCGGCCTGCTGTTCGTGGCGGTCAATCTCGCCGTCGACCAGACCTACCAGTTCCTCGATCCTCGCCTTCGGAGACGCTGACAATGAGTGAAGCAATAAATGTCGCCCCGCTGGCCCGGGGTTCGCAATGGAAACAACGCTTCCTGCAGCCGCTGCTGCGGCAGCGCAGCGCGATGGCCGGTCTCGTCATCCTGGCGATCTATGTCGTCGCGGCCGTGTGTGCCCCGTGGCTGGCCACGCATGACCCGACCGCCCAGGACCTGATGGCCGCGCTGCAGGGACCGAGTGCCGCGCACTGGCTGGGTACGGATTCCTACGGCCAGGACCTCTACTCGCGGCTGCTCTATGGCGCGCAACTGGCGCTGATCATCGGCTTTGCCTCGGTCGCGCTCGGCCTGTTCGTGGGCGTGGCCGTCGGCCTCGCGGCCGGGCTGATGGGCGGGCGCACCGAGTGGGTGCTGATGCGCATCGTCGACGGCCTGCTCGCCTTCCCGGAGCTGATCCTCGCGATGGCCTTCATGGCCGTGCTCGGGCTCGGCACGGAAAACGTCGTCTACGCGCTGGCGCTGTCCTTCGTCGGCCCCTTCGCACGCATGACCCGCGGCGACGTGCTGCAGGTGAAGAACCAGCCCTACATCGAGGCCGCGAAACTGATGGGGGTGGGAACCGCTGCCGTGATCTGGCGCCATGTCCTGCCCAATGTGGTGTCGCCGATCCTGGTCCAGGCCGGCATGCGCATCAGCATCGCGATCCTGCTGGAGTCGGGCCTGTCCTTCCTCGGCATCGGCGTGGTGCCGCCGACCCCGGACTGGGGCCTGATGATCGCCGAGGGACGTGCCTTCATTACCATGGCACCCTGGATTTCAGGCGTGCCGGGTCTGGCCCTGGCGATTCTGCTGGTGGCGCTGAACCTGCTGGGCGACGGCCTGCGCGACGCCTTCGACCCCAACACCCAAAAGGATGCCGGATGAACCGTGCGCTCGCTTTGAACCCTCAGGCTGTCGAGGTGCCGGCCAGCCAGGATGCGCTGCTCGAGGTAAGCAACCTCACCTTGCGGCGCGGCAAGGCCGTGGTGCTCGATGGCGTCAGCCTGGCTTTGCATTCCGGCGAAACCCTGGGGCTGATCGGGGAATCGGGGGCCGGCAAGTCCACGCTGGCCATGGCCCTCATCGGCCTGCTGCGTGCGCCCGAGGTACAGCTGGAAGGCAGCATGCGCTTCCGCGGCACCGAACTCGTCACGCTTCGCGAAGCGGACTATCGTCGCCTGCGCGGCAACAAGATCGGCCTGATCTTCCAGGACGCGACGGCGGCGCTCAATCCGTGCTTCACCGTGGGCGAGCAGATCGCCGAGCCGCTCAAGCGCCATCTGGGGCTGTCGAAATGGGACCGCCGCGAGCGGGCCGCGGAACTGATGCACAGCGTCGGCATTCCGGAACCCGCGCTGCGGCTGGATGCCTATCCGCATGAACTGTCCGGCGGCATGCAGCAGCGCGTCATGATCGCCATCGCGCTGGCCTGCAACCCCGAACTGCTGCTCGCCGACGAGCCCACGAGCGCGCTCGACGTCACCATCCAGGCGCAGATCATGGAACTGATCCTGGACCGCGTGCGCGCGCTGAATTCGAGCGCGGTCTTCGTGCTGCACGACCTGGCGCTGGGGGCGCAGGTGTGCGATCGCATCGCAGTCATGTATGCCGGGCAGATCGTCGAGGAAGGTCCCAGCGAGCGCGTGCTCGCCGCGCCCCTGCATCCGTATACTCAGGGGCTCAAGTCGTGCGTCGTCGAGTTGGGCTCGAGCACGCTCGTGCCCATCCCCGGCCAGATTCCGCCGCTCAACGCCATGCCCGCCGGCTGCCGGTTTGCCCCGCGCTGCCCCCGGGCGCAGGCCATCTGCGGCGAACAGCGCCCTGTGGCTGAAACGCGCGACGGCCGCCAGATCGCCTGCTGGTTCATTGATTAGGGTTCGCCATGCAAGACCCCGTTTTTTCCCTGCTGGACGTCGAACGAAGCTACGAGCTGCGCGGTAGCGGCTGGTTCAACCGCAGCTCGCGGCAGCTCAAGGCGCTCGACGGCGTGCGCCTGGAATTGCAGCGCGGCGACACGCTCGCCCTGGTCGGCGAAAGCGGCTCCGGCAAGTCCACGCTGATCCGGCTCATGCTCGGTCTCGAACCTGCGAGCGACGGCCGCGTCCTCTACGGACAGCGCGACCTCGCCCAGCTCGACGCGGCGGAGCGCAAACGCTTCGCGTGCGAAGTGGCGTTCATCTACCAGAACGCCCGCGGTTCGATGAACCCGCGCATGCGCATCGCGGACATCCTGGCCGAACCGATCCGCCTGCACGGATTGTGCGCGGAGCACGATATTCCCGCGCGTGTCGCGGCGCTGCTTGATCGCGTGGGGCTGCCGGCCGGCCTGCTGCAACGTTTCCCGGGCGAACTCTCGGGCGGCCAGGTCCGCCGCGTCGCCATCGCCCGCGCCCTGGCTGCCGAGCCCGAGGTCATCATGGCCGACGAGTCGGTGGCCGGCCTCGATGTCTCGGTGCAGGCCCAGGTGCTCAACCTCCTGCGCGACCTGTGCCGCGAATCCGGCATCACGCTGGTATTCATCACGCACGACCTGGGCGTGGCGAGCTACCTGTGCGACAAGATCGCCGTGCTCTATCTGGGTCGCATCGTCGAGCAGGGCCCGACCGACGCCATCCTGAACACGCCGCGCCATCCCTATACGCGTGCGCTGCTGCAGGCCTTCCCCCGTTTCGACGTGCCGCTCAAGGCGTCGCTGAGCGGGGAAATCCCGAGCCCGGTCAATCTGCCGCAGGGGTGCCGCTTCGCCGGACGCTGCCCGCAGGTGCAGACGGCGTGCCGTGCGACCGATCCGAGCCTCACCGCACTCGAAGCCGATCGTCAGGTGGCGTGCCTGTTCCCGGTGACCGCAGCATGACGACCCGCTATGCGAAGTCCTCGCGCGGCGTGGTGACCTCGCCGCACCATCTGGCGACGGCGGCCGGCGAGGCCGTGCTCGCAGCCGGCGGCAACGCCGTCGAAGCCGCGCTCGCCGTCGGCGCCACCCTCTGCGTGGTCTACCCGCACATGAACAGCCTCGGCGGCGACGGTTTCTGGCTGCTCAGCGACGAGGCGGGCAAGCTGACCGGCCTCGACGGGGCAGGGACCGCCGGTCAGGCCTACACGCCGGCGTTCTATACCGGGCAGGGTCTGGATGCGATTCCTGCGCGCGGCCCCCATGCCGCCAACACGGTGGCCGGCCTGGTGTCGGTGTGGGGGGCGGCCCATGCATTCAGCCGGGCTCAGTGGGGCGGGCGCTGGTCCTGGCAGGAGGTGCTCGATCCTGCCCATGATCATGCCGAACGTGGCTTCGCGTGCAGCGCCAGCCAGGGCAACTTCCTTACGCAAAAGTGGACGGAACTCGGCGGCTTCCGGACCCTGACCGACATCTATGCGCCCAATGGGCAGCCGGCGCCGGCTGGAGCCCGGTTCCAGCAACCGCATCTCGCCGAGTCGCTGCGCCTGCTGCAGCGGGACGGGGCGGACAGCTTCTATCGCGGCGAACTCGCGCGCCGTATCGCGCAGGGTCTGGCCGATGCCGGCAGTCTGTTGTCCGCCGATGACCTGGCGACCTTTCATTGCCGCCAGGTCGAACCGATCAGCGTGCCCTACCGGAACGGGCGGGCGGTCAACATGCCGCCGCCTACCCAAGGGCTCGCTTCATTACTGATCCTGGGCCAGCTCGACCGCTTCGACCTGGCACGCCATCCGCATCTCTCCGCCGACTACGTGCATCTCGTGGTCGAGGCGACCAAGCAGGCCTTTCGTGTACGCGACCGCCACGTGGCCGATCCGGAACAGATCGACGTTCCCGTCGCCGACCTGCTTTCGTCCACCAGCGTGGATGCGCTCGCGGCCGCGATCGACGTCACCCGCGCCGCGCCCTGGGGCAAGGGCGTGGGGCCGGCCGACACCGTCTGGTTCGGGGTGGTGGACGCGAAGGGCCGTGCCGTCAGCGCCATCCAGAGCATCTATCACGAGTATGGCAGCGGCGTGGTGGCGGGGGACACCGGCATCCTCTGGCAGAACCGCGGCACGTCGTTCTCGCTCGATCCGCAGCACGTCAATGTGCTGAAGCCGGGCAAGCGCCCGTTCCATACCCTCAACCCCGCCATGTACCTGGAGGACGGCCGGCCCCGGCTGGTCTACGGCACGATGGGCGGCGATGGCCAGCCGCAGACGCAGGCAGCGGTCGTCACGCGTGCGCTGGACTATCGCCTGCCGCTGCCCGAGGTGCTGGACAGCCCGCGCTGGCTGCTCGGACGCACTTGGGGGCAAAGCAGCGACAGCTTGAAACTGGAAGGCCGCTTCGCGCCAGAGGTGTTCGAGGAACTCGTGCGGCGCGGGCACGTGGTGGAACGGGTGGAGGACTACGCCCAGATGATGGGGCACGCGGGCGTCATTCGCGTGCTCGACGACGGAACGTTCGAGGCGGCGTCCGATCCGCGTAGCGACGGCGCCGCTGCCGGTGGCTGACCCCACACAACACACCAGGCCGCTTACGGCCGCATGAGGAATTGCAATTGTTGGCACTCGCTTCTTTTATTGCCCTGGGCCTGACGGCCGGACTGCTCGCCGGCATGCTCGGCATCGGCGGCGGCGTCGTGATCGTCCCGGCCCTGATCTGGATTTTCCAGCGCCATGGCCTGTCGCCGGAGATCATCCCGCACCTGGCCATCGGGACCTCCCTGTCTTCCATCGTCTTCACTTCGCTGTCGGCGATCTGGGCGCAGCACAAGCGCCATGCAATCGACTGGCCGGTGGTGCGTCTGCTGGCCCCGGCGACCCTGCTGGGCGGCTTTGCCAGTGGCTACCTGGCGGGGTTCATCCCGGCAGACATGCTGAAGGCGTTCTTCGCGATATTCCTGCTGTTCGTCGGTACGCAGTTCATTCTGGACTGGAAGCCCGCCGCGCACTGGCGTTTGCCGGGTCGAGGCGGATTGTGGGGCCTGGGCCTGGGCATCGGCTCGCTGTCGGCGCTGCTCGGCATCGGCGGCGGTAACATCACGGTCCCGCTGCTGCACGCCTGCAACCTCGATCTCAAGCGCGCCATCGCCATCTCCACCGCACTGGGTTTTCCGATCGCGCTGTTCGGCGCGGTGGGCTTCCTCCTGTCCGGGTGGAGACATGCGCTGTTGCCGAGTGGAACCCTCGGGTATGTGTCGCTGCCCGCCCTGGCGGCGATCGCCGGCGCCGCCATTCTGACTGCCCCGCTTGGCGTGCGACTGGCGCACGACCTGCCGGTCAAGCGGCTGAAGCGGATTTTCGGCGTGCTGGTGCTCGCGATCTCGCTGCGCATGCTGTGGACCGCGTTGATGTAATCGCCTGACGAGGAAGTACCCATGAACGATCTGGATCAGAAGATTCTCGCCATGCTGGTCGACGACGGCCGCATGAGCTTTGCCGACATCGCCCGCGAACTGGGCATTTCCCGGGTGCATGCGCGCGACCGGGTGCAACGCTTGATCGACGATGGCGTCATCGAGAAATTCACCGTCATCGTGAACCCGGAAAAGGTCGGCACCATTGTCTCGGCCTTCTTCGATGTCGAAGTCGACCCGCAGGGAATCGAAATGGTCGCCGAAGACCTTGCACGGCAACCCGAGGTCCGCAGTCTCTACATCATGAGCGACATGACCAGCCTGCACATCCACACCCTGACCGAGGACAACAACGCGCTCGAGGATTTCGTCCGGCGCAACCTGTTCTCGCGCCGCCACGTCGTCAAGGTCAACTGCAAGCTGCTGCTCAGCCGGGTGAAAAACCGGCGCGGGGGGCCGCGCATCTAGCGTAGGCCAACCTCCTGGATCCCTGGGCTTCGAAGTGCCCCGGCAACTGAAGGCCGACTCGGCGCCCCTCCTCTCCATCCTTTTCATGACCGGGTTCACCGATACCGAGCACATGGCGGCCGCTTTTTCCGCCGGCAGCGCGGACTACGTCACCAAGCCGATCCGGCCGGTCGACAGCGGTGGCGATGTGGCGATTGCAGCAGCCGGGGTAGGGGAGTGAGGTGGACACATCGAGCATCCGTTGTTCGGCCTTTGCTGCCGGTGGTGTCGAGTCAGTTTAATGACGGGTGTCGCGCAGATTGTCGACGTTGAGGGTGTACCCCACTCAGCAGCTATCGTTATTTCGACAGGACGGTCACGGGACGGCCCTCCTGGCGCAGGTAGAACACTCGCTGACAGGAGACATAGAAGTTGTTGCCCCGTCCACGAGGGCATCGAAGGGTTCTTACATCGAGCGCCTTAGTGGCCTGCTCGTTGTCCGGTAGCCCCGACGGGCGTTTGTTTACCTGGATCTAAGTCCTGGCGTTGCCAGGGTGTCGAGAGGACCTTGAAGCCGGCATCGACGAGTGAACCATCCTTCTTGGACAGGGTCCAGTGCACGCTTGTGGCGGTGCGAACTGATAGTTTGTATGAACTGAACGTCCCATCGGTAACGACTTCGTCAGCGTCCGCCGAGGCGGTCGAGAAGGTGAGGACACAGGCATTATCTTTGCCAAGCGTCTCGTTGAGCGTTTCATCCTGCAGGGCGACGCTGAGGGGCATGACACCGGCATCATTGGTCACGAACAACTTGCGGTACTCCGTATTGAGGAGATCGATTGCCTTGACGGCCTCAACTAGCCGGTCGGGCTGCTTGGTGTCAGCTGCCCCCGGCTTGGCTGCCGCTGCGCCCGAACCGGTATATGAACCGAATGGCTCATGTCGGCCGCTTTTCCCAACATCCGGATGACATCCATTCTCGCGATGATGTGCGGGCCATCCCGCATCCAACGTCCTAACCATCCGGAGAACCTCATGAAGAAAACCCTGCTTGGCCTCATCGCCGCCCTCGCCGCCGTCAGCGCTGTTCCGTCGCACGCCGCCATCGTCATCACCGAAGTCGCCCCGTGGGCCAGCGGCAACTCCGCCGTCGGCGCCGACTGGTTCGAGCTGACCAACACCGGGGCCGTTGCAGTCAACCTCGGCGGCTGGTCGATGGACGACAGCTCCGCCACCGCGGGCGTCGCGCCGCTGACCGGCATCGCCAGCATCGCCGCCGGCGAGTCGGTGATCTTCATCGAGGGCAGCAGTTCGCTCAACGCCACCTTCCTCTCCACCTGGTTCGGTAGCAACGCCCCCGCCGGCCTGCAGATCGGCAACTACGCCGGCAGCGGCGTGGGTCTCAGCACCAGCGGTGACGCCGTGAACGTCTTCAACGCCGGCGGCGTGTCGCAGGCGAGCGTCAGTTTCGGCGCGTCCACCGCAGGCGTGACTTTCGACAACGCCGCAGGCCTGAGCGGCAGCATTTCGCAACTGAGCGCAGTCGGCGTCAACGGCGCCTTCCTGTCTGCCGATGGCAACGAAATCGGCTCGCCCGGCGCGATCGCCGCCGTCCCCGAAGCCGACACCTACGCCATGATGCTGGCCGGCCTCGGCCTCATCGGCGCCGCGCTGCGCAAGCGCCAGGCCTGAGCGGAGCCCCCCATGACGATCAAACTCCTGATTGCGGCGCTCGCGACCTGCACGGCCGTCTCGGCTCAGGCAAGCACGTCGATCAACCTCGGCAATTACACCGTCGGCGGCATCTACGCGCTCGACGCCCTCAACGGCACCGCGGGCGGTATCTCCGGGCTGGAAGCGTCCGCAGTCGCCTATGCGCGCGATCGCGGCACGCTGTTCTTCGTCGGCGACGAAGGCACCGGCGTGGTCGAGATCTCGTTGACCGGCCAGACCCTCGGTAACAATCTCTTCGACTGGAGCGGCACCGGCAGCACCAAGCACGACACCGAAGGCCTGACCTATCTCGGCGGCGGCGTGCTCGTCGTCGGCGAGGAGCGCCTGCAGGACGCCTATCGTTTCAGCTACACCGCGGGCAGCACCGTTGCACTCGCGAGCAGCTTTGTCTCGATGAGCAACGTTGCCGTCGGCAACAACGGCATGGAAGGCATCAGCTACGATCCGCGCGACGGCAGCTTTGTCACGATCAAGCAGCAGAGCCCCGAGAACGTCCTCGCCGGCACGCTGACCTTCGGGCCCGCCACCGGCGCGCCGCCCTCGACGAGCGGCGACGGCTCCACGCCCCCCGGCGGCGGCGTATCGACCGTGACGACCTTGTTCAATCCGGCGTCGATGGGCCTGTCGACGCTGTCCGACGTGCAGACGCTGTCGCCGGTCGATGCGCTGGCCGGCACCGCAGCCGCCGACAACCTGCTGGTGCTGAGCCTGGGTTCGCGCAAGCTGGTCGAAGTGGATCGTAGCGGTAACGTGCTCAGTTCCTTCGACCTGTCTTCGCTGCTGAACACCAGCAGCGGCGACTTCAATGCCATCGAAGGCCTGACCGTCGACGAACACGGCACGATCTATCTCGTGGCCGAGCAACTGCAGGGCGCTGGCGCACCACTGAACGCCCAATCGCAACTGATCGTGTTGACGGCGCCAGTCCCCGAGCCCGAAACCTATGCGCTGATGCTGAGCGGCCTCGGCCTCGTCGGCTACATGGCGCGTCGCCGCCGGCGCGTGTAACGCTCGCCGCGGGCGGTGCAATGCTGCCCGGCGGTGGGGGTGCGGCGCCGTTTATCGGAAGGCGCAGGTTGACCGTCGTCGTCACGGCCGTTGCACGTCGTCGCTTATAGCTGCCAAGACAGAAGGGGCGGACGAATGTCTTTCGTTCGGCCAGAAGCGGGAGCCTCGACCGTCTTATCTTCGGCCTTTGCTGCCGGTCGTAGGCCGGGCGGAGGGAGTCCGCTCAGAGCCGATGACCGGTCACTCGTCTGCTGGGCCGTTCACGTACGCGATTTTCCGTAGGGAGCGCTGACTCCCGAGCCGTTGTTTCCACCAAATCCTAACCGGTAAAGTAGCAGGGGCAGCGCAGAGGAGTCGGACGCGCCGTCATTGCCGATCAGTCCTCCAGTTTGTCGAAGGGGCTCACCACATTGCGGGTTGCCTCCAGCACATGCGTATAGATCATCGTTGTCTGCAGGCTGCGGTGCCCTAGCAGCAATTGGATGGTTCGGATGTCTGTTCCGGAGGCTAGCAAGTGCGTCGCGAATGAGTGGCGGAGTGTATGCACGCTCGCGTGTTTGCGGATCTCGGCGCTTCGAACGGCTGCGCGAAAGGCCCGCTGCACGGTCGTATCCGAGGTGTGCCAGCGTGCCAGACGCCCTGTATCGCCCCACGGCCGCAGGACCGAGGAGGGGAAGACAAACTGCCAGGCCAGCGATGAAGATGCCGAGGGATACTTGCGCGCCAGCGCGTTGGGCATTGGGGCCAGTCCCGCGCCGTGCGACAGATCCTTCTTGTGTAGTGCTGCTATCCGTAACAGATGTTGCTGCAAAGGCTCTCGCAGCCGGCTGGGTAGAACCGTCGTCCGGTCCTTGTTGCCCTTGCCACTGCGCACCGACAAGCTGCCGGCAGCAAGATCGACATCCTTCACCCGGAGCGTCACGCACTCCTGGACCCGCAGGCCTGCCCCATAGATCAACTCGGCCATGAGGCGGGGTGTCCCGGACATTTGTGCGAGCGCGGCCCGGACTTCATCGCGGGTAAGTACGACAGGCACACGATGATGTCTCTGCACCCGCTTGAGTCCCGCCATCCGCCCGAGCGGTTTCTCTAATACGGCCTCATAAAGGAACACCAGGGCGTTGAGTGCCTGCGTCTGGGTCGAGGCCGAGACCTGGCGCACAGTGGCCAAATGGTTCAGGAAATCCTCGACCTCTTGTGCACCGAGCGCACCGGGATGGCACTTGTCATGAAAATAAATGTAATGCCGGATCCAGTATCGGTAACTCTCCTCAGTGCGCGGGCTGAAGTGGCGCCGCCGGCAAAGCGTGCTTACCAGATCCATGAGGCGGGGACGGGGGGTGGGCTGACCCCATGATGTTCGCTCCTATGAGTGGTGACAGAGAAAAAGTTGGAACATAATCCGGCAAGCCAGAAGAGGACAGGGCTGGGTCCGCCTTTTCATACTGTAATAGACGGACCCAGGAAACCCAACGTCATTGATAATCAAATGGATAGGGGGGATTTCATGGCGTCCGTATTATTAAAAAATGTCCGGACCCGTGGGTCCGTCAAATAACTGTTAGGCGGCATTCTCAAAGATGGGCGTATTTCTTCCCTACATTATTGGCTATGCATTGATCTTTGGCATTATGGCTTGGTGCGCATTGGGCGGGCTCTCGGCAGCTATACGAGCATTCACAAAGAAAGAGGTGCGTGTCGCGGGCAGCAAAGTTATTCATGGGTCCTGGGCGATTGCCCTTGGGTTCGTATTTTTGCTCTTCGGACTTGTTTTTGCCTTAGCAATCTTTTTAATTTTCATAAGTTTCTTAAAAGACAATTAATGCGTCCAATCAGCCTAACCCTGCGGTCAAGTCCGCTCCACTTCGTTCCGCTGGGACGCCGCTAAAGCGGCGCCCCTTACCTTTACGTTAGGCGCAGAACCCAATGAGAGACGACTCAATACGATTACCTGGCCGCGTTGCTGTTACAAATCGCTCAGACTGGTCATATGAAGGGCTTTTCGTCCGAGCTAATAAATTTAGCATATCAATTCCCCGGCTAAAACTTCAGTCAAGCCAGATGATTGAGTCAGGGCCGCATTTTTCAATCGAGTGCGTGAACGCGACGTTTTTGATCAACGCTATCGGTTTTATTCGCGGCACAAGTCTTGGCTTTTCTATGGCAGGTGATTATCTCGGCTATATTCAGACGGCTAGCGATTATTAGGGTGCCGACATTGGGGAAAATATTCCAATTTCTTCCATTGAAATAAACGCCCATCTTCAGCCTCACCAAACAGACTTCATGATTTCGGGAAGTTGCAAAAAACCTTCTCGCAAAGCATCTATCTCCGCCGAACCACTAAAGTTCGAAATATGGTTTAGCGTATCTGATCAGGACCTTTCAAATTTCTTCGATGAAGACGGTTTCATTGACGCCTTCAAAAGAAACCGTGATTCCTACACTATACAAAATCGAATCGAGAATGTTGGGCAAGCTGGCGCCTAACATTGCGGTCAAGGCGCTCCCTACGGTCGCTGGGACGCGCCGCAAGCGGCGCGCCCCTTACCTTGAACGTTAGGCGTCACAAGCACTCCGATGACACTTCCTGAGCGATTTGAACTCGAGCGATCAGCGCGCTGGCTCTTCCTTGCGGCTCCGTGGGTCATGGCAGTGTTTGCTCTGATCAGCGTGGCACTGCCAGTAATCCCTGGCGAAGGGAGTCCGCGAAATGAATCGTTTCTGCTCGGCTTTGCCATTTTGGGCTTTCTCGGCTTTGGCCTCGGTGCCTTGTACTCGTTCAGAATCGTGCGGCGGTTGCCTGAGGCTGCCGTTTCTGTCGACGAAGACGGCCTGTGGCAGACGATCAAAGAAAAGGACGCTGCTCTGGTCCGTTGGAGCAGTGTTGTTCGCCTCCGCGAGCGCGAGATCATGCAGCGTCTTGAGGCGCTCGACAGTTCTGGAAAAGTGGTCGCAAAGCTTGAGTACCAGCTTCAAGACTTTCAACGCCTGCGCTCCATAGTTCTTCAACGAGCGAAGCTAGAGCGAACTGTGAGCACGGTGACTGGCGTATACCAGAAGTCGCGCTGGTACCACTTTTTCACTATTGGATCGATGATCGGCTTCGCTCTCCTAGGCTGGTATGTTGGACAGACCGAACCACTTATTGGCTACGCAGGTATGACCCTTGTTGTGGCCATGATCGCGTGGGAGTACTGGACGATGCCCTTCCGCCTTGTCGTCACACGAAGTGCGCTTGAGATTGATCGGCCCTATCAGCGTCAGCGTGTGCCGCGAGAGCGTATCTCGCGCATCGAGGTTGAGGATGAATTGGTCAAACACGCCAAGCTTCCTCGGGTCGCGGTGCACCTCGTCGATGGATCCGAGTCCATTCGGCTCAAATCGCTGGGTCTCCAAGCGGTCGAACTTCACCAAATTCTGCAAGCGTGGCACCAGGGTGAAGCCTAACCTCTCAGTCAAGCGGGACTGGCCATCAGCCGGCTTCGCCAGCTGCCGGCCAGCCCCTTACCTCAAACGTTAGGGGCTTATGCGATTAGTACTTCTCACCTTCATCGTTCTATTTGCAAGCGCTAAAAGTTTTGGCGCTGAGATCGACATGAAGGCTAGTTGTAAAAACAACCCGCAGCTTGTTGCGGCTTGTTTTACCGTACATGGGAGATTGTCCGCCTACAACGGCACTCCCAGCTTGCGCATCTGGCCAATTGGTACGCATCGGCTACTGGGTATTCTTAAAGATGAAGACCCCTTGGCTCTTCCCGAGAGCATTAGAAACGAAGTGAGCTTTGAAAAAGACATTTACGGAGATTTCTTGGTTTGTCCGTTTAGCCAATCAAAGCTTGGGCAAATGCAATTTGTTTGCGTGGAGGCCGTATCAAATGTTCGGGTTCAGAAACGCCCCTAACCCGCCGGTCGAGAGGGACCGCCAACCAGCTGCGCTGGTTGGTTCCCTCCGCAGCTTCGCTGCTCCGGCGGCCCCTCACCTAGCACGTTAGGTGCCATGTCTCATACCGCACGCCACATTAGCTATGCCGCCGCTTGGCTT
>ERZ761602.1400-NODE-1400-length-43926-cov-216.662214_pt1 | contig 43926 bp, 40 predicted proteins | sample MGYA00512165_ERZ761602 | MGnify/ENA primary metagenome ERZ761602 (study PRJEB28899, sample SAMN02445085) | bioreactor sludge metagenome | biome: EBPR sludge; isolation source: Thorneside wastewater treatment plant | place: Australia: Brisbane, Thorneside...
AACCCGCTGATTTGGCGAGGCGGCAAATCACCACCCATAAAAAAGAAGTAGTTGGTGGTAAGTAAGTAAGTTTCCGCCCCTAAATACGCCTACGATGCCAACTTGCATCCAAATCAATGTTTTTTTCTTGAATTTGCACATTGGTTGCACAGAGCAATTAGTAGTAATAAATATAGCGCTAATAAAGTTACCAACCAATGTCTTTTCTGCTATGCTGCATGGCAATTTAAAATCTGAAATCAACTTCAAATTGACACAAAACAAACTTAATTCAACTCGTTTTTATCAATACCTGCTTGTTTAAGTATAGCAAGAAAAGTGCCTTTTTTCATATCCTTGCCGCCGCGCACCGGAACAATAACCGTTTTATTGGTAAGCGGATTGAAAAACAGTTGGTGTGAACCCCTTGAACGTTTCAGTATAAAGCCATATCGCAGCAGTATTTTGATAAGGTGATTTGGGCTTAGGTTCATGTCAAGTCCAAGTTAATAGCGTATTCCAGCGTATTGCTGTCATCGGGTATAACTTCGCCTCTTTCTCTTAACTCTTCAATATAAAGCGCTATAGCTTCTTTTGCCATAGCAATCGCTTCGTCTATATCTTCCCCATAAGTAATACACCCGGGTAATGCCGGAACAGAAACTGTAAAACCGCCTTCAGCCTCTCTATGTAAATGAATTTTGTAGGTGTACATAATTGTTGGGTAATGGAAAGGTTGTAAAAATCTTTGGTATAGCAGGTTAATACTCAATAATTCTGTTCTTACCAAGTTCAATTAGCTACCCCTATAAAACGACACTAAGCACCGATTTGTTTCATTGGTGAAAAAAACAAAGCTATTTCTTTATGTGAGATTTAGGGGCAATTGGTTTGACATTTTAAGCCCACCCGCGTAACCTTTTCCGATGGCAAAACCATCTCTTGGATATACACCGCCACCGGAAAAAAACTCCAAAAACGCACCCTGTTTCACCCCTAAATCCCCTGAAGGGCAGAGCCGATTTATTCTCCCCCCTCCCTATTGAAAACGCATCTACCTAAAGTTAATTTAAACAATATTGCACTTTTTTTGATTTAGGTACAAAAACAAAGTTATGGACACAAATTCCGATAGTATGCAACCCTTTACCACTGCCTTATTGGACAGTTTTGAAAATTTTGAGGACATTCGCAATAGCCGTAGAACGATGTATCCACTGAAGGATGTGCTTTTTTTAGTTTTTACGAGTAGTTTACGTAGGATGCGGACGGGTGTGACCCAAGTTTGATGTAAAATGACGTGCTGCCGGTAAGTGCGCAAAACCGACATCAATTAGCACACGGATAACACGGATGGAGCTGATTAACGCCGATTTTTAAAAAATAAAGGCTCAATTAGGTAAATGATTCTCTTTTACCCGAGTTTATCCGTTTAATCTGCGTTATCTGTGTGCCCTTTTTGCTGAAAACAAGGGTGAATAGCTCAATTTATACATCAAACCGAGGCTGCACCCATGCGGACTTTTGATAGAATAGTAGAGTTTGATGGCATAAAATTAGGTTGGGGCAGTATCTGCCTTATGAACAAGGCATACTAAGCCACGATACCCTTAACCGGATTTATGTCTTGGTAAAAGTAGAACAGTTGAGCGATGTTTTATCGGAGATATTTGGCAAGCAGTTAACTATTTGTGAGGATAAAATACTACAGATAGATGGCAAAAAGATAAAAGGACCCAAACGCTTTATCTTGACCGATACACAAGGGTTGTTGTTGGCAGTATTGGTATGTAGCGCCGCTAAAAGTGAAAAAGAGGGGGCGATGTTATTACTGGAAAAGATTAAAAAGACCATTGTGTTAAACGCTTTGTGTGCGCGCATTAAGCATGTTTGGGCAGATGCAGGTTATAGGGGGGAAGATTTGCTAAATTTTGCCCAAAAACTACTTTCGTGGGTTTGGCAAGTGGTTACACGCAAACCAGACCGGCAGGGATTTGAAGTGTTGCCCCGTAGGTGGGTGGTAGAAAAAACCCTTGGTTGGTTTAACCATAAAAGAAGGTTGAGTAAAGATTACGAAAGCCTCTATGCTTCCATGATTTCAATTCTAATTAAACGTCAGTGATAACTTTTCGTACAGCTTCTAAGAAATAACATATAATTTGTGCCTTTGCGAGAAATAAAATCGGAACGGTCATTCGTAATTAATTCCAAAAATCCGTGCAAATCAACCTCACCTGTATTATCCGTGTGCTAATTGGTGCCCAAGTAGTCTGCAAATACGCCATGAACTTGCAGGGTGGGCAGTACCTAAAAAAAAAGTGAAAAAATTTGGAGACGGCTGTAACTTTATGGCAGTGTTATCCGATTAACAAGCGTATGAACACCAAAGAGTACAATACCTGCGTAGATTTATACACCAACAGTGTTTACCGGTTCATTCTCAAAAGCCTGAGAAATGAAGCCGATGCCGAAGATATTGTTCAAAATACCTTTGAAATACTCTGGCGTAATGTTGAAAAAGTGGAGTTTGGTAAGGCAAAGGCATTTTTGTTTAGTGTGGCGCACAAAAACATGATTGACTTTATACGCAAACACCAGCGTATTAGCCATACCGAAACCATGCCCGATACAGCCGCCATAAGTTTTGCCAAGCCAACATCGGAATTAACCGACCTGCTGGAACATAGTTTGGCTAAACTGCCCGAAGTGCAAAGGTCAGTGCTGCTGCTCAGAGATTACGAAGGATACAGTTATGACGAAATAGCCCAAATAACCGAACTTACCGAAGCACAAGTGAAAGTGTATATTTACCGAGCCCGACAAAAAATGCAACAATACCTCACCAGCCTCGAAAATGTTCTGCACTAACCAACCCAAACAACACAAACCCTAAAACATCAAACCCGACCATTCCAACACCATGAACATAAACCGTCATAATTACGAAGAATACCTGATAGATTATCTGGAAGGCAACCTTAATGCGGAAACCCTGGCAGCATTACAGGTATTTTTTAAAGAAAATCCCGATGTGGAGGCTGAGGTAAACCTGCTTGCCCAAGATATGCCGGTACTTATGCCCGATACTGCCGTAGTATATGCCCGCAAGGAAAGCCTCAAAAAACCCGAAACAGGAGGCAAAACAGTGTTTTGGAGCTTAAACTACCCTCGGTTTTATACCCTTTCGCTGGCGGCGGCGCTGCTCCTGTTCAGCTTTGGCTGGTTTGTAATGAAATACACCTTAAACCAACAACCAATAAGACCCAATGCGCAAGCACCCGCGGTAATTGCCAATAAGACCCAAACTACCAACACAGCAATACCTGAAAACCCGATTACCACGATGCCCCAGCAAACAGAAACGCCGCCCCAAACCCAACCCACCGCCCATGCCGGCGTAGCCCAAACCTCTGCCCCACAAACGCCCCGCAAATCAAAAACCAAAACAGCCTCGCAAACATCGCATACCTATTACCCAACTGTTGCCGCTGCCGCACCGGCAAATTTACCCACTCCCGCTACAACTCCGGCGCAAGTGTTACCCTCTGCACAAAACCCACCTGCCCACTCGCCAAAACTACCAGCGCCGCAAACACTGGCATCATTAACTGCACAACAGCTGCCCCTTACTAATTACGTAACGGTTGCAACCCCGCAATACCTACCCTACCCTACACACCCCGAACCTAACCGGCAAACCCCCTTGCAAAACAAATTAGTGCGCGAAGTAGGCAGGCGTTTATTAGCACAAAATAAACAGGCAAAATCAACTACAAAAAATGGCGATGAATCTGCTAATGTGGTTGCCAAACTTGCCGATGCCCTGCTGCCCGAGGCAATTGCTGCTGCTAACCCCAAACTTGCAAACCCCGACATCACCCTATCGGTTACGGTTAATTCGGGTACGCACCAATTTATTCGGGATTTTCTAAACAAATAGCGCCCCTTTTGTACCGGTAAACTTGCCAACAAACTCGGTTTGCCAACTTTAATCTAAATTTATCAAATAAAATTCTTGTTCTACACAAATTTCACTCAATTTTTTTTAACAACTCCCAAATACCTTTACAAAATGAAAAACTTAGCAATTGTTTTCCTGTCTGTACTTGTGTTAAGTTGCCACTTAATGGCACAAACAGCGCCCACCCCGCCTACGCCGCCCACGCCCCCCACCCCGCCGGCAGCGCCTGCGCCACCTTCGGCTGCCAATCCTGATACTACTATTATCAGCATTGGTAAGAGCATCAAAATTCAGGTGGTTGATAAAAATAAAAAAGAAGGCGAAAGCGTGGAAGTAATGGTAAATTCAGACAATGAAAAACTGAGTCAAGAAATTGAACGCGCCGTTAGAGAAGCACTCGAAAAAGCCGGAAATGTGGACGTGGAAATGGATATTAACCACCAACGCATATCGGAGCAGTTGCAAAAAGCCAACGCAGAATTAGCCCGTGCCATGCAAGAGATTGCCGAGCAAATGAAAGGTTTAGACAACGATAAATCGGAAGAGCAGAAAGAAACCCGCCGCGAGTTGGAAGCTGCACAACGCGAGTTAGAAGCCGCCCAGCGTGAGTTAGAAAGAGAAATGCGCAACATTGAAGGAAGCAAAAGCCCCAAAACAATACGTATTGAAATTAAAGACGAAGCAAACGCCCCCAAAACCCAAGAACCCGCCCGCAATAAAGGCTTGAGTGTTAAAACCCGATACCTGCTGTTTGATATGGGCGTAAGTACCTACCTGCACGATGGCAGCTATACCTTGCCCAACAACTTAGAGCAGTTTGAACAACGCTACGGCCGCTCACTCGACTACAACCTATATGCCTTTAAACAAAAACTGAGCTTTGCCCAAAAACACCTTAACCTAACCTACGGACTTGGTTTCAATTTTAGCAATTACAGCTTTGAAAATCCCATCACCCTGCAAAAAAACACCAACCCGCTGGTAGTAACAATAGACGAAAGCCGAAACTACCGCAAAAACAAATTGGTTACTACCTTTATTAACGTTCCGGTTATGGTAGGATTTGAAACCAACCCGCGCAAACCCAACAAATCTATACGTTTGAGTGGCGGCGTTTTTGGCGGTGCGCTCTTGGGTTCGCATACCCGACAAAAAGACAAAGAAGACGGTAACATAAAAGTGCGCGACGACTTTAACCTAAACAAACTTCGCTACGGGTTTATTGGTCAGTTGGGTATAGGTCCGGTAAACTTTTATGCCAGCTACTCGCCTGTATCTTTGTTTAGAGAAGACCGAGGACCCGATTTACAACCCCTCAACATCGGTATTTCGCTTATTTCGTTTTAATCCTTTCTAAACATCTATTAAACACATCAAACCAACAGCAAACGGCTTGCCTTTACCGGGCAGGCCGTTTTTATTTGGTTGCAGCCCCGGTTAGATGTGTAAATTGAGTTATTTTCACCTGTTTTCAGCAAAAAACACACAGATAACACAGATTAAACAGATAAACGCGGGTAAAAGTGTGGTTTGAGGGAATACAATAGTAAGTAGTGGGTACAACCACTCGTAATTCGCAATTCGTAATCCCGAAATCATTTACCCAATTGAGTTGAGACAGGGCATGAAATGTGTACACGTTATTTTTCAAAAATCGGTGTTAATCAGCTCCATCAGTGTTATCTGTGTGCTAATTGCTGCCGGTTTTGTTCACATACCGGCAGCATGGATTTTACATCAAACTCGGGGTATTTACACTTAACTTGTAGTAAAACTGCAATAAATCCTATCTTTGCCGCCTGTAAAGCTATTTATTATGCCCCATCTTCGCTACAACCCACTCCTGCGCACCTATACCATGGTTGCCGCCAACCGACAAAGCCGTCCGCATTTGCCTGCCGATTACTGCCCGTTTTGTCCGGGAAGTGGTAAAGTGCCCAATGAATACGATGTGTATGTATATGCCAATGATTTTCCGGCTCTGAGCAACCTGCCCGATGCCATAGAGGAGGGGCAGGTAGAGCAATTATCGGGCTACGCCACCCACCAAGCGCCTGCTTACGGCTGCTGCGAGGTTATCCTTTATGCTTCCAACCATCGGGCAAACTTATATGATTTACCACTTTGGCACATTGAAAAATTAGTTGCCACCTGGCAGCAACGGCATCGGCAACTCAGCGCCAATGAGCGCATTCAATACATTTTTCCGTTCGAAAACAGGGGTGAAGAAGTAGGCGTTACCATGCACCACCCGCATGGTCAATTGTATGCCTACCCGTTTGTACCGCTCAAAATTGTTACCGAGTTAGACAGTTGCCACCACTACTACCGCCACCATGGCGAGCCGCTGTTTGAAGCCCTAAACCGGTTTGAACTATCCGATGGGCGGCGCATCATTACACAAAACGACCACTTTGTGGCTTATTTGCCTTATTTTACCGATTACCCCTACGGCGTGTTTATTGTAGCCAAACATCAACTTGCCAATTTTGACCAGTTTACCCCTGCCCATATTACCGCGCTTGCCCAAATACTTAGACAAATAACCGGCGCTTTTGACCATGTTTTTGACCGCCCTTTTCCGTATATGATGTGCATACACCAAACACCGGTAAACAGCCCCCAATATGCCGATGCACACACATGGTATCGGTTTCACATAGAGTTTTACCCACCCCTGCGCGAAAAAAACAAGGTAAAATGGTATGCCTCGTCTGAAATGGGCGCATGGGCTGCCGCCAATACCCTTGCCGTAGAAGATACCGCACAAACCCTCCGCCAAGCACTTGCCAAATGGGAAAACCAAGTTTAACGGTTAGGTGTCACGCAAAGGCGCAAAGACGCAAAGCAAAAAAGGTGGAGTTAGTTGTGAGTTACGGGATTTCGGGGCAATCAAAAATCACCTGCGTCTTTGCGTCTTTGCGTGAGTTATTTTTTACAAAGCACACAAACATCGGGGAAAAAAAACTGCTCCTTTGCGTGCGTTGTTTATTTCAAAGCAAATACCTGCTTTAACAAATTTTTTTGGCATTTTGACAGGTTTTTGCAAAAATAATTAGTATCTTTGCGCCCAACCTGCATTGCTTTCTATTTTGTAACCGGCATTTGTAAACATCGGGTTTACGGTAAGACCATTTCACAACAGTAAACTTATTGGCACATTTTCAACCGGCGTTCAAAAATTGTTGTTTACACCATTCGTGTTGTACCTTAGCGCTGTCCATCGGGCAGTAAATTAGTATTCTCCCAGTTTTCACCTTTCACCTTTTCCTTATACTATGGCAAAAGACAAAACAGCAGCACCGCAAGACGCACTGCTACATGAATATACCGAAGACAACATACGCTCGCTCGACTGGCGCGAACATATACGGCTTCGCCCGGGCATGTATATAGGCAAAACCGGCGATGGCAGCTCAGCCGATGATGGCATTTACATACTTATTAAAGAAGTGATAGACAACTCCATAGACGAGTATGTAATGGGTTTTGGCAAAAAAATAGACATTAAACTCAGCGGCGAACGCATAGAAGTGCGCGATTATGGGCGGGGTATTCCGCTGGGCAAGGTGCTGGATTGCGTTTCAAAAATAAATACCGGCGGCAAGTATGACTCAAAAGCTTTCAAAAAATCGGTAGGGCTCAACGGCGTGGGCACCAAGGCGGTAAACGCCCTTGCCAAAAAATTTACTATCTACTCAGTACGAGACGGCGAAATGAAAAAAGCCGAGTTTGAGCGTGGCGAACTCATAAAAGACTACCCCATTGCGCCTACCAAAGAGGTAAATGGTACGTTTATCAGTTTTGAGCCCGATGACCAGATTTTTAAAAACTACCACTTTATAGCCGAGCATATTGAAAACCAACTCTGGAACTACGCCTATCTTAATGCCGGACTGAGCATTTACCTAAACGGGCAACAGTACCTCTCCAAAAACGGCTTACTTGACCTGCTCAGCCGAAAAACCAATACCGATGAGCTGCGCTACCCCATTATTCACCTGAAAGGGTACGATATAGAAGTAGCCCTTACGCATGGCGACCAATACGGAGAGGAGTACTACTCTTTTGTAAACGGACAATACACCCCGCTGGGCGGCACCCACCTCATTGCTTTTAAAGAGGCAGTGGTAAAAACCATTCGGGAGTTTTACAACAAAAATTTTGATACTTCCGATATTCGTTCCTCTATCATTGCCGCCATTAGTGTACGCATAGAAGAGCCCGTTTTTGAATCGCAAACCAAAACCAAACTCGGCTCTACCAATATAGCCCCCGAAGGCGCTACTGTGCGCGCCTTTGTAAACGATTTTCTGAAAGAACAATTAGACAACTACCTACATAAAAACCCTGCCATAGCCGAAGCGCTGCTCAAACGTATTATGCAATCGGAAAGGGAGCGCAAAGAACTGAGCGGTATTAAACAACTTGCCAAACAACAAGCCAAAAAAGCCAACCTGCACAACAAAAAACTGCGCGACTGCCGCTTCCACCTAAACGAAGATGCCGGCGGCAATAAAAAATACAACGCTACCTTATTTATTACCGAAGGCGACTCTGCCAGCGGCTCTATTACCAAAGCCCGAAACGTAGAATCGCAAGCCGTGTTTAGCCTTCGCGGTAAACCCCTTAACTGTTTTGGCAGCAGCAAAAAAATAGTGTATCAAAACGAAGAGTTTAACCTGCTGCAACATGCCCTAAATATAGAAGACGGCTTAGACGGGCTGCGCTACAACAAAATAGTGATAGCCACCGATGCCGACGTGGACGGTATGCACATACGCCTGCTGCTGATGACCTTTTTCTTACAGTTTTTTCCCGATTTGGTGCGCAACCAACACCTGTTTATTTTAGATACCCCCCTGTTTAGGGTGCGCGATAAACAACAAACGTTTTACTGCTACAACGAGCAAGAAAAACAACAAGCCATTAACAAACTGCGCGGCAAACCCGAAATTACCCGATTTAAAGGCTTAGGTGAAATTTCGCCCGATGAGTTTGGTAAATTCATTGGGGCAGATATTCGCCTGCAACCTGTTTTGCTCAGCCAAGAGTCCACCATTCATAAACTCCTCTCCTACTACATGGGTAAAAATACCCCCGACCGACAAGAGTTTATCATAGAAAACCTGCGCGTGGAAGAAGAACTGACCGAGCCGGCAGTGGAATCATCGGTAGAAGAGGAGGTTTAGTAATTTTATAGCCAAACAGAATTGAGCGCTAATGACTAACGAAAAGAAAACCGAGCGACTTGTTTATGAGCATTTTGAGAGGTATAATAACCTTATCATTATTGAAGAACAAGCCTCAGATATAGCTAAAATTGACAAACTGCTTAAAAATGCCTCTAAAAAAGGAATTGGTAAAGGCAGACCGGAATTTATTATTTCGTTTCTGCATCACCCCGATTTATTAGTGGTAATAGAATGTAAAGCAGAGGTAAATAAACATGAAAGTTCTAATAAAGACAAATACGCTGATTTTGCAGTAGATGGCGCTTTATTATACGCATCGTTCCTTTCCAGAGAGTTTGATGTGATAGCCATTGCCGTAAGCGGCGAGGAAAGGCAAACCTTGAAAGTATCTCATTTTTTGCACCTGAAAGGCGAGAGAAAACCTATAGAAATTTTTGGCGATAAACTTTTACCCATTCCCGATTATTTAAACGGTTATTTAAAAAGTCCGCTAAAATTCAGACAAGATTACAACACACTTGTTACTTTTACCAAAACCCTGAATGAAAAACTACATAATTACAAAATTCTTGAAAGCCAAAGGAGTTTACTAATTAGCTGCATCTTAATAGCATTAGAAGATGCTGCGTTTAGAGCTTCGTATGCAAAAAAGACAACACCAAAAAGTTTAGCCGATTTTTTGACCGCAACAGTCTTAGAAAAATTGGAAGAAGCCCATATTTCGGGCAAAAAACTGGAAAACCTTAGCATACAGTTCAGCTTTATCAAAACCGATACTTCGTTATCAACCAAAGATAAAGTATTAAAAGAGATAATTGACGAAATAGATGCCAACATCAACCAATTCATAAAAACGCACGAATACTTTGACGTATTGGGGCAGTTATACATAGAGTTCCTTCGGTATGCTAATAGCGATAAGGGTTTAGGTATTGTTTTAACCCCGCCGCACATTACCGAGTTGTTTGCCGACCTTGCACAAGTAAACCAAAATACCGTAGCCTTAGACAATTGCACCGGCACCGGCGGTTTTTTGATAGCCGCAATGAGAAAAATGATAGCGGATGCCAAAGGCGATAAACAGAAAATTGCACACATTAAAGCCAACCAACTTATTGGCATAGAATATCAAGCCCACATTTTTGCTTTGGCTATATCTAACATGTATATCCACCAAGATGGTAAAGCCACTATCTTAAACGGAAGCTGCTTTGATGAAAATATCATGGAGGAGGTTAAGCTAAAAAAACCAACGGCAGGATTTTTAAATCCGCCATATAAGTCTAACAAAAAATCGGACACAGACGAATTAGCGTTTATACTCAACAACTTGGCATGTCTTGTAGATGGAGGCGCTTGTATTGCCATTGTACCTATGCAAAGCGCATTGGCTACAAGTGGTAAGGTGTTAAACTATAAACAAGAACTGCTCAAAAAACACACCTTAGAAGCTGTATTATCTATGCCCGATGAATTGTTTTTTAATTCAAAAGTAGGTGTAGTTTCTTGCATTATGATTTTTACCGCACACAAACCCCACCCCAAAAACAAAGAAACTTTTTTTGGCTACTTTAAAAATGACGGCTTTGTAAAACGCAAAATACAGGGAAGATTTGATGCTTACGCACAATGGGAAAACATAAAACAGCTTTGGCTGGCAACCTACCTAAACCGAAAAGAGATAGCCGGATTAAGTGTAAACAAAACGGTATCCTTTACCGATGAATGGTGTGCCGAAGCCTACATGCAAACAGATTATGCTAAACTATCCAAAGACCATTTTATCCAAACGCTTTTGCAGTATGCTACTTTTTTACTGAGCAATAAATTGACCAATCAAGTTCAAAATTTGCCTTATGCACAAGCAAACATTGACCTCCAACCCACCACTTGGCAACCCTTTAAAATAAGCGAACTTTTTGCTATTTCAGGAACTAAAACTACCTCAGTATTAGAGTTGGAAGAGTTTGGCATAGGACAGTATCCCTATGTTACCACCCAAGCCACCAATAATGGTGTTGAAAATTTTTACGACTACTACACCGAAACAGGTAATGTTCTTACCATTGATAGCGCCGTTATAGGTTATTGCACCTATCAACCAACTAACTTTTCGGCAAGCGACCACGTAGAAAAACTGGTTCCTAATTTTGCGCTAAACAAATTTACAGCTTTATTTTTGACAACTATTTTAAACATGGAACAGTACAGATATAACTACGGTCGAAAATGCAGCCAAACACGCATGAAACAAATAAGCATTAACCTGCCAAGCAATAATGGCACACCCGATTTTGTATACATGGAAGCCTTTATAAAATCGCTCCCCTACTCCGGTTCTATTTAACTTTTACTTGGTGAACCACTTTTTTCGCATACACCTCTCTCTTTACTTAACCATCTCATGGAAAACAACCCCCAACAACATAACTCGCCCGAACTGCCACATGTAAACGACCTTTACAAACTGTGGTTTTTGGATTATGCCTCTTACGTAATTTTAGACCGCGCCGTGCCCTCCTTAGAAGACGGACTTAAACCCGTACAGCGCCGCCTGATGCACGCTCTTAAAGAAATGGACGACGGACGCTACAACAAAGTAGCCAACGTAATAGGGCAAACCATGCAATACCACCCGCACGGCGATGCTTCTATTTACGAGGCATTGGTAAATATGGGACAAAAAAACCTGCTCATAGATACGCAGGGCAACTGGGGCGATTTTAGAACCGGCGATAGCGCAGCCGCAGCCCGATACATAGAAGCCCGATTATCGAAATTTGCGCTGGAAGTGGCTTTTAACCCCGATATTACCGAGTGGCAACTTTCTTACGACGGGCGCAAAAAAGAACCGGTAAACCTGCCGCTCAAATTTCCGCTTCTGCTGGCGCAGGGGGTTGATGGCATTGCCGTGGGGCTCTCTACCCGCATACTGCCGCATAATTTTCAGGAACTGTGTAAAGCCTCTATCAGTGTGCTGAGGGGCAAGGAGTTTACCCTTTTCCCCGATTTTGCTACCGGTGGCATGGCAGATTGTACCGACTACCGCGAGGGGCAGCGCGGCGGCAAGGTAAGGGTGCGCGCCAAAATTGAAACCTTAGACAAAAAAACACTCATTATTAGGGATATTCCTTTTAGCACTACCACGTCCAGCCTTATTGATTCTATCATTAAGGCAAACGATAAGGGTAAAATCAAAATTAAAAAAGTAACCGACAATACCGCCAAAGACGTAGAAATTCACATTGAACTGCCGCCCGGCGTATCGCCCGATGTTACCATTGATGCCTTGTATGCTTTTACTGATTGCGAGGTTTCTATATCGCCCTCTTGCTGCCTTATTATAGACAAAAAACCGCGCTTTATTAGTGTGCATGAGTTGCTAAAACTCTCTACCCAACACACCCTTGCGCTGCTCAAATTGGAGTTGGAGTTTAAGCTCAAAACCCTATTGGAAAAACTGTTTTTTGCCTCGCTCGAAAAAATCTTTATAGAAAAACGCATCTACCGAAAAATAGAGGAGTGCGAAACCTTTGAGGCGGTAATAGAAACCATTGACAAAGGACTGAAACCCTACACCAAAAACTTTTTGCGCGAAATTACCCGCGAGGACATCATCAGACTGACCGAAATAAAAATTAAACGCATCAGTAAATACGATGCCTTTAAAGCCGATGAAGCCATTAGAGCGCTGGAAGAGGAAATAGCTGCCATAAAACATAACTTGGCAAACCTTACCGATTATGCGGTAGATTACTTTAATAACCTGCTCAAAAAGTATGGTAAAGACCGCGACCGCAAAACCGAACTGCGCAATTTTGATACCATTGCCGTAGCACAGGTGGCACAGGCAAACCAAAAACTCTACGTAAACCGAAAAGACGGTTTTATGGGATATGGTTTGAAAAAAGACGAGTATGTTTGCGATTGTTCGGATATTGACGACATCGTTGTGTTTAGGTCAGATGGGCGGTTTTTAGTAACCAAAGTTGCCGATAAAACTTTTGTGGGTAAAGATATTGTACATATAGATGTGTGGCGCAAAAATGATGAACGCCGCATTTACCATGCTATTTACCTTGATGCCACCGCCGGACGAAATTACGTAAAACGGTTTGCCGTTACTGCCATTACCCGCGATAAGGAGTACGACTTAACATCGGGCGCAGGTAAAGGCTCTAAATTGCTTTACCTATCGGTTCACCCCAACTCTGAGGCTGAGGTGGTACAGGTTCACCTGTCGGCTGCCAGCAAAGCAAAGGTTAAGGATTTTGAATACGATTTTGGTGAGCTTGCCATTAAAGGGCGCGATGCTAAGGGTAATATACTAACCCCGCACCCGATACGAAAAATTGTTCAAAAAGGCATTGGAGCATCTACCCAAGGCGGGCGCAAAATTTGGTTTGATGACAGTGTGGGCAAGCTCAATACCGATGGCAGGGGTAAACTGCTGGGCGAGTTCGACACCGGAGAGCGCATACTCTTAGTGCACAAAGACGGCAGTTTTGAACTAACCGATTTTGAACTGACCAACCGCTACGATGCCGCTACTTTGTGGGTAATGGAAAAATTTAACCCCGAAACGGTTATTTCTGCCCTTTACTACCACCCCGAGCGCAAGGCTTATTACGTTAAACGCTTTGTGGCAGAGGCAGGTAAAACCGGTCAAAAATACTACTTTACCGGCGAGGACAAAAAATACGAACTCCTCTATGCCGATACCCAACCCAATCCGGTAATTACCTACCACTACATTACCGACAAAACTAAAACCAAAGGACATACCGTTTTGGAGTTTACCAACGTAGCCAACGTGCAGGGCTGGCGTACATTAGGTAATAAAGTTACTACCTACAAAATCACCAAAGTAGAGCCACTTTTGCCCAAAACTACTGCCCAACCCGCCACCCTTAAAACCCCTGACGCTAATGAACTGCAAGAACAAGGGGAGTTGTTTTAATTAAAAATATACCAACTTACCCTATTACTTTTTCACCCTTTACCATTCTTGGTTTACCGCTCATATCGGGCATAATGCTGCAAGGCGCAAAACCCATTGTAAGAAGAAGGTTTTGCACTGCATAGGCATAAGATTGGTGGGTTTCAAAAAACAACGTTCCGCCCGGCTGTAGGGCGATTTGTGCAAACAGTGCAATAACGCGGTAAAACAGTAGTGGGTCATTATCGGGCACAAAAAGTGCTGTATGCGGCTCATGTTCTACCACCCTTGCCATTAGTTGCCCGCTCTCTGCTACGGGTATATAGGGCGGATTGCTCACTATAACTTGCAGGTTTTGGGGTAATAGTTTGTGGTGGCTTGGGTTTAATATATCGCAAAGCAAAAATGTTATATCCACCCCATACCGCAGGGCATTTTCTTTTGCCACGGCAAGCGCATGGGGGCTAATATCAATAGCCCAAACCTTTGCTTTGGGGGCTAAGCGTTTTATGCCTATGGCTATGCAGCCGCTACCGGTACCTATATCTAAAATATATGGTTCAGTGGCGCTAAGTTGGTTTATGTGGGTGGCTGTTAGCAGCATCAGCTCTTCGGTTTCGGGGCGGGGTATCAGCACATCGGGCGTTACTTTTAGCAGCATATCGTAAAAAAAGGCTTCGCCCAGCACATATTGAACCGGCGCTCCGGCAAGCAGTTGTTGGGTTATTTGCATTATTAGGGCTTCCTGCGGCGGGGTTACTGCCAAAAGTGGGTGCAAGTGCCAATCTAATTTGCGGCGTTGGGTAATGTGTTCCACTACTATTTGTGCAGTTTGTTCTGCTTCGCGCCTACTGTAAACGGGCATTAGGTTATTGCATAACTGTTGATACTGGAAAAGTGCAGTAGGTTGATTCATAAAAAAATGGCGTCTATTTGGGTAAGTGTGTGCAATTTTGTTTGCTTTATGTGGTTTTTATAGCTCTCGCAAAGGCGCAAAGAGATACTGGAGCAATGTATTATCGGGCGCATCTCTTAAAACAAAGATTTTGGGTAATGCAAAATTGAAAGGTAGTAACTACTTACCATTTATCTTGGTCTTAACCAAACTCCTTGTGATAACCACAAAGAACGCAAAGATTAGCACAAAGGTCGCAAAGACTTTGCGTTCTTTGCATGAAATACTACCAATCAGCCTGCAAATACACCATGAACCTGCATGATGGGCAGTACCTAAGTAGCTACAATTATTGAAGGTTTCGTTTTTTTAATTCTTCCTTCAAAGCCTTATATTGCTTGGGTTTCTTCAGGAAGGCATAAATTAGAACCAATGGAATTAGCATAACTACCCCCCACGTATTTGCAGCAAAGCTATATATTATTATTCCAACCAAAAAACCAATAAAAAATGCATCAATTATGTGAGATGGTTTGTTGTTTTTTGCTGCTTCCTGTAGCTCTTTGTCAGTTAACTGAGATGATAGTTCTTTCTGGTTCATATAAATTTATATTTACTTTAAATTCAATTAACGATTTGCAGCTACCCGAAAGTCGGAACTTTTAGCACAAAACTTGATTTAAGGGACTAATGTTTGATTAACCACCAAACTGTCTTTGGAACACGAAACCCCGCCTTTTGGGTAGGTGCTGTTATATGCCGCTCTTCTTTTTAAGTTCTTCATATATTTTTATGTATATTGGCGTCTTTAAATGATATTTCTGTCCCTCGTTAATAATATATCCAGTCAATGTTTCTAATTCGTTGGTCGGTTTGTTAGATTGAAAGTCAGAATGCATTGAAGATGTTGATTCGAAAGGTAACATTTTTAATTTGGTTAAGGTTTTTTCTGTTATGTCGTCCGAAATTACAATCTGTTTTGCTTGTGCTAACTGCTTTACCTCTTCAATCAACGCAACTGTCGTTGTAAGTTTTTCGTTGTCAGCAATAAGTTCGCCTATACAATTGTCAAAATAGGAGGTAGCCGTGGCTGTCGGAGAAAGGAAAATAAACTTTTCCCAAATAACTTTTGAAATATTTTTGGATAAATAGGCTTCAATATTCGCTTTTTTAAACAAACTTTCAAGCAAGAGCAACCGGTCATTAACAAAATTGTCAAGACCGAAATAAAGTTTTTGAATGTTACCGCTATTTTCAATTACGCCAACTTGTTTCAGACGAGAAACTATATAAACGCAACCATCTAAAACGATGTTGTCGGGGAGAATATTTTTTATTCGTTCTTTACAATCCACTCCATTAAGTAATGGTAAAATAATGGTGTCTTGATTTATACAAGGTTGTAATTGTTGAACAATAGTTTCAAGGTCGTAACTTTTCGTGGTAATGATAATAAAATCGACAATGCCCATTTCGGCTGGGTTGTCCGTAGCCAAAGTTGGTTGGGTGATAAACTCACTGTCGCCTTTTATTACTTTAAGTCCATTGTGTTGGATTTCTTTAAGGTGTCCACCACGGGCAAAAAAGTTAATTTCTATATTTTTATTTGTTTGAAAATGATTTGATAGTAGTCCACCGAAGTAACCACCCACTCCGCCAATTCCTGCGATAATTATTTTCGTTTTGGTAACCATAGTTGTGTTGTCCTAAAGTGGCATATAACTATGCGCTATCCGCCCTTTTTGTTCGTATAGCCCCCCTCTCCGCAAAGCCGATTTGTTCTCCCCCTCAAAGAAGGGGGGAGTTTAGATTGTCTGTTTTTCAAGGTTTTGGGGTGCATTTTTAGGGTGATAATGCCTGTTTTTTTTCAGAAAAATAGCGTGTAGGAAAGAACAAATCGACTCTTGGGAAAAGAGGGTAATTTTAACAGATTTTAGGTTAGCGTTTGCTGTTTTATTGTTTGGGTGTTGGCGGCAGTTTTTACCTTGTCATTGTTTTAAAAATTCGTACTCATAAACTTTTGGCTCTATTTTGGCGGCAAGTTGCCTAAGTTTTTCCCTTAAATAGCTTATTAAGTTCATATACTTTGGGTCTTCGCTTTTGGCATTCATTCTTCCTTGTTCGTTTCTGCCTTGAAAGTACTCTCTAATGTCATACAAACTTGCATTAACATTTACATCGGGTTTGCTGTGATAGTATTTCCAAAGTTCTCTACCTGCATCAAAAACTGCCTTCGCTTCTTCTGAAAATTCTCTTTTTGCGTTTTGATTTACCGCTGAACCAAATAAGTTTGCTTCTTGTTCGGTTTTTATTTTACCATTGATAAAATCCGTCATAAAATGACTTTCAAACCTGCCCTGCGCTTTTACTTCTTGCTCAGTAAAGGGTATCCAATGATTAGCGCCAAATTGACTTTGAATATTAGTATTGAATAAAGTATAGGCAAAACAGTCATTTTGAAATTCTATATCGTTTTTCCAACCATCGTTTGGAAATAAAAATTGGTCGCGATCGTTTAGCCAAGTGGCTGGTATTACTTTGCGAACGGCAAAAAAGATTGAAGCAGTTATTAAATTTTCTACTGTAATTCTTGTGTGTCTCCCGCCTTTTTTCCAATTTTCTTTTTCTTCATTATCAACAAAAATCATTCGTTGATTTTGAAAGTCATTTCCAACCGATGCCATATGACCAACATAGTTAGTAAATCTTTTTTCTGAATTTGTTTCAAGCCAATCGCTGATATATTTTGAGTTGTCGTAAGTTGTAATTCCTTTTGTTCCGATGTAATTCCCTTTTGAATCGTAAACTTCAGCTATAATCTTTTCAAAAACTTTATTTTTTGTTGTGTCCCAAATAAAAAATCCAATTGGAAAATCACCTTTAACATTATCAAAAGTTTCCGCAGGAACTACAAAAATTTTTTCAAGCTTTGCACGAAAGAATTGTCGAAAATCTGTGAAATTTGGTGCTTGCAGAATTTTCAACTTTGAAAATTCTGCAAGAACACAGTTGGGTATTTCTTGATATATTCTTGCGAAAAATTGGGCAAACATTTCACTACTTGCTTTGCCCATTACTATTTGATATTTACTGTGTATTCTACTAACATGAACGTCTTTTCTTCCTATTCCACGAACGTTATCACCTTCCGCATACGGCGGATTGATATAAATAACAAGTTTCTTACGTTTTTCGGGGTCGTTAATAATGTTTTGCAGACTTTGGGGCAGTTTAGTAAACTCGTCATTCAAAAAATCGAACTGAAAAACATGGTTTTTAAGCAAGTTAGCGCCATGGTCTATTCGCTCGTGCATTACATTAACGTCTGCTTGGTCTAAAGTACTTGCATAAATGTTATACTTGTTTGTCAATCCTGCTAAAAGGTTGCCGGTTCCGGCGGCACAATCCCAAATATAATAGTCATCTTGCCAGTTTTCGCCCAAATAGTCTGTTAAATATTTTTGCGATAGTTCTACCCAAATTCGTGGGGTAAAAAATGCTCCTTTGCGTTCTCTAATGTCTTGCGGAACAAGTAAATCTCTACGCTCAATAATGTAGTTTTGAAAATCTTTTAAGGGAGGTCTTTTGTAAAGTTTCCAAAATTGCAAATAAGTATCTTTATTTTTTATGCTAATGGTGGCGTCAAACATTTGCCGTATGTTTTCTTTGGCTATTTTGTAGCCTTGGTTTTGAAAAACCACAAAAAGATTATCTTTAATGGTGGTATCGTCTTCTATTATTTGGGTGTCTTTATCGTCAACAAAAAGGTCGGCAAGGTAAAAGTCGCTATCTAAGATATTAGCTTTTTTAAGTTGGTCCCAATTAACGTCAATAATGGGTTTTACAACATCTATCCAACGCAAATAAATAGGAATAAAATTGTTTTTATCTATTTTAATGGTATTTTTTGTAGTGGCGTTTGCCACATTGTTTTTGATGAATAATTTGAGTTCTTTTTCATCTTTTTCGTAGTCGTATATGTAGGCATTTTGTTTAAGTGCATTTTCGATACGACCTTTGATGAGCTGAAACTCTTTGGTTTCGTGATTACTGGGCGTTACATTCCAGTTAAAATCATTAAGATAAAAAATGTCTTGAACAGTTATATAGGGCACAAATGCAATTTTTTTAAAGTCAAATGCGCCCAAAAATGCCGGTGGCAACGTTTTGTCAAAAGTTCGTGCCTTTCCAATGGTTAAAATAAGTTGCACAAACATGGCAGGTATGTCAAAATTACCAGTTTTGGCTTCTGCCCACAATAGTGGTGTTCTTCCAAACAAACTAACTTGTTTTGGAAAAACGGTAAAGTCTATGTTTCCTAAAATTTCGGTGGTATCAAATTGTTTAAACCAGTCTGCACCCACTTTGTTTTTCAGTTCCTCTTCTCTAATGTTTTTATACTTCATTTTCTTGTTTCTTTTTTATTTACAGGGGCACAATTTACAATGGGGCGCCCCGCGTTGGAAAAGCATTTGTGCAGGGCGGGTTTAGTAGCGCTACCGTTTCTACAAGGAGAGAGGATAGACACGGGGCTTGATGTACCCTTGTGCAGTGCGGAATTTAATAGCACTATCGTTTCCATAGGCACAAAAGCCAATAGAAAGCACAAAAATTCAATTTAGGACGTTTGCCCGCATTTTTGCTAATATAATGTTGTGCGATGCTTATTTTATTGCGAATAATGTTGGGCTATCTTGCTTCACAAAATAATGTATTGTGTTTGACTTTTTAACGGTTTGTATGTTAGAAAAAGATTTGAGTTTTTTCGCAAGTTCTTTATCTGACATATTTAGTTGCACTTTTTCAAGTATCTCCTTGAGTGTAAGTGCTTGTTTTTCAAGTAAAATAATTACTGCTTCTATGCCATTCTTTTCAGAAGTTCCATTTAGTTTTTGTGTTATTTCTGTAACTTCTTCATTTTCAATTATATTTCCTTCAAAATCAACTGCTTTTGCTCCTTTTTTAATCAGAATAAGGTTGGCATTTTTTTCATCTTGATTAGGTTTGCGAACTAAAATAGTCCTTCCTTTCTTTAAACCATCAACTACGCCTGCCCAAGTGCCGCCACTTTCAGAAGATTGTGCTACATAAATTTCGGTTGCTAAGGCATAAATGATTGGATTGCGTGCCATTGCCAAACCTGCACTCCAAACAGATTTTGGGTGAAAGGTACTTAACACTAATACATCACCCTTTATAATCTCTTTGTAATATTTTTTGATGCCCGAACCAAAGGTCATAATACCTTGCGGAAGTACAATAATACTTTGTCCTTTGTATTGAATAGCGCTATCCAATGCTTGTTTATCAACACCCTTTGCAAAACCACTTACCACAACTTTAAACTGTTGGGAAGCCTTTTTTGCAATATTATCCGTAAATTGTAAAGAAATATCATCTGCATCACGACTGCCAACTATTGCAATGCTGTTTTCTTGCATAATTTGCTTGTTGCCTTTTACATATATAATCGTAGGGGCTTTAAGTTTTAGATTAGATTTCAAGGTCTTAGAATATTCGGGCGCATTGATAGGCACCACTTCAAAACCTTGTGAAAGCAAATCTTCTGCTAAAAAAGCATTATTGGGCAATTCGGATTTGGCGTTTTGCAAATCCAAAATATCTGTATCAGACAAAGCAAATTTGTCTTTCCATTCACTTTCAGAATGGAAGAAGGTTTCCAAACTCATTTGGTTATCGTGAACAATTTTCACTACCAAACGATTGATTTTCTCTGTTCCCCACTTTGGTAAGTGAGCCAAAGTAATCCAATAAGGTATTTCGGTGTGTTGTTTCATAAATCTCCGCCTACGGTTTTAGCAATGACTAAAGGTGCTATTTTTACAGCCCCCAATTTAGACAAATATTTTCCAATTTCCCTGATAGTTGCCCCACTATCATAGATATCGTCTATCAGCAAAACACTTTTTCCAATAATTTGGTTTGGATTTTCAAGTACAAAAGCATCTTTCAAATTGTCTGTTTTGAGCAAGCCTGTCTGAAAAATCTTTTGAGGTTGTGTTGCTTTGTTTTTCTTTAAGGTGTGTGAAAAAGTGAAATTTAAAGATTTAGCAACTTTTTCAGCAAAGTTCTTTACCAAATCTCCACTTTCGGTAGGTGGTACGTACAAAACAATATCAAATTTTTCTTTTCCAAAATGCCTATGAAAGGCTTTGAGTGTTAAACGCAACAACCAATCAGGAAAATCCCCGCCATTTTCGTATTTACTTCTGTGAAGCGCCTGTCCTACATTGGAAATGCCATAGTAAGATGCTGCCACACCATTTACCAAGTTGGTCGTTTTATTTTCAACTTCCAAAATAGGAAAATAAGTTTCTCTGAAATCGGATAATATATTTTTCCATTCCTCTGTTACACTTACTTGAATGTTTTTTTGCCGACAATTATCACAAACTCCACAATCGTTGTGAATATCATCCCCTAAAAAAACGCAGAGAAATTTCATTCTGCAAGTTGAAATTGCCAAATAGTTCAACATTTCGTCAAATTCTTTGAGTTTTGCATCTCGCAACTCTTCAAAACTTTTCGTATCTAAAGCAGGCGCATTAAATTTGTATTCATATTTTTTGCTTTTGCCGTCAATGGCTTCAACAACAATGCCTTGTTCTACTAAGTCTGCTAAAACTACTTTAACTTCTGTTTGTTTTAGGTTAGTGGTTTTTATAATTCCGTGCAACCCTAATCTTTCAAATTTTACAGCATCTATTACGCGTTGGTACTTATTAATTGCAGGTCTTCCGCCTTCTATAAAAGATAAGGGTAAAGTTTTGTCGTCATTAGGATTATAAAATAAAATAATATAAGAAGGCTTACCGTCTCGTCCTGCTCTGCCAATTTCCTGGTAATAGTGAATAGGCGAAACAGGAATTTGCGTGTGTATTACAAAACGAATATCGGGCTTGTCAATCCCCATTCCCAAAGCATTGGTACTGACTACACACTTGTACTCGTTGCTCATTAAGCCTTGTTCTATGTCTTTTTTGGTTTCAGTATCTATGCCCGAATTGTAGTGTACTGCACTGATTGTAAGATACGCAAACCATTTGGCATAAATTTCTGTGCTTACTCTTGTTCCTGTATATACTACTCCTGTTCCTTGTATTTTTTCTAAGTTTTGAGCCAACCAAATCATTTTTTCGTCTTCGGATTGCACCGTTATTACATATAAGTTTAGATTTTCTCTCAACAAGTTTCCACGAGTTGAAACAATGTTTTTCCCAATTTGTGTTTTGATGTCTTCTTCTACTCGTTTAGTTGCGGTTGCTGTGGTGGCTAAAACAGGAAAATTGAGGGGAAGTAAATTTACTAAATTGACAATTTTTCGGTAAGAAGGAATAAAATCGTGTCCCCAAGTAGAAATGCAATGTGCTTCATCTACTACCACCATTGCAATTTTGAAATGCTTATCTCGTACCGTTTCTAACCACTTTACATTTTCCATTCTTGCAGGGTGAATGTAGAGCAATTTTAGTTTACCATTGAGTGCATCATTGATAGTTTGATTATTTTCTTCATCGGTATGCTGTGAGGAAATAAAATTAGCTGAAATGCCTAATTCTTGTAATTTTTGAACTTGGTCACGCATCAAAGCAATCAAAGGTGAAAAAATAATCGTAACTCCTTTAAATTGGGTGGCGGGAAATTGGTAACACAATGACTTTCCAAAGCCTGTTTTTTCAATAAAAAGTACACGCTGCCCTTGTAATATTTTTTCTATTACAGTCCATTGGTTATCGTAAAATTGATTAAAACCAAAAATAGCTATTAGCCTTTGTTCGGCTTGTTGTCTTGTCATTGGTTTATTTTGTTAAGTATTGCATAACTATGCTTTACCCACCCTTTTTATTCCTATATCCAACCAGTTTAGTTGCTTTTACACACTCCCACCCCGCAAACATACAAAACAAATAAACACCTTGTATCACCTATTTCCTAATTTGTAAGGCGTTAGTTACGTAATTACTGCAAAAGAGCCACCGGTAAGCATAAAAAAGCCAAATTACAAAAAACAATAACCGCCAATCTTTATGGCGCTCAATACCTTTTTTACCCAAATATGCCTATTTTTGCCCCCAATAGCATAAAACACAACCACTTAATTACCTAAACCAATATGACCTTTTTAGAAGAACTAACCTGGCGTGGCATGATACACAACCTTACGCCCGGTTTAGACCAACTCATGGAAAAAGAAACGGTGGCAGCCTACTGGGGTATAGACCCCACTGCTCCTTCGCTCACGGTGGGCAATCTTGCCGCCGGTATGATGCTCATACATTTGCAACGACACGGGCATAAACCCATTTTGCTCATGGGTGGCGCTACGGGTATGATAGGCGACCCATCGGGAAAATCGGAAGAGCGGCAGCTTATGTCGGTAGAAACCATACAGGCAAACATCGGTCGGCAAAAAAAACAGTTGGAGCGGTTGTTCGATTTTTCTGATAAACCCAACGGCGCAATTTTGGTAAACAACCACGATTGGTTTAAGGATATGCCTGTACTGGCTTTTTTGCGCGATATTGGCAAGCACCTTACGGTAAACTACATGCAAGATAAAGACAGCGTAAAATCGCGCATGGAAACCGGCATTTCGTTTACCGAGTTTTCGTACCAACTCATACAGGGTTATGATTATGTACATTTGTATAAAACATACGGCTGCAAACTCCAATTGGGCGGCTCCGACCAATGGGGCAATATAACCGCCGGTATTGAACTTACCCGCCGCATGTGTCAGGGCGAAGTGTTTGCCGTTACCTGCCCCTTGCTTACCAAATCGGACGGTACCAAGTTCGGAAAGTCAGAAAAAGGTAATGTATGGTTAGATGCCGAACTTACCTCGCCCTACCAATTTTACCAGTTTTGGCTCAATGCCGCCGATGACGATGCCCGAAAATTTATGCGCATTTTTACCTTTCGCACCGAAGCCGAAATACTGCAATTAGAAAAAGAGCAAGCCGAAGCCCCCCACCTGCGCACTTTGCAAAAAGAACTTGCCAAAGAGGTAACTACCTTAGTGCATGGCGAACAAGAATACCTGCGCGCTGTGCAAGCCTCGCAACTTTTGTTTGGCGAAGGAACACAAGAAATGCTCCAATCACTGCCCGAAAAACAATTGTTAGAAATTTTTGCCGGCGTGCCCACTACCACCATACCCCACGCATTGCTCCACCCTGACGGCGTTGATTTAATAGAGTTTTTAGCTACCCACGCCGGCGTTTTTACCTCAAAAGGCGAAGCCCGCCGAAGCGTAAGCGCCAATGCCGTAAGCCTGAACAAACAAAAAATTGCCCAGCCCGATTACCGTGTTTCTACCAATGACCTCATCAATAACCGGTATATTTTGGTACAAAAAGGCAAACGAAACTACCACATGGTCATTGCAGAATAACCTGTTTAGGGTAAACCCGCCTAATACTTCCGCACATGAAAAAGAAGCAAATTGCTTTTCCTACACAGGGGTTAGATAAAGAAGCGCTGCTGGAAAAACTCCGGCTGCTAAAAACCGATGATGCCCGCTGGAAAATGGGGCGCACTTTTGCCCATATCTACAACCCGGGCAACGACATATCGGAAATGGTGCGCGAGGCATACAACCTCTTTTATTACGAAAACGCCCTAAACCCCTACGCTTTTCCGAGTTTAAGAAAAATGGAGCTCGATGTTGTGGGCATGGCTGCTTCACTATTGGGCGGCAATGAAGAAACAACCGGCACCATAAACAACGGCGGCACCGAAAGCATTTTTTTAGCCATGCACTCAGCCCGCGAGTGGGCAAAAGAACATCACCACGTAACCGAAACGCCGGAGGTAATCATACCGGCATCGGCACACCCCGCCTTTCACAAAGCCTGCCACTATTTGGGGTTAAAGCCGGTGGTTGTTCCCGTTGGAACAGATTACAGGGTAAACCTTGCCGAAGCATGGAAAGCCATTACACCGCACTCCATAGCCATTATTGGTTCAGCGCCCTCGTTTCCGCATGGGGTTATTGATAATATACCCAAATTGGCAGAATTAGCTGCCGAAAACAATTTATGGCTGCATGTAGATGCCTGTGTGGGCGGATTTATCTTGCCCTTTGCCCGAAAATTAGGACACCTTATTCCCGATTTTGATTTTTCGGTAGCCGGCGTTTACTCTATTTCTGCCGATTTGCACAAATATGCCTACGCCGCCAAGGGCTCATCGGTTTTGCTGTATAAAAATGCACAGTTGCGGCGGTATCAATTGTTTACCTACACCGGCTGGTCGGGCGGCATTTATGCCTCGCCTTCTTTTGGCGGCACACGGGCAGGCGGCGCTATTGCGGCAGCATGGGCAGCATTTAACGGCATAGGCGAAGCCGGCTACCTAAAACTAACCGAAAAAACCTTGCAAACCGTAAGGCGACTTAGGCAAGGCATAGAAAACATAAAAGGGATAAAACTCATAACCCCGCCCGATATTTCACTGCTGGCAGTAGGTTCAGACAAATTAGACATTTACGCCATAGCCGATGAGCTTTCCGAAAAAGGCTGGTTCATAAACAGGCAGTTTAAACCCGCCTGTATGCACCTCACTGTTTGCCCCATTCATGCCGATGTGGCAGACGAGTTTTTGCTCGATTTACAACAGGCTACCGAAAAAGTACAAAAACTTAGTTTTACCCGATTTGCTAACACCATGCAACTGGCTGCGGTAAAAGGACTCAAAAAAATACTCTCGCCCGAAAATTTCCAAAAACTGAAATCGCTTACCACATCGGGTAAATCGGATAATGTTTCCAAAAACAGCTCGGTTATTTACGGCGTTTTTGATGAGCTTGCCGGCACATCGGAACTAAACAATATGGTGATTGACGCCTTAGATAACTTATACACCAATCTGGAAGACTAACCCCCAATTTACCTTCCGCCCCCTTTCTCTAAAACCAATTTTTCACCCCTAATTCATACACCACAAATGAGTCATATAGCAGTAATAGGAGCCGGTACTATGGGCAACGGTATAGCCCATGTTTGCGCCATGAACGGACACACCGTTAGCCTTATAGACCTTAACCGCGATATGCTGGATAAAGCTATTGCCACTATTAGCGGCAACCTCGACCGCATGATTAAAAAAGAACTGCTTACACCCGAACAAAAACACGCCGCCCTTGCCAATATAGGCACGTTTCAGAAAATAGAAGATGCCGGCATTGAATTGGTTGATGTAGCCATAGAAGCCGCTACCGAAAACGTAGAGATAAAATTAAAACTGTTTTCGCTTTTAGATAAAGAATGTAAGCCAGATGCTATTTTGGCAAGCAACACCTCCTCTATTTCTATAACCAAAATTGCTGCTGCTACCAACCGCCCCGATAAAGTAATAGGTATGCACTTTATGAATCCGGTGCCGGTAATGAAATTGGTAGAAATCATAAGAGGTTATGCCACCTCTGAGCAAACTACCCGCTATATTGTGGAGTTGAGCAAACAATTGGGCAAAATTCCGGTAGAAGCCAATGATTACCCGGGTTTTGTGGCTAACCGCATACTGATGCCCATGATTAACGAAGCCATCTGCTCCCTATATGAAGGCGTAGCCGGCGTAGCCGAAATAGATACGGTTATGAAATTGGGCATGGCTCACCCTATGGGTCCGCTGCAACTGGCAGATTTTATCGGGTTAGATGTTTGCCTTTCCATTTTAAGGGTCTTGCACGATGGCTTTGGCAACCCCAAATATGCCCCCTGTCCGTTGTTGGTAAACATGGTAACAGCCGGTAAACTTGGGGTAAAAAGCGGCGAAGGATTTTATACTTATGCAGCCGGCTCTAAGGAGTTGGTAGTGGCAAGCCGGTTTAAGTAAATCCCGATAAGTGGTATAGCTCTCACTCCTCAAATTAAGGCTGTGCCTGCAAGTATGCCATGAGCCTGCATGACGGGCAGCGCCTAAGTAGCTACTATTTTTAAAAATTGGTGCAAATCAGCCACATCTGTGTTATCCGTGTACTACTTGCTGCCCGTAATCTTACCCATTAGCCTGCAAATACGCCATGAACTTGCAGGGTAGGCAGTACCTAAATAGCTACGTTTTTCTGCCGGTTACAATGGTTCTTATGCTTAGGGCAACCACTATAATACCCCCACCCAAAATAGCCCATGCCGAGGGCTGTTCATTATACCCCAACCATACCCAAACAGGGGTTAAAATGGGCTCTATCATGGCAATAAGGGCGCTCTCAATAGCTAAGGTGCGTTTAAGCCCGTAGGTAAACAGCAAGTAACCCACCCCAATCTGAACAAAACCTAAAAACGACAGCATGAGCGCCTGTGGCGGAGTAGGCACAGGCGCAGCCACAAACCAAGGCAAACCCACCAATGCCACCAATATATTACCCCAAAAAATAGCGGCTATGTAATGCCGGCGGTCGTTTAACCGCTGCGTAAGCAGCAATCCGGCTAAAAACACACCCGATGCCAGCGCAATTACATTGCCCCATGCGCCCCCTCCTTGCAGATTATCGGAAAAAAATAAGCCCATGCCCACTATACAGGCAATAATGGTAAAGATATTGATGCGCTGCAATTTTAGCCCAAACAGCTTAGGCTCTAAAAGCAGTACATAAACAGGGGCAGTATATTGCAAAAAAATGGCATTGGCAGCCGTAGTCAGCTTAACCGCCGAAACAAAACTGATGAGCAACAAGGCATAAAACCCCGATGCCGCCCAACTTAACCGGTTTACCTCCAAAACCTCGCGGCGGTAAACCACCCCAAAAAGAATGGCAGCCAACAAAGAACGGTAAAACAAAATAGTCATGGCATTAAACGGAAGCAATTTAATAAATAAGCCGCCCGTACTCCATACTACCGATGCTGCTACCACAGCCATAATACCTTTTAGGTGTTCCTGTGGTTGGGTTTGCTGTAACATATTGGGGTTTTGGGGTGCAAAAATAGGTTATTAAGCGTCATTAGCAGTTTTTTTTTGCGCAATTATCCTTTCATAGGCAACCATTTACTTTGGGTTTGCGATTAAAGGGTATCTTTACAAAACAAAATGCTAAAACGCACTTTTTATGAAAAAACTAACCCTATCACTGCTGCTGGCAGTATGTTGTTTGGCAGCGCTCACCTTTGCGCCCTCCTGTTCCGATAAATGCGAACAGACCTTTACCTACATGGCTCACGAACCGGTTTACCTATCACTCCAAGACCTCCGCAAGCCCATTGCCGTTACTGCCCCGCGCGATTTAAAAAAGCCGGGTAAAATTTACTTTAAAGCGCCGTATCTGCTCATCAACGAGTTTCACGAAGGCATTCATGTAATTAACAACAGCAATCCGGCAAGCCCTCAAAACATAGCTTTCATTGAAATTAAGGGCAATGTGGATATGGCAGTTAAAAACAACGTATTGTATGCCGATAACTATGTGGACTTGCTGGCAATAGACATTACCAATCCCGAAAATGCCACTATCCTCAGCCGTACCGAAAATGTATTTTCCGACTTTTATCCGTTTGATTCCGAAAACGGCATCATTACCGGCTATAACGAAGTAGAGCGCACCGAAGTTTTTGACTGCAATACCGGCGGACTCTTTTATTATGCAGAAGATGCCTTATCCAGCAGCAGCGGCGGCGCGGCACCGGTTAATACTCACACAGGCAATAGTGGCGGCAACTCAACTAACAATGCTCCGTCTGCCGGTGTAGGCGGCTCTATGGCGCGGTTTACCTTAGTAAACGATTACCTTTATATTGTAACCCTCAGCAATTTGCATAGTTACAACGTAGCCACCCCAGCACAACCACAAATGAGCAGTGTTGTTAACATTGGTTGGAACATAGAAACCATTTTCCCCTTTAAAAACCACCTCCTCATTGGTGCGCCAACAGGTATGTTTGTGTACGGGCTTTCTAATCCGGCTACGCCCAATTTTGTATCTACTTTTGCCCACGTAACCAGTTGCGACCCCGTAGTGGCAGAAGGTAATTATGCCTACGTTACATTAAGGTCGGGCACTTTCTGCCAAGGTTTTACCAACCAGTTAGACGTTTTGGATATTAGCGATATTAACAATCCTACCCTCGTTAAAACTTACCCGATGACCAACCCCCATGGTTTGGGCATAGATAACGGCACGCTCTTTATTTGTGATGGTGATGCCGGACTGAAAATTTACGATGCCACCGATGTTTACACCATAGACCAGCACCAGCTTGCCCACTATGACAACATCAATGCTTTTGACGTAATACCCTATAATCAGGTATTGCTCATGATAGGCAGCAACGGATTGTATCAGTATGATTACAGCAATTTGCAGCAAATTTCGCTGCTCAGTACCATTCCGGTAAAACCCTAATTTGCTCCACTTAACACAAAAACGCTCAGGCGGGTCACAACTTGCCGCCTGAGCGTTTTTTTTATTAATAGCGTGGTTTACGGAGGTTAAAAATCTAACGGGCGGAAATTTTTGAAGTAGCCATTCATTTTTACCTTCATTTTTAGCCTTTCTACTTCTAAAACTCGGGGAACCAACTCTTTTAGGTGTTCCAAAATAAATTGTTGCCGCTCATACTCCGATAAAATTTTCAACAGTTCATACTCCTGCTCCAAGTTAAGCCCTATATGGTGAGCTATGGTATATGCCCTGTAATCGGGCAGCGTTTTGCGTATATGCAATATATCGTACAACTGCTGAACAAGAGCCTGAATAGATACTTCTGTTACCACATCGGGGTTAAAAAGGTTTTCCGGTGTTTGCACTTCGCCTTGTGCATATAATTTTCCGGGCGCTTTGAGGTGAAATTGCTTAATCTCAAACACTGCTAACCCCAGCGCTACAATATCCATTTCTCCTTCGGGATAATACCGGGCAACTTGTTTTACCCGCATCTCCGTGCCAAACATGCCCACCTGATCTTCTAAAAAAGTAGGTATGCCAAAAGTAGTTTCCTGAGCTACCGCTTCGGCAACCAACTGCCGGTAGCGAGGCTCAAAAATGTGCAATTTGAGTTCTTCGCCCGGGTAAACTACCAAATTGAGTGGAAATAGCGGAAGCAGTTTAGTTTGCATGAACGTAAAATGGTTACTCTTCAAATGCCGTAACGTGGCATTTTGTTTTACCAAAACACAAAATTACCCTTTTTACAGGCATTTAGCAGTGTTACAACCTTAACATTTTAATAGGGCGCATAGAATAGGGTAAAGCTCTTCGTGTTTTCAAACAGAATAAGCTAACTTTACCCCCCAAATACCACCCGTTTATGCACCTAAAAGCTGTTATGCTGCTCCTGCTTGGCTGGCTAAGCGCCATTACCCCAATAGCCCATGCTAATGAAAATACCTATCCCCAACAGGTTTTTACCGGTGTTTACCTCATGAACATCTACGATATAAACGCCGATGCCCACTCCTATTATGCCGATTTTTACCTGTGGTTTAAGTGGAAAGGCGATATAGACCCTACCAACATTGAGTTTGTAAATATGGTAGAAAAATGGAGCGCCACCATTGAGCCCTTTGCCGATACCATCGAAATTCTTGAAAATGGGTATAGTTATGCAGGCTGGCGGGTAGAAGGGCGTTTTTACCACCCTTTTCAAATGGAACGTTTTCCGCTCGATAGGCATGTTTTTGATGTGCAAATAGAAAACCAAGATTATCCTACCGATTCCTTAGTTTACCTGCCCGACCCCGAAAATGTAACCCGACAACGCCCTACCCTGCTGGTGCCCGGCTGGAATGTGGGCACTTGTGTTATTGCACCAAAAACCCACCATTACCTAACCGATTTTGGCAATACCGATATAGGGCAACATGCTTACAGCAATGCCGTTGTGGAAGTGCCGCTTGCCCGACCTATTAACTATTTTCTGCTAAAACTTATGCTCCCGTTGGTTATAGTGCTGCTATCAAGCATTGGAGGGCTTATTATTTTCCCTTCGCGAAATTATGTAGATGCCCGAATTTCGCTCCCCATAGGTGGGCTGCTTACTGCCGTATTTTTGCAGCTATCTTATGCCGATGCCCTGCCCGATGTGGGGTACATGGTACTGATGGATAAAATTTACCTGCTTGCCTACACCGTTATTGCCGCCGTTGTTATGGAAATTATTTTAGCCGCCAACTACCTTAAACATCACAAAGAGGCTAACCTAAAATCGCTCCTCAAAATTGAACGCAATTTGGCTCTTTTCCTTATCATCGGGTTTATTATTGGCAATTTAGCGCTCATTTTTCAAGGATAATCAATTGAACCGCCACAAATTTATGCAAATAAATAACCATGACAAAGTAAGACAATGGGTAAAACAGGGCGAAAGTGATACACTTGAATTTAAAGTGCAAATACCCGATGCCCCCAAAGCCGCACGCGCTATTTGCGCACTTGCTAATACAAGGGGCGGATATTTAGTTGCCGGTATTGCTGATGATGGCGAAATAGTAGGCATAATAGAACCCGATAAAGATAAGGCGTTCCTGACAGAAGCGGCATTGATTTACTGTGTGCCGCCCGTGCAAATTGAAATTTGGGAATATACCGAAGATTTTCTGACCGTTTTAGCCGCCTATATTCCCGAAAGCAACCACAAACCCCACAAAGCAATTAACAAAAACGGTTTGGAGCAGGCATTTATTCGCACCGGCAACAAAACAATGCCCGCTGCCCCAATGGTACAAAAAGTACTCAGGAATGAGGTAAACAACCACCATTCAGACCCACCAGATAACACCAAACTGAACAGCAAAGAAAAAGGGTTATTGGAATACCTTGCTAAAAAGGAAACCATAACCCTTAAACAATTTGCCCGATTGGTTAATATATCGGAGCGCAGAGCACGCCGTATGTTGGTACAACTTACTCTTGACGGTTACATACGCATTCATACCTCCAATAAAGAGGATTTTTACACCCTTAGCTAATAGGTTTTACAACGCGAGGCAAAAGTTAAAATAAACGCCCAATGGTTAAAGCACGCATGAAAGTTTGCATTGTCCTACCTTAAAACCGGCAGCAATTAGCACACAAATAACACGGATGGAGCTGATTAGCGCCGATTTTTGAAAAATAACGTAGAGGCAGTGCATGCACTGTCTCTACCGAATACCAATTACCCACTACCATCTAATTAGTTGATGCAAAAGAACCGTTTAGTTAGCTTACCACCGTTTTCTAAAACCACCGATAAAAAGAAAGCGCCCGGCGCTTGCTTACCTATCAGCAAATCTACGGTGTTGATACCTGCCGGTAGTGGCAACTCCTGTATCATAACCTGCTTGCCGCTTAGGTCAGAAAGATACATTTTTACCACCTGCGCCTGCATCAACTCTATTTGCACTATCAGGTTTTCCGTATTAACGATATTGCTGGGGATATTGAGTTTATTGCCCGATGCGGGGTTTTCAATGGTAACACTGCGGCAGTAGGTGCTTTGGCAGCCATTAGCCGTAAAAATGGTTAAACAAACCTCGTAAACGCCCGGATTGGCATAAGCATGATTGGTTGTAGCTCCGGCTTCGGAGGTAGCGCCATTACCAAAACTCCAAAACCACCCTATAATAGCGCTGTTAGCCCCCGAAGGATTACCATTTACCCAAAGTGTAGCGCCATCGGTTTCAAAATTGAAATTGGCGTTACATTCGGGCGTTCCGCCGGGCTGAATAACCGTTATATTAGAGCAATAGGTGCTTTCACATTCGTTGGCAGTCCATATTGTAAGACAAACATTATAGGTACCTGCTGCTGCATAGGTGTGGTTGGTTTGTGCAGCCCCGGCAGACCCCGTTCCGGCGCCATCGCCGTAGTTCCACTGCCAACCAATAATTGTGCCGTTGGCGGTTGAGGGATTGGCGTTCATGTAGGCATTTAGCCCGCTTGTTTCATAAATAAACTGTGCGTTGCACTGCGGCGTAAGACCGGTAATAACCACCTCTTGGCAAGTAGTGTGCTGGCAGCCATTAGCGGTGGTAATGGTAAGGCAAACATTATACGTACCCACCACCGAATATACGTGTGTAGCCTGCATGGTGGTAGCAGTATTGCCATTACCAAAATCCCACAACCACTGCACTACATCGGCATTGGCGGCAGAAGAGCTGCCATTAAAGGCTGCTGTAAAACCTTCGGTTTCAAAAACAAACTGTGCATTACACTCAGGCGTAATAGGCGCAGTTACGGTAATTTCTGCACAGTGGTCATCGGTACAGCCGTTGGCAGTGGTAATGGTAAGGCATACTAAATAAGTGCCTGCTGTTGCATAGGTGTGGTTAGTTTGCACAGTAGCAGGCGACGGTGAGCCGGTGCCGTCTCCAAAAGTCCAACTCCATGAAGTAATGGTACTATTACTTTCTGACGGGGAGCCGTTTAAATATACGTTTAGCCCCGAAACATCAAAGTTAAAATGTGCAGCACACTGTGGCGTGGGAGTAGTGCCGCTAACCATAACCGTAGCACAATAATTATCTTCGCAACCGTTAGCTGTTTCAATAACTAAGCAAACCGTATAAGTGCCCGATGTGGTGTAGGAGTGGCTAACCTGTGCCCCAGCGGTAGAAGAGCCACCATCGCCAAAAGTCCATGTCCAGCTTGTAATAGCAGCATTAGCCGTTGAAGCATTGGCATTAAAAAATACGTTTAGCCCTTCTTTTTCAAAATTAAACTGGGCGTTACAAGTTGGTGTAGGCGCTCCGGTTATGGTAACGGTTTGGCAATAATCGTCTTCGCAGCCGTTATTTGTCCAAATGACCAAACAAACCGTATAAGTGCCGGCGGCGGCGTAAACGTGGTTGGTTTGCGGTGTGCCGCTGCTGCCGCTGCCGGTGCCATCGCCATATGTCCACTGCCAACCTATTATAGTGCCGTTGGCGGTAGAGGGGTTGGCGTTAAAAAATACGGTTAATCCTTCTTTTTCAAAATTAAACTGGGCGTTACATTCGGGCGTAGGGGGGCTGCTTATGGTAATGGTTTGGCAATAATCGTCTTCGCAGCCGTTATTTGTCCAAATGACCAAACAAACCGTATAAGTGCCGGCGGCGGCGTAAACGTGGTTGGTTTGCGGTGTGCCGCTGCTGCCGCTGCCGGTGCCATCGCCATATGTCCACTGCCAACCTATTATAGTGCCGTTGGCGGTAGAGGGGTTGGCGTTAAAAAATACGGTTAATCCTTCTTTTTCAAAATTAAACTGGGCGTTACATTCGGGCGTAGGGGGGCTGCTTATGGTAATGGTTTGGCAATAATCGTCTTCGCAGCCGTTATTTGTCCAAATGACCAAACAAACCGTATAAGTGCCGGCGGCGGCGTAAACGTGGTTGGTTTGCGGTGTGCCGCTGCTGCCGCTGCCGGTGCCATCGCCATATGTCCACTGCCAACCTATTATAGTGCCGTTGGCGGTAGAGGGGTTGGCGTTAAAAAATACGGTTAATCCTTCTTTTTCAAAATTAAACTGGGCGTTACATTCGGGCGTAGGGGGGCTGCTTATGGTAATGGTTTGGCAATAATCGTCTTCGCAGCCGTTATTTGTCCAAATGACCAAACAAACCGTATAAGTGCCGGCGGCGGCGTAAACGTGGTTGGTTTGCGGTGTGCCGCTGCTGCCGCTGCCGGTGCCATCGCCATATGTCCACTGCCAACCTATTATAGTGCCGTTGGCGGTAGAGGGGTTGGCGTTAAAAAATACGGTTAATCCTTCTTTTTCAAAATTAAACTGGGCGTTACAAGTACCACCGCCCGCAGTAAGCTGAATCCATTTACAGGTTTCGCTGCTACACAAATCGCTTTCTATAACTAAACAAACCTGATAAGCGCCGGCTTCGGTATAAGTATGAGAGGGAGAAGAGGCATTGGATTGTGTGCCATCGCCAAATAACCAAATCAATCCGCTGTAAGCGCCGGTACTGAGGTTGGTAAACTGCACCGTTAAGCCCGATGAGGAGGAAGCAACGGTAAAATTTGCGGCAAAGTTTGCGCAAGGGTCGGTTTGTGCTACAACCGAAACACAGCAAAACAACAAAGTTGCATAAAATAAGTGTTGAAATGTTTTCATACAGAATTGGTTTATTAAACGTAAAACAGAGGTTAGAAAAATTAACGGCAATTTGTGTAACAGATGCCCTTAAAATTCAAACAAAATTATCACTTTTGCAAAAAGTTATTGCACTATGGAAAGAATTAAAATACTTTTGCCGCCCAATTTACCTTTTACCACCCAACTACCGGTAAGAGTTACCGATTTGAACTATGCCGGTCATGTGGGCAACGATTCTTTTTTATCGCTCATTCACGAAATCAGGCTCCAGTTTTTTGCTCATTACGGCTATGACGAGTTAAATATAGAAGGCGTAGGCACTATTATGGCAGATGTTGCCATGCAATATCGGGGAGAAGTTTTTTATCCCGATACGCTCATTTGCCATGCCGGTTATGGCGCTTATGGGCGCACCGGTTTTGAAGTATATTATCAAATACTGAGCCACAAATCGGGCAAAGAGGTACTAAAAGCCAAAACATCGCATGTGTTTTATGATTACAAACTGCACAAAATGCTATCGGTGCCCGATGCCTTTAAGCGGTGGTTTGCTGTTGGGTAGTGAAAAGTGATTAGTGATTAGTGTATGGTACTTGGCAGCATAGTAGGTACTTATAACTCATAGCTCACAACTTTTTTCACTATTCACTTTAAAGGTAATAGCTAAAAAATTTCGGGGGTTGGGAATAAACCTTTGTTGCGTTATGTCAAAGAGGCATTAAAACAGTTTACCCCAAAAAATCATTCACCCCAAAAACATCGTTATGAATTTTGCACAAAAAAAATCCGTAGTTTTAGCATTGGTTATGCTTGGCATGTGGGCTGCCGGTTTCAGCTCCTGCCAAAAAGAAGAAACCACAGGTAACAATGAAGCCAGTATTTCTCTTGCCAAAGACGAAAGCGCCGCCGAAGACTTGTTTGCAGATGCCTTTGACCTTGCCGATATGTACATGGAAAACATGGGCGGAAGCGGAAAAACTGCCGATGATTGCCCTACTGTTACCAGTTCTACACCGGCAGGCACTTTTCCTAAAACCATTACCATAGATTTTGGCGATAGTTGCGAAGGTGAAGGCGGCAGAATACGTTCGGGACAAATTATTGTTACCATTTCGGATACCATGTCTAATGCAGGCGCTACCAAAACTCGCACTTACCAAAACTATTTTGTAAACGGTATTCAAGTGCAAGGTACGCATACCACTACTAACAACGGCGTAAATGCAGAGGGCAACCCCACCTTTACCCACACCCTAACCGATGGCTCACTCACTTTTACTGATGGTTCTACCGCTACCCGTCAATCTGTACAAACCATTACCACCATTGCCGGCTGGGATACGCCTCCACAGTGGGATAATGTTTGGGCTATTACCGGCAACAGCAATGGCGTAAATAGAAATGGTATTGCTTACAGTACCCTTATTACCGAACCCCTCATTAAAAGACGCAACTGCCGCTGGATTGTGAGCGGTACGGTAGAAATTACCCGAAATGACCAAACGGCTACCCTTAACTACGGCAATGGCGCTTGCAACAGGTTTGCCACGCTTACTACACCCGATGGCGAAACTCACGAAATTCAATTGCCCTTGTAGTTTGCACCTTGTTTTATTAACTTGGGTAAACAACATAAATTTACTCTATGCAGCAGCTAAACCCCCATAGCCAACAGCTATGGGGGTTTTTTAATATCTACTTAACTAACGTGTGGTGGGAGTTGTGAGCTTGCACAAAGGCTTGCCCCAAAAGGATTTCAGACAGGTGGGGTGATTTATTTCGGTGCGCTGCACCTTGTTAATCGGGCATTTAACATGGTGGCTACCTATATTTCGGTGCGCTGCACCTTTGTAAAATAAGTGCGCCAATTTATGTTGGTAACACCCAAGGGGCAGCGCACCGAAATCTGTTGCCGGTTTTAACAAACACACCTAAACCTTATGCAGAGTTTACCCCTATGGGGCGTTTATTTTAATTCCAACCTTACGTTAACTACTGCCCACCTTTCCATTTAATGGCGTATTTGCAGACTAATTTGTGCCATTTACAGCAAAGAAAACCACAGATAACGCTAAGGTTTTGCCAAGTTTGCGGTAAAAAACATGGAATTTGGTTAAGACTACAATACAGGGTACGTAGTTGCAAAAAAGGAAAGCGGTTTGCTGTTATGGATATGGGGTAATCAATACAGGCAAACAACCAATAACCCATGCTGCCCCTGCCCTACTCTACCAGCAGTTTTATGGCTTGTGTATGTGTGGCAGCTTTTAAATGCAATACATACAACCCTTTTGGCAATTGATGGGCAGCAATGTCGGCTGAATGGTTACCCGCCGGCAGGTAACTGTTTACCACCTCTGCCACCATTTTACCGCTTAGGTTGTAAAGCTCTGCTACTACCGGCGCTGATTGGGCGAGGGTAAAACGGAGTTGTGCGGTATGGCTAACCGGATTGGGGTATAACTGTGTAGTTTGTAGGGCAGACTGTGGGCTAACGCTTACTATAAAGGGGATACTGTCGTCAAAATTGGGGATTTGGATATATCGGGCAATTACGCTTGGCTGCGGCGAGCCGTTTACCGTTTCTGATATGATGCTGAAAATAGGATAGGCTAATCGGGGGTGATACCATGCGTAGGTTTCAACGGCATACTCAAACGGCGGAAATCCGGCTATGGTTTGGGTAAAGCTTTCTACTATGCGCACCCGCAATACGTTGTTAATGGTGCCATAGGGCAATACCAATGAGCCGTAACCATCGGCATTAACGGTAAAATTACCGGCTTCGGTTACGCTGTTTGGTCCCGATGAATAGTTGGCGGTAAAATTATCTATATGGGAGTTGCCGTAGGTAAAGGGGTAAGGCATGAGTGTTTTAGGGTCGGAATAATTTACGGCAATGGGTGTGGAGGCATTGTTTACAAAACCGTTTTTGGTTAAACCGGAGTTGTTGATGGTAAAAAATTCATAGTTGGCGGTAAACGAACCGTACTCAATGCCCGGCGTGTAAACTACGGCTGTGGTAGCGCCCGGAAAAGCGGCTGCATGTGGGGTGGCATTGGGCAATACAAAGGTGCCGGTTTTAACGTTTAAGGAACTTAATGAAGCAAAATTCCAGGTAATGCCCGCTCCCGATGCGCCCTGCGTAATAGCGCCGGTATTTACACGGGTAATGGTCATGGTGGTGCCGGGCTGCGGGTTGGGGTTGTAGGCGTTGGTTAGCGTGGGTGATTGCTGTGCCATGAGCGGAAACAACCCGCCAACTAATAATAAAACGAACAAACCTGAAAGGAACGTGGAAATGTATTTCATAAGAAAACAGATTTACTGATGAACCGAAAACTGAACTCCCCAATTTACTCCACAAATTATGCCGATATAAAACTACAAGCCCGAAATGCGGCAAATATGACGGTTGTATGACTAAAAAAGCCCTGCACTACTTTTTAGGTAATGCAGGGCTATGTAATTAAATTGGTTGTAAATGGGTATTGTATGGAGTTAGCTAAGGAGCTGCTCCGTTAATTTTTGTTTGTTGGGTTACACCCTTATTTTTTGTAAGTAACCTTTATAATTTGGTCGCCCATGGCAATGCTGTTTACCACTTTTTGGTCTTCGGGGCTTTTTACCTTACCCCAAACGGTGTGTTTACCATCTAACCAAGGGGTTTCTTTGTGGGTAATAAAGAACTGACTGCCATTGGTGCCGGGTCCGGCATTTGCCATAGAGAGTACGCCGGGAGCGCTGTGTTTTAACTCGGGCACAATTTCATCGGCAAACATATAGCCCGGTCCGCCTCTGCCGTTACCTAATGGGCAGCCTCCTTGTATCATAAAATCGGGGATAACGCGGTGAAACGTGAGCCCGTCGTAATAACCTTTGTCCACCAAGCCTAAAAAGTTGGCTACGGTTTTAGGGGTTTTGGTGGCATACAGGGTGAGGTTAATTTTACCCTTGTTGGTTTCAATGGTGGCATCTATGTCTTTGTCAAACTTGGCGTTGTTCATTAGCGCCTGCATTTCTTGGGGGTTTATGCCGCGCACAAAGCCTTGATTTTCGTTGGGGTTTTGCTGCATTTGTTGTTGATTGTTTTGTGTTTGCTCCGTTGGGGTAGTTTGTGTTTGCTCAGTGGTGGTTTTGGTTTCTTCTTTTTTTTGCTGGCAAGCGCTTAGTAAAAATGCGCCGGCAAGTAGCATTAGGAATGTTTTTTTCATGTTACCTATGGGTTTTGATTGATTGAATAATTGAGAATTGACGGCACAAAGTTAGTATTTACCTCAATACCTTGCCCGTAAACGCTATAATGACAGCATTTTTTTTTGTTGTTGGGGAAAGGGGGGTGTAACTCATGTTTGATGTAAAAGGATATAGTTTCTGTTAGGTGTTACGTTGTTCCTGTATTCTTTGTTCTGTCGGCTAAAACTTTCTTTACAAAGTCAGGTAGTTCAATGCCGTTTTTGTTGGCAATAATTTTGATTGCGTCATAATAGCTTACTTTGTCTCCTGACCATTGAATATCAAGCCTTCTTATCTCTTTTAGTGCAATGTGGTTGTAGTTTTGAGGGTTACCCCAATAACACTCCATACAAACATTGGGTTTTTTAGCGCTTTTCCAGTTGTTGCAATGTTCGCAAGACCATGATTTTGCCCTATTGCACGAAGCACAAAGAAGCATAAAATCATCTGTTTTTTTTCCGTATTTATATCTCCCCCCACTTGATATGGCACTCTATGGTCAACTTGCAAATATCTTTCTTCAAATTCACCATTACAGATATAGCAACGCCCTTTTCCGATTTTGAACAATTTCTTTTTGAACTCTTTAGAAAATAATACGCGCCCAGCTACGCGGCTCTTTTGGAAAGTAGCAATATCGCCAAAACGGTATGCAGCAATTAATTTATTGTTTTGCGATTTGACCTTAAACGTTTCAAGCGGTACACCTGCTTCTCTTACGTCTCTTGCTGCTCTGGGGGGATGACTGTAACCATATATATTTTTAAGTTCTTCTGTTGTTATGAAACCATGTTCCATAATATGGTCAATCACAATTCTTGCTCTCTTGTTTAAGATAGCATTGATATGGTCTAAAAAATCTTTTGGGTAAATTGGTTTTTCCTTACTCATTGGCAGCAAATAATTCTGTTTGATAGCGCTGATTTGAATTTACTTTTTCAAGGTTTATTTTTGCTGCCAATGATGGCGAAAGATAAATTGCCTCAAAAGTGTATTCCTTTCTGTTTAATAATGTGGCTTGCGATGACCTACCTGCATTAACTTCTATTTTTGTGAGATTTAGTTTATGGGGCAAGGGGATGCCAAATATTTTATTACCTGTTCTTCCGTCATAGCTGAGAATATAGGAGATATTCCTTGCATTTAAGTTGAAAAGTGAAACAATGAAGTCTTCAAATTCAATGTTGCCTGCATAATTAAATCCGCCATTAAGACCTGTTCCTTGATAGGGCGGGTCCATATAAACTAAATCTGATGCCGTTGCATTATCTAAAATAGTTGCGTAATCTTGACAAAGAATTTCAGTTTTCCCTTTCAGTAATTGCGAAACTCTCAAAATATCCTCTCTCATCATTTGTGGGTTTCTGCCAAGTCGCCTTTTATCGGGACTTTGGTTAAAGTTGCCTTGTGCATTGTATCTAACTGCTGCCTTTACACATTTTGCTAACAAAAAAAGTAAATACTCGGGCTTTCTTGTTTCATTAAATTTGTCTCGTATTTGGTAATAATACTGTTCTTCGTTGCCGTGTTGTCCGTTCCAAATTTCGTGGTAGCCCTTTACTGCCTCCGTTGGTTGGTTAATAATTAAATCCCAAAGTTCTGTTAATGGCTGATTGATGTCATTTATAACAAACTTGTTAGCTTTACAATAATAGGCTGCTGCAATGGTAATTGCTGCCGAACCTGCAAACGGCTCTATAAGTCTATCAAAATTGTTGGGGAAAAATTGCAGAATTTGGTCTGCCAAATTTCGCTTACTACCTTGGTATGGTATGGGGTGTGGTAGTTTCATGTTGCCTTGCTATATGTTTAAAACACACTCATTACTATTGAAGTGCGGTGTTGTTGATGCTAATGCTAACTGATAAAAACCCGATAAATTACCTTTTACGGGGTCATTTTTGTTAGAAACGCTATAACCGGGCGTTTTTACGGGGTGGGTGGCAGGGGTTTACCAAAATAAACCAGCATTTGCTGTTTTAGGAGGTTTTCTTGGGGGGCAAGTCCGCGGGTTTCTTGGGGCAGGGGTTTTAGCTGGCGGTAGTGAGGCCAGCCATCGGGGTCGTGGCTTTCTAACTCGTAATAGCCGCATTGGCTTAGCAGGCGGCAAACTGCCAAGTGCATGAGGTCTTGTTTTTCTTCTTTGGTAAAACTGCGGTGCAATTGCCCCAGTTCTTGTATGCCTATTAAAAATAAAAGGCTCTGAAAATTTGGGCGCTGGTTAAAGGCGGGTTTTAGCTCGTTTAGTAATCGGGTAAAGGCTAATTCCAGCTCTGTTTTAGGGGGTTTGGGGGTTTTGGGCTCCATTGTTTTTTGGGGGGAAGTTAGGATTTTATTAGTGGCATAAGTTTTTCTTTTAACAAATTATTGTTTTGCAATCTTTTTAAAGAATTTTTGCTTCCATACTTAACGCAAAATTCAGTTCTTGGTATAATGTCCTATAGAAACAGGGATATTTAAAGCCAATATAATATCGCCAATATCTTTGTGATATGTCAATCTATGCCTATGTTTATGTTTTTCCTTTTTTAAAACATCATCTGCACACTTTGAACACAAAGGATGATAATTGCTAAGATAAGCAGATGGCAGAATTTCAAAATCATCTTCCCTGCTACAAAGAAAGCATTCCCATTTATTGTTAATCATATCGAAGTAGAATAGTTAATTTGAGTTAATTGTCTTTCAATTTTTTTAAAATTCAATCTGCTGTTTAATGGGTCAAAAAAGAATTGATGTGTTGGCTTTTCCACAAAATTCACAACAACAAATAAGCAATACTTATCCTTTAACTCGTTTGCTATAAAAAACTCTTTTTCAGTTAGTGCAACATTTCCAGAGTTTGAACTCAACCCTTTTACTTCAATACAATAAAAATTACTTTCTTTTGACAATTTAAAATCAAAGCCACACGCCATATTTGTAGTATCCTTTAAATCAAACTCTGAAAATACATTTACACTTGTGTAATTAATCTTAAAATACTCTTCTGCCGCTTTTCCTGTAATCAGTCTTTTTGCCACACTTTCAGATTTATCTTTTCTCTCATTTTTTTCTACCAATTTTTCAATATCATAATTTTCTATAAGAAAACTGTTTATTAGGTCAAAAAAACATTCAGTTTTAAATGAGAAAATTCATCAAAAATTTTTTTGCAATATCCTCTTAGTAATCTTTTATGCCATCCCTTTCTTGGATTTAGAAAGTAAGGGTCAAATTCATCACGATAGTTTTTTATTGAAGCAGGTTTTATTCCTATTGAATAACCTAATGTGTTAAATGCTTGATTAAATCCTTCGAATCCTAATTGTTTTAATCCATCTTCATCAAACTTTGATAAGAATAATCCAATTAAAATTGCTCTATCTCTAACAGAAAAATCTTTCATCACCTAAAATTAAAAATAAGGAAAAATACTTTGAGGGTTTCGTTGCGTGAGGGATAGAAGAGGAAAGCCCACAATGAAGCGAGGACTTGTAGCAGATAGCCCGACCCGAAGGGGCACGCCCAAATCTTATGCGGCACACGAGTATGGATAGCTACATATATTGCCCGCTTTGTTTTCGTGCCAAATAGATAATTTATACGCCGATTTATGTTTTTCTTTTCTCTTATTTTCTATGTAGGCAGATGCGTAATGTTTTTTATCAACATTTTCTTCAAGAATTTCCGAAAGCGGCTTAAAAGGCTTAATTGGTGAAGGAAAAGAAAAAAAAATAGGGTCTTGATGCCCTACAATAATAACGCGCTCTCTTTTTTGTGGAAGTCCATAGTCAAGTGCATTCAGTACAGCATATTGAACATGATAACCAATCTCTTTAAGGGTTTTTAATATAGTTGATAGTGTTCTGCCTTTATCATGTCCTACAAGTTGTTTAACATTTTCTAAAACAAATGCTTTAGGACGCTTGTAATTAATAATCCTTGCAATATCAAAAAACAAAGTTCCCCTAATATCATTAAATCCTTGCATTTGACCAATAATACTGAAAGGCTGACAAGGAAAACCCGCAAAAAGTAGGTCATGGTCAGGAATATCTTTTTCATCAACTTTGGTTATATCGCCTGTTGGTCTATGTCCAAAATTGGCTTCATAACTATCCTGACAAAATGGGTCAATATCTGATGAAAAAACACATTCGGGTATTAGGTCATTTTCTCTACAGGCTTCATCCATAGCTACACGAAAACCGCCAATACCACAAAACAAGTCAATAAATTTTATTTTTTCCATTGTAGAGAATTTAAAATTTGGGCAAATTTAAGTTTTTCTATGGCAATTTTGTTTACTCCTTACACATTGTTTTGTTTTAAATTTATTTAAAAACACAAAACACGTTTTAGCTATTATACTCATAATGCAAAAAAACGGATTGTTAATGTACCTTAATGCAGAAGCAGGGCAAACTTGCAAAACAAAAATGTTAAAACAGGTGGTTATTGTTCAAAGTTGTGTAATTGTTGCCAATTTTTACTTTTTGGTTTTATTCTGTTGTGTGCTTCAATGGTTCAGCTAAAATCTATTTTACTGTTCTTACTTTCTCAAAAAGTACAATAACCATGCTGCAAGGTGCAAAAACCTTCAAAATCAACCCTAATTTATCGGAACGCCGATACATTGCATCGGAACGCCGATACATTGCATCGGAACGCCGATACATTGCATCGGAACGCCGATACATTGCATCGGAACG
>ERZ761602.1401-NODE-1401-length-43919-cov-43.834329_pt1 | contig 43919 bp, 35 predicted proteins | sample MGYA00512165_ERZ761602 | MGnify/ENA primary metagenome ERZ761602 (study PRJEB28899, sample SAMN02445085) | bioreactor sludge metagenome | biome: EBPR sludge; isolation source: Thorneside wastewater treatment plant | place: Australia: Brisbane, Thorneside...
TTTAAACACCATCAACTAACAGAATTTTGGTCCAAAAATCCGTTGCATCTCAGACGTTCTAAAGCTGTCGCTTCGAGTGAAGGTTGTCGCACGTCCTCGAAAATAGGCGAACGGGTATGGATGTGAATCGAGGTTCATTATTTCAGCGAACGTTGTTTATCCACAAAAAATTGTGAACGGATCAGATTCGCACACAAAAGACTGTGGGCGAATCGAAATTTTCGTACTCATTCATTCAAATCAAGATCAAAATTTCACAAATCGTCCAGTTTCCTCAAAAAAGACTCCCGAAGTCAAACCTTGAGTGAGGCGCGGAAACTTGGGCCATGTAGCCTCCTTCGCGTCCATTGCGGAACCTCCGTTCTTGCTCTTTACTCCTTACTCTTACCTCTTACTCCTCCGCGAACGTCGCCGAGCCTCCGATGGGAGTAAGAGGTAAGGAGTATGAGTAAAGAGTAAGAGAATCCGACCATGAAACCAACCCGCCGCGCCTTCCTCGCCACCACCGCCGCGCCTGCCCTGGCCTTTACCTCCGGCACCTCCCGCGCCGCCGAGCTGCAGCCGAACCTCATCCGCGAAGAGAACGCCAAGCCCGGCAGCGACGATTGGCAGATCACCCGCGTGCGACTCGACAAGACGGGAGCCGTCCGCGCCTCGGATATCGAGGGCTACTGCTCGAAGCAATCCGTCGCCGCCGGAGAGACGATCGACATCCTCGTTAGCGTGAAGCGCGAGGCCGAGTTCACTTTGGAGATCTTCCGCACCGGCTACTACGACGGCAAGGGCGCGCGGCTGATGCGGACCTTCGGCCCGCTCCCCGGCAAGCCGCAGCTCACCCCCGAACCGACGCGGGGCGATCATCTGCTCCACGAATGCCTCTGGGAGCCATCCCTGACCTTGACGATCCCCGAGGACTGGCCCAGCGGCGTCTACCTCGGCCGCCTCAGCACACCCGACGAGACCGGCCACGGCTACTGGCAGAACTACGTCGTCTTCATCGTGAAGGACGACCGGCCCGCCGACTTCTGCCTGCAATGCTCGGACAATACCTGGCAGGCCTACAACAAGTGGCCGACGAATGTTTCGATGTACACCCATCCGAAGGGCATCCAGGGTCCGTGGGCCGAGGCCAGCTTCGACCGTCCCTACGGCAAGTATTCGCAGATCTACGAGAACCCGCAGTCGCTCGGATCGGGCGAATGGCTCTGCTTCGAGTTCCCGATGGCCTACTGGATGGAGCAGCAGGGCTACGACGTCACCTATTGCTCGAACGCCGACATGGTCGATCCCGGCTACGCGCGACCGGGGCGCTTCAAGGGATTCATCAGCAACGGCCACGACGAATACTGGGACATCCGCGAATACGAGAACGTCGAGAAGCTGCGCGACACGGGGACGAACCTGCTCTTCTTCTCCGGCAACGCCGTCTGCTGGGTCACGCCGATGACGCCCGCCACGGACGGACGGGAGAACCGCGTCATCTTCCGAGGAGGCCCCTACGGAGGCGACTACCGCTACGCCGTCTCGCGGGCGACAAACGTGCCCTATCCCCATCGTGGGCCGGACGAGGGCTACCTGATGGGCGTGCGCAACATCCAGCCGGTCAACGGCGGCGGCGACTGGATCTGCTCGAATCCGGGGCATTGGATCTTCGAGGGCACGGGGATGAAGGAGGGCGACGCCATCCCCGGCCTGATCGGCTGGGAATTCCACGGCGACCCGCCGCAGGACCTCGCGGGCCTCGAAGTCGTGGCCAAGGGAACCGCGCTGCAAGGCGGGGTGGTTCCCTCGGACTGGAGCGCCGTGATCTTTCCTGGGCCGAAAGGGAACTTCGTCTTCAACGCCTCGACCATCTTCTGGTGCCAGGGACTCAGCTCCCCGCCCGGCCACATGCTGCCCTGGTCGCACGGGTCGCGCCCGCACGGGCCGGATGCTCGTGTGCAGCGCATCACGAAGAATTTGCTGGACCGGGTGGTCGGAGTGTGAAGAACGCTCCGAGAAGAGGGGATTTGGACCACAATCGGAGCAAGGCGGAGATAGATGCGGAAGCATCAAATGACACGAATCATACGGATGGAACTCAAGAAAATTCGTGTTCATTGGTGTCCATTCGTGGTCAAAAATCTAAATTAGATAGAGTCGAATTTCCGAATATGGACTACCGCGCGATCATCACCATCGAGCCGGGCAAGCGCAGCGGAAAACCCTGCGTCCGCGGCTTGAGGATCACCGTGCAAGATGTTCTGGAGTATTTGGCCGGAGGAATGAGCGAGGATGAGATTCTCGAAGATTTCCCCGAACTGAATCGCGAGGATATACGCGCCTGCCTATCCTTTGCCGTCGACCGGGAGCGGAAGCTCATCCACGACTCGACAAGTAGCCTGCTGATTCTTCCATAATTTTCTGGACCCGGACGCCAGTTTGTGAACAATTCAAGGTCGCATGGGCATCCAGCCCATGCCTTCGACGCGCCAGACGACCGAACCCTCTGCCAACGCCATGACGATGCCACACTCAATCCTTTTCCGCCCCGCCGAGGGCATGGGCTGGAAGCCCATGCTGCTTTCTTTCGCGATCCTGACATTCGCCCATCTCTCCGTCTCCGCCGCCGATTTCCCCGAGCCCTACGACACCGAGAAGACCGATTCGAAGCCCATGCCCGCCGAGGAGGCCGCCCGCACCGCCGTGCTGCCCGAGGGCTTCCGGCTCGAGGTCTTCGCCGCCGAACCCGACGTGCGCCAGCCCATCGCCATCGCCTTCGACGGCGCGGGACGTCTCTGGGTCGCGGAGTGCTACACCTACGCCGAGAACCCGCGCCGCTGGGACCTCGACCTGCGCGACCGCGTCATCGTGCTGGAGGACACCGACGGCGACGGCAAGGCGGACAAGCGCACCGTCTTTTGGGATCAAGGCACGCGCCTCACCTCCGTTGCCGTCGGCTACGGCGGCGTCTGGGTCACCTGCGCCCCGCAACTGCTCTTCATCCCCGACGCGGACGGCGATCTCGTTCCCGACGGCGAGCCGATCGTGATGCTCGACGGCTTCGACGCCGAGACCATCGGACACAACATCGTCAACGGTCTGAAATGGGGACCCGACCGCTGGCTCTACGGACGCCACGGCATCACCTCGACCTCCTTCGTCGGGGTGCCGGGGACTCCCGCCGAGGAGCGCGTCGCGCTGAACTGCGCGATTTGGCGCTTCCATCCCGAGCGCAAAACCTTCGAGGTCTTCTGCCACGGCGGCACGAACCCTTGGGGCCTCGACTGGAACGAGGACGGCCAGCTTTTCTACACGAACACCGTCATCGGCCATCTCTGGCACGCCATTCCCGGTGCCTACTACGAGCGCATGTTCGGCGCGCACCTCAATCCGTACGCCTACGAACTCATCGGCCACACCGCCGACCACTACCACTGGGACCGAGGCTCGGAGAAATGGAGCGACATCCGCGAAGGCATCAGCGACAAGACCTCCGAACTCGGCGGCGGGCACGCCCACATGGGTTGTCTCATCTACAAGGGCGGCGTCTGGCCGGAGAAATACCACGGCAAGCTCTTCACCTGCAATCTGCACGGTCGCCGCATCAACACGGAGATCCTCGAACGCGAGGGCAACGGCTATGTCGGAAGGCACGGCGAGGATTTCCTCTTCATGAAGGACCCTTGGTTCCGGGGGCTCGATTTGATCACCGGACCCGATGGCCAAGTCTGGATGAACGACTGGAGCGACACTGGCGAGTGTCATGACAACGACGGGATCCACCGCAGCAGCGGGCGGATTTATCGGATTGTGTATGATGGGCCGGACAAGGGCGAGCCGCCGATGAAGTGGTCCACACGACGGGAATGGCCGGAATGGCTGACCTTATTACCGGGCTCATTCAATCAACTGCTGGACTCCGATGAGGAAGCGAAGCGTGCCCTCGGCGTAAGATGGTACGCTGAGAATTTTTCTGAGCTTCATCGGACGCTTGCAGACAACCCTGGTGCCTACCCCCGGAAGATTGTCCAGATCACCAAGGAGGAAAATTCGGGCCTTGTTCGCTTGGAACTCGCCGCAGCTTTGCAGAGGGTTCCGCATCGGGATCGGTACACGATTGCCGCGCACCTCTGTTCGTTCGCTGAAGACGCCACCGACCGCCAGCAATCCCTTATGATCTGGTATGGCATCGCCGACATGGTTCCCGTCGCCCCTGACCAAGCCGTCAATCTCGCCCTCAATTCCAAACTCCCCACCGTCACCCGCCTCATCGCTCGACGCCTCGCCGAGGATCTCGAAAAATCTCCCGAGCCGGTCAACGACCTCCTCACCCGCTCGACCGACGCGAACCGCCTCGACATCCTGCGCGGCCTCAACGAAGCCCTGCGCGGCTGGACCAAGGCTCCCAAGCCCGCCGCTTGGGATACCATCGCCAAGGCGGGCGGGGATGAGGAAACGCAGACCCTGATCCGCGAGCTCTCCGTCGTCTTCGGCGACGGCCGCGCCCGCGACGAGCTGCTCGCCATCGCCAAGAACGAGGAAGCCGATCCCGGCGCGCGCCGTTCCGCCCTGACGAACCTCCTCCGCGACCCGACGCCCGACCTGCTCCCGATGCTGAAGGGCTGGACCAACGACCGCATCCTCGCCCGCGAGGCCATCCTCGGACTTGCCAGCTACGACGATCCCGAGGTGCCCGCCCGTGTCATCGGCCAGTGGAAGCGCGACGGCGTCCACCGCGCCGTCTGCATCGACACCCTTGTCTCCCGCGCCAGCTACGCGAAGGGCCTGCTCGACCGCATCGGAAAAGGGGAGATGCCCCGCAATGCCATCAGCCCCTTCCAAGCCCGCCAGATCCAGAGCCTCGGCGACGAGGCCCTGACCAAACAACTCGCCGAGGTCTGGGGAGAGCTGCGCGACACGCCCGAGTCGATGAAGGCGGAGATCGCGAACTGGAAAACGATCCTCACCCCCGAGGCCATCGCCGCCGCCGATCCAGTGAAAGGGAAAACGCTCTTCTCCTCCCTCTGCGGCGCCTGCCACAAGCTCTACGGCGAGGGCGGAGCCATCGGACCCGACCTCACCGGCAGCGACCGCCACAATCTGGACTACCTGCTGGGCAACACCGTCAATCCCAACGAAGTTGTCCCCGCCGACTACCGGCTCACCGTCTTCACTCTCAAGGACGGCCGCGTCGTCTCCGGCGTTGTGCCCGAGGAGAGCGAGCGCAGCGTGACCGTACAGACTCCGGTGGAGCGCCTGACCCTGTCCGCCGACAGCATCGAGAAACGCGAGACCCTGCCCGTCTCCCTCATGCCCGAGGGTTTGTTGAAGGCTATGGACGAAGCTTCGGTGAAGGACCTGATCGCCTACCTGATGACGAAGTGAAGGTTTGGAGTGCGGCGGCATGACGCCGCTTTCCCTCGGGGCGACATGTCGCCCCGAGGGAAAGCGCGGACATGTCCGCGCACTCCAAGCTTTGCCGCGAAGGAACGCATCACCAACCTCATCGCCCGCCCTTGGTGAGGAGGGCGTGGAGCCGCGCTTGGATCGCGGGCGGAGTCTGCACGTCGTCGGGCGAGGCGCGCACGAGACGCTTCGCCCCGGCGAGATCCCCTTCGCGGACGGCGAGCTCGACGAGGGCGATGCGCACGTCCCAGTTGCCGGGGTTCAGCATCAGTTCATCGAGGAGCAGCTCCTTGTCGATCATGGCGGCCATGGGCGGGCGATGAGAGAAAGCCTATCACACCGGGGGAGGGGAAGGCAAACCCGGAGCTCTTCGGTCCGGCCAACGCGCCTCGATGCGGAGACGGCCTTGGTCGAGGGAGGCGGTGCAGACGCCGCCGAGGAACTCAATCCCGGCTCGCGCCACGGAAAGTCCCAAGCCGGAATGGCCTTTTTCCGAACGGGCGGCGGATTTCCGCCAGAAGCGTTCGAAAAGCCGTCCTACGTCGGCGGGATCGAGGTCGGGGGCCCCGTTTTCGACGAAGAAAAAACGGGGGCTGGCGGAGACGCGCACCTCGCCGCCTTCGGGAGCGTAGGCGACGGCGTTGCCGACGAGATTCCCGACGATGGCCCGCCAGAGGGCGGGATCGGTGAGGAAGGGGCCGTTTTCGACGGAGAGGGTGACGCGGAGACGGCGGTGCGCCGCCTCGACACGAAGGCGGTCGAGGCATTCGCGAAGGCTTGCCTCGAGGTCCACGGCTTCGACGGAGGGGAGGGCCTCGGAGTCGGCCTTGGCGAGGAGGGAGAGCTTATCGAGGAGATCCTCCAGTTCGACGAGCGCGGCGAGCATCTCCTGTCCGTGCTCGGGAGTGAACTCCTCCGGCCAGCGTGTCACGAGCTCGGTCATGGCCCGCAGCTCGGCGAGGGGGGTGCGCAGTTCGTGGGCGGCGTCGCTGGTGAAGCGCTTCTCCCTCGCGAAGGAGGTTTCGAGCCGTTCGAGCAGTTCGTTGAGCTTCGCGGCGACGCCCCGCAGTTCGGCGGGCAGGTTTTCGAGGGGGAGGCGGTTGGCGAGATGGCGGACGTCGATGCGTTGCACGTCCGCGCTGAGGCGGTCGAGCGGCATCAGCCCCGCCTTCACCACGGCTTGGAGGATGGCGAGGATGGCGAGGACCGAGCCGCCGCCGAAGAGGCCGATGAATAGGGCGACGGTGCGCAGGGTGCGGTGGTGCCCGCTGTCGTCGCTCGCGACGAGGAGGCGCAGGGTGGGGGCGACGGCGGGTTCCTCCCCTTCCTCCTCTTCGCTGTCGATCGAGGGGGTGAAGGAGGTCCAATAGGCCCGCCCCGGCGAGCCGCCGGGCAGGATGAGGTCGGCGAAACCCTCGTCGCTGTCGTCGAAGCCCTCGGGCCAGGTCAAGCCGTCCGCGCCGAGGGAGGGGGAGCGCTCCACGGTCGTGCCGTCCGGGGCGAAGACTTCGAAGTAATCGCCGGGGGAGTTGGAGCCGAATCCGGCGAAGGCCTGCACGTCGAGGTCGATCTCAAATTCGCCCCGGTCGATCTCGGAGGCGGTGACGAGCGCCTGGGCCTTGGTCGCGAGGATGTGGTCGAACTGGGTGGCGAGGGCCTTGCGCAGGGAGAAATAGAGGCCGAAGCCCCCGACGAACAGGAGCATCAGGGCCGCCCCGCCGATGCGGAGGCCCAGATCGCGGCGGATCGACCTCATGGCGTCTCTTGCATCACGTAGCCGAGGCCGCGGCGCGTGTGGATGAGGGGCGGCGCGCCGCCGGGAGAGAGTTTCCGCCGCAGGGCGTAGACGGCGGCGTCGACCGCGTTGCTGGCGGGGCTGCCGACCTCGCTGTAGAGGTGGGCTTCGATCTGCTCGCGGCTCAGAATGCGGCCGGGGCGGCGGGCGAGGCATTCGAGGAGGGAGAATTCGCGGGCCGTCAGCGTCACTTCCATGCCGCCGCGTTTCACAGTGCGGGCGGCGAAGTCGATCTCGAGATCGCCGATGCGGGTGAGCGAGCGGGCCTGCCCCTGATGCCGCCGCATCACTGCTTCGAGACGGGCGACGAGCTCCTCCAGGGCGAATGGCTTCACGAGGTAGTCGTCGGCCCCGAGGGCGAGCCCGCGGACGCGGTCCTCCACCGCGCCCAAGGCGGTGAGGACGATGACCGGCGTCCGGTCGCCCCCGCGCCGCCACGAGTCGAGCAGGTCGAGGCCGTCGCGGCCGGGCAGCATCAGGTCGAGGACGATGGCGTCGTAGTCGTTCGCCCCGGCGCTGAGGGCGGCCTCGTGCCCGTCCGCCGCCTCGTCCACCGCGTGCCCGAGTCGGGCGAGGGCGCGGACGAGGGTGGTGCGGAGCCGCTTCGAGTCCTCGACGAGCAGGAGGCGCATGGGGAAGTTCTGTCGGGAAGGGTTGCCGGTCTCGCGGACTGTGGACGAAAGCCGAGTCCTCTTCAGATTCAAAAAACGCTGTCCTCGAAGCGGCGCAGGATTTCGCCGTTCTCCCCGATGACGAGATGGAGGTCCACGCCGCCGGGGAGATCGATCTCGACATGGTATTCCGTCTGGTCCGAGGCGGTGACGCGGGCGGCTTCGTCGAAGCGGCCTCGCGCGGCGAGGAAGGGTTCGAGAGCCTGCCTCACGGCGGGAGGGAGGTCTTCGAAGCGGATTTTGTCGGTGGTTTTCAGCAGGATGCCGTCGCCGCCGATGTGAAGCCTGCGGTCCCGCCGACCGGGCAGGTCGATTTTGACGAGGTAGAGGACGCGGCCCTCGATCTGGATCTTTTTGATCTTGTCGACGCGACCGGGGCCGAGCTGGTCCTGGATGGTCCTGACGACGGGTTCAGGGCATTGCTTGAGCGGGATGCTCTGCGCGTGGAGGTTGGATGCGGCGATGCCGACGCCGAGGACGACGGCGGCGAGAGCCGGCAGGGAGTGCGCTTTCATGGGGGAAGCGGGCCGGGACAGGTGGATCCCGGTCGCTCTATGATGGACGCACCTGAACCTTGGTCCAGTCCGGAATTTCAGAAATCGCCCTCTTCGCGGCGGCGCAGGATTTCGCCGCCTTCCCCGATGACGAGGTGGAGGTCCGCGTCGTCGGGGAGATCGACTTCGACGTAGTATTCCGTCCGGCCCGAGGCGGTGATGCGATCGGCGCCGTCGAAGCGGTTCCCCCCGGCGAGGAATGGTTGGAGGGCGGACTTCACGGGGCGGGGGAGGTCGCCGAGGCGGACATCCTCGACGACCCTCAGCAGGGTGCCGTCGTCGCCGACGTGGAGTTTGCGCTCCCGTTCGCCGGGCAGGTCGATCTCGGCGAGGTAGAGGATGCGGTTCTCCGCCCGGATCGTCTTGATTTCGTCGATGCGGCCAAAGCCGAGTTGGCTTTTGATGGTCCTGACGACGGGCTCGGGGCATTGCTTCAGCGGAATGCCTTCCGCGTAGAGACCGGTGGCGACGCCGCCGAGGAGGGTGGCGGCGAGGGTGAACATGGGTTTCGTTTTCAAGGAGGGGATCGGATGAATCATGCTCCCAGTGTCGTCCGCGAAGATGATGGTTCGATGAGGGCGGGAGGAAAAAACGCGTGGTCGCGGGACGCCTCAACTGGAGTTCGCAAAGTCCAATTACCTGAACCTGTCAGTGGCTGCTTGTCCGGCGTTTCAATGGACGCTCGTCGAAATTCTCACGAATTTCGCTACGGCGCCGCTTGTTTGAGGCACGGCAGAGCAGATTGAGGCACGGCAGAGCAGACGGCGAAACCCGTAGAGAAGTTCGTGAGAACTTCTCCCCGAACGACGCTCCGGCGACGCCCTTCGAAATTGCCTTCGGCTATCCGTTCCGTATTCTCACGAATTTCGCTACGGCTTCGAACTTGGGCGCGATGCCTCGATTCGGATTTCGAGCTTCGGATTTCGGATTTTTCAAACCACCGCCTGCTTCCGCTGCGCGGGCAGACGCTTGAGAGCCTTTTCCACCGCGTGCTCGACGGTGAGGCCGTGCTTCTCCCTCAGGATCTCCGGCTTGCCGTGTTCGACGAACTGGTCAGGCCAGCCGATGCGCTCGACGGGGCAGGCGATCCCCGCGTCGTTGAGATGCTCGATGACCGCCGCCCCGAATCCATTCATCAGGGTGTGGTCCTCGAAGGTGAGGAGCAGGCCGCATTGCCGGGCGAATTTCTCGATGCAAGCGGTGTCGAGCGGCTTGATCCAGCGCGGGTTGATCAGGGCGACGGAATAGCCCATTTCGACGAGGCGGTCGCGAACGTGCTTGGCCATTTCGAAGAGGTTGCCGAGTCCGAAGAGGGCGATGTCGGTACCGTCGTCGGCGACTTCGGCCTTGCCGATTTCGAGGAGCTGAGGCTGCGCCTTGGGCTTGGCCCCGGTCCCGGCTCCGCGCGGGTAGCGGATCGCGGAGGGGCCGCTGTCGTGGTGGACCATGGTCCAGAGCATGTCGACGAACTCGTCCTCGTCCTTCGGCTGCATGAAGATCCAGTTCGGGACGTGGCGCAGGTAGCCGATGTCGAAAAGGCCGTGGTGGGTGGGGCCGTCGTCGCCGCTGAGCCCGGCGCGGTCCATACAGAGGCGCACGGGCAGGTTCTGGATGCCGATGTCATGCACGGCCATGTCGTAGGCGCGCTGGAAGAAGGTGGAGTAGATCGTGAGGAAGGGCTTCAGCCCCTGCACGGCCTGTCCGCAGGCGAAGAGGGCGGCGTGCTCCTCGGCGATGCCCACGTCGTAGTAGCGCTCGGGCACGGCTTTCTGGAACTCGACGAGTCCGGTCCCGTTCGGCATGGCGGCGGTCACGGCGACGATCTTGCCGTCTTGCTGCGCGAACTTGCCGAGCTGCGTCCCGTAGATCTGCGAGTAGGTCGGATCGCCGCCGGGGGGCGTCTCCCCGGTCTCGGTCTTGTAGGGGCCGAGCCCGTGGAATTTCATCGGGTTGGCCTTGGCCGGCTCGTAGCCGCGGCCCTTTTCGGTGATGACGTGGAGGATGACGGGCTCGTCCTGGTCCTTGAGGAAGTCGAAGGTCTTGACGAGCAGGTCGATGTCGTGCCCGTCGATGGGGCCGTAGTAGCGCAGCCCGAATTTCTCGAAAAGCACGTTGGGGAAGAGCAGGTTCTTCGCCCCGCTCTCGACGCGGGCGGCGATGTCGCGGATCGACTTGCCGACGAGGCGCTCGACGAACTCGGCGGCCTTGTCGTGGATGTGGGAGTAGGTCGAGCTGGTCTGGAGGGCGTGGAAATATTTCGCGATGGCCCCGACGTTGCGGTCGATGGACCATTCGTTGTCGTTGAGCACGAGGATGAAGCGCTTCGTGGTCTCGGCGATGTTGTTGAGCGCCTCGAAAGTCGGGCCGCAGGTGAAGGCGGCGTCGCCCGCGACGGCGACGACGTGCTCCTCGCCGCCGAGCAGGTCGCGGGCGGCGGCCATGCCGAGGGCGGCGGAGACGGCGGTGCCGGCGTGGCCCGCGCCGTAGCAGTCGTGGTCGCTCTCGGTGCGGAGGAGGAAGCCGTTGAGCCCCTCGTAGGTGCGGATCGTGTGGATGCGGTCCCAGCGGCCCGTGAGCATCTTGTGGACGTAGCCCTGGTGGCTGACGTCGAAGACGAACTTGTCCTGCGGCGTGTCGAAGACTCGGTGCAGCGCGATGGACAGCTCGACCACGCCGAGGTTCGGGCCGAGGTGCCCTCCGGTGTTCGCGAGGGAGCGGATCAGGGTGCGGCGGATGTTCTCCGCGAGCTTCGGCAGGTTCTCTAGCGGCAGCTTCTTCAGCTCCGCTGCGGAATCGACTTTGGGCAGTTGGTCCGAGGGGATCTCGGGAAATTCAAAAGAGTTCTCCATCGTTCGAAAGGACGCCGGATTCGGCGGCGGTGGGTTCGGCCTCGTCGCCGAAGGGTTCCAATACGGGTTCGCCGTTGCGGCTTTTTCTCAAAATTTCAATACGTCCGCGGGCTTCGTCGAGCCGTCGTTCGCAAAGGCGGTAGAGCCGGGTGCCTTCCTCGTATTTGCCAAGGAGCGACTCAAGGGGGATTTCGTCGGATTCCATCTCGCGCACCAAGGTTTCGAGATGCCCGAGGGCCTCCTCGAAGGAGGGCACGGTTTCGCCGGGTTTTGCGGTCTTGGAGGCTCTGGGCATCGGAAATACAGGAGGGAGCACGGCCACAGCCGCGCCACGGCTACTCCTTCCCTTGGAACGCGCCTAGTTCAAGCCTTTTTGACGATGCTTGGCGGGGAGTCAGGTCACCTCCACCAGCCTCCCGTCCTCGCGCACGTCGCTTTCGAGGAAACGGTCGTCGGCGAAGAGGCGGACGTGCCGGAAGACGACGGAGACGGTCGCGCCGACCTTAAGGTCGAGTTCGCGGAGGCGGGCGCGGGAGATCTCGGCCTCGAAGGGCTCCTCATAGCCGAGGCGCTTGAGGGTGACGCGGGCGTAGTTCCCCGCCGAGAAGATGTGCTGGATCTTCGAGCGCAGGGCGTATTCGTGCGGGCTTTCGTCGAGCTGGATGTCAACGTCGTGGGGGCGGACGTAGAGGACGCCTTTGCCCTCGGTCGCCTTCGCTTTGGAGGGGCCGCCGACGCCGGAGGTGAAGCGGTTTACGTTGCCGAGGAACTCGATCACGAAGGGCGAGGCGGGGTGGTCGTAGACTTCCTGCGGCGGTCCCACTTGGGCGATGCGGGCGTTGTTCATGATCACGACTTCGTCGGCGAGTTCGAGGGCCTCCTCCTGGTCGTGGGTCACGAAGATGGTGGTGATCTTGATCTCCTCTTGGAAGAGGCGGAGCCAACGGCGCAGATCCTTGCGCACCTTGGCGTCGAGGGCGCCGAAGGGTTCGTCGAGCAGCAGCACGCGGGGTTGCGAGGCGATGGCGCGGGCGAGGGCGACGCGCTGGCGCTGGCCTCCGGAGAGTTCGCTGGGGTAGCGGTTGCCGAGGCCGTCGAGTTGCACGAGTTCGAGCAGTTCCTTCACGCGGGCGTCGATGGCCTCCTTGCTGGGTCGCTCGCGGCGGGGTTTGGCCCGCAGACCGAAGCTGATGTTCTTCGCGACGGTCATGTGCTTGAAGAGGGCGTAGTGCTGGAAGACGAAGCCGACGCCGCGTTTCCCGGCGGGGACGTTGGTGACGTCGTCGCCGTGGAATTCGACGACGCCCCCGCTGTTGCGGTCGGGGAATTCGAGGCCGGCGAGGATGCGCAACACGGTGGTCTTGCCCGAGCCGGAAGGGCCGAGGAGCGAGACGAGGCGTCCCTCGGGGACCTCGATGGAGACGTCGTCGAGGGCCTTGTAGTTGCCGAAGGTCTTGTGGAGGTTGAAGGCTCGGATGCTCATGGGAAGGCGGGGCTGCGCCCCGGTAAAAGGTGAAAAGTGAAAGGTAAAAGGTCTTGAGGGAGTCAGGCTTCTCGCGATTTGGCGACTCGCCATTCGACGATGTTCTTGAGGACGAGGGTGACGAGGGCGAGGAGGGCGAGGAGCGTGGCGAGGGCGAAAGCGTTCACGTCGGAGCCGTAGCCGTGATAGAGCATCTCGATGAAGATGGGCACGGTGGTGGTCTGGCCTCGGAGGTTGCCCGAGACGACGGCGACGGCGCCGAACTCGCCCATGGCGCGGGCGTTGCAGAGGATGATGCCGTAGAAGAGCGCCCACCTCACGTTGGGCAGGGTCACGGTGAAGAAGGTGCGCCAGCCGCCCGCCCCGAGGGTGAGCGCGGCGTGCTCCTCGTCGCGCCCGCGCGCCTGCATCGTGGGGACCAGTTCACGGGCGATGAAGGGCAGGGTGACGAAGATGGTGGCCAGGGCGATGCCGGGGAAGGCGAAGATGATCTTCAGGCTGATGATGTTTTCGTCGATGTGCTGGATCCATCGGGAGAACAGCCCTTCCCCTTTCAGGGCGCGTCCGAGCCATCCGTGGGTCCGGCTGAAGATGAGGATGAAGATCAGGCCCGCGATCACCGGGGAGATGGCGAAGGGCAGGTCGAGGATGGTGACGAGGAGGCTCTTGCCCTTGTATTGGAACTTGGTGATCGCCCAGGCGGCGGCCAGGCCGAAGACGAGGTTCAGGGGCACGGCGACCGCCGCGATCTTCAGGGTGAGGAGGATGGAGTTGACGGCATCCGCCGGGTTGTAGGTCGGGGTGTAGGCCGGGTTGTGCTTGAAGGTCGCGAAATAGGGGATCAGCCCTTTTTCGAAGGCCTTGAAGAAAATGGCGATCAAAGGCAGCACGAGGAACAGCGTGACGAAGCCGACGGTGACGGCGATGAGAAGCCAACGCACCCAGGTCGGTTCGGTCGTGGCGCTGTTGGTGGTGGGGACGGTGTCGTGTCGGACACGGGAGAGGATGGCGGCCATTTCGGTAATCGGTGAACAGTTTTCAGAGATCGGTCCGTGGTCTGGTAACCCGTGACCCGTGACCCATGACTCAATTCCTCGCTTGGCCGATGGATTCGGCCCAACGCTGGAGGACGTTGACGATGAGGAGGAGGAGGAAGGAGGCCAGCAGCATGACCACGGCGACGGCGGTGGCCCGCGGGTAGTTGTGGTCCTCCAGGGCCTTCACGATCACCAGCGGGGTGATCTCGGTGTCGAGGGGCCGGTTGCCCGAGATGAAGATGACCGAGCCATATTCCCCGATGGCCCGCGCGAAGGCGAGCGAGAATCCGGTGAGGATGGAGGGGATCAGGGAGGGGATGATGACGGTGAGGAAGACGCGGAGCCGCCCCGCCCCGAGGGAGGCCCCGGCCTCCTCGACCTCGTGGTCGAAGTCCTCCAGCACGGGCTGGAGGGTACGGACGACGAAGGGAAGGCCGATGAAGGTGAGGGCGATGTAGATGCCGGTGAGGGAGAAGGCCGTCTTGATGCCGAGAGGCCAGAGGAATTGGCCGACCCACGTCACGAAGGCGGAGCGCTCCACGCCCTCCGCAGGCTGGTGGAAGAACTGGCCAATCCAGCCGTTCTGCGCGTAGAGCGCGGTCAGGGCGATGCCAGCGACGGCGGTGGGCAGGGCGAAGGGGAGATCGACGAGGGCGTCGATGAGCCGCCTGCCATAGAAGCGGTAGCGCGTCAGCGCCCAGGCGACAATGAAGCCGAAGATGGCGTTGGTCAGGGCGGCGAGGGCGGAGACTCCGAAAGTGACTTTGTAGGAGTGGACGGCTTGGCGGGCCGTGACCGCCTTCCAGAAATCCTCCCAACCCAGCCCGGCGCTGCGCAGGAAAACCGCAGCCAGGGGGATGAGGACGAGCAGGGTGAGGTAGGTGAGGGTGAAACCCATCGTCAGTCCGAACCCGGGAATGACCCGGCGGTTGACGCGGCCCTTGCGGCGGACGGGAGGAATCGGCGTGCGGCCGGTATCCTCCGGGGAGGCGGGGAAGCTCATGGGATCGGATCGTCGGGGAAGGAAAGAAGGCGGAAGGGGCGGCGGGGGGAGCGGAACAGGGAGGGCCGTTTTTTGGTTGGGAATGCCCCCGCCGCTTCCAAGGAAGCGACGGGGGACAAACCTGCATTTAACCAAACGAGAGAGCGGATCACTTCAGATAGATCTGGTCGAAGACGCCTTCGTCCGCGAAGAACTTCTTCGTGGCCGGACCCCAGCCGCCGAAGACATCGTCGATGGTGAAGAGCTTCACCTCGGGATACTGGCTCGCATACTTCGCGAGGACCTCGGGATTGCTCGGGCGGAAGAAGTGCTTGCCGGCGAGATCTTGGCCTTCGTCGGAGTAGAGATACTTCAGAAAGGCCTTGGCGACTTCGCGGGTGCCCTTCTTATCGACGTTCTTGTCCACGAGCGCCACGGTGGGCTCGGCGAGGATGCTCAGCGAGGGGACCACGATGTCGAACTTTTTCGCGCCGTCGCCCTTGGTGGCGAGGAGCAGTTCGTTCTCCCAGTTGATGAGCACGTCGCCGATGCCGTTTTCGATGAAGGTCGTCGAGGCGCCGCGGGCGCCGGAGTCCAGCACGGGCACGTTCTTGAAGAGCTTCGTGATGTATTCGGTGGTCTTGGCCTCGTCCCCACCGTAGGTCTCCAGGGCCCAGCCCCAGGCGGCGAGGAAATTCCAGCGAGCCACGCCCGAGGTCTTCGGGTTCGGGGTGATCACGCCGACGCCTTCGCGGACGAGGTCGTCCCAGTTCTTGATGCCCTTGGGATTGCCCTTGCGGACGAGGAAGGCGAGGGTCGACTGGTAGGGGGCGCTGTTTTTGTCGAGGCGCTTCTGCCAGTCCGCCGGGAGCAGCCCGGCCTCGGCCACGGCGTCGATGTCGGCGGCGAGGGCGAGGGTCAGGACATCGGCTTCGAGGCCGTCGATCACGGCGCGGGCCTGCTTGCTGGAGCCGCCGTGGGAATTGTTGACTTTGATGTCCTTCCCGGTCTTCTCCTTCCAGTGCTTCGCGAAGGCGGCGCTGAATTCGGCGTAGAATTCGCGGGTCGGGTCGTAGGAGACGTTGATGAGCTCCTGCGCCCGCAGGAGCGGGGAGGAGAGGGCGAGGGTGAGCCCGAGGAGGGCGATGGTTTTGATGTTCATGGTCGGGATGGGGTTGCCGGACCCGGAGGAGGGTCGGACCGGGCGGCGGTTTTCGGATGTTGGTTCGTTTCGGGCTGGCGCCGGGGGTTCCGGTGGACGGGCCTGGTGGAGTTGGTGGGAAGGATCCTCCGTTTTGTGGCGGTGGGCGTCGGCCCCCTTTTTTCGGGGGTCTGGAGGGGACTCTTATGCCTTTAATCTACACTGATCAAGTGTAAATTAAGAAAAAATCCATTTTGTTGCCGACGTGGGTGTTCGCCGCATGGCCCGCACATCCCGGTGGCATTCGCGGCGGGCTGGCGCACATTCGGCGAATGGATGCCGAATTGATCTTCCTTTCCCTTCTCGTCATCGCGATCAACGTGGTCTCGACGCTCTCCTACGCTGTCCGCATCGCAGGAGTGCGGACGGGCCGGATCGCTTTCGCCCTCTCGCTCTTCAACCTGCTCGTTCTCTTCTCCCGCAGCTCGAACGCGATCCTCGCCCCGCTGCTTTCAAAGCGCACGGAGGAGGCGATCAACGCGGCGACCACGCCGGACCCCGGCGATTTCCGCGTCCTTCTCCTCGCGGCCGCCGTCGGGACGGTGATCGGCGGGCTGCTCATCCCGACCTTCCAGCGACTCGTCACCCGGGCGGTGCGGAGCTTCGACCAGCGCCCTTCGATGGCGCGGCTGCTGCTCACCGCGGCGAATCCGAGGAACTGGTGGTTCGCGGCGCAGGATGTCGCGATCCCGAACCCGAGGAACATGGCGTTTTTCGGGGCGACCCGCCGCCTGCCGTGGCTGGTCTTCGCGCTGAATATCGGCGGGACCGCGATGATCACTTGCGGGGTCTTTGCCTCGCTCTACGCGGGCTATCTGGTGCCCGAGCTGCGCCTCACCGCCGGGAATCTGTCGGCGCTGGTGAATTTCATCGGCACGATCCTCATGTTCGCCTTGGTGGACCCGCATTTCTCCTACCTCTCGGACAAGGTGGTCTCGGGCGAGGCGAGCCAGAGCTATTTCCGGGCCGTGGTCATCGGGATGGCGGGAAGCCGCTTTTTCGGCTGCCTCCTCGCCCAAGCCATCCTCGTGCCGGGGGCTTGGGTGATCGCGAAGGCGGCGGCGTGGATTTGAAGGGGATTCTTTTCCCGTCGGCGATGGTGGAAACTTCCTCCTCCATTCGTGGCCATTCGCGTTTCATTCGCGGTGATTCGCGTTCCCCATTTTTTTGAGACGCGAATGGCCGCGAATCTCCGCGAATTTTCGCTAATCTGATCCAGCGGGAGGAATCTCCTCAAATCACCCGGTCGTTCCCTCCATCGACCGGCACCTGCGCACCGGTCGTCTTGCCGAAGAGGGGGCTGGCCATGGCCGCGACCATGTTGCCGACGTCGCGCGACTTGATCTCGGTCTTGAGGAGGTTGCGGGTCTTGTATTCCTCGACGGTCATGCCGTAGCGCTCGGCGGAGCGTTTCAGGTTCTCGGGCGTCCAGAGCTTCGTGTCGAAGACGGCGTCGGGATGGATGATGTTGCAGCGCACGCCGAAGGGGGCCAGCTCCAGCGCGGCGACGCGGCAGAGCTGGGTCAGCCCGGCCTTGGCGCAGGAGTAGCTCGCCGCGCCCGCGCCGGGGGCGTTCACGTTGCGCGAACCGACGAGGACGATGGCGGGGTCGAGGCCCTGCTTGAGGTAGGGGATGGTGTATTTCAGCAGCTTCTGGTGGCTCGTCAGGTTCACGGCCATGGACTTGTCCCAGTTCGACTGCTCGAGGTCATCGAGGTAGGCCCCGGCGGTGAAAATGCCCGCGTTGCTCACGAGAATGTCGATCCCGCCGAACTGGCGGACGACGTTTTCGACGGCCTCCTTCACCTTCGCGTCGTCGGTGAGGTTGGCGACGACGCCGATCCCGCCGAGGCTTTCCATCTGCGGGACGATTTCGGGGCTGAGGTCGATGCCGACGACCTTCGCGCCTTGCTTGGCGAGTGATTCGGCGCAGGCGAAGCCGATCCCGGCGGCGGACCCTGTCACGATGGCGACCTTACCCTGATGGGTCGGGGCGGAGCCGCCTTTTTTCAGCTTGGCTTGCTCTAACTCCCAATACTCGATCTCGAAGAGCTTCGCGGCGGGCAGGGGCTTCCAGCCTCCGGCGAAGGCGGATTCGGTCAATTGAATGGTGCGCCAAGTGTGGGTCGCGATGTCGCGGATCACGGCGGCCTCGGTCTCGGTCGCGCCGAAGCTGATCACGCCATGGCCCGGCCAGACGGCCCAGCGCGGGTCGGGCGGGAGCAGGGTTTCGCCTTTCGCATTGGCCTCGAAATAGGCGCGGTAGTCGTCGGCGAATTTCGCGAGGGACTTCCCGGAATCGGCACCGATCACCGCGGGGACGCGCTTCGTGCGGATGGTGTGGTCGGGGGTGAGGGGGCCTCGGGTGGCGAGCTTGGCGACATCGGCGCGGCTGGAGAAACCGGCGGCCTCGGGGGAGGCGTCGAGCGAGGCGATCACGGGAACTCCGCGCAGCTTCGAGACACCACGACGGATCGCGGCGAGGGCGAGGAGGTCGTCTTTGGCCTTGGCCTTCGGCAAGGCGAAGGATTTCCCGAGGCGCGAGGCGAGGAGCTTCTCCGCCTCGGTGACGAGGCGAATCATCAGTTCGTAGCTCTCCCGCGCGTCGTCGTGCATCGTGAAGATGCCGTGGTTCATCAGGATGAGCCCTTCCAGCGTCCGCGCATCGACTTTGGCGAGGGCCTTGGCGAGGTCGAAGCCGGGCATGACGTAGGGGATGATGGCGACGCGGTCGCCGTAGAGATCCTCGACGACTTTGCGGCCTTCCTTGTGGTTCGTGATCGCGACGATGGCGTTCGCGTGGGTGTGGTCCACGTAGGTCTGCGGGATGATGGCGTGGAGGATGGCCTCGATGCTCGGGTTCGGCGCGCCGGGGTCGAGCATGGCGGCGCGCTGCTGCTTCACCATCTCGGCGTCGGAGAGGCGGTCGAGCTTGGACATTTTCAAGAGCGCCTCCATCCGCACCGGAGCGAAGCCCGCCGCCTCGATGGTGGCGAGATCCCAACCGGAGCCTTTCACATGGATGACCTCGACGGGATCGCCGAAGAAATCGATCTCCGCCGCTTTCACCGAGGTGTTGCCGCCGCCGTGCAGGACGAGTTCGGGATTCGCCCCGAGGAGGCGCGAGGTGTAGACGCGTTTGTCGAGCGGGGTTCGGTAGTTCCGGGCTTCGGTGTCGGACCAGAGGGATTTCATTTTGGGAGCCTTTAGCGGGCGGTGATTTGGCTGTTTAACTCTTCTGCTCTTGTATTCCACGAAGGAAAAAACCACGGATGAACACAGATGGACACGGATTTACTGGCGTACAATTGCCCTCGATTCGTGAAAATTGGTGTCCATTCGTGGTCAAAATCCAGATCCAGCCAAGCTCTTAGCTCTTCAACCGTAGACCTTGCCGGGATCGTAGGATGGTTCGGCAATTTCTTGGCCCAAGGCTACGGGGTTGCCGGGTTCCTGTATATTCCGGTAAAAGCAGGATCGGTATCCGGCATGGCAGCAGCCGGGGCCGTGCTGGTGGACCTTGAGGACGAGGGCATCTTGGTCGCAGTCGGTGAGGATCTTGCTGACGACTTGGGTGTGGCCCGAGGTCGCGCCTTTGTGCCAGAGCTGCTTCCGGCTGCGGGAGTAGTAGACCGCCTCGCCGAGTTCGAGGGTCTGGCGCAGCGACTCCTCGTTCATGTAGGCGACCATGAGGACCTCGTTCGTGGTCTCGTCCTGCGCCACGGCGACGATGAGGCCGTGCTCGTCGAATTTCGGGGCGAAGACGAGGCCGGTTTCGACGGCGGCGCGATCCTCTCGCGAGCCGAAGGCGATTTCAGTTGAAGTGGACATGGGAAGGGTGTTTCAAGAGGGAGGTCCGGCCTTTCCCGAATCGGATGCGAAGCGGGGACCGGACGGGCATTCTTCAATGGAAACCACCAGCTTGCAACGCGGGAAATTCATCTCCTTCGAGGGGTCGGAGGGCTGCGGCAAATCGACGCAGATCCGGCGCTTCGTCGATTGGCTTCGCGCGGGCGGGCGCGAGGTGCTCGTGACGCGCGAGCCGGGCGGCACGGTCGTGGGGGAGAAAATCCGCCATCTCCTCCAGCACGATCCCGAGGCGGAGGCGCTGACGCCGGAGGGCGAGCTGCTCCTCTTCGCCGCGAGCCGCGCCCAGCTCGTGCGCGAGATCGTCCTGCCCGCCCTCGCGGCGGGGATCTGGGTCGTGGCGGACCGCTTCCTCGACTCGACCACGGTCTACCAAGGCGTCGGGCGCGGTCTCGATCCTGTGGCGGTGCGACAGATCAACGAGTTCGCCGTGGGCGCGGCGGTCCCCGACCTCACCTTCCTCCTCGATCTTGACGCCTCCACCGGCCACGCCCGCGCCCTCGCCGCGAGCGGGGGGCAACACGACCGCATGGAGTCGCAACCTCTCGCCTTTTTCGAAACGGTGCGTCGGGGCTATCTCGACCTCGCCCGAGCCGAGCCGGAGCGCATCGCCGTGGTCGACGCCTCCGCCGGGGTGGAGGAGGTCTTCGCCTCGATCCTTCGCGTCTTCGAATCCCGTTTCGCCGTCCCCGCCGCATGAGCTTCCGCTACGAACGCGCTCTCGAACTGATCGAGTTGGCCGGTGAGAAAGGCCGCCTCGCCCACGCCTATCTCATCGCCGGGCCGCCCGGCAGCGGCAAGGAGCGCCTCGCCACGCGCATGGTCGAAATGGCCAATCCGGGAGGGCGGCTCGTGCCGGCGGAGAGCCTCGACGAATTGCGCTCGGGCTTCGTCACCGTGGTCGCGCCCGAGTCGAAGTCGCGCCGCATCCCGGTCGATGCGATCCGGGCCTTGGAGCACACCTTGCAGATGGCCGCCCCGGCGGGCCTGACGAAATTCGCCATCATCCGCGACGCGGATTGCATGGGCGACGCGGCGAGCAACGCCTTCCTCAAGACGCTGGAGGAGCCGCCTCCGTCGAGCCGCGTCCTCCTGCTCAGTTCGCGGCCCGAGATGCTGCTGGAAACGATCCTCTCGCGCTGCATCCGCGTGCCTCTCGCGGGCCGCGTCGTGCCCGAGACGCCGGGAGAGAGCGTGGACGCCTTTCTCAAGATCCTCTCCGAGCACGCCCTGAAGCGGGGCCGGGGCCTCTCCGGGGCGCTGCGGCTGATGCACGCCTTCTCCACCCTGCTCAAGGCCGAGAAGGAGGCCGTGGAAAAGGCCAACGAGGAGGCCGAGCGGGCCGAGGTCGCCCAATATAAGAACAAGACCGACGGCTCCTACCTCAAGCAGCGCGAGGACTACTGGGCGGCGGTGGGCGTCTCGGAATATCTCGACCGGCGCAACCGCATCCTCGAATATCTCGTGATCTGGTTCGGCGACGCCCTGCGCCAGCAGCAGGGGGCGAAGCACCTCGACCTGCCCGCCTACGCCGAGGCCACCGGGGCGCTGGCTCGCGATTTCCCCCTCGAAGAGTTGATCCGCCGCCTCTCCGCCGTCGAGGAACTGCGGACCCACCTCGGCACGAACGTGCATGAGGCGCTAGCGCTGGAGGTGGGCTTTGTGCGGGCGTTTGGGTAGGGAGGGCGCTTCGCGCCGTAAAAGGTGGGAAGGTGAAAGGTAAAAGGCAGCGCTACGCCTCCTCCGCCTTCTGCAGTTCGACAAACGTCGTGATGTCGTCGCGATCTCCGAAGCCGACGGCTTGCTTCTCCTCCTCCAGCCCAGCGGTGGCTTCGTCTCGCCAGCCGCGTTTCAGGATGAAAGTGTTCCAGATGTGGATCTGCTCCTCGTTCGGATGGGAACCGGCCTCGAAGGCCCAAGCGAGAGCCTCTTCGTCGCTGGCTCCGGCCTCGACGCGGGGACGCAGTTCCGCGTAGGAAATGCCGAGGAAGCGGCAGCAGCGCGCGTCCCACCAGGAGAAGTCGCCTTCGCCGAGCAGGTAGCCTTCGGGCAGCGTTCCCGCTTGGGCGAGGCGGATTTTGTCGAGCATGCGCCCGAAGTGGACGAGGCCGCCGACCTTCTCGTCAGCGGAGCGGAGACCGGGGATTTTCATGGGAAGGAAAGGGAGTTCAGTCGGCGAGCTTTTGCAGGATCGCCTCCACATCATACACGCAGCCGCCCCAGGTGCCACCACTGGCGTTCTGCAAGGCCGCCCAGAGGCGGGTGTCGTCGGGCACGTTGGGGAGGCGGTGGAGCTTCTCGTTCACGGGGCGGGCGAGGAGTTCGTCGAGGTCGCCGAGGTAGTCCACGCTGCCGGTGAGATTCCGGCAATCGACGCGGACGCGGATAGGGTCGCCGTCGCGCACCTTGCCGATGGGGCCTCCGGCCCAAGCCTCGGGCGAAAGGTGGCCGACGCAGGCCCCGGTCGAGACGCCGGAGAAACGCCCGTCGGTGACGAGGGCGACGTGCTTGCCCCAGGGGAGATGCTTCAAGGCGATGGTGAGCTGCGCGGTCTCGGGCATGCCGCAGCCGATGGGGCCGAGACCGATGAGGACCATCACGTCGCCTTCCCGGATGCGGTCCGGTCCGGTCGATTTCACGGCGGCGATGGCGGAGGGCTCGGAGGCGAAGACGCGCGCCGGCCCCTCGTGCAGGTAGATGCCGTTTTCATCGACGAGGCCGGGGTCGATGGCGGTGGATTTGATGACCGACCCGTCGGGGGTGAGGTTGCCGCCGGGAAAGGTCACGGTCGAGGTGAGCCCGCGCGAGGCGGCGACCTCGGGCGACATGATGACATCGCCGGGATCGATGCCGTCGAGCTGTGTCAGCTTCTCGCGGAGGCGGTGGCGGCGCTCGGAATGCTCCCACCAGTCGAGGATTTCCCCGAGGGTCTTGCCCGAGACGGTGAGGGCGTCGAGCCGCAGCAGCCCGGCCTCGCGGAGGTGCAGCATCACCTCGGGCACGCCTCCGGCGAGGAAGACCTGCACGGTGGCGTAGTGGCGCGGCCCGTTCGGCAAGGCATCGACGAGACGCGGGACGAGGGCGTTGACGCGACGCCAGTCGTCCACTGTGGGTCGGCGCAGCCCGGCCTGATGGGCGATGGCGGGCAGGTGCATGATGAGGTTCGTCGATCCACCGAAGGCGGCGTGGACGGCGAGGGCGTTCTCGATAGCGGCGTCGGTGAGGATGTCCTTGGTCGTGAGTCCGCGCTTTTCCAAAGTGACGACGGCGGCCCCGGAGCGCCGCGCCATGTCGCGCCAGATGTCCGCGCCGGAGGGCGCGAGGGCGGCGTGGGGGAGGGTCAGGCCGAGGGCCTCGGCGACGACTTGGCTCGTCGCGGCGGTGCCGAGGAACTGGCAACCGCCTCCGGGCGAGGCGCAGGCTTTGCAGCCCGCCTCGGCCGCGTCGGCGTAGCTCAGAGTGCCTTGGGCGTAGCGTGCTCCGATGGTCTGGATGCGGCCGAGATCCTCGTCGGTGTCCTCGCTCAGCAGGGTGACGCCGCCGGGCACGAGCACGGTGGGCAGGTCCTGGACCGAGGCGAGGGCCATCATCATCGCGGGCAGGCCCTTGTCGCAGGTGGCCACGCCGACGACGCCTTTCCGCGTCGGGTGAGAGCGGATGAGCCGCCGGAAGACGGTGGCCGCGTCGTTGCGGTAGGGGAGGGAATCCATCATTCCGTCGGTGCCCTGGGTGCGTCCGTCGCAGGGATCGCTGACGAAACCGGCGAAGGGCACGCCGCCGAGCGCGGTGATCGTTTTCGCGACTTCCTCCATGAGCAGTCCGACCTCGAAGTGCCCGGTGTGGTAGCCGAGGGCGACGGGGGCGCCATCCGGTTCGCGGATGCCGCCCTGGGTGCTGAGGATGAGGTAGTCGCCACCCGCGACCTTGTCGGCGGGCCAGCCCATGCCCACGTTCTGCGTCCAGCCGAAGAGATGCCCGCTGGGATGGGTCGCGAGTTGCTCCTTTGTGAAGGGCAGGACTCCGCTGGGACCGGGGGCTTTGGTGCGGAGGGTGTAGATGGATTCGTCGCCGGAGTCGAGGAGCGGATTCATTGCGCAAGCACTCTTACTCTTTACTCTTGCTCTTACCTCTTACTCAGAGGGCGGAGGATGGGATCGATGAGGAGTATGAGTATGAGTAGGAGTAGGAGGATGAGTAGGAGGAAAGGTGGGGCGGCCAAGGGCCGCAGTAAAAGGTGAAAAGGAAAAGGGAAAAAGTCGGAATGTGGCGGAGCTTCTGGAAGGGGGGGGCAGACGCGAACGGTCGCGAATGGAGGAGGATTTCGCAAGCGCCTCGCCACTTCGGATTTTTCGTTTCCATTCTTGCCATTTTTCCGCATCAGAGACAAGCTCGGTTCGTCCAGAATGAACGAGGAACCCGCCGCATGAAGTTTCCACCCTCCCGTTCCGTCTTGGCTGCCCGTCCTGTTTGCCGAATCGGCGCGGTCGGAGAATCGAGCCAAGGAGGGCGGAACGGGTCCCAAAACCCCGCGCCCCGTTTCGTTTCCCGATGAAAGCCTCGCCCTCGACTCTGATTGCCGTTCTGGCGGTGCTCCTGTTCGTTCTGTCCCCCATGGCTTCGCATGCCCAAAAGTCGAAGACGGCGGAGCTGAATCGTTTGTTGGCGTAAGTGGCGACGGGCCGGGAAACACTGAGTTTGGCGGGGCGATGATGATTTATTGAATACGGAAGCGAGGATTTCTGAAAAGCCTGATTTTTGATTTTTGCCGTCCGATGACCTCATGAATATGAAATACCCTCCAGCCACCATGTTTCGCGCACTCCTTCTTGCCCTCGTGGCGTCAGTGTCCAGCCATGGCCAAAACGGGGTCGTCCCCCTCCCCGGAGGACGGACGATTCCCGCCCCTCGGGGCCATGTGGTGTTGTCCCCCGACGGCAAAGTCATCAAAACCGTGGAGAAAGCTGAAAACGTCGATGTCTCGGCCTACATCGAAACTGAGAATGGACGGTTCTACATCACTACTTGGAGCTGGCAGAGATTCCAGAATCAAGGAATCCGACCGAATTTTGTGCGCATTATAGGTGACAAAGTCGAACCGAAAGGCGACCAAACGGCGGAAGCGGAGCTGGGACGTTTGTTGGAGATCGTACTGACCAGCGACCAGCCGGAGAAATACGCCGAGGGGACCGCCGCCGCGGAAAAACTTCTGGAATTGGTCACCAAGTTGCTTGGTGCGAACCATCCCGAGACGGCGGGCTCCGCAGAATTGCTGGCCAATCTGTATCAGAAACAAGGCCGCTACGGAGAGGCCGAGCCGCTCCGTAGCCGCAGCTTGGAGATATTCGAGGAGCAGATGGGCGCGGACGACCCCAACACGGCGCGCGCCTTGAGTCATCTCGGCAGTCTGTATTACACCCAGGGCCGCTACGCCGAAGCCGAGCCGCTCTTCCGCCGCAGCGTGCAAATCCACGAGAAGCAATCGGGAGCGGACCATCCCGACACGGCGAACATCCTGAACAACTTGGCCAGTCTGTATCAAGCCCAAGGCCGCTACGATGAGGCTGAACCGCTTTTCCGCCGCAGCGTGCAAATCCACGAGAAGCAGTCGGGAGCGGACCATCTCGACACGGCGACTCCCTTGAACGGCTTGGCCGAGCTGTATCGATTCCAAGGCCGCTACGCCGAGGCCGAGCCGCTCTACCGTCGCAGCTTGGAGATATTCGAGAAGCAGGCTGGCAAGGACCATCTCTCCACGGCGACTTCCCTGAACAATTTGGCTTTGCTGTATCGACTCCTAGACCGCTACGAGGAGGCCGAACCGTTCTTCCGCCGCAGCTTGGAGATCAAAGAGAGGAGGCTGGGCAAGGACCATCCGTCCACGGCGACTTCCTTGAACAACTTGGGTGGGCTTTACAAAGGCCAAGGTCGCTACGCCGAGGCCGAACCGCTCTACCGCCGCGGCTTTGAGATCATCGAGAAGCAGTTGGGGGCGGACCATCCCCATACGGCGGGTTCCCTGTACAACCTGGCCGCGCTGTATCAGATCCAAGGTCTCTACGGGAAGGCGGAGCCGCTGATGGAACGCGGTACGTCTTCTTCGGTGTCCCACTGGCGTGGCACGCTCGCCTACTTCAGCGAACGGGAATGCCTCGAGTTCCAGCGCAGCCAATATCCTTTGAACCCTCCCGGCAACCAAGGCTCCGGAAAACTTGCCGCCGAAGCCCAACTGCTTTTCAAAGGCGCCGTGATCGAGGCGATGAACGCCCGGCGCGTCGCCGAAGGGCAACTATCGCGGACGGAGCGGGGCCGGGGACTGCTCCGGCAACGCGAGTCGCTCCGTCCGCGCTACGAGAAGGCCGTGCTCCAACAGGGGCCGAGCAGTGACGAGGCGAAGGCCCTGCGACAGCAACTGGAGGACTTGGACAAGCAGGCCACCACTTTGACCGGCGGCAGCATCCAAGCGGAAATTCTTCTTTCGGTGGGCTTGGAGTCCGTGCGTCAAGCCTTGCCCGAGAACGCCCGTTTGGTCGAAACCTTCCGCTACGATCACTTCGTCGATGCAAAAACCAAGGAACCCCGCTACGCCAGCACCCTCGTGGCACCAAGTGGCGACCCCGTCTTCCTCTCCCACGGCGACGCGAAATCCATCGAAGCCGCCATCCGAGTCTACCGCTCCCTCCTCGACGGCAGCCAGACCGACGCCTCCCCGGAGGCCCTGCGTGAAGCCGAAACCACCCTTTACACCCGCCTCCTCGCCCCGCTGGAGGAACACCTCTCCCCCGGCCAGACCGTGATTTTCAGCCCCGACGCCCAGCTCCACTTCATCCCGCTGGGTTTGCTGCGTGACGCCGAGGGCAAGGCCTTCGCCGAGAAATACCAAGTCCGCTACGTTTCCAGCGGTCGCGATCTGGTCAAGGAGGTGCCGTCCCGGAAAACCATGGGCCTCAAAGCCTTCGCCCTCGGCAATCCCGCCTACCGGGACAACGCCCCCATGCTCGCCCTCGCCGAGGCGGAGGCGGCCCAAGGCGACGCGGACCGAAACGCCCTCGCGAACAACCTGCGCTCGGGCATGGGGCAGGACAGCGGCAGCATCCAGTTCCGCCCTCTGCCCGGCACCGCGCGGGAGGTGGACAGCCTTTCCGCCCGGCTCAAAGAGAGCGGCTATCAGGTTGCCACCTTCAGCAGCAAGGACGCCACCGAGGCGGCGGTGAAGAACGGCATGGCGGGACACGATGTGATCCACCTCGCCACCCACGGCTTCTTCCTCAACGAACTGAAGACTACCGCCGACGACAATCCGCTCGCCAGCTTCGGTCAGGACGAACAGCGCCCCAAAGGCCCGGTGCAAAACCCCATGTTCCGCAGCGGCCTGGCCCTCGCCGGAGCGCAAAGCACCTTCAACTTGTGGAAAAGCGGACAGATCCCGCCCCCCGCCGCCGACGGCGTGCTGCTCGCCGCCGAACTGACTGGGATCGACCTGCGCGGCACCGACCTCGTCGTCCTGAGCGCCTGCGAAACGGCTTCGGGCGAATCCCTCGACGGCGAAGGCGTCATGGGCCTGCGCCGCGCCCTGAACGCGGCAGGAGCCACCAACGTCGTGATGACCCTGTGGCCCGTGGACGACGTGGCGACGGTGGAGGTGATGGAGGTTTTCTACCAGAAATACCTCTCCGGCGTCCCCGCTGCCAAAGCCATGGCCGAGACGCGGCGCGAACTGCTGCCGCAATGGATCGCGGAACACGGCGAAGTGAAGGCCCTGTCGCGGCTTGCGCCGTTTCTTTGCACCAGTTTGGGGGCGGTGGAGTGAGAATGGAGGATACACGAAGCGAAAAACCCGTAGAGAAGCTCGTGAGAGCTTCTCTACGGTCGGCGTTTCGAGGGACGCTCGTCGAAGTTCTCACGAACTTCGCTACGGTTTCGGTTCCGACTGGAGGGTTACCGATACCCCGAATCAGCGAAGATCAGCGCCAATCAGCGGTCGCCGGAGGCCCAACCGCCTCGAAACATTCGGATTTCGAGCTTCGGGCTTCGAGTTTCCGCCACTCACCGTGGCTTCAGCACGTAGTTCACGCAGGTCTCTCCGGGCTGCCACGGCTGCAAGCGACCGTCGTGCAGAGTGTGGACCTCGTAGTCGAGTTCCTTCACCAGCTCAAGGAACTTCGTGCCGTGGCCACCGGAGTCGAGAGGGTCGTTCACTTCGACGAGCAGGGTGGGGCGGTGGCGGGATAGGGTGTGCCGCGCTCCCGAAAAGACCTCGATCTCGTGCCCTTCGACGTCGCATTTGATGAAATCGATCCGTTCGAGGCCGTGGCGGTCGCAGAAGTCGTCGAGGGTGCAGGTCTCCACCCGGAGGGCCTTGCCGGACGGAGCTTCGCCGGGAGCGGCAGTGTCTCCGGCGAGGGAGGCCTCGTAGTGGTTCAGGGTCCCGTCCTCGCGCACGGGGATGACCATTTCCGACACGCCGCTGCGGTCGGAGAGGGCTAGGCGGAACAAACCGACATTCTCCAACCCGAGGGCGGAGCAACTGCCTTCCAGCACCTCGAACATGTCCCCGGTCGGCTCGAAGGAGAAGACCCTGCCCTCTTTCCCCACCGACTCAGAGAGGAAGCGGGTGAACAAGCCGAAATTCGCCCCGATGTCGAGGACGGTGTCCCCCGGTTTCGTGAGCAAGGCGATCACCGCGAGATCGGGTTCGTCGGTGATCTGCGCCCGCTGAAGCTTGCGCCGGTAGTGGAGGCGGCGCAGGGCCGACTGGAGCCGCGACGGGAGCTTGGCGGCGAGGCGTTTGACGAGTTGCTTCGGGGCGGAGGCCATGGGCGGTTGACGGTGGAGGGGGGATGGCTCACCGTTCACCGTCCCGCTCGATGCGGACGATATGCTCGCCTGCGCGCTGGAGGTTGAGGCGGTCGCGGGCGACGGTCTCTAGGTAGTCTTTGTCGGTTTTGAGAAGACGGTGCTCCTGCCGAAGACGGACGACGCGGGCCTCCCTCTCGTCGCGGATCTGCTCCATCCGCTTCCTCTCGGCCTCCAACTCGTCGCGGCGGTTCAACTCGGGGCCGAAGAGCTTCGCTGCGGCGAGGACGAGGAGGACGTAGATGACGGCCTCCATCACGCGCGAGAGCCGTTTCCAGAAGCTGGCGCGAGGCTTCCCCTCCGCTCCGGCGAAGTGGAGGGAGAACTCGGGTTGGTCTCGGAATTCCGGATCGCGCATGGTGGGGTGGGGGCGCGGTCAGACCCGCAGCTTGCCGCCGTAGATGGCGTCGTCGCCCAGTTCCTCCTCGATGCGGAGAAGCTGGTTGTATTTCGCGACCCGGTCGGAGCGGCTCAGCGACCCGGTCTTGATCTGCCCGGCGTTCGTGGCCACGGCGATGTCGGCGATGGTGCTGTCCTCGGTCTCGCCGGAGCGGTGGCTGATGACGCTGGTGTAGCGGTTCTCCTTGGCCAGCTCGATGGCGTCGAGGGTCTCGGTGAGCGAGCCGATCTGGTTCACCTTCACGAGGATGGAGTTCGCCACGCCGAGGTCGATGCCTTTGCGGAGGAAGCTCGTGTTCGTGACGAAGAGGTCGTCGCCGACGAGCTGGGTCTTGTCGCCCATCTTCTCGGTGAGCAGCTTCCAGCCGTCCCAGTCGTTCTCGTCGCAGCCGTCCTCGATGGAGATGAGGGGGTATTTGCTTTGCAGTTCGATGTAGTAGTCGACCAGTTCGGCGGCGGTCTTCTCGGATTTGTCCGATTTCTTGAAAACATATTTGCCCTTCTCCTTGTCGTAGAACTCGGACGAGGCCACGTCGAGAGCGATGAAGATCTCCTCGCCGAACTTGTAGCCCGCCTTTTCCACGGCTTGGCCGATGGCGTCGAGGGCGTCGAAAGCGGAGTCGAGGTTCGGGGCGAAGCCGCCCTCGTCGCCGACGGTGGTGGTGAGGCCGCGGTCCTTCAGCACCTTCTTCAGGGCGTGGAAGATCTCACAGCCCTGACGCAGCGCCTCGCGGAAGCTGGGGGCGCCCTTCGGCACGATCATGAACTCCTGGAAGTCGATGGGGGCGTCGGAGTGGGCGCCGCCGTTGATGATGTTCATCATCGGCACGGGGAGGACCTTCGCGTTCGGCCCGCCGATGTATTTGTAGAGGGGCAGGCGCAACTGGTTCGCCGCCGCGTGGGCCGCCGCGAGGGAGACGCCGAGGATGGCGTTGGCCCCGACGTTCTTCTTGTTGGGCGAGCCGTCGATCTGGAGCATCAGCTTGTCGATGGAGGTCTGCTCCGTCGCGTCGAGGCCGACGAGTTCCGGCCCCAGCTTCTCGTTGACCGCCTCGACTGCCTTGGACACGCCTTTCCCGAGGTAGTGGGAGGCGTCACCGTCGCGCAGTTCCCAAGCCTCGTGCTCGCCCGTGCTGGCGCCGCTCGGGACCGCGGCCCGGCCGATCGCGCCGCCGTCCAGTTCGACATCGACTTCGACGGTGGGGTTGCCCCGGGAATCGATGATTTCGCGGGCCCGGATGTTGGTGATGGTCGTCTCAAGCATGGTGGGATGTCTCGTTTAGTTTGCGGTTGTTTTGGAAATCTTCAATATAAAAACAACTGAAATTATTGCTGTTCCAAGCATTTGAAGAGGTCGGGTCTTCTAAGCGAAACGGAGTCATTTGCAAGCAGCAAACTTGCCATTCCGCCTTGTGGTCGGGGGGATCGGGCGCGGGATCTTGGAGTGAGGCGGCATGACGCCGCTTTCCCCACAGGGCGACATGTCGCCCCGGAACAAAGCGCGGACATGTCCGCGCACTCCAAATGTTGTCGCATCGACGCATCACCGCTGCCCCCACGGGAGGACGCCACGGAGTCTCTCTTGGAAAAGAACCAGCGCGAGAAGGAGCAGGATGGTGATGCCGAGACTGACGTAGCCGATGATGAGGCCGATCGCGCCGAGGGTGTGGCCGGGGGCGGGCTGGACCGGGCTGTGGCGGGCCTTGGCGAGGGCGGTGTGCCCGCAGATGATCGCCAGCGGGGCGAAGACCGGGCCACCCACGCAGGTGACGATGCTGAGCACGGCGCTGACGATGGAGACCGCCCCCCAAATCGGCGAAGGCGGCAGGTCGGGACCGTCGTCCTCGTCCTCTTTCGCTTTGTCCTTGCTCGCAGGCTCGGGATCGATTGCGGCACGGGCAGACCAAGCGGCGACCTCCGCTCCCGGTTCGAGCCCGGCGGCGGGAGGCGTGGAAGTCTCCCGAGGGGGGGCGGCGTCCGGTCTCTCCTCGGCGGGCACGGGCGTCGGAGCCTCCTTCGGCGGCATCTCCGGGGGGACGGGGAGGGGATGGAGCGGGTCGTCGGGCGGCCTCTGGCCGGGGAAACGGATGTCCGACGAGCAGACCGGGCATTCCACCGTGGTTCCGTAAAAGCTCTCGTCGCCGGACACTTTCTGTCCGCATTTCGGGCATGCCACTTTGATCGTCGCCATCGGCAGGGTTCGGGGTTTGCGCTCGCGCCGCACTAGGGAAGCCGAAACCCGCCGCGCTGCAAATAATATTCGCGATTCCCTCGGTCACCGGAGTCTTCGCCGACACCGGCCATGAGGGAGGGGATGTGGCCGAAGCGTCGAGAGGGTGCCACAGATCGCTTGAATTCAGCATATTCATGCCGCATATTTGTGCATGAGAACCACGATGGTGATCGAAGACGAACTCGTTGTCTCGGCCAAGAAGCTTGCGGCGGAGAGGGGGTGCAGCCTCAGCGCCTTGGTCGGAGACGCGCTGCGCGCTCTGCTTGACAAGGGCGAGCGGCCCGCCATTAGCCATCCTTTTCGGCTCCCCGTGTTCGACGGAGGCGGCAGGAGGGTCGATACCCCACCGTCGGATTTCAGGAAACTGGCGGAGGATGACGAATTGAACGCGTTCCGCCAATGACCCTTTTCGATGTCAATGTGCTGATCTATGCCCATCGCGCCGATCAGCAGCATCACGCCTTCTACCGCGAATTTCTTGAAGGCCTCGCGAGCGGGCCGCAACCATTCGGCCTTTCGATCCTGACCGCCGTCGGGTTCGTGCGGATCGTGACCCATCCGGGTTTTCCCAATGGCCCGACCCCGCTCCCGCAAGCCATCTCGGTCGTTGAAAGTCTCGCCCAACTCGACTATTGCCGCTGGCTCCTTCCAAGCCGCCGGAACTGGGAGATCACTCGCGAGCTATGCTCGAAGTGTGCTTGCATGGGCAAGCAGGTCGCCGACGCTCAGCACGCCGCCATCGCCATCGAGCACGCCGCCGAGTGGGTGACACGGGACACGGATTTCCGGCGCTTCGAAAAGCAAGGGCTGCGGCTGCGCCTCTTGGAGCCGTGAGAGGCAAGAAGAAGACGGGGAAGGGCGATGGATTCCGATCAATGAAGATACTCACCACTTCTCGGGAAATCGAGTCCACTCTCGAACGACTCATCGTCAAATCCCGAAGCATCCGATGGGCGGTTGCTTGGGCCTCCGGCAACCACCCATTGTTTCGACTGCTTGAAAAGCATCGGAAAAAGATCGCTCAGCTTACAGTGGGAATCCATTTTTACCAAACCGACTCGCAGTTCATCGAATCCTTCATCGACCATGCGGAGGCGAGGTTTATCATGAATCCAGATGGAGTCTTCCACCCGAAACTCTATTTTTTCGATTTCGAAGACGGCGGGTGGCAATGCGTCTTGGGCAGTCCGAATTTCACCAAAGGGGCGTTCCTTGCGAACAGTGAGATCGCCGTCCATCTCAGCAGTTCCGACAAAGACGCCTCCGAATCGCTCGCCCGGATCAAAGGAGTCCTGAGACAATATCGCGAACAAGGAAAGCAGCTTTCCCCCATCGATCTTGAGAGATACCGCTCAATCCGCCAACTCCAGCAGCGCAAGCTTCAAACTCTTTCAGGGACCTACGCGAGCGCTGATGGAACTCATCGCAAAAGAACTTCCCCGCTCGAAATCCCGCTGTTTATGAACAGTTGGGAAGAATATTTTGCAATGCTGAAGCGCAAGGGGAAGGAGGAGCTCGAATCCCGTTGGAAAGTTCTCGACGAAGCAAGACGTCTGTTCGCCGTTCACGGTCGGTTTCATTCGATGCCAATCATAGAACGGCAGGGGATCGCAGGCACGATCAATGGGGAAACCTTGGATTGGTTCTGGTTCGGAAGCATGAAAGGAGCCGGGTTATTCCAACAATCGGTCAACCGGAATAACAGGTCGCTTTCCGACGCCCTTGAGGAGATACCGTTCGCCGGGACCGTGTCAGCGAATCATTATGAGAACTTCGTCCGTCATTTCATCAAGGCGTTTCGAAAACCGGGCATTGCTACTGGAACAAGGCTTCTGGCAATGAAGCGGCCCGATTATTTTGTTTGTCTGGATTCGAAAAACAGACGCGAGCTCTGCAAGGCGTTCGGAATTGGTCAGAACGTGACGCTGGAGAGCTATTGGGGGGAGATCATCGAACGAATTACGGAGTCGAATTGGTGGGTCTCCCCATCCCCCAACTCACCTTTTGAAAGACGAATTTGGGAGTGCCGGGCCGCTTTCCTTGATGCTCTCTATTACGACCCCTGACTGGAATATCACGGAATTCAGCAGAACCGAGGGCACCGCTTGAAACGGGTCAGCTTTGGCAAGTCGCTCAGCGGACAACGTCCCTTCACCCCTCCAGAATCTGCTCCAACACGTAGGGCAAAATGCCTCCGGCGTTGTAGTAATCGACTTCCGCCGGGGTATCGAGACGCACCTTCAGCGGGATCGAGAGGCTCGTCCCGTCGCTCTTGTGGGCCACGAGGGTCGCGGTCTGCATGGGCTTCAACTCCCCGGCGATGCCCACGATGTCGAAGGTCGCGTCGGCGAGGTCCTGCACCTGCTCGTAGTCGGCGGGGTCGGCGAAGTTCAGCGGCAGCACGCCCATGCCGATGAGGTTGGAACGGTGGATGCGCTCGAAGCTCTTCGTCACCACGGCCTTCACGCCGAGGAGGCGCGTGCCCTTCGCGGCCCAGTCGCGCGAGGAGCCCATGCCGTAGTCCTCGCCGCCGATGACGACGAGGGGCGTGCCCTCGGACTGGTAGGCCATGGAGGCGTCGTAGATGAAGGTCGGCTGCGCCCCCGCGACGGGCGCGATCTCGGTGTCGGGTGTGGCGACTGAGGCCGCTCCGAAATACCGGGTGTAGCCGCCCTCGACGCCGGGACACATCCGGTTCTTGATGCGCACGTTGGCGAAGGTGCCGCGGGTCATGACGCGGTCGTTGCCGCGACGCGCGCCGTAGGAGTTGAATTCGGCTTTCTCCACCCCGTGTTCGAGCAGGTATTTGCCCGCCGGAGAGGTCGGCTTGATCGACCCGGCCGGGGAGATGTGGTCGGTGGTGACGGAGTCGCCGAAGATGCCGAGGGGACGCGCCCCGAGGATGTCGGTGCTGGAGCCTTCCTTTTTGTCGAAGAAGGGCGGGGACTGGACGTAGGTCGATTGTTCGTCCCAGGCGTAGGTCGCCCCGGTCGAGCCGTCGATCTCGGCCCACTTCGGATTGGCGGTATCGACGTTGCCATAGAGCTTGGCATAGACTTCCGGCTTCAGGGCGGCGTCGAGCTGCTCGCGGATCTCCGCTTGGCTGGGCCAGAGGTCGGCGAGGAAGACGGGTTCACCGTCGCGGTCGGTGCCGAGAGGCTCGGCGGTGAGGTCGAGATCGACGCGTCCGGCGAGGGCGTAGGCCACGACGAGCGGGGGAGACATGAGGAAATTCGCCCGGATCGAGCCGTGGACGCGGGCCTCGAAGTTGCGGTTGCCGGAAAGGACCGAGGCGCAGACGAGATCGCCCGCCTTGATCGCCTCCTCGATGGCGGGGTGGAGCGGCCCGGAGTTGCCGATGCAGGTGGTGCAGCCGTAGCCGACCGTCTCGAAGCCGAGTTGGTCGAGTTCCTTCTGGAGTCCGGTGGCCTCGAGGTAGTCGGTGACGACGCGCGAACCGGGGCCGAGCGAGGTCTTCACGAAGGGCGGCACGGTCAGGCCGCGCTCGTTCGCCTTTTTCGCGAGGAGTCCGGCGGCGAGCATGACGCTGGGGTTCGAGGTGTTCGTGCAGCTCGTGATCGCGGCGATGAGGACGGAGCCGTGCTGGATCCGCGTATCGACGCTGATCGCGGTGATGGTCTCGCCCGCGACGAGCGGGTTCTCGAATTCGCCCGCCGGGGAGTCGAGGTGCAGGGCCGCGACGCTGCCGCGCTTCGCCTCGTCCACGCCGAAGCCGCCGGAAGCCGCCGGGGTGGTGAGCAAGGTGTTGAAGGTCTCGCCGAGCGCGGGCACGTCGATGCGGTCCTGCGGGCGCTTTGGTCCGGCGACCGCCGGCACGATGCTGGCGAGGTCGAGTTCGAGGAGGTCGGTGTAGTCGCATTCGCCCTGACCGGGGATGCCGAAGAGGCCCTGGGCCTTGTAATAGTTTTCCACCGTGGCGTAAAGCTCCTCCGAACGGCCCGTGCCGCGCAGGTAGGCGATGGTCTCGCTATCGACAGGGAAGAAGCCCATCGTCGCGCCGTATTCGGGCGCCATGTTCGCGATGGTGGCGCGGTCGGGCAGGGAGAGCGCCGTTGCTCCGGGACCGAAGAATTCGACGAATTTCCCGACGACGCCGTGCTTTCGCAGGATCTCGGTGACGCGCAGGGTCAGGTCGGTCGCGGTGACGCCCTCGCGGAGTTCACCGTGGAGATAGACCCCGACGACCTCGGGGACGAGGAAGGTGACAGGCTGGCCCAGCATTCCGGCCTCGGCCTCGATCCCACCGACGCCCCAGCCGACGACGCCGAGGCCGTTGATCATTGTCGTGTGCGAGTCGGTGCCGACGAGGGTGTCGGGATAATAGACGCCGTCCTTGGAAAGCACGCCTTTGGCGAGGTATTCGAGGTTCACCTGGTGGACGATGCCGATGCCGGGAGGCACGACGGAGAAGGTCTCGAAGGCCTGCTGGCCCCATTTGAGGAACTCGTAGCGCTCGCGGTTGCGGATGAACTCGATGGCCATGTTGCGGTCCAGCGCGGCCTGCGAACCGGCGAAATCGACCTGCACCGAGTGATCGACGACGAGATCGACGGGCACGAGCGGCTCGACCTTCGCGGCGGCGGCTCCGCGGGCCACGGCGGCGTCTCGCATCGCCGCGACATCGACGAGGAGCGGCACCCCGGTGAAGTCCTGCAAGACGATGCGGGCCACGGTGAAGGGGATCTCGTATTCGCCGGGCGATTTCGCGTTCCAGTTGGCGAGGTTGCGCACGTCGTCCTCGCGCACCTTGCGCCCGTCCACATTGCGCAGCACCGATTCGAGGACGATGCGGATGCTGACGGGGAGGCGGGAAAGGTTCGGGGCCACGCCGGATTCGGCGAGAGCGGGCAGGCTGTAGATTTTGCCCTCGGCTCCGGAACCGGTGGTGAAGGTGCGGACAACGTCGAAACTCATCTGGGTCGGTCGATCAAGTGGTGTGACAGGGTAAGGTCGCGGACCGAACCCTCTTGGGTCGCGAGGGTCGGAAAACGCGGCCCCATCTGTAAAGCACGATCCGCGCCGGGGCAAGCGCGGGGATTCAGGCGAAAAGGGCGGCGATGGTCGGGAATGTCTACCGGGTTGCGTTGGGGAGGGGAGGGTGTCAGGTTCGCCTTTTCCCATGCCCTCGCGCGACCATCCCATCTCCGCCATCGACGAACCGCTCCGCATCGGCGGGAAATGGTTCCGTGCCGGGGAGGAGGCGGTGGTGGTCAAGGCGGTCGCCTTCGGCCCCTTTCCCGCCGGGGCCTTTCCCGACGAGGGACAGGGGCAGCTCCACCGCATTCGCGAGGAGTTGGGGGCGAACGCGTTGCGGCTCTACGAGATCCCTTCGCTCGACTTCCTCCACGCCTGCGCCGGGGCGGGGCTGCGGGCTTTCGTCACGATCCCGTGGGCGCAGCACGTCGATTTTCTGAAACGCCGCAGCGCCTTGGCCGAGGCTGACCGGCTCCTCTTGGAGACGATCCGCCGCTTCCGGGGACATCCGGCGCTCGCGGGCTATTTCGTCGGCGACGAGATCGAGTCCACCCTCGTCCGATGGATGGGGGGCGGGCGCGTCGTCGAACAGATCGAACGGCTCATTGATCTCGGCCACGCCAACGATCCTGACGCCCTTTTCGCCTACGCGAACTACCCGGGCACCGAATACCTGCTGCCGCAGAACCAAGATTTCGTGGCCTTCAACCTGCGCTTCGAGGAGCGCCCCGCCTATGCGGCCTACCTCGCTCGGCTCCAGAATCTCGCGGGAGACAAGCCGCTCTTCCTCTCCGAATTCGGCGTCGATTCGCGTTCGCACGGCGAGGAGGGGCAGGCGGAGATTTTGAAATGGGCGGTGGAGGAGGCCGCCGCCGCCGGGGTCGCGGGGACGACGCTCTTTTCCTGGAGCGACCTCCGGCAGCGCGGCGCGGGTGCGGAGAGGGAAGGGGATTTCGGCCTGACCCGCGAGGACCAGTTGGCCAAACCCGCCCTCGCGGCGGTGCGCGGGGTTTGGGAGCCGCTGCGGCGGCCCACCGACACGGTCGTCCCGGCCCGGACGCCTAGGATTTCCGTGATCGTCTGCACGGATCGCGGCAGCGCCACCTTGGTGGAATGCCTCGATTCCCTCGTCGCGCTGGACTACCCCGATGTTGAAATCCTCGTCGTGAACGACGGCGGCGACGAGCGCGTTGCCGAGATCGCCGGGGCCTACGCGACGGTGCGGCATGTCGCGACGGAGCACGAGGGGCTCGGCGCGGCGCGGAACACCGGCGCTCGCGAGGCCTCGGGCGAAATCCTCGCCTACACCGACGACGATTGCGTCGTCGATCCCGGCTGGCTGCGCTGGATCGCGGCGCAGTTCGAAAAAGACCCTGCGCTCGGCGGCGCGGGCGGCCCGAACCTGCCGCCCCCGCCGGAGAACGCGACCTGCGCCCGGGTCGCGGCGGCTCCGGGCGGCCCCAGCCATGTCCTCCTTTCCGACACCCGCGCCGAATGCCTCCCCGGCTGCAACCTCGCGGTGCGTCGCGAGGTCTTCGACGAAGTCGGCGGTTTCAACCCCGTCTTCCGGACGGCGGGGGACGACGTCGATTTCTGCTGGCGGGTCCTCGCCGCCGGGCACGGGCTCGGCTTCCACGCGGCGGCTTTCGTCTGGCACCGCCGACGAGCCACCTTCCGCGCCTACTTCCGCCAGCAGGTCGGTTACGGACGCGCCGAAGGCCTGTTGATGTCGCTGTATCCGGACCGCTTCCGCGGTGTCGGGGGGATCGCGTGGCGGGGCCAGGCCTATGTGGCGCGGCGGCGCTTCGGGGCTTCCGTCCACCACGGGCGCTACGGCGAGGAACCCTTCCAATTGCTGCGTCCCGGCGGCGATTCATGGTTCGGCGAGGTGGCCCTGCACATCCTCTGGTGGATCGCGATGCTCGCCTTCGCCATCGGCGGGATGTTCTTCGCCCCGCTGCTCGTGCCGGCGGGGATGATGCTGTTCGGCACCGCCTTCGTTGCCTTTGGCCGGGCGGGGCGCTCGCCCATCGCGCCGGAACATGACACGACGCTCTCGCGTTTCGCCCTCGCGGGGCTCATCCTCGCGCAGGGCGCGCTGCGGAGCGGCGCGAGGCTGTTGAAAGGCTGGCGTCATGCGACTTGGGGCCGCGGTCTGCGGACTGTCGGCGGCACTGCGGCGGCCACCCTCGCCAAGGGCTGGTGGAAGCTCGGCGACGAGCAGGAATACTGGAGCGACCGGGGCGTCGGACGCGAAGCCCTGCTCGCCGCGATTTTGAAGGCCTTCCCCGGAGCCGAGGACGACGCCACCGGGAAGACCGACATCATCCTGCGGCGCGGCTGGTTCTGGAACTGGGCCGTCGTCACCGCGACGGAGCGCCACGGGAGCGAGGCGAGGCTGACCCGACTGCGCCTCCTCGCGCGACCGCAGCCAGTGACGAGGATGATCGTGCTGCCGCTGGCGGTCCTGAGTCTCTTCGTGGTGCCGATCGCCGGGGGCTATCTGATCACGAAGGGATTTTCAAAAGAAGTCTTGGTCGTTTTCGCCGCCTACGCCGCCGTCGGCGTCGTTTCCCGCTTCTTCATGTGGACAAAGCGACCGCGTTTCCAGCGCATCGCCAAGGAGGCGGGGTTGGAGGTGGCACGGCCCTCCTCCGTCGCGGAGACTCGGATGGACTCGTGAGAGTTTGCTGCTTTCGACCTTGGGCGGAAAGCTTTCGTAAAAAAGACGGCCACCCCGTCGGGTGGCCGTCTGAGAAAAGCACTTTTGAGCACGGTGTGTCGGAACGACAGGGAAGCGGCTTGTGCTTCAAACTTTGTCTTGATTCGGCATCAGTTTGCTTGCCCTTTCCGAGGTCGTCAAACGCAATTTCGATAAAATTACAAAATTTGATCGACGTTTGCGCAAAAAATTTATAAAACTTGCGGCATTCAACTCTTGTCTATGGCAGTTACCCTCACTTTTGACATCGGATATGCATCGATCGGCTGGTGCGTGCTTTCCGCTGAACCGGAGACGCAACATCCCGAATTCCTCGGTACGGGTGTCGTCACCTTTCCGACCGACGACTGTCTCGCCTCCCAGCGCCGGAACCTTCGGCGGACGCGACGCCATATTCGCTCCACTAGGCATCGGATCGAGCGGATGAAGCGCTGGCTGGTCCACCGGGGATTCATCGGACGGGAGGAAGCGGATCTGCCGGGCGACGCTTCGCCCTTCTTTCTGGTGGCCCATGCGTTGCAGGGCGGGAGAATCCTGTCCGCTCTCGAACTCTGGTCCGTGCTTCGTTGGTATGCCCACAACCGGGGATACGACGGGAACTCGCGCTGGTCCCGAGAGGAGGCGGATCCGGATGACACGGAGAAGGAGAGGAACGCCATGGCCTTGATGGAGCAGGCCCCGGCCACTTCGACGATGGCGGAAACGGTGTGCAAGATTCTGAACATCGATCCGGCGAATCCGAAGAAGCGTTCTTCCGAAAAGCCATACAAAACCCTCAACGCCGCGTTTCCGAGGTCGGTGGTCGTCGGGGAGGTGAAAGAGCTTCTGCGTTTCCACTTGGACAAACTCGAAGGGTTGGATGCAAAGACCGTCCGGTTTCTGATGGCGGAGAGTCCCTTGACCAAGGAGGACCGCGCCGAATTGGAGGCCGCCGACATCCGTCTGCCGAAGCGCTACCACGGCGGACTGCTTTTCGGCCAGCTCGTCCCCCGCTTCGACAACCGCATCATCTCCCGCTGCCCGATCATGTGGGCGGACGAATACGGCAAGGCCAAGGATGCGGGCAAATCCGACGAAGAGGCGAGGAAGCTTGCCGACAAGTTCGCGAAAGTTCCCGCCGCGAAGTGTCCGGAGTTTCTGGAGTATCGCTTCGCCCGTGTCTTGGCTAACTTGAAAGCAGACGGCGAGCCTTTGTCCAAGGAACTCCGGCGGCATTTGTTTGATCGTGCGAAGGAGCGGGGACGGTTTACGGAAGCGGAGTTGCGGAAAGAAATCGAAGCGCAACTCGGCAAAATCGGGACGAACTTGGAGGCCTATTTCAAGATCCATCCCGATGCCGAGAAGCAGCTCGTGATCGATCCGGCAGTGGTGTTGCCGCATTCCAGCCGCGTTCTCAAACCGATCTGGCCGCTCCTCGGCGAACCGGCGCGGAACTCAGCCTTGCGCCTTTGGAGCCGGGGAAAAGCGGTCTGCCCGGCGCAATTGCTGGAACTCGCGCATAACGGCGGAGATCCCGAGCAAGCCGAAACGGTGCTGCGTGAACATTTTGCCAAGCTCCCGAAGAAGGAGGCGAATGCCGCCAGCTTCGACGCATTCCTGCTGAAGCCGATGCGTGCCGACTATGGCAGCGGCAGGGCGCCCTATTCCAGAGTCGTCCTGAAACGAGTGGTGGAGGAAGTTCTGGAGGGCTGCGATCCCACGAAACCAGCGCGGTCCGATGCGAAACTGGACGGGGAGGACAAATCGGCGGATGGCGTGCTTTATCCGCTGATGGATCCATCGTCGAGAGTCCGCGAGCTCATGGCGGAGCGTCCGCTCGACCAGCTCACCAACAACCACCTCGTCCGTCACCGTCTGCTCATCCTCGGCAGGCTGCTGGACGACCTTTTGCACGAGTTCGAAATCGGAGCTGAGGACGAGACGCAGGTCGTGGTCGAGGTGGCCCGCGAGTTGAAGGAGTTTTCGGGCATGACGGTGAAGCAGATCACCACGGAAATGAACAGCCGTCTCAAAAACTTCAAGGACGCGGTCGCCTACTTGGAGGACAATGCGCCGAACCTCCTCCAGGAATCGTCGGGACGTGGGGGAATTATCCGGAAGTGCCGCATCGCGATGGATCTCGACTGGCGGTGTCCTTTCACCGGCGAGAAATACGACGCCCAGGACCTGCCGAAGATGGAGCGCGAGCACATCATTCCCTACGCCACGCGGAATACGAATGCCCTCCACGCCTTGGTCCTCACTTGGCCGGAAGTCAACCGGATGAAGGGCAAACGAACCGCCAAGCAGTTTATTCTGGAATCTGCCGAACTGCCATCGCGCGAAGTTCCGAACTCCAAGCGCAGGCTCACCTTGTTCACCCCGAAGCAATACGAGACCTTCGTCGAAGGGCTCGAAACCCGAGGACATCCCGACGACGCCCGCCGCAAGCGTGCCCGGAAGGCCTTGCTCGACACGGCGGAGTTCGAGGACAAGGATCTCGGTTTCACCGAAGGGCAGCTCACCCAGTCGAGCCAGTTGATGAAGCTGGCGATGGGCGAGATCAAGCGGAAGTTTCCGCAGGCGCTCGTCGATCCCGTACCCGGCCCAGTGACGGCGGAGATCCGGAAGGCGTGGAAGCTGACCGGGACACTGGCGTTGGCTTGTCCGGAAGTGCTCGACGAGAATGGCAATGTCAGGCCCAAGGACGAAATCCGCGGCCTGACCCACCTGCATCACGCCCTCGACGCGGCGATTTTGGCGCTCGCCGCCCACTACCTCCCCTTCCGCAGTCGGGGCAAGGACCAGAAGGGGAAGATTTGGCAGGCCCTCCTCAAGCGGAACCAGAACGATGAGGAGAAGCGTTTCCTGATGAAATTTGAATGCTGCGTGGAAATTCCGAAAACCGGGAAGAATGCCGGCACCGTCGTCGGACTCCGGGATCTGGACGCGAACGTGAAAAACGCCTTGGGTCGCTCCTTGGCCGAAGGACGGGTAATGCAGCATGTTCCCGCCGACCGGTCGGGGGCGAAGGCGGAGCTTACGACTTGGAGGGTTCTCGAAATCGAAGGCGAAGGGGAGGAGGCTCGGGTAAAGCTACGTCAGCGCTCCAGTGAGGTGAAGGAGGGAGTGCGGAAGGTTAGTATCAAAACTCCACCCCCAAAACGAGCGGGGAAATTAATCGGTCTCAATCCCAAGGGCGGTCATGGAAAGCTGAAGTCGATCAAGGGCGCCGTGGTGATCGAAGAGAATTACGGTCTCGCGCTGGATCCGAAACCGACCATTATTCCCTTTTTCAATGTCTCTGCTCGGTTACGCGATCAGTTCGAGAGCAATGGCTGCAATCCTTTCCGGATTCTTAGGTCGGGGATACAAATCATCCTTCAAGGACAAGGAGAACGGAACGGTATCTGGACAATTGCGACAGTCCAAGCCTCGCTAAAAATCGATCTTGTGAGGCCCGGAACGGTTGGGTGCCCTAAAAAAGGAAATTCCGTTTGGCGTGAAGTGGCTGTGAAAGGATTGCTTGCGAAAGGAATCGAAATCCTCCCCCTGAAATATACAGCGTATCCCTCAGAGCGGTAACAAGAGATGTCCTACCATATCGTCAGCATCGACGCCCCGGATTGCTCCTTGTCCTGCAAGGACGGCCAGTTGACCTGCCGGAGCCGGGAAGGGGACCGGAGCCTTCCGCTCGAAGACGTGGCGGCGATCATCATCACGTCATTCTCCGCCTCCATCCACTCGAAGCTGCTGCTGGAGGCCGCCAAGTTCGGGGTCGGCCTGGTGATCTGCGAGAACTACAAGCCGGCTTCCTTGGTCCTGCCCGCCAACCGGGCCAGCGACACGGTGCTCACGCGGGCGCAAGCCTACATACCGGTTCAACTGAAGCAGCGCCTTTGGCGCAAGACGATCGATGCCAAGTGCCAGAACCAACACAGTCTCGCCTGCGAGATCGCGCCGGGAGACGAGCGCTTGGAGCGCCTCGGACAACTCGCCCAAGGCCGGACTCCTGCGAAAGAGGCGGAATGCGCCAAACTTTTCTGGCGGATCTACGCTGACCACGTCGCCGAGACGGACGATTTCCGCCGGAAGAGGGATGGGGACGGCCCCAATCCCCTGCTCAACTACGGCTACGCGGTTCTGCTGTCGGCGGTGCTTCAGAACCTCTTTGCGGTGGGACTCGATCCGACCTTCGGAATTTCCCACGTCACCCGGGAGCGGTCCACTCCCTTGGCGTATGACCTGATGGAGCCCTTCCGCCCCTGCGTGGACTGGCGGGTGGCCAAATGGATCAGGGACCATCCCGGCGAGAAGAATCCCGAAGTCACCAAGGAGTTTCGGCACTGGGTGACGGCTTTTCCGCTGGAAGCTGTCGATTGGTTCGAGTTGACGCTCGACGTTCGAGGCGTGATCGAGGGAGTGATCCGGTCCTTCCGCCAAGCCGTGACCACTCGTCAATCTGGCCCCTACCGGCCATGGACTCGAACCACTACAAAATGGGCTGGTTGATGGTCGCTTTCGACCTGCCGGTCAAAACGAAGGAGGAACGGAAGCGGGCCACGGGTTTCCGGCAGTTTCTCCTCGATGACGGCTTCCAGATGATTCAGTTCAGCGTCTACGCCCGTCCTTGCGTGACCTTTGCGAGGCAGGAGACGCACCTCCGGCGCATCCGTCTGGTGGTCCCGCCGGAAGGTTCGATCCGCGCCATTTACATCACCAAGGCGCAATGGGAACGGGCGTGCATCATCCACGGCAAGCCCGCGAAAGAGGTTCCGGCGGAGGAAATGCCTGAGCAGATCCTGTTGTGGTGATGCTTCCCGTTTTCGCGAGATCGACGTAAGTGGCTGAAAATGAATTCCAAGCGGGGCACGCACTGTGCCCCGCTTGGAATCTGAATCAAGGCAAAGC
>ERZ761602.1402-NODE-1402-length-43881-cov-5.865833_pt1 | contig 43881 bp, 37 predicted proteins | sample MGYA00512165_ERZ761602 | MGnify/ENA primary metagenome ERZ761602 (study PRJEB28899, sample SAMN02445085) | bioreactor sludge metagenome | biome: EBPR sludge; isolation source: Thorneside wastewater treatment plant | place: Australia: Brisbane, Thorneside...
GGCGGGGGGTGCGGTGCTACGGCGACCGACCCCAGCGCGACGTCGACGTCGAACCTATGGCGTGAGCCGCGCAACTGAGGTTGACGACTTCACGCAACAGGGCGCGCCGCGCTTGCCGTTCGTCTCCCGTAGAGGCTAGCGTGTCACCCCTCGCCGCAAGGACCCACAACGTGCACGAAGACACGCAGAAGCCCACGCCAGCTCCAGGTCGAGTCCTCATCACTGGGGGCGCCGGCTTCATCGGCTCGCACCTCGCGGAGGCGCTGCTCGCCCGTGGGGACGAGGTGATGGTGATCGACGACCTGTCGACGGGTTCGATCGAGAACATCCGCCACTTGCTCCCACACCCGAAGTTTCACTTCGCACGAGAGACGGTGCTCAACGACCTGGTCCTCGACCGACTCACTTCGCAAGCGACGTCGGTGGTCCACCTCGCCGCAGCGGTGGGCGTGAAGCTCATCGTCGAACGGCCCGTGCACACCATCGAGACCAACATCGCGGGAACCGAGCGCGTCTTACGAGCCGCTCAGCGCTATGGCGCCAAGGTCCTGGTGGCGAGCACGTCCGAGGTCTACGGAAAGGGCGCACGCATCCCCTTCCGTGAGGATGATGACGTCTTGCTGGGTAGCACGGCCAAGAACCGCTGGGCGTACGCCGCGAGCAAGATGGTCGATGAGTTCCTGGCGCTTGCCTATCACCACGAGCACGCGCTCGAAGTGGTCTGCTTCCGCCTGTTCAACACGGTCGGTCCGCGGCAGACCGGACACTACGGGATGGTCGTTCCGCGCTTCGTCCAGGCCGGGCTCCGCGGCGAGCCCATCACCGTCTACGGCGACGGCACGCAGAGCCGTTGCTTCTGCGACGTGTCGGACGTCGTGCGAGGGATCGTCGGGCTCCTCGGTGAGCCTCGCGCGGTGGGGCGCGTGTTCAACATCGGCGGCGTGGAGGAGGTCAGCATGCGCGCGCTGGCCGAGCGGGTGAGGGAGCTGACAGGCGGCGTCTCCGAGTTGCAGCAGATTCCCTACGACCAGGCGTACGCGCCGGGCTTCGAGGACATGCAGCGCAGGCAGCCCGACATCACTCGCATCAAGGACTTGCTCGGCTGGCAGCCCACGGTGACGCTCGACGGCATCCTGGCGGGTGTCAAAGAGTGGATGCTCGCCTCAGGCCGAGCCTGAACGAAACGAGGAGGGCGAGGTGAGCTCGCTGGCGTTCGTGTTGTGCGGCGAGTCGCATCCTGGACTGCTCGGCTCGTACGGACGTGCTCTGCGCAGCCTTGGATGGCGCACCACGCACTACGACCACGACGCAGGGCTGCGCCGACACGTCCGCCTCGGGAAGCTCGGCGAGTTGCTCTCAGGGCACCTCGGTGTCGAGTCGTGGAACCGCAAGGCCAACCGGGACCTCTACCTCAGCATCACCGAGGCGAGTCCGGACGTCTTCGTATTCGCTGGCCCCCAGCTGGTCCGCCCGGGTCTCCTGGCGCAACTTCGAGTTTCTCTGCCGCGCTGCAAGATCGTTTGCTACTGGCCTGACACTCTCCTGAACCTCGAGGCCCACTCGCTCCAGTTGTTCGCTCTGTGCGACCTTGTGCTGAGCTACAGCCGGGAGGCGTCCCCGGTACTCGAGCGCGCCGGCGCCCGCCGAGTACTGTTCTCGCCGTTCGCCGCAGACCTCGAGTTGTTCCCCGAGCTGCCGGAGTCGAACGCAGCGGAACGGCAGCGCTGGTCGAGCGACGTCATGTTCGCCGCGAACCATCGACCGGAGCGAGAAGATGCGGTCTTGCGCCTGCTCGACGCCGGGATGCGTGTGCGGGTCTGGGGTAGCTCCGATTGGTCGCGGTACTCACGACACCCCGAGCGCGTGCGCGACTACTTCGAAGGCGGGATCCTGGCCGGCAGCGACATGACGCGTGCGATGCGCGGAGCCCACGCATGCCTCAACCTCATCGACCCGACGAACTACCCAGCGGCGAACATGCGCTTCTTCGAGATCTACGCCAGCGGAGGATGTGCCTTGAGTTCGCGTTGCCCGGAGATGGAGAGCGAATTCGTAGACGGCCAGCACGTCTCGTACTTCGAAGCCGACACCTTGGTCGAGCGCGCTCTGGCGCTGTGCAACGACGCTGCGCTCAGGAGGCGGGTCTCCGAGCAAGGGCGCGCGAAAGCCCTGTCGGCTCACACCTACGTCCACCGGGTTTCCGAGTGGCTGGGCGCACTGGATTGACACGCCACCCACGCGCGTCGTTCACCGCTTCCTCCGGAACCGGTCGAGCTTCTCGTTCATTGCGAACAGGTTGCACCCTCGACGCTCCACGATCCTGAAGTTCGCCTGCTCGAGCAAGGCCGTGACTGCTCGCTCTTCCTCGGATCCTTCGGAGGCCTCCACACACACGAGCAGCGTGCGCTCCAGCGTGGCCGTCGCTCCACGCAAGGCCGCGGCAGCGTGGCCCTCCACGTCGACGCTCAACAAGAACACCCAGGATACGTCCAGATCGAGGATGATCCGATCGAGCGGGAGCACGGGGACGATGAGCGACTTCCACACCCGACCAGCCTGAGCACGGTGTAGCGAGCTCAAGACAGGAGTCTTCGAGACGCTCAACTCGGCCACACCAGCTACGTCTCCGCACGCAACCGCGAGCACGGTGTCTCGGGGTCTGAAGAGCTTGAGCAGGGAGGCGAGCTCGGGGAACGGCTCCACCGTGATGCCGCGGTGTCCAGCGCGATAGAACAGGTAGGTGTTCGAGATGTCGGTGGGGTGGTTGGCGCCTACGTCGACGTAGATGCCACCGGACAGGTCGAAGTCGGCGAGCAGCTCCTTCGAGCGCAGGTCTTCGCCATGCTGGGCGTAGGTGTCTCGCGGGCGGATGCTGTGGCTCGCCGCGACCGCGAACCGCTTGAGCGTGCCCAGTCGTGGCAACGCATTCACCAGAAACTCGCGCAGTAAGCTTCCATTCATGACGACTCCTGCGTGTCCGGGGCACCAACGGCCTGAGCGTGCGGGGAGGGCGAACCCGAGCTCACGACGAGCCGAGCAGCTTCTCGATCTGCTGGATGCGGTGTCGGTAGGTATGTTCTGCCAGCGCTCTGCGGTGCCCCGCCTCGCGGATCTCCGTCGCGCGTCGAGGATCCTTCTTCGCGCGTTCCAGATGCCCGAACAACTCTGGCAAGCTGTCGTAGACCAGAATTTCCTCTCCGGGCTCGAAGCAGCGCTCGATCACCGGACGGTGCTCGATCAGCTGCAATCCTGCGGCGCCAGCCACCTCGAAGGTACGGCAGTTCAGCGAGTTGCCCTCCGAGAACTGCATGTTGTTGAGGCACGCGAGAGCCTCGCCGAAGATGCGGCTCTTCTCTTCCTTCACGACGATGCGGCGGAGGTGTGAGCGCTCGAACTCCGGCAGAGACCACCTCGGCGGAGCTCCGCCGTACGCGTCGACCTGGAACCCCGCGTCGACGAGGCGCTTCACGAGGAACTGCCGGTAGCCATAGGGGTTGCCGACCACCGCGATGGCGTCGTTGCACCGTGACGCCATGGGCTTGTGCCACTCTGGGTTCATCGCTTCGAAGAGCAGATGCGCATTCAGTCCCACGCGCCTGAGCTTCGCGACTCCGTCCGGGTCCTTGCTGAAAACGTAGTCCCACTCGTCCGTCAAGAGACCGAGTTGGGTCTGGTTGGCGAGAGCGTCACCCCACCAGATCATGCGATGCCGCACCCCGGCGAGCTTCATGTCCCGCAGGATGCTGGGCGGCAGAGGGTGGGTCAGCGAGAGCACGACCTCGGGTTTGTGCTCTCTCGCGAGCGCGAGGGCCGTCTCGTGCTCTGCGCTCACGTACTCGCGCACGAGGCGCTTGAGGACGTTGTTCTTCCGCCGGTAAAGGCGCATCCTGAGACTGCCCCAGTCGGTCGCCGGAAGAGAGACGACTGAGTGCCCCATCCTCTGAAGGGTGAAGACGACGTTCTCCGAGAACGAGTCCGGTGCGAGGTAGTTCGGGATCAGGAACTTCATCGGAGCATCGTCTTCGTCAACTCAACCCGGACTCGCGAGCAGCGCGATCGCGTCCAGCGCCCGGCGAACGGCGCTCGAGTCGCCCACACCCGCGCGCCAATAGTCCTGCTCGGGCAGGCCCTCCGAACACAGCGTGTGCACGTCGCTCGACGCGCTCCCCACGTAGAGGACGGGCCGGCCGGAGGCGATGCAGGCGTACACCTTCGAGGGGACGACGAGCCCGACGTACTCGTCGCGAAGTGTGATGAGGTGGGCGTCTGCGGTCCGCAGGAGCGCAGCGAGATCCGAGAGCGCTACGCCTTCGGTGCGGTGGTAGGGGAGCCCGCGGGCGTCGAGCGCCGCTTCGAACTCCGACGCCCTCGCCCCCGTCGCGTTCAGCCACAGGATCACCTTCTCAAGGGATTCGCCAGCGTGATGCTCGGCGTAGCCCTCCACGAAGGTGTCGATCTCATGGGCGTGCCCGACGGCTCCTGAGTAGAGGAGCACGGAGCGCCCTCGAAGGGCGAGCGGGCGCTCCAGTGGCCGCACACCTCCGTCGAAGCTGACCGGTGAGCCGCTCCGGCGCAACACCACGCGGCGGGCGTCCGCCCCCGACTCGAGCACCCGACGTCGCTGGTCCTCGCCAAGCACCTCGACCAGATCCGCTCCCTTGCGCATCCTGACCGTGAGTGCATGGAACGCGTGGAGCCACGCCGGCACCTGCGCGAGCTCCTGCATCAGACACTCCGGGTGCAGATCCGCCAGCCGGAACACCAAACGCTTCCTCAAGGCGCGGGTGAGCGGCACGAGGAGATGTTCCAGGAAGGGCGGGCTCGCGGTGATCAAGACCTCATCGGCCTCGAAGATCGAGGGAAGGGCGTGGGTCACCAACCTGAGGTTCGTCGACAGCGTCCACACCGCCCGCTTCTTGAAGTCGCTGCGATCCGGCTGGGCGGCGCGCAACCGATGTACTCGAACCTTCCCGGCGCCGAACTCGCGACCCTCGACCGAGCTCGCGGTGCTACTCAGGCCGAACAGGTCGACGAGCTCTCCCTGCCGAGCGCGCGACTCCGCTTCGGCCAGAGCGTACTGCCCGATCGCTCCGGCGTCCGGAGGCAACCAGTCGACGATGTAGGCGAGGCGACGAGGACGCATCGGAGGTCGAAATTGAACGTCTCGCGGGCGGCGCGCCCCGAACGGAGCGTGATCGAAGCCGCACTCCGTTCGCGTGGTGGGGTCAGCTCCCCGATGGATGAGGCCATCGGCCGCCTCCTCGCTCTGCGCGGGCTTCTAGCACGGCTGCACCTCGCCGGCTGCACTCCGCCGGCTGCTTGGAGCCGCGTGGCCAGAGGCCGGATGGTGTAGTGTCCCCCGGCCTCGAACGCCCTCTCCCCGTCGACCGATGAGCAAGCTCCAAACTGCGCCAGTGCAGTCGTCTGCCCCGGAGGTGATGGTCGTCGTGGGCACTCGACCCGAGGCCATCAAGTTGGCGCCCGTCCTCCGGGAGTTGGAGCGTCGCGGCACACTGCGCTCGATGCTGGTTTCCACGGGACAGCATCGCGAGCTGCTCACCACCGCCTTGGATGCGTGGAACCTCCGTCCCGATCATCACCTCGACGTGATGCTCGAAGCGCAGACGCTGAATGGGCTGCTGGCCAGGGTGCTCGAGGGTGTGTCCGCGCTGCTCACCGAGCGCCGTCCTTCGTTCGTGGTCGTTCAGGGCGATACGACCACGGTTCTGGGTGCCGCCCTCGCCGCGTACCAGCTCAGGATCCCCGTGGCCCACGTGGAGGCGGGCCTACGCACCTACGATCACCGGCACCCGTTCCCCGAAGAGGGGAACCGCCAGCTCGTAGATCGCCTGTCGGACCTCTGCTTCGCGCCCACCCCGCTTGCTGCTCGGCATCTCGCGGACGAAAACATCGACCCGGCGCGCGTCGTCGTGACCGGGAACACGGCCGTCGACGCCATCCTGAACGCCCACGGGAGGTCCAGCTATCGTTGTCCAGCCGACACTCTGTTGCTCACGCTCCACCGTCGTGAGTCCTTCGGTGGCGAGCTCGACGAGATACTGTCTGGAGTGTCCGACTTCTTGGACAGGGAGCCGAGCGCGAGGGTCCTGTGGCCCGTGCACCCGAACCCCGCGGTTCGCGAATCCGCCCAACGCTGCTTCGGCAGCGCGGATCGTCTGATTCGAGTCGATCCCCTCGGATACCTCGACTTCGCCGGGGCGCTCGCCTCGTGTCGCTGCGTGCTCACCGACTCCGGAGGAATCCAAGAGGAGGCTCCGAGCTTCGGCAAGAGGGTGCTCGTCGCCCGGGAGGCGACCGAGCGTCAGGAGGGGCTCGCGGCGGGAACCAGCCGGCTCGTGGGCCGAACTCGATCCAGCGTGTTGGAAGCGCTCGTCGAGGCCTGGCAGGAGCCGCCCTACGAAGGGGAGCTGCCCGCTCCGAACCCCTTCGGAGACGGCCGCGCTGCCTCGCGCATCGTGGATGCCCTCGAAGACGCCTTGGGGCAGTCCCAGTGAGGGTGCTACACGTCGCGCCGTTCGATCCCAGTCGGTACCCGCCGCTCATCCAGACGACCAAGGTGTGCGCGGCCGCCGGTGCCGACTCCGATGTCATCGCGGCAACGCCGGTGAGGGCACCACTCACCCTGACCGGAACCCAGCTGGTCCAGCCTTCCACCCACCTCTCCCGGGTCGACCTGCTCCGCTATCTGATCACGGGGATTCGTCGGGCGATGCGAGTCAACAGGCCTGACCTCGTCATCGCGCACAACTACCACGGTCTGCTCGCAGCGGCCGTCGGTGCGGCAGCGACCGTTCCGCTGGTCTACCACTGCCACGACTTCGTCGGAGCGCCGAACCTGCGGGGGCGCCTCGACCTGCTGCTCGAGCAGGTTTCGTCGTTTCGCGTAGACGAAGTCTGGGTCCCCGCAAGGGAGCGCACCGAGGAGGTATTCCGCCGGGGACTACGTGGTCAGGTGAGGCTCGTCCGGAATTGTCCTCGTCGGCTGGCCACGCTGCCGCGGGGGGGGCGGTTGCGCGGCTGGCTTGGTGAGAGGGGATGCGACACCCGAGCGAGAATCGTTGCGCGCCACGGAAGCATCGGTCGCGCGCACTGCATTCTGGAGAGCATCGAAGCGCTGGCGTGGGTTGCGGCACCGACCACCCTGGTGGTGATCGGCGAAGGCGACGAGGACTACGTGCGAGCTTGCGAAGCCAGGGCCCGGCAACTGGGCCTCGAGCGTCGCGTTTGGTTTCACCCGTTCGTTCCTCACGACCAGCTGTACGAGCTGCTCGTCGATGTCGACGTCTCCTTGGGGCTGTACGCACCCACGGAGTTCAACACGGCCAGCCCAGCACCGAACAAGGTCTTCGAGAGCCTCGCCGCCGGAGTGGGCGTGATCGTGACTGCGGGAAACAGCCTCGCGGAAGAGGTCGTGAGCGCGAACGTGGGACTCGCCGTCGACCATCGATCTCCACGGGGGATCGGCGATGCGATCGAGCGGCTCATCGACGGCTCGAGCTTCGCGGAGCAAGTGAAGGCGAACGCCCGTGAGGCGCACCTTCGCGAGCTGAACTACGAACATCAGCTGGCCCCCACGGTGCTGGGGCGCCTGCTGGGCTTGTCGTGAGCCTTCGGCGCGCGCTCGGGTCGTCGGTCATCGCGCACGCCGTGCAGATGGCGAGCTCGATGCTCTCCGTGCCGCTCTTTCTCCGCGCATTCGGGACGGAGCTCTACGGCTACTGGGGGGCCTTGCTCGGGCTCACGTCCTACCTCGCGCTGCTCAACCTCGGGATCGCGCAGACCGTGTCCAGCAAGGCCTCGACGGCCGACCCGACGGACCGAGACGCGGTGCCGCGAGCCGTTCGCGCTGGGCTCGCGTCGTACGCGCGCATCTGCGCCGTCGCCTTGCCGCCCGTGGCGCTCCTCGCGGCGCTCGCGCCCTGGGCCAGCTGGTTCGTGCTTCCCGAGTCGTGGGCACGCGCTGCCACGGCCGCTGCGGTCGCGGTCGGCGTGAGCTTCGTGCTCGAGCTCCCGTTCTCGGTATTCCGCGCGGCGCTTCATGGGTCTGGCGCGGTGGCCACGGAGCGCGCGATCTCCAGCGCCGCGGTCGCGCTGAGGCTCGGCGCCGCGTGGGTGTTCGCCCACGCTCGACCATCGCTCTGGCTCGCGATCCTCATCCTCTCCGTCGTCACCATGTTCGGTCACGTCGGTTGCGCGGTCGCGCTGTGGCGTCGCTTCCCCAGCTTGTTCACGAGGGACGTCGGGGCGCTCGAAGGCGACGAGAAGCGTCGCTTCCGGTTGGCCGGCTGGGGCTACTTCGTGCTCCAGATCGCCGGCGCGGTGGTGTGGGCGACCGACGCCTTCATCGCAGGCGTCACCCTCGGGGCCGACTCCGCAGCTCGCGTCTCGGTGGCGTGGCGGGTCCTCAGCATCGTGCTGGCCGTCTCGAGCCTGGTCGCGCCTGCTCTGGCGCCCACGCTCGCTCAGGCTTGGGCCTCGGGGGATCGCGAGCGCGCAGCGAAGCTGGCGACACATACGAGCCAGGTTCTATGTGGGCTCACCGTGCTCTCCGCCTCGTGCATGCTCAGCGCAGGCGAAGACTTGTTCGAGCTCTGGCTGGGACCCGGCATGTTCGTGGGTCGTTGGACCTGGCTGGCCTACGTGATGATCCTGGTGGTTCAGGCGCCGCTCACCATCCCCCACGCGTTCGTCACCCAGGCAGGGCTCCACCAGCGTTACGCCGTGGTGACGATGGCAGAGGCAACGCTGAAGCTGGCACTCAGCGTGCTGCTCATGACTTGGATCGGCTTGCCGGGGCTGCCGCTCGGCACGCTGCTCGCGCGCAGCGTGACGACGCTCTGGTCGCTGCCTGCCACCTTCGCCGCGCAGATGAGCATTCCCCTCGGCCCATGGGCGTGGGCGCTCACCAAGCCGCTCCTTGGCTCGTCGCTCGCGTTCGCGGTGCTCTGGTACGGCGCGCAGGTGCTGGGACTCGCCCCCGTCCCGGCAGCGCGGATCGGCGTGATGTGCGGCGCGAGCGCCGCCTTCGCGGCGGTCTTCTACTTCCACGGCATCGACGCGGAGCTACGCTCGCGCCTGTCCTCCATGCTCCGCCCCGCCGCGCGCACACACGCATGACGCACTCTCCTTTCACTCACGGGACCCAAGCGCGCCCATGTCCGGTCTGCGGCTCGTCCGAGCTGCGAGGGCGTTCACTCACCCGCGTCGATGGGGCTCGGTTCGGCGAGTGCGCGCAGTGCGGCCTCCTCTACGCCTCGCCCTCACCAAGCCCGCAGTCCTTGTCGTCGTTCTACGCGAGCTACTACACCGAGTACCGTGACCTCGTCCGGCCGTCCAAGCAGGCGATCGCCCAGACGGTCTCCGAAGGCGCGCTCGACGTGCTCACGAGCTTCGCCCTGCAGAGCTGCGGTCGCGTACCCCGCTCCGTCGTCGACGTCGGCTGCGGGCAGGGCGCGCGCCTGGCGCTCTTCGCGGAGTTGGGCGCGGCTTCGGTCACAGGCTGCGAGCTCGACCGCGTGGGCGTCGACTTCGCGAAGGCCGAGTACGGGCTGAGTGTGGCCCACGGCGATGCGACCGCGTTGCTGTCGACGGGCGTGCGCTACGAGCTCGTGTTGTGTAGCGAAGTGCTCGAGCACGTGCTCGAGCCCGTCGTGCTGCTCGAGCAGCTGCGGGAGCTGCTCGAGCCCGACGGCGTGCTCGCGATTTCGACCCCCAACGCCGGCTCGAGGCATCGCGCCGGCGCGGAGTGGAACGCGCTCGGGTCCGACTTCGATCACGTGGCGTACTTCGACACCTCGTCCATGAGCGCGGCGCTCGCCAAGGCGGGGCTGCGCCCTCTCGAGCTGCTGCCGCTCGGTGTGCCGTCGCCGTCGGCCGAGAGAGCGCGCCTTCGAGAGGGGCGAGCCCTACGAGCCGCGCGTCGGGTCGGCGCGCTCGCCTCCCGGCTACACCGCGCAGCGCGGACCTCGCCATGGCTGCTCGAGCCGTCGTGGGGGCACACTTTGTTGGTGTCGGCCCGCCATGCCTGAGGGAGCAACGAGCGGGAGGCTACGGCGCAGCGAGCCCTACGAGCTCGCCGCCGTGTTCGGTCTCGGGCTCATCGTCCTCTGCTCGGTCCAGATCCTCGGCGCGCAGCCCCCCGCGGTGCTGCTCGGCGTGGCCTTCGCGAGCATCTCGCTCGGGGCCTACTTGGCGAGCCGGCGCCAACTCCGGGTGTGGGTCCCACCAACCTCACTCTGGCTGGCGGCTCTGGGCCTGTGGTCCCTCGTCCAGATCGTACCGATGCCGGTGTCGTTCCTCGGCCTCGTCGCGCCCCACAACGCAGAGGTCTGGCAGCGGGCCCTCGAGCCCGTCGGGGGAACGGTCGAGTGGGCTCCCATCAGCTTGGATCCGAGCGCGACGGCGCGAGAGTCGGTGAAGTGGATGACCTACGCGCTGCTCCTCGGGTGCTCGGCGATCCTCGCCGCGCAGCATGCAGCGCGTCACGTCATCGCGCTCGTGGCGTGCTCGTCCGGTCTGCTCTCGGTGGTGACGGTCGCCCACGCGCTCTTCGGCGCCACGCGGCTGTTCGGGCTGTACGAACCCGTTTACGCGTATCCGCGCGGAAGCCTGTCGCCTCTCCTGAACCCGAACCACCTCGCCAGCTACCTCGTGCTGGGCGCTCTTTGCGCCGCAGGTCTCGCCGTCTCACCCCGTACACGAAGCCTTCGTTGGGTGTTCGTCGCGGTCGCCGTCATCGATTTCGGAGTCATCGTTCGAACGGCGTCTCGAGGGGGGGTGCTCGCGCTGCTCCTCGGCTTGATGGCGACCAGCGCGATGATTTCGGTCAGGGGGCGCGGCCCCCGCGCTGACCGCGCCGACACCGAGTCGAACGCGCTTCCCATGGCCGTGTTGGCACTCATCGTCGTCGCTGGTGTGGGGCTCGCGTTGACAGGCCTCGACGCCGGGCGGAGAGCCGAGCTCCTCGACTCCAACCCGCAGAAGCTGCTCGCGATGACGGCTTACCTTCCGATGCTGCGACACTACGCCTCGACCGGCGTGGGGCGCGGGGCCTTCGAGTCCGTCTTCGACGCATACCGAGAGGAGGCCGGGGGGAACACCACCTACACACACCCCGAGAGCTGGCCGGCGCAGTGGCTCGTCGAGTGGGGCGTCATCGGGATGGTTGCGGCCGTTGCGATCACTTGGACGCTCAGGCCTTTGCTACGCCTGGCGAGGCGAGACCTGGCTTGGGCTGGGGCGACAGCGGGCGTGCTGGCGATGGCCGTACACAACCTGCTCGACTTCTCGCTGGAGCTCTTCGGTGTGGGGATTGCGTTCTCGGTGGTCTTGGGGGCGCTGCTCGGCGCTTCCACGCGGCTCGAGCGCGAGGAGCCACCCGCGGTGCGTGGGAGGGCGACGCTCGCGGGGCTCGTCGCCGCGCTCCTGATCGCGACGGGCGTAGCGAGCGTCGCCGGCGGCGAGCAACTCGGCGCAGACCGTCGTGCGCTGAAGGCTCACTTCGACGCCTGGGCGAGTCGGGAGCAGGGGACGGCATCACCCACCGATCGGATAGCGCGCGGTCTGCGACGCTACCCTGCCGACTACTACCACCCGATGATGGGGGCGATGCTCGCCATCCGGGAAGGGGGCAACCCCGAGCCTTGGCTGCGCCGCGCCCTCGAGCGAGGCCCGACCGTGAGCCGGGTGCATCTCACCCTCGCTCAGGTCCTGCAGGCTCGAGGTGCGACCTCACAGGCGCTGTTTCATTGCAGGCTTGCCGCACAGTTCGACCCGGTGCTCGGCGACGTCATCGCCAGCAGGGTGCTCGCCTGGTCGAAGTCGAGCGAACAGGTGCTTTCGGCCGTCCCGGAGGGATCCAGTGGAGGCGACTTGCTCGAGATACTCGCGCGTCAAGCGATAGCGTCCGACCGGTTCGAGCTGGCCATCGAGCTCGACCGAGCTTCCCTCGAGCGAGGCGAGCGGGTCGGCGCGCGAAGGCGACTCGCGGAAGGCCTGTTGCGGCGCCTCGAACGCGACGAGTGTGAGGACCCGACCGAGTGTGAGCTCGAGATCACCGCACATGCGCTGCAGCTCGTCACGCGTGACCCATCGAGCTCGGCCGGCGAGCAGGCCTTGGCGCGCACGGCGCTCGTCACGGGCGGCTCACTCGAGGCGAGGGAGCGCTTGCGCGAGGGCTGCAAGAAGCCCAAAGACCTGGAAGCGTGCCTGCGACTCCTGGCGACGGTGGAAGAGGATGCCCAAGTCCCGAAGGTCGTCGCGCGCTACGTGCAGCTGCTCTGCGCCCGTCCCGGTCAGTGTGCCGAGGCGCTCGACTGGTCGAGCGCGTTTCACGCAGACCGAGGAGAGCTCGCGCTCGCGTTGGTCTCGGCTCAGCGGGCAGCGCGGCAGCAGTCGAGCCCGGTGCGCTGGCGCCTGGTCGCGGAGCTGGCCAGCCGAGTTCGCAATCAGGTGGCGCTCGACGAGGCGCTCGAGAGGCTCGCCGGAGAACCCGCTCATCGGCCTTGATCGACCGCCGGGAACCTAGCGACCGGCGGCGTCGGATCGGTAGGTGTCGCGTCGATAGTAGTAGTACGCGTACTTGTACTCGTCGTGGCGGAAGCTCACCGCGTTGAGCAGCACGCCGGCCACGTTGGCGCCCACGTCGCGCAGGAGGCGGTAGCCGTGGCGGGCGAGGTCTTTGCGCGTCTTGAAGGCGCGCACGACCAAGAGCGTACCGTCGACCTGCGTGGAGAGGATCGTCGCGTCGGTCACCGCGACCACGGGCGGCGAGTCGAGGATCACGTGGTCGAAGCGTTCCTTCATGCGCTCGAGGAACTGGTGGAACTTCTCACTGTGGAGCAGCTCCGAGGGGTTCGGCGGGATCGGCCCGGCCGGCACGATGCTGAAGTTCGGCACCTCGGTGGGCACCACCGGGTCGACCGAGTCGTCTTCGAGCAGGGCGGTCGTGAGCCCGGGACCCAAGTCGATGCCGCGGTCGCGAAACACGCGGTGCACGCGCGGCCGGCGCAGATCGCAGTCGACGAGCAGCACGCGCTTGCCGGCCTGGGCCATGGCCGTGGCGACGTACATCGCCACGGTGGTCTTGCCCTCCGAGGGCCCGGCGCTCGTGATGAGCAAGGTGCGGAAGGGCTTGTCGGGCGACATGAAGAGGAGGTTGGTGCGGATCGACCGCGCCGCCTCGGCGACCGAGCCCATCGGGTCGTGGTGCACTATGAGCTCGGGCAGCTCAGGCAGCTCGGTGGTCGCCGTGACGCGGCGCTTGCGGCGCTTCTTCGCCGCGCCCTTCGACTCGCCGAGCTCCGGGATGAGGCCCAAGAAGGTGGCGCCCATGCCGACCTCGACGTCGTTGGGTGTCTTCATCGTGCGGTCGAGCATCGACCGGCCGTAGGCCGCGCCGATGCCCAGCACGAGGCCGAAGAGCGTGCCGATCGCGAGGTTGAGCGGCACGTTGGGCTTGACCGGGCCCTTGGGCACGGTGGGGTAATCGATCACCGAGACGTTGTTCACGCGCAGCTGGCGCGTGAGCTCGCTCTCCTTGTAGCGCTCGAGCAAGAGGCTGTAGAGCTTCTCGGTGTTGTCCTTCTGCCGGCGCAGGCGGTTGTACTCGATCTCGAGCAAGTTCAACTCGAGCGCCTGCTTCTTCGCCGTCTGGAAGAGGCCCGATACACCGGACTCTTGCCGGCCGACGATGGCGAGATCGCCCGCGAGCGCGCCCTGGATGTTGCGCACCTCGGCGAGCAGCGCATCGCGCGAGGTGTCGACCTTGGCCTGAGCGCTCAACACCTCGGGGTGGTTCTTGCCTTTGCCGCCCTTGAGCAGCGACTCGCTCTCGCGTACCGCGTCCACGTAGGCGCTGCGAAGAGTCTGGAGCTGCGAGCTCTGCAAGAGCTCGGAGGCGGGCAGGTTGCTCGGGTCGTCGAGCTTCACCTTCGCGAGCTGCGCGTAGCGCGCGGCGACCTCCTCGCGGCGCGTGCGCACGAGCGTGAGGGCGCCGTTGAGCTGTGCGATCTCCTCGCGCAACATGCTCGACTGGTCGTCGTACTCCACCGAGAGGATGTTCTTCTCCGCCTTGTACTCGTGGAGCGACATCTCGCTCGTCTCCAGCTCGCCCTTGAGCTTGTCGTGCTCCTTGCGCAGCCAGTCGATCGCTTCGTCGGTCGACTCGAGCACGCTGTCGACGTTCTGCTGGCGGTACGTGTCGACGAGCGCCTTCGCCAGCAGCGCCGCGCGCTCGGGGTCGCCGTCGCTCACGCGGACGAGCGCGATGCGCGACTGCTTCACGGGCTCGACGCGGACTCTCTTGCGTAGCCGGTCGGCCGCTTCTTCCTCGACGACGGGTTCGAAGTCCGTGGGCGTCGCGAGCTCGGGCGGGAGGTTGCGCAAGAAGCGCGGGTCATGGTTGAGTCCGAGCTGCTGCACCACGCCGAGGGCGACTCTGCGCGACTGCAGGATCTGGTACTGCGTCTCGTAATACTCGCGCGTGTCCCAGAACGAGCCGCTCCCCAGCTCGACCACGCTCTCGACCTTGCCGCCGAGCGGGCGGGGAGGGTTGGGATCGAACTGCAGGCTGGCGGTGGCCTCGTAGACTTTGGGCTGGCGCAGCGTGGTGAAGGCCGTGCCCACGATCACCACGGCCGCCGTGGCCACGGAGAGCATCCAGTGCTTGCGCAGGGGCGCGAGCAAGGCGTGCAGATCGAGCGCAGGCACGAACTCGCCTGCTTGGGCGGGCGCGGGCGACGGTGGGTTCGGCGGCTGGCTCACGACTGCGATCGCGCTTAGCCCGGCAAGCTCGCCGCGGCCATCGACAAGGTTCCTTCGGTGCCCGCCGCCGCCAGGGCGTTCATCGCGCGTTCGGTGGTCTCCACCTCCGCCGCTCTGCCCTCCAGATCGGCCGCGAGGCGCCGCGCGGCCTCGTGCAACAAGGCGACCACCTCCGGGCCGGGGTCGCGGACGGCCTCAGGCGTGTGACCGCGACGCACCTGGCGGAGGAACGCGCCGAGTTGCCTGTCGAGTGGAGGAGACGAGGGCTCGACGGCCAGGGCGCGACGCGCGCTCGCAACCCCTGCCGCGACGAAGCTCAGGGTGCCGGCCACCTCGTCGAGCTCGTAGCGGCCCGCCGCGGTCTCGACCGTGGCGCCGCGCCGTGCCGGGGACGCGCCGCGCTCGAGGCGGATCGCCGCGCGCTCGCCGAGGCCTCCAGCCAGCTCCAGCAGCACGCCTCGCTCCAAGCCTCGCGCGACGGCCACGCGCAGGCCCGGCCCGAGCGTACGCAGGGCTACGCCCACGTCGTGGGGCCCGAGGCTCCAAAGCACCTCGACCGGATCGATCGCCCCTCGGGCGGCGCCCTCGCGCAGGGTGGAGACCGCCGTGGCGCGCTGGGGTCGCAGCTCGTCGAAGAGGCGTTCGTAGGCTGCCTGGTGCAGCACGAGGTGCCCGGTGGCGAGCGCGAGCCCGCGCCGCTCGGCCAGCGCGGCGAGCTCGCGCGCGGCCACGGGACACATGCACAGCGGCTTCTCCACGAGCACGTGCTTGCCGGCCTCGAGCGCGCGACGCGCGAGCTCGGCGTGCGTCTCCGGCGGGGTCGCCACGATCAAGGCGTCGACGTTCTCCCCGAGCACCTCCGAGACGTCGTCGCCGACCCGGAGCCCGGGTCGCAGCACGGCGGCGCGCTCTCGCGCCGAGGCGGTCGTGTCGACGGCTGCCACGAGCTCGACGCCGGCCCTTCGGTCGTGACGCTCGCCGAGCAACCGGAGGTGGTTGATTCCCCAACGGCCTACGCCCACGATGGCCACACGCAGGGGCTTCGCCAGCACGCCACGAACCCTACGCGAGCGTCGCTCGCCCCGCCAGCCCGTCGGCCGCCGCCGCAGCCTCAGCCCAGCGGCTACAGCGCGGGCTGACGCCCAGCTCGGTCTCCCCGCGGCCCCGCCAGGACGAGGTCGATGCGGCCGATGGCACGGCGTCCGCGACGGCGAAGAGCGAGCTCGACGAAGCGCGAGAACGGCAGCCGAGTCGGTCGCGAGCGTGTCGAACCGCGCATGCGCGGCCTCAGGCTGGCAGCGCGGAGGCCGAGGGGGTAGACGATCCTGGAAGGTCGCCCGCAGTCGAAGTGAAGGGCTGAGGTCCCGGCCGGTCCGAGACCGAGCGACGCGATGATCTGCATCCATGTCCATCAGCCCCCAACCTGACCGGCTTCGACCCCACCCCCTCGACGACCTTCGTTGCCCGAAGTGTCGAGCGGTACTCGAAGCCCGAGCGCAGCAATTGGGGTGTGCCTGCGGCGCCGCGTTTCCGCACCAAGAAGGGGTAGTTCGGTTCGTGGCCGACGACCCCTTCTACGAGGGTGCCTACGAAGCCCACGTGACGCTCAGGAGCGATGGCACACTCCGTTCGGAGTTGGCGCTCTACTTCGTGAACACCCACTACCTCTGGTGGGTGCGAAAGCACGTGCCCGCCGGAACCCGTCTGCTCGAGCTGGGGTGTGGCGGCGGAGTATCGCTCTTCGCACAGCATTGGAGGACGACTGGGCTCGACCTCTCGTTCAGGTCGTTGCGGCGGGCGGGCGCCCACTACGAGTTGGCGCTCCAAGCAGATGCGCTGAACATGCCTCTGCCGGACGCGAGCTACGACGGAGTGGTATCGGCCTACTTCTACGAGCACCTGTCCCCCAGCTCCAAGGAGCTGCTGCTCGCCGAGACGAGGCGTGTGCTCCGACCCGGAGGAAGGGTCGTCTTCCTCTTCGACGTGCTCTCCTCGAACCCGCTCTACCGCTACTACAGGCGCGATGCTGCGCTCTTCGAGCAGTGCTTCGTCGAGCATGACCACCACTACGGCCTGGAACCGGCATCGACCAGCCTGGATCGGTTTGCGCGCCACGGCTTCAGAGTCATCGACACCCACTTGGCGAACAAGTCCGTGCTTCAGCACCTCCCCGCATACCGTTGGGCGCGTCCATATGGCACGCCGCTCACGCGGCTTCTCGCGGGTGCCGCTGACGCGGTCGCGAGCCGCCGGGCGCTCAACCTCGCTTGGCAGTGCGGGGTCACCCTCTTCGACGACCTCGTCGAGCCGATGCTCCCAGCCGACTGGGCACGCATCATGCTGGTCGCACTCCAGCGCGACTGAGTGGCGCGAGGCGACGAGCTCTTCACCTCTGACCAGAGCTGCGAAGGCTCCGCGGCCGCGGACCTCAGTGGGCTGAGCTGCCCTTCAAGACCTCGTCGAAGAGACTCAGCATCTGGGTGACCTGGGCATCGATCGAGAACCGCTCGATGACGCGTCGTCGGCCGGCAGCGCCCAGCCGACGCCGGCGCTCCGGGTCGGCCCTCAACTCGAGGACGGCAGCGGCAATCGCCGGAGGTGAGTCCTCTTCGACCACGACCCCGGCCTGTCCGATCATGTCGGGGATGTTGCCCGAGCGCGAGCCGATGACGGCGACCTCACAGGCCATGGCCTCGGGGAGGACCCTCCCGAATTGCTCCTTCCAGCGCTCCGTCGTGAGCGATGGCAGCACCACCACATCACAGAGGTTCATGTAGTCGGCGACGGCGGCATGAGGGACGTCGAAGGTCACGATGCGTTCGCGCACGCCCAGAACCCTCGCGCGCTCCATGAGTGACTCCGCGTAGCTCCCAGGTTCGAAGTTCGTGAACATGTCGAGGAGGAGCCGAACGTCGCGAGGCAGTAGCGCCAGGGCTTCGACCAGCAGGTGTACGCCCTTCTCCGGCACGAGCCGGCCGAAGTAGCCGACCACGAACGAGTCGCTCACACCCAGCTCCGCGCGGCGTGTGGAGACGTCGCGCTTCGCGAACCTGTCGACGTCGGTCCCCAGCGGGACCGTCTGCAGCGGCTTCGACCAACCGAGCCCCTGTCGGAAGAGGAGGTGCCCCTCGTCGCTGATCGCCGCCACCCCATCAGCCGCGACCGCACCGAGCGAGCAGAGCGTCGCCACCGAGAGATCGCGGGCGAGCTCACGTGGCTTCAGCTCCCACAGCGCTCGTCGAGCGTCCAACCATCGGTCGCGCAGGATGTTCTCGACCGAGAACGCCACACAGCGTGCGCGGGGCGCGGCGAGCGCGGAGCCGATCACCGCGAGGCTCCCGGGATCCTGCTCGAGGAACACGACGTCGGGTCGAACTCGGCGCAAGACTGCGCTCAGCCCGCGGTACCACGTGAAGCGCCCGCTCCGCTGGAACCAAGGGGGAAGCGCATGCAGCGCATAGGCCGCGTCCGCTGGCGCTGGGTCACACTTCTTCCGACCCGCGCTGCCGAGGCCGATGTGTGAAGGGGCGACCAGGTGGACTTCCACACCCGGGACTCTGCCGAGCCGGTCGTAGGGTGCGCGGTGGGGCTCGTTGACGCTCGCGTGGGAGACGACGACGACCTTCATGGATGCGACTCGTCGAGCAGCGCGAAGATGCGGTCCGTCTCGAGGTCGACCTGGTCGGTGGGTCGATAACCGAGGGCGGCGAGTCGGTCGATCCGGTAGTCGACGGGTACCGCGGGCTCCGCCGCGACGCTCGCGGGACGACGGATCGCGCACTCTGCGCCGTAGCGAGCGCGCGCTCGCGCCGCCACGCGCTCGGCGATCGTGAGGATCGACATCGAGCGCGCGCCACCCACCTGGAAGAGGCGCTCTCCCAGCGAGGAAGCCTCGACCTCGAGCAGCAGCGCTGCGGCCTGGGCGATGTCGCTCACGGCGACGAAGTCGCGGTGCTGCTGACCCGAGCTCGCGAGCGTGATCTCGCGCCCGGCGTGCGCCTGGCGACAGAAGTCGTTGTGCGCGAGCGTCCACCGGTCGACCTCCGCCCACGCGGGCGCGCCATAGCCATTGGAAATCCTGAGGACGATGGCTTCTTGACCGCGAAGACGCGCGCGACGGCAGTAGGACTCGCCGACGAGGCGGGAGATCCCGTAGGGGTGCGCCGGACGGGTGAGCACACTCTCGTCGATCGTGGCCGGCGAACCCGGCCCGTAGACGTGGAAGGTCGAGAAGTAGAGGACGCGGGCGACCCCGGCGCGCTCGGCCGCCTCCAGCAAGAGGCGCGTGCCTTCACCCGACACCGCCAGCGCTCGGCCCGGATCGCGCTCCGCCTCGCGCTCGTCGAGCGAAGCCAGGTGGATCACGGCCCCGACACCCTCGACGGCGCGAGCGAGCTCAGCCGGGTCGAGCACGTCGGCCGAGCGCACCTCGAATCCGCGCGCGAACTCGGCCGCACCAGGCGGAACGCCTCTGCCAGAGAGCACGACCTCGAAGTCACGCTTCTGGAGGAGCTGAGCGAGCCGGCCGCCCAGGTATCCGAAGGCCCCGGTGATGAGGACGCGCATCAACGGTCTCGCCTCGACCAGTCGTAGGGGATGTGGTTCTGGTGGGGATCCATCCGCTCGATCTCGTCGGCTCGGTGCGGGATGTCCGAGCAATTGGCGACCATCGCGGGCTCGACCCCCACGCCCTTGAACCCGTTCCAGACGCCAGGAGGGATCTTCACGAGCTGGTAGTTCGCCTGGCCCACGAAGAGCTCCATCAGCGCTCCCTTGGTGGGACCCGGGCGCTCGTCGAAGAGCACGAGCTTGATCGTTCCGACGGGCACCGAGTAGTAGAGCGTCATCTCCTTGTGGAGGTGCCAGCCCTTCACGACGCCGGGGTATACCCACGAGAAGTAGATCTCGCCGAAGCGCTGGAAGTGCGGATCGTCTTCCCGGAGCATGTGCGCGATCATACCGCGCTCGTCGGGGATGCGTCGCAAGGGGTGGACGAGGACACCTTCGATCGGCGAGTTGCTCATCGGACCATGTTCTCCAGGTGAACTCGGAGCCCCTTGCTCCAGAATCCGCGTTGTTCCGCGCGTCGGCCGAGCCGAGCGCGCTCATACCATCCATCCGGCCGCACGCCGTCAGCCACGCGGAACGCCCCGCGCACCGATCCGAGCTGCTCCGAGGAGCGCGTGGCCCGCTCCGCGGACCCACCCTGCTCCACGCGTCGAGGCGAGCTCATCGTGCAGGCTCCGGCGTCGGGCTCGGCCCGCTCGAGGCGGTTCGGTGCCGACGGTCGCGCACGAATCTCGCCGGCACGCCGGCGACGACCGCCCAGGGAGGCACGTCGGATCGAACGACGGCGCCCGCGCCGATCACGGCGTGATCGCCGACGGACACGCCTGGCAAGATCACCGCCCCGGCGCCGATCCAGACGTCGTCGCCGATGCGCACGGGCGCATACACCACGGGCTGCTCGATGACGTCGAGCTCGGGCGCGCTCTCGTATTGGTTGGACTGCGTGTAGACGATGACCCCCGACGCGATCGCGCAGCGGGACCCGATGCGCAGGCCGCCCTGCCCATAGAGCACGCAGAACTGGTCGACGTGGGTGCGCTCACCGATGGCGATCGAGCCCTGTGGGCCATTGGCGTTGAGGTAGGTGTTGCCCGAAAGCGAGACCTTCGCGCCGATCGTGAAGCGGCTCGACGGCCCGACGAACTGCACGTTTCGACCCAGCCGCAGCCGAGCCCCCGCCCCACCTGGCCCGAGCACGCGCCCTCGGAGCACCGCCTCCACGCCGTGGGCCTCGCGCCCACTCAGGCGACCGAGCAGCTTCGCAGAGAGCTCGAGCAGCACGCCTCAGCTCCTCGTCGCCCCGGCGCGCAAGAGCCGCGCGCTGGGCACGTCTGCTGCGTCTGCCACCGGGGTGCTGGCGCTGCGCTCGAGCCAGGGGCTCCCGAGCGCGGAGAGGCGCAGCGCCGCGCGATCGAGCGCCACCTGGAGCAGCACCTCGGCCTGAGGGGTGACGTTGCCCTCGTCGTTCGACCAGGCGAACACCATCTCGAGCAGTGCGCTCTCCCCGCCCCCGAAGCGCAGGCGCAAGCGCACCTCGTCGCGAACCGAGGGCAAGCCTGCACGAGTCCAAGCGTGCAGGCTGCGCCCAGAGACGCTCTCGGCGACGCCCAAGCTGTTGAGCTTCGCCTTCGCCGCGAAGGACTCGAGCGCCCCGAGCAGCTCCGCTTGGGTGGACGCGGCCTCCGCGGCGATCACGAAATCGGGCAGCGCTGCTCGGAGCAGCTCCGTGTCCGGGGAGCGCGCATAGGCCTTGTCGCTCGCGCGACTGCGGAAGTACTCGAACACGCCAGCGAGGCGCACCAGCGCGACGAGCGTGGTCGCCGCGACGAGCAGCGCGAGCCCGACCTGCCAGGCTCTGCCGAAGTAGGTGCCGATGGCAGCTGCGGCGAATACCGCGCAGACACCGTAGAGGATCAGCACGGCCCTGCGGTGCGTGATGCCCATGTCGAGCAGACGATGGTGGAGGTGGCCTCGGTCGGGCGAGAAGATCGAGCGCCGCTCGAGCACGCGCCGGAGTACGGAGAAGAGGACGTCGAAGATCGGCACACCGAGGGCGAGGATGGGCACGAGCAGGGCGACGGCGGCCGAGGCACGTGGCACGCCGGAGAGCGACGTGACCGCGAGCACGAAGCCCAGGAAGTAGCTGCCCGAGTCGCCCATGAAGATGCGCGCCGGGTTGAAGTTGTAGAAGAGGAAGCCGAGCACGGCGCCCATGGTCGAGGCCATGAGCAGCGAAACCAGGACCGCGCCGGAGAGCTGGGCGACGACGAAGTTGGTGAGCGCGGCGAAGAAGACGACGCCACCCGCGAGTCCGTCGAGGCCGTCGATCAGGTTCACGGCGTTCACGATCACCACGATCCACGCGACGGTGATCGGCAGCGCGAACACGCCCATCGACAGGCTGCCTACGAAAGGCAGGTCGACACCGTCGATGCGGAACCCACACGCGAAGGCGAGCACCGCGACCGCGGCCTGCACGTAGAGCTTGTAGAGCGCCCTCACGCTCCGCACGTCGTCGAGCGCTCCGAGCCCCACCATCGCCGCCCCGCCGGCGAACAAGCCCGCCACCCTCGCGACGTCTCGTGTGAACAGCTCGGAGACCGCCGACTCGACGAAGAACAGGCCGATGAGTGGCGCGAAGAAGGCGAGCGCCAGGCTCAGCCCACCGAGGCGTGGCACGGAGCGCTCGTGTACGTGCCGCCCGCCCGGGTTCGACACTGCGCCGACGCGCAGGGCGAGCTGACGCACCATCGGCGTGCTCGCGGTGGCGACGAGCGCGGCGACCAGGAACGCGGCGACGAAGGAACGCATGGGCTGGGGCGGACCCGGAGGGCTTGGTTGCGCCTGGGCTCAGCGCGGTTCAGGGAGCCGACCGTCTCCCTTGTGACGGGGAGCGTCAACCCCGGAGCCGCCCCGAGCGCCGGCAGGCGGGTAGCGCAGTCGCGCCGTAGGACACCATCGCGCCAAGAGTCGCAGCGCGAGCGGGTGTCTCGGCGCTGCCCGCGCGCCGACGCCGCTGAGCACCTCCGCGAGCGGCTCGAGCGGTGCCTTCGCGCGACGAGCGCGATCCGAGACGCGCGACGAGCGAATCTTGCTCAGCGCGTCCTGCATCTGCGGACGGGACTCGACCCAGCAGATGCGATCCCCTCGCGCGAGCTCGCGGCAGATCTCGAGCTGATGGTCGTTGACGTGTTCTCCGGCCCTCGCCAGGCGCGCCATCACGATCGGCCGATGCCCGGCGTCCATCGCCGCTCGGATCGAGCCGATGCCCGCGTGGCAGATGACGACGTCGCTCTCGCGCAGCTCGCGCTCGAACTCTGCGCGGCTCAGGCGTTCGCGGGCTTCGAGCCCACGCGGAACCACCGTCGAGCTCCCATACTGGCAGACCCCGGTGACGCCCTGGCGCGGCAGCGCCTCGTCGACCCAACGAAGCATGCGGTCGAAGGGGTCGAGCGCCGTGCCGACCGTGACGAAGACCCTCATGGGAACATCACCCGCAGGAGTTTGCCGCGCGGGAAGGCCTGGGCCAGCGAAGGCCACTGGTAGAAGAAGGCGTCGGCGATCGGGTGGAGCAACCTGCCGGTGAGCGTCGGCCGCTCGACCGCCGCGGCGGTCTCGATGAAGATCGTGCGCGCACCGGCGAGATACTTGCCGACCAGCGCGAAGGGCACCGCAGGGCCTGCGCCCATGGAGACGATGACGTCGGGTCTCTCGGCTTCGAGGATCGACGCGGCCTCGACGAAGTTCCACAGCACGCGCCAGTCGCGCTCCGCGTGTGCGATGCGGTACACGGCGCTGAACGGGAAGTCGGGCAAGCTCGCTTCTTCGTTCACGACGAGCACGACCTCGTGCTCGCGCAGGATCGGCGCGAGCTCCATCAGCTCGCTCAGATGGCCGCCGACCGAGCTCACGAGCAACAGCTTCATCGGCCGCGCCTCGAGCTTGGTCGCACGACGGAGAGGTAACCCTCGAGGAGGCCTTCGGCCACCCTCGACCAGCTGTACTCTCTCGCGAGCTCGCGGCCACGCTCACCCATCTCACGCGTGAGCGACGGCGAGCTCAGCATGCGCATGAGCGCCCCTGCCAAGCTCGGTGGATCGTTGTCCACCCAGAGTCCGGCACCGGCCTCTTCGAGGCGCTTCCACGGCGTGTGCCGCGACGCGATCACCGGCGTGCCCTGCGCCAGCGCCTCCACCACGACCTGGCCGAAATTCTCGGTGTGCGAGGGGAGCACGAGCAGCGTGGCACCAGCGATCAGCGCCTGCTTCTCCGCGCCCCGCACCACACCGAGGAAGCGCACGCGCGGCCTCGGCCTGAGCGTCGTGAGCTGCTTCTCGAGGCGCGCCCACTCGCCCTCGTCGTCGTGCCCCGCGAGTACGAGCTCCGCTTCGGGCAGCTCGCGAGCGACGAGCGACATCGCCTCGACGAGTCGATCGAGGGCCTTCACCGGGTGCAGCCGACCGAGAAAGAGCACCTGTGCGTCCGCACGCGTCACCTGCTCCGGCAGCGCGGTGGGGAGGTCGACGCCGTTGGGGATGGTCCACACGGTCTGCCCTGGCAGGAGCGTGCGCAGCTCCTCGGCCTCGGCGTCGCTCGTGGCGTGCAGCGCGCTCGCCGCGCGCAGGTTGTGGCGCTCGATGGCCCACCAGTAGGGCTGCTTCTTCCACGCCTTCTGCCGGAGCGCGAAGGGCCTGCAGCTGCCCCTCGGTGAGACGACGTAGGGCACGCCGTGGCTGCGCGCGGCGATGCACGCGGCTGCCGAGGGAAATGAGAACGCCGCCGTCACGTGCACGAGCTCGAAGCGCGGCACTTGCTCGTGCAGCTCGCGCACGAGCGGCGCGGAGGGGTTGAAGCTCGCGTGCGGCCAGCGCTTGCAGTAGCGGACCGGCACCCCCTCGACGTCGACGACGCGATCGGTGGGTACGTCGAGTGTGGCCGGGCCGTCCGCGTTCGTGGTCAGCACCTCGAGCTCCACACCCGCGCGGAGCAAGGCTTGGCAGGTGCGAAGCACGGACTCGATCGGGCCGCCGTAGCGGACGGCCGGGAAGAAGCCTGGGATCACGTGCAAGACGCGCGGGCCCCGGCGCGGCGCACGAGCCTCAGAGCCGGCGCGCATGGACCTCGAGCTCGCTGCCGAGACCGGCGCGGTCGACCAGCGCAGCCACACCGACGCCCGAACGCGCGAGCAAGCTGCCCACGCGCTCGGCGAGCGGCGAGCCTCCGAAGACGAAGCGACGCAGCCCCGAGCGCAGCTCCTCCTCGCCGAGGTTGGAGAAGCTCGTCGTGCGGAACGCGCGGAGTCCTGCCCGGGCGAGCAAGCGCTCGAGGCCGGGCCGAGAGAAGAGGCTGAGGTGGTTCGGTGGGGTGACCATCGGGAAGCGCTTCCCAAGCAGCCTTCCCTGCAGACCACTCACGGTCGGCGTCGACAGCGCGAGCACGCCACCTGCGCGCACGTGACGCAGGGCCTGCTCCAAGAGCTCGAGCGGATCCGCGACGTGCTCGAGCACTTCCCACAACGTGACGGCGTCGAAGACGCCGAGCTCGCCCGCGTCGGCGAGGGTGCCACGGACCACGAGGTGCCCTGCCGCGCGCGCTCGATCGCCGCTCGGCCCGGGCTCCACGCCTTGCGCTTCGAGCCCCGCATCTCGCGCCGCGTCGAGGAAGAATCCCGCCGCGCAGCCGACGTCGAGCACCGTGCGCGCTCCGAGCGCGACGAGCGCTCGCGCGCGCTCTCTGGCCTCACGGCGGATCCTCGGCTCGTGGCGCTCGGAAGAGGCGTAGTAGTCCGGCGCGGCATAGACCCGCTCGAGCTGCTCGTCGCTCGGTAAGGGATCGACGAACAAGCTGCGGCAGTCGTCGCAGCGCCGATGGATGTATCCCGCCACGGTGAAGGCTGGCCGCGAGCTGCCTGCGTCGCAGGCCGGACAGGGGCGGGGCTCGCTCATCGAGCAGCTCCCGCTCGCCATCGCTCGAGCAAGACCCGGTGCTCTTCGCGGAACCGCTCGTACGAGAAGACCTCACGCGCCACCTCCGCCGCCCCGACCGAGAGCCGCGCGCGCTCGGCGTCGTCCTCCACGAGACGACGGATCAGCGCGGCGTGCGCGTCGAGGTCGAAGGGGTCGAGCACGAAGCCGTTGCGACCGTCGACGATCGCCTCCTGCGAGCCGTCGTGGTTGCCCACGAGGATCGGCAACCCGCACGCGGCGGCCTCGAGCGGCGTGAGCGGGATGCCCTCGCCTCGACCTGGGCCCCGATCACTGACGAGTGAGAAGGCGTGCGCGCTGCGGTACACGGCGGGCATGTCCTCCTCTCGGATCATGCCTGTGAAGTACACACGCTCGGCGAGGCCGAGCTCGGCGGCGCGCGCACGAAGCACCTCGATGAGCCCACCCCGACCGGCGTAGACGAGCCGAGCCTTCGGCAGCTCGCCCGCGACGCGAGAGAAGGCCTCGAGCAGCCGGTCGTAGCCCTTGTGCGACGCGTCGGGGCTCATGCGCCCGAGCGTGAGCAGGTTGAAGCCACTGCTCGGGTCCGGAATTCCGTAGCGCTCGAGCACCGTTCGATCGACCTCGCCGGGCGCGTAGTGAGTCAAGTCGACGCAGTCCCACACCACCGAGGTGCTCATCGCCGATCGATGGCCCGCACCCTCGATGTAGCGAGCCGTGAAGTGACAGTCGGCCACGACGTGGTCGACGTGCTCGAGCCCCCATCGAGCGTCGGGGCGGAATCCGCTCCAGACCTCGGAGCCGTACACGTTGAGCACGCTCGTCGCGCCGACGCTCCGCGCGAGCATGTGGGCAATCCCCGACAGGCGTACATGCGCCGCGAGCACGAGGCCGGGCCGTGCGCTCAGCACGCGCCGGGTGATCTCGAAGAGGTACCGGGCCTTGTCTCGCTTGCGCAGTCCTCCCGCCGCGAAGCGGGTGTCGATGGGAGCCTCGAAGCTGTCGACCCCTGGCCCGAGCACCGAATAGACGTCGACAGCGTCGTGGCCGCAGAGCTCGCGCAGCGCTGAAACTTGATAGCGGTTGTAGCGGCTGATGCCGCCCTTGTCGAAGCAGCCGGGTGTCAGGTAGAGCACGCGCACGGGTTCCCCCTTCGACACCGAGCCTCAAGCACCGACGCCGTGCCGCCTCGACCATTCGAGCAGCACGGCCACACACCAGAGTCGCGACGCGCTCGTACGACCCGCATGGAAGCCGGCCAGAAGTCGGCGCAGCGTACTGCGATCGACGACTTCGTCGAGCGGTGAAGCCCCCTCGATCATCGCGCTCAGCGTGCCCGACATGGGGCCTCGCATCCACGCCTCGAACGGAAGCACGAAGCCTCTCTTGCTGCGCGTGCGCACGGCGTCGGGCAGCTCAGGCACCGCAGCGGCGAGCAGCGGCTTGCTGACGCCGGAGCGCAGCTTCACACGGCCCGAGAGCGGAACGACCAGCTCGACCAGTCGGTGATCGAGCAGCGGGACGCGCACCTCCAGCGCGTGGGCCATGCTCATCGCGTCGGCGTCGCGGAGCAGGGTATTGCGCAGGTACCCGGACAGCTCGAGCGCCGAAAGCAGACCGACCGGATCGTAGGCGCGGCTCTCGTCTGCCCGAGTCAGCCCCTGGGACAGGTCGCTCGCTGCGGCTTCCGTGCCCGCTCGCAGGCCCGGCGCCAGGAGCGAATCGACCTGCGTGGGAGTGAACATGCAACGGAGCGCCGCATAGGCGCCGGCAGGCCCGCGTTTGCCTCCGAGCAGGGCTCCGAGCTTGGCCGCGCGTGCAGGGCTCTCTCCGAACAGGCGGAGCAGCGCCGGGCTCTCGAGCACTCGAGCGAGGCCCGCGGGCGCGCACCCAGCGAGCCTCAACGAGGTCTCGAACTGCCTGAAGTAGCCGTACCCCGCGAAGAGCTCGTCGCCGCCGAGGCCCGACAGCGCGACCTTGATGCCGGCTCCGCGCACGGCCTTGGAGACGAAGTAGGTGTTCACACCATCGGCCGACGGTTGATCGAGCGAGGCGAGCGCCTGGTCGAGCTCCGCCAGCGCATCGGTGTGCCGCAAGAGCAGCACGTGGTGCGGGCATCCGAGCTCACGCGCGAGCTCTGCAGCGTGCTCCGCTTCGCTGAGCTCACGCTCGTCGAAGGCCACCGTGAAGGCCTGCACCCTGCCCCCGCTCGCTTGGCTGGCAAGGGTCGCGAGCACCGAGCTGTCGATGCCGCCGGAGAGGAAGACGCCCACGGGCACGTCGGACACGAGCCTGAGCTTCACCGCCTCACGCAACACCGGGCGCACACGCTCGACGGCCTCGTCGAAGGAGAGCTCGACCGTGGGCCCAGGCCGCAGCTGCCAGTAGGCCTTCTCGCAGAGCTCGCCGCGCTGCCAAGTCGCGTGCGTGCCGGGCAGCAGCGTGCGCACGCCTTCGATCATCGTGAGCGGCTCGGCGACCGAGCCCCAGGTGAGGTAGCTCCGCAGGCCGTCGCGGCTCAGTTTGCGTGGTGCTGCGCCCGCGGCGAGCAGCGCACGCAGCTCGCTCGCGAAGGCGAGCCCGCCGCCACGTAGCTCGGCCAGGTAGAGCGGCTTGATGCCGAGCCTGTCGCGCGCGAGAAACAGCGTGCCGAGGCGTGTGTCCCAGATCGCGAAGGCGAACATGCCTCGAAAGCGATCGATCGCGGCCGCGCCCCAGCGCGCGTAGGCCTCGACGAGCACCTCGGTGTCGGAGCTCGAGCGAAAGCGCACGCCGAGCGCCTCGAGCTCGCGGCGCACTTCGGCGTGGTTGTAGAGCTCACCGTTGAAGACGACCTGGTAGCGGCCGTCGCCGCTCGGCATCGGCTGGTGCCCGCCTGGCGATAGATCGATGATCGAGAGGCGCGTGTGTACGAGTGTGCAGTGCGCGCCAGCGGCCTCACCGTCGAAGCGGCCCGAGTCGTCCGGCCCTCGGTGGGCGAGCGCAAGGCGCGCGGCCTCGGCGTCGAAGCGCGAGGCCTCGGCCGGGGACGATGTGACGACGCCGTAGATGCCGCACATGGCTAGGCCTCAGTGGCCCCGTTCTTCGCCACGTTCATGAAAACCTCGTCGCGCCCGCGCACCGAAGGCAGCGACGACCTTGACCCATGTGGGAGGCGGTCGGAGGATACGCGACGCATGTTGGTTCTTGGTGTGAACGCCTACCACGGAGACGCCTCGGCTGCCCTCCTGGTGGATCGTCGCGACGGCTTCGAGCCCCGTACGTTGTGCTCGGCACAAGCTGGCATATCCGTCGGCTGGCGTCGCAACTACGTCGCTACGCGGGCATTGCCAAGGTGTTGAAGTAGCAGAGGTGGGACGGCTCCTGAGCGTCGAGCGGGCGACTCCCATCGAACAGTCGATATCCGGCGTTCGTCAGCGTTGTCGAGACATTCTCTCGTAGGTCGTTGCCCACTTCGATGTAGAGGACCGGCCGAGTCTCCGAGAGAAGCCGGTTGGCGCCGGCGAGCACCAGCTCTTCCGCCCCCTCGACGTCGATCTTCACGAACGACGGCGGCTCGAAGTGGCGCAACAGCGTGTCAAGCGAGATCGTGGGGACGAGTAAGGTCGCTCGCGTGCCGCCCTTCTGGTCCCTGCCTCCGACGTCAGCCAGGCTGTTCGACGCACGGCCTCTACGTGCAATCTCGAGCCAACTCACGCCGTCCCTACTCGAGACCGCTGCAGACAGGACGTCGAGGCGCAGCTCCCGATTCGACCGCAACGCCGATGAACGCCGCATCATGTCGGCGAGCCAAGGGTCGGCTTCGACCGCAAGAGTCCTACCGTTGGTCGCTAGCCCGGCCGCTGCGAATGCGAACACTCCGACGTTGGCTCCGATGTCCCAGACGACGCTTTCAGGACGGACCCAGCTACGCGCAATCGAGAGGAGCTCGGCGTCGAACGCGGCCGGTCCTGGCTTCAAGTACTTCAACTGTGAGTCCGGACTAACGAACAGCTGCCGCCCACCCACGTCTGCGGGCAAGTGCCGACGCAGCATCACCCCTCGGGAGAGCCGTTCGGCCAATGTGCGGATTAGCTTCATCGGAAGAATCCGTTCAACGAGCGACGCGCGCCACGAGGTGCGGCTCGCGCCCGGGTTCGGCTGGTACGCTGCCGTCGAGGCGCTCGAAGCGGTAGCCGTGGCTCGACAGGATCTCGACGCAGCGCGCCCCGAGATCCTCCCCGTGTAGCTCGATCAGCCAGTCGGGGTGTCGCTCCGCGAGCAAGCGTTCCGCCCCCTCGAGCACGTCGACCTCGGCGCCTTCGACGTCCATCTTGAGCACGTCGGGAGCAGGGTTGTTCCGCGTGAAGTCGTCGAGTGAGGTGACGCCGACCTCCATGCTGAGCTCGGTCGGCGTGCGCGCGGCGCCGAGGTGCGCGACGGCGTTTCCCCCGGCCGAGAAGCTGAACGTCGCCGTCCCCGGCGCGCGACCGATGGCGAGGTTCACGAGGCGCACCTGGCTCATCGCGTTGAGCTCGACCTGCTCGAGCACCGAGCTGCCGTTCTCGGGCAGCGGCTCGAAGCTGAACACGCGCCCTGCGCTCCCCACGGCCTTCGCAGCCTGCATCGAGAAGAAGCCGGCGTTGGCGCCCACGTCGTAGAAGACGCAGCCGGGCGAGAGCAGGCGCGCGAGCGCGGCCTGCACGGGCAGCTCGTAGTTCGCCACCCAGTAGCCGTTCACGTAGCGGTGGTTCGGGCGCCAGCGCAGCCCAGCGAGCGCGCCGGTCCGCACGGTCACGATCGACCCTTCGGGGAACAGGTTCGCCGCGCGCCGGAGCGCCTTGCCAACCAGGGGCTGTGCTCCGAGACGGTTGACCCAACTCGCCAGCGTCGCTTGCGCGCTCATGCGAACCTCTTGGTGGCCCCGTTCCCCGCCGCGTTCATGAAAACCTCGTCGCGGCCGCGCACCGAAGGCAGCGACGACCTTGACCCATGTGGGAGGCGGTCGGAGGATACGCGACGCATGTTGGTTCTTGGTGTGAACGCCTACCACGGAGACGCCTCGGCTGCCCTCCTGGTCGATGGGGAGCTGGTCGCCGCCGCGGAAGAGGAGCGCTTCAACCGGGTGAAGCACTACGCGGGCTTCCCGAGGCTCGCCGTCGAGTACTGCCTCCGCGAGGCCGGCGCGCGCATCGAAGACGTCGACCACGTGGCGATCGGCCGCAACACCAAGGCCCACCTGGCCGACAAGCTGGCCTTCGCCGTCACGCAGCGCCCGAACCTCGGCGCCCTCGTCGACCGCGCGAAGAACATGCTGAAGGCGCGCGCGCCCAAGGCCGCGCTCGCGAGCTCGCTCGGCGTCGACCCCGAGCGCCTGCGCGCCAAGTCGCACGGCGTGGAGCACCACCGCGCGCACATGGCCTCGGCCTTCTACCCCTCGGGGTGGAGCGACGCGGCGCTCGTCTCGGTCGATGGCTTCGGCGACTTCGTGAGCACGATGTGGGGCACCGGCCGCGGTGAGCAGCTCGAGGTGCACAAGCGCGTGAGCTTCCCTCACAGCCTGGGCATCTTCTACTCGGCGATCACGCAGTACCTGGGCTTTCCCAAGTACGGCGACGAGTACAAGGTCATGGGCCTCGCGGCCTACGGAGAGCCCGAGCTCGTGCACCTCTTGCGGCGCGTGCTGAAGGTGAAGCCGGGCGGCTTCGAGCTCGGCCTCGAATACTTCCGCCACCACACCGAGGGCGTCGCGATGACCTGGGAGGGAGAGCCCCACTTCGACGAGCTCTACACCCCCGCGCTCGTCGAGCTGCTCGGCCCCGCGCGCGCGCCGAAGAGCGACATGCCCGATCGCTACAAGGCGATCGCGGCCAGCGCGCAGGCTCTCTTCGAGGAGGCGCTCTTCGAGGTGCTCGGCGAGGCCACCAAGCTCAGCGGCTCACGCAGGCTCTGCCTCGCGGGCGGCTGCGCGCACAACAGCCTCGCCGCGGGGAAGATCGTGCCGCGTGGCCTCTTCGACGAGGTCTTCGTGCAGCCGGCGGCCGGCGACTCGGGCACCGCGCTCGGCGCCGCGCTCTACGTGCAGCACGAGGTCTTGAAGCAGCCTCGCCGCTTCGTGCAGAAGCACTCCGCCTACGGGCCGAGCTACTCCGAGCAGTCGATCGAGAGCCTCCTGCGCGAGCGTGGGCTCGAGTTCCAGGTCTTGCCCGACGGCGAGCTCTTGCCCAAGGTCGCCAAGGATCTCGCCGACGGCTGCGTGATCGGCTGGTTCAACGGGCGCATGGAGTGGGGCCCGCGCGCGCTCGGCCACCGCTCGATCCTCGCCGACCCACGCCGGGCCGACATCCAGGACCTCATGAACGAGAAGATCAAGCGGCGCGAGATGTTCCGCCCCTTCGCGCCGGCGCTGCCGCTCGAGAAGGTCGGCGACTACTTCGAGCAGACGCAGCCCGACCCGTTCATGACCAAGGTCTACGCCATCCGCGAAGACAAGCGCCCGAGCATCCCCGCGGTCACGCACGTCGACGGCACCGGCCGCCTGCAGACGGTGACGCGCGCCGAGAACCCGCGTTATCACGACCTCATCGTCGAGTTCGGCAAGCTCACCGGTACGCCGGTGCTGCTCAACACCTCCTTCAACGAGAACGAGCCCATCGTGTGCACCCCCGCCGAGGCGCTCGACTGCTACCTCAGGACGAAGATGGACGTGCTCGTGATGGAGAACGCCTACGTGACGAGGCGGGGCGCGGGGGCGGACTGAACACCGGCCGCTCGGGAAGAGCTTGCCCGAGTCACGCCGGCCCGGATCGGATTTCGCCCCGACGATCGACGGATGGTCTTCAACTCCCTCAGCTTCGTGCTCTTCTTCGTGGCGGTTCTCGCCGCCCGATACAGCCCACTGCGCTGGACGGCACGCAAGTGGATACTGACCGCCGCGAGCTACGTCTTCTACGCAGGCTGGCACCCGGAGCTGAGCTTGCTGCTCGCGCTCTCCACCGTGATCGATTGGTGGGCTGCGGCACGCATCCACCGCGCGGAGTCGGCTCGTACCCGACGGTGGTGGCTCGCGCTGAGCCTCGCCTCGAACCTCGGCCTGCTGGCGTTCTTCAAGTACGGGGACTTCGGCCTACGGAGTGTCGAGGCGCTCGCTCGACTCCTCGGGATCGAGGCCAGCCTGCCCGTGCTGGGCCTCACGCTCCCGGTAGGTATCTCGTTCTACACCTTCCAGACGCTGAGCTACACGCTCGACGTCTACCGGGGGTCGCTGCGACCGGTTCGTTCGATCACGGACTTCGCCTTGTACGTGGCGTTCTTCCCGCAGCTGGTCGCAGGACCCATCGTCAGGGCAGCGGACTTCCTACCGCAGCTCGACGCGCCGCGCCGCCCGACCTCCGACTCCTTCTCGTGGGGGCTCGTACTGTTGCTCCTCGGCCTCTTCCAGAAGGACGTCGCCGACCATCTGCTCGCTCCGTCGGTCGACCTCGCGTTCGGCACTCCTACGCCCACGACCTTCGACGCGTGGGTGGGCACCATCGCGTTCTCAGCTCAGATCTTCCTCGACTTCGCGGGGTACTCGACCTGCGCCATCGGCGTCGCGCTGTGCCTCGGGTTCGTGATCGTCGACAACTTCCGGTTCCCCTACGCGGCCGCCGGGTTCAGTGACTTCTGGAAGCGCTGGCACATCTCCTTGTCCGGCTGGTTACGCGACTACCTGTACATCCCACTGGGCGGGAACCGCCAAGGGCCGTCGCGCACCCAGGTCAACTTGATGCTGACGATGCTGCTCGGCGGGCTATGGCACGGCGCGGCCTGGACCTTCGTGGTGTGGGGCGCTCTCCACGGAGCCTTCCTGATCGCCGAGCGCTGGCTTCGCGCAGCGCTCGGGGATCGACTGGCCAGCGGTCCCTGGCTGACCTTCGCCCAGTGCGGGGCGACCTACGTGGGGGTTTGCGTCGCATGGGTGTTCTTTCGCGCGCCGAGCCTGGAGGTGGCTTGGGCCATGCTCCGTTCCATGATCGGGCTGTCGGAGCACTCGGTGCCGGTACTCACAGGAGAGCGGGCTTGGCTGCCGATCACGATCGTCGGCGCTCTCATCGGGACCCACACCCTGCTCAGACGCACCACGCTCGAATCGGTCGTGGACGGGTCGCCAGGATGGCTGAGAGGCCTGGGCCTCGGCGCGCTCGTCCTCGGTGTCGTCCTCCTCTCGGGAGAGGACCGCGCCTTCATCTACTTCCAGTTCTAGAGCGGCCACTTGGAAAGCACGCAGCAATTGCACCCGAGTACCTGTGCAGCAGATCGAATCCCACGTGGGGGGTGGGGACGAGCGTGGTGCATCGGCCTCACGGCGTCCGTGCTCGCGCTGGCCTTGCTGGAGTTCGACCTTCGCAGCCGCGGCTACGGCCCGTCGGTCCGCGACGAGCCCGCCCTCTGGGGGTCGCTGCGCTCGCAGGCGTCTGGGTCAGGAGCGGACACCGTCGTACTACTTGGCGCGTCGCGGTTTCAGCTCGGTATCGACCCCGAGCTCCTCGCGCCCGAAATGCGGGCAACACGCGTGCTGCAGCTCTCCATCGATGGCTCGTCACCATTGCCGGTGCTCGAGGACCTTGCGCGCGACGACAGCTTCGCTGGCACCGTATTGGTGGAGGTCACCCCCGGTGCGCTGTTCGGTACGAGCCCGCGCCCGAGGGAGGTCGCGGAGTCCTGGCTGGCCGAGCACGAGAAGCGCCCGCTGCTGAGGGACCTCGAGGTCGCACTTCGCCTGCCGCTCGAAGAGCGGTTCGCCATCCTACGCCCCGGACTCAAGACCGCGCTCGTGGATCGCCTGCTCGCGCGTGCGAGTTCAGCGCCCCACGTCTCGATGCGACGGAGCCGATATCAACCCGCCGACTTCACTCGCCGAGATCAGCATGGTTCGCGTTCGACCCCGTCGCTCGGATCCGAGTTGTGCGAGCATCGGGAGCTCGGCGAGCGACTCGAGACGATACGTGTGGCGGTGGCGGAGATCCGCCGACGGGGAGGCCGAGTCGTCTTCGTGCGCATGCCAAGTACTGGGGAGGTGCGGGCGCTCGAGGACCTCGTATTTCCCAGGGAGGTCACGTGGGACAGACTCGTGGCCACGGACGGTGTCGTCGGCATTCACTTCGAGGACGACGCGGAGCTCTCGAGCTTCGAGTGCCCGGACGGCTCGCACCTCGACACGAGCGACGTCGCGCGCTTCACGAGCCTGCTCGCGTCTCGGTTGTCTTCCTCCGAACCAGAGCGGATCCCAGGCCCGAGCACTTCGGGGGAGTGAGTACGCCGGCGGGGCTCCTCAGCGAGACGATTGCCGAGCGCGCCGCTCTGCGCCACTGAGCTCCAAGGCCCCTGCGACGGGAGGAACTGCCCCACCGAGCTCGAGGGGCGGTGTTAGCTCCCCGCCTCTCGACGACGGCGGTCTGGCAGGCGGGGCGACGCGGCGCTTCCCCCACGAACAATAGAACCGGAGCAGGACGGCTGAGAGCGCAGCGAACACGATCTGAGGGATGACCCAGATCAGCATGTCGAGGAACTGCGCCACGTTGCACGCAACGAACACGGTGAACGCAGTGGCCGCCGCGGGGTCAGCTGGGGAGAGTCGCAACAGGAGCCCGACGCCGAGCCCCAGGAGCATCGGTACCGCGAACACCCCCAGCCACCCGAAGTTCCAATAGGCCTCGGCCGGAGTCGGCACGGCGAGCGCAGTCGTTTCGACCGAGGTTCGGGTCTGGAGCCCCAACGCGATGAGCCACCGACCTCGGAACTGATAGGTGCTCGATGGCTTGTCGGGGTACAAGACACGAGGCACGAGGCTGAGCGGGATGTCGGCGTAGGTGTCCCCCAGCTCGTGGGGGAGGCGCGCCGGGACGGTCTCGAAGACGTGCGCGATCATGCCGTTGTAGTTCAGGCGCTGCGCCGAGCTCTCCACGGATTGGCCCGTCGCGTCTTGCTGACGTGCCCGCTCGGACCAGCTCCGTTCCAGTGAGTCGGCCCAAAGGTCCACGGCCTCCTCGAGCTCGAGTTGAACGCCGCCACGAGCTGTCACCTGGTTTCGGAACAGTGCCTTCGCCGGTGTGAGCACGACGAACGCGAGCACGACCACCCCGATGGAGCCCAAGGGTAGCCGCTTGCGGAGGTGTATGAAGCTCAGCACCGCGTCGCGAGCCGTGAGGAGGAAGATGCCGAGCATGCTCGTGAGCAGGGTCCCTAGCGCCTGTGCGCCGAACACGATGCCGAGCGGAACCGCCATCGAGCGCTTCGAGTAATGAAGCGTGCCGATCAGAAGCGGAATGATCAGACCCACGTTGAGGAAGATGGTGGGGAGCATTCCGAGCGGAGCGAACAACTTCGGCGCAGAGATCGAGGCCACGTTCAGCACCGCAACCCCGAGCGCCAGTCCAAGGGCAACGCTCGCCGTCGGACCGGCGCTGGCCGCGAGCGCCGGGTCGGGCGCCGAACGCTTGGGCACGGTGAACCAGGCGCCGACGAGGAACATCAGGTTGAACACGACCACCGCCCCGACGGCCTGAGAGAACGACCCTGGCGTGATCAACGCGAGCATCTCGGAGCGATCGACCTCGAGCACGATCGCGAAGCCGGATGAGAGGAAACCCTGGCCGAGCACGAGCACCCCCAGGGTGCGGAACGCGGCCAGGCTCTCCGGGGGCTGCCACACGACGAAGGCGAGCGTCGAGGCGAGGCTGGCAACCGATGCGAGCACTGCATAGGCGTCGTAGTTGTGGTCCTTGTAGGTGAACGCGGCCAGCATCCAAAGGATCACGACGACGGCTGCGGCCGCCGCACCAGCGGAGGCCTTGGGACCTGCACCGAAGACGGCCTGGCCCAGTGTTCGACGCGGAGACACGCGCTACCCTCGTCCTTCTTGCCTGCTCAGCTTCGCGCCCAATCGGCGCACTCGAGCAGCGCGTCGACGACGCGGGCGACGTCCGTTCGTGTGAGCGCATTCGACGACGGGAGGCACAAGCCCCGCGCGTATGCGTCGGCGCTGACCGCGAGCTTCGAGCGCTTCAGGAAGCGGGCCTCCGCCAAGGGCGGAAGCGCATGCATCGGGACGAAGAACGGTCGAGTGTCGATCCGGTGCTCGGCGCGCATCTTCGCTGCCAGCGCAGAGACGTCGGGGGCCCGATCTGCGGGGAAGCGAGCCACGACCAGCCAACAAACCGGATCGGCGAGAGGGCCGCGGGGGTTGAGCGACACGCCGGTCCCCGCCAGCGCCTCGGTATACCACTCCAGGATCTGGCGCTTGCGGTCCAAGGTGCCTGCGAACCGCTTCAGCTGGGCACATCCCAGGGCAGCCTGCAGGTTCGTCATTCTGTAGTTGAACCCGAGTTCGGGATGGAAGTACCGGCGCTCCGGGCTCATGGCGTGGTCCTTCAGGAACCTCGCGCGGCGTGCGAACGCGCCGTCGTTCGTGGTCAGCGCCCCGCCTTCCCCGGTGGTCATGAGCTTGTTGCCGTAGAAGCTGAAGCTCGCCACGTCGCCGAGAGCCCCTACCGGAGCACCGCTCGACTTCGCACCGTGGGCCTCCGCCGCGTCCTCCAGCAAGAGCAGCCCCCTCGCGCCGCACAGCGACCGGAGCTCCGCCATCGGCGCCGGGTGCCCATACAGATGGACTGGAATCACGGCGCGCGTGCGCGGACTCAGAGCGTCTTCGACGAGCTGAGGATCGATGCACATCGTGGCTTCGTCGATGTCGACGAGCACCGGCGTGGCGCCTGAGTGCACGACTGCCGCGGCGGTCGCGACGAAGGTCAAGTCGGGAACGATCACTTCGTCGCCCGGCCCTATCCCTCGGGCAGCGAGCGCGAGTTGAAGGGCAACGGTTCCGTTCGACACGGCGATGCAGTGCGCAACCCCGCAGAACTCCGCGAACTCCCTCTCGAAGCGGTCGATGTACTCGCCGATCGAGGACACCCAGCCGGAGCGTAGCGCGTCGAGCACGTACCGCTCCTCGAGCTCGCCGAGGTCGGGCTCGGCAACCGGAATGAACGGGGGCACGGTGGACATGGGTTCGGACTGTTCTTGGTTGCTCGGCGCTCAGCCCACATTCGCGCGCGGGCCGCACGGGATCGTTCCCAAGTCTCCGCTCGGAAGCGGTGGCTCGAACTCGCCAAGGGTACTACATGAGCCCGATGCGAAGCGGTGGGTTCTTGGGGCGCGCCTTCATCGGCGCGAGGATGCTGGGGGTCGACGTGGAGCGCGCTGTGAGCACGGTGCGCTCGCTCCCGCGCTTCGCGCGGGACGCCATCGCCTACTGGCGGGCGCGTGAGGAAGCGGATGGCTTTCCCCTGGCGCTACGGAACATCGTACCGATGCTGACGGACTTCGCAGATCAGGCGGGGACCGCATCGGGAGACTATTTCCACCAGGATCTCTGGGCAGCGAAGCGGGTCTTCGCACATCGCCCCGTGAGGCACGTGGACGTCGGGTCGAGGGTCGACGGTCTCGTCTCCCACTTGCTCTGCTTCATGGACGTGGAGGTCGTGGACATCCGACCGCTCGACAGCGAGGTGGCAGGCCTTCGCTTCGTACAAGACGATGCGTTGAGCCTGGCGAAGTTCGCCGACGAGAGTGTTCCGTCGCTGTCGTGCTTGCACGCACTCGAGCACTTCGGGCTGGGCCGATACGGTGACCCGATCGCGCCGAACGGTTGGCGACGCGGCATCGACACGCTCCAGCGTGTGCTGGCCCCAGGTGGGAGGCTCTACTTCTCCGTGCCCATCGGACGGGAGCACCTGGCGTTCAACGCACAGAGGGTCTTCGCCCCCAGTACGATCTTGCGGAGCTTCACTCGCCTGTCGCTGCGCTCTGCGAGCGTCGTGGACGAGTCGGGGCGCCTGTGCGAGGACGCCGATCCGCTCGACTTCGAAGACGTTCGGAGAGCGTGCGGCTTGTTCGAGTGGGAACGAGCGCTCAACTCGCCGGCGGACGACGCAGCGAAGTGAACCAGTCCGGCATGGCCTCTCCGAGGTCGAGGCCGAGCTGCATGCCCGGGAGCGCGCGATTGAGCTGGGATGACAGTTCCCCCTTGAACCAGACGCTCGGCATGCCTCCCAAGTACGCAGCCCAGAGGCTGAAGGTCGAAGCCGATCCGACGAACACGTCGGCGTCGGACATCGACCACAGGTCGGCGAGAGCCGACCGACCACTCGGTGAGCGACGGATGCGGGCGGACGACAGCAGCGGTGCGAGCTCTCGGTCCGACCCGTCGGAGTAGACGACGAATTCGAGGGTGGGGTCGCTCGCGGCGAGACCGGCCACGACGTCGGCGTACCACTTCGTGGGAACACGGTATCCCTGACCGCCACGCCGGAGTTCCTCGAGATCCCGAGGTTCGCTGAAGTCCCCCAGGCGCACGTGCACCGCGCACACCCGCGGTCCCGAGTTGCGTGTCGGTGGAAGGTGTTCAACTCGCGAGATCGCCCTCAAACTCTGGACGAGGCGGATCCGAGGTCCGCCGAGCGACCTGAACTGCTCTGCCATGCCTTCGACGACCACGAGACCGTGGCGCGCACCTCGAGCACGATGCTCCGCAAGCCGCGGCAAGCTGAGCAGCGCCGCGAGCTTGCGCGCCCCACTCAGGTATCGGCTCGTGGGACGGAAGAGGTCTCCGTAGAACCGAGCGTCCGGCTCCCCCCTCAAGCTCGGTCCCAGCTTGATCTGGGGCCACGTCGGCCACACGGCAGTCACGCCCAGAGCGTCGGCGAGTTCGAGCGCTCGTGCCCACGGGAAGAGCAGGTTGCCGAGGCCTGGGCCAAGGATGCGCACCGCGCCGAGGTCGATCCGGCTGAGCCGAGGCCACACGAAGAGCACGAGGTGAGCCTAGCTCGAACGAGCGGCGGCCGCCGTTCGTTCGAGCTAGGGCTCCGCGAGGGACGCCGACGCCGACGCCGAGTTTCGAAGTGCTCTTCGGAACCACGTGGCTGAGTCGGCCTGGAGTGACGAAACGCTGGTCGGGAGTCAGACGCCCCCAACCACGCCGCACCCCAGCTCCCCACGCTACGCTCGCCTTCGCCCTTGTCCGCTCCCTCCCCCACCCCACCCCGCCTGCTCCCCTGGGCCTTCCCACATCAGCAGGACCGCCTCGCACAGCTGCGCGCGCGCTACCTGCTGCGCGAGCACGTGCTCGCTTCGCTCGACGGCGCGCTCGCCCACGCGGGCCTCTCGGCTGCGCTCGTGAAGGGCGCCGCAACCTGCTCGCTCTACCCGCTGCCGTACGCGCGCGAGATGGGCGATCTCGATCTGCTCGCCGATGCCGGGTCCCTCCCCTCCCTGCGTCGCGCGCTCTTGGAGCTGGGCTGGTCGCTCGAGGGGCCGAGCGATCGTCCGCGCACCGAGCACAGCCTGGAGCTCGGGCTGCGCGCGCCCGCGCCCGCGTCGATGCTCGTGGAGCTGCACGCAGGGCTCGACAAGGTCGTGCCCCGGCTCGCGATGACGCGTGCGATCCTCGGGCGCTCGACGCTCGCGCCGGGGCGGCGCGCGCTGCGCCTGCCCACGCTCGACGATCAAGCGCTGCTCGTGATCCTGCACCTCGCGAACGACGAGCTCGGTCACCGCGCGGGTTACGTCGACCTCGAGGTCTTGACCGCCGCGGGTGCATCGCTGGAGTGCGTGCTCGCCGAAGCGGAGCGCTGGGGCGCGACGACGGCGTGCTTCGCGGTGCTGAGCGCCTACGAGCGGCTCTTGCCGGGCTCGGTTCCCGCCGCGCTGCTCCGGCGCGCCGCCCCACACGGGCTGCGCGAGCGGGCCCTCGAGCGGCTCTTCGTGCTCGACCCGAACGCGCCCGAGCGCGGCGCACGATCGACGGGCTACGCCTGGATCCTCCGGCAGAGCGTGCTGCGCGACGACGGCGCGCGGTGGCTGCGGGGGCTGCTGCGCTACGCGGGCGAGCGTGCGCGGGAGCGCGTCGAGGGGCGGCTTCGGTGAGCCTGCCATCGAGCAGGGAGTACGGCGCCGCCCGTAGTAGCCTGGGGACCACGGCGGGTCGAAGGCCTGAACGAGGAGCACATGGGACTCGGATCGAAGCGACGAACGGTGTTGGTCACGGGTGCTGCCGGATTCTTGGGCTCACACCTCTGTGATCGTCTGCTCGCCGAAGGATACGAGGTCGTCGGTCTCGACAACCTGATGACGGGTGACCTCGCGAACCTCTCGGAGGCCGGCCGGGACAGCCACTTCCATCTGGAGATCGGTGACGTCCGCGAGACGCTCCAGGTCTACGCGGAGCTCGTCTTCAACCTGGCTTGTCCGGCCTCTCCGCTGCACTACCAGAGCGACGCCTACGCCACGCTCACGACGAACGTGCTGGGAGCCCATCGACTCGTCGAGCTGTCGCGGTCGAGGCGCTGCCGGATCGTCCACGCGAGCACGTCGGAGGTCTACGGCGACCCGCTCGAGCATCCGCAGCGCGAGGAGTACTGGGGCCACGTCAATCCGATCGGCGAGCGCGCCTGCTACGACGAAGGCAAGCGCGTCGCCGAGACCTTCCTCTCGGACGCCCGACGACTCTTCGGCGCGGACACCCGGATCCTTCGCATCTTCAACACCTACGGCCCGCGCATGGCGTTCAACGATGGCCGCGTGGTGTCGAGCTTCATCGTCCGTGCGCTGCAGGGCGAGCCAATCTCGCTGTTCGGCGACGGTCGGCAGACGCGATCCTTCTGCTACGTGAGCGACATGGTCGATGGCCTCTACCGCGCGAGCCAGGTCGATGAGCTCGATGGGCCGGTGAACCTGGGCAACCCGCGAGAGCTGCAGATCTCCGAGCTGGCCGAGCTCATCTGCAAGCTCACCGGAGTGCGCGTGCCGCTGGAGTACAAGCCCCTGCCGGCCGACGACCCTCACCGTCGTTGCCCGGACATCCAGCGCGCCCGCGAGCTGCTCGGCTTCGAGCCGCGAACCCCCCTCGAGGAGGGGATCGGGGCCACGATCGCGGACTTTCGCCGGCGCCTCTGATCCCACCTCCCCCAGAACGCCGCCCCGCGCCGTGGTATCTTCCGCAGCGTGCAGGTCGCCTGTCCGATGGCGATCCCGGTGGGCGTCGCGAGGGCCTCGGGCCCCGACACCTGGGTCGTCGTGGTGAAGCTCAGCTACGCGCTCGAAGCCCACGGGCGCGCCGTGCTCGCGCCCGCGCAGGATCCGCTCACGATCGAGCAGCACGACGCTGGCGGCACGCTGCTCCACCCGTCGGACTTCGTGCCGCCCAAGCCGGCCTGCGACGTGCTGCTCGTCGGCTCCCTGCTGTCCGCACCGACACGGCGGGCCGCGCTGCGCGCGGGGCACCAGCGCAAGCAGGTCGACGCACATCAGAAGCTCGGGCCCATCGCGTCCGACGCCTCGGGCCACGCGGCGCCGAGCGACCAGCGCCTGCTGCAGCCGAGCCTGCCGCTCGAGCTCGGCTACGAGAGCGACGAGCTCGTGCTGAGAGCGTCGTTCGACGGGCCGCTCCCAGGCCTGACGCTCATCGACCCCGGCGCCTGGGCTCCGCCACGTGCGCTGCCGCTCTCGCTCGACACGCTGAGCGTCGATCCGGCGCGCGCGCGCGCCTGGCTCACGCTGCGCACGCTGCTCGAGGGCGCCGAGGCGATGCTCGAACGCGCCACGGTGCTGCTCGCTCCGAACGGCGTGGCCGGGCCGGCTGCGCTCGAGTTCGCACGCAGCTGGCCGCGCTACGAGGCGACCGCACCGAGGGAGCCGCTGCCCAGGCCCGTCGCCACGCGCAGCCTCACCATCCCGCCGACCGTGCAGGGCTCGACGCTCCCTTTCGCGCGCGCCTCCTCCGCGCCGCGCGCGGCCGGCTCGATGCCTCCCCACGCGGCCGGGCTGCCCTTCGGTGCTCCGCCGGTGCCGTCCTTCGTCGACGAGGGCACCGGGAGCAGCGCGCTGCCCTTCGTGGAGCGAGCACCGAGCGAAGCTCCGCCCGCGCGCCCGAGGCCCCTCATGTCACTGGGGGGCACGCCGCTCGCGTATCCGCCCACGCCCTTCGCGAACCGCTCGGCGCCGCTCTCCGCGCGGAGCGCGCCCCAGGACACGCACACCGCCACGCCGATCGCAGTCGCCAGCAGCGCGCCCCCGCTCGATCCGGGCCTCGACGACGACACGGGCGACGCCCTGCCCGACGAGCTCGACGGTCCGGACACGCTCGCGCCGCCCGCGACGTCCGCGCACGACGCCGACGACGACCACGCCGACACGCTCCCGCCAGGCACGCAGAGCTCACCTCCGCAGGGCATGGCGCAGCCGGCCGTCGTCATGCCACCGCCGGCCGCGCTGCCGCGCTTCGAGACGATCAGCATGCCGGCCGTCACCGACGATGGCAGCTTCGCCACGGCTGCGCGCGAGGCGATGCCATTCGTCGGTGCACCTACGAAGCACGCGCCGAGCCCCGCGCCGCAGCCCACCGCGACCGCTCCGAACCCGGCGCCTCGCCCCCCGGAGGCGCGTCCGCCCGCCGTGCCACCTCCGGCGGTCGTCGCACCTCCAGCGGTCGTGGTGCCGCAGGCCGTCGTGGTGCCGCAGGCCGTCGTCGCACCACAGGCCGTGGTCGCACCACGCGCCGTGGAGCTCCCGACCTACGCTCGCGAGGCGCAGGCGCAGAGCTTCGCGCTCATCGCGTCTCCGGTCCCCGCCGCCGAGGCCAGCGCGGGTGTGCCCGCGGCTCCCGTGGGCAAGCGCGTCCAGGGCAAGACGCTGCGCGAGCTCGGCGAGATCCGCAGCGCGCTCTGGTCGGAGCCCGCGAGGAGGCGCGCGATCCTGCGCAGCCACGGCCTGAGCGAGCTCAGGTGGCGCCTCGTCGAGCGCGCCTGGGCCGAGGAGCTCGAGAACACCCTCAGCCAACCCGAGCGCCTCTCCGAGATGGTGAGCGCGCTGCGCGTCGCCAGCCAACCCGCGGCGCTCCCCACTACCTGACAGCGTACGCGCGCGGGGCTCTTGGGCCCCGCGCCTGCCCAGCAAACACGGCGGCTCCGGGGCCCCGCGCTTGCCCAGCAAACACGGCGGCTCCGGGGCCCCGCGCTTGCCCAGCAAACACTAGTTGATGCGCAGCATGCGCCCGACGAGCTTGTGCACCTCTTCGGCCTTCGAGAGGATGCGCGTCGCGTAGGTCTCGATCTCGCCGGCCGCGCGGAGCGCGAGCCGCGCGGTCGCGCTCGCTTCGCCGGGCCGCGTCGACGCAGCCTCCATCGTGATCTCCTCCGAGGCACGCAGGCGGATGCGCTTCGCGTCGAGCTCGATCTCGTCGATCGCGTCGACACCGGGCGTGGGCTGCGTGCGCAGCGCGCCTGCGACCCAGTAGCTACCGTCGTGCTGGCGCTGCACGAGCACCGGCTCGCCTCGCTCGCAGGCCGTCTGCATCACCGCGCGGTGCACGTGCACGAGCTTCGCTTCGACCACCTGGTCGCCGACGCGCAGCTCGAGGCTGTCGTCGTCTCGGACCTGGATCACGGTCGCGAGGCACAGCGCAGGCAGCGGCGCTGGCTCGAGCTTCGCGGCGCCCGGAGCTCGGGCGACCGAGGGCGCGCCCTCGAGCAGCGACGCGAGCTTCGGTGAGAGCTCGGCTTCGTCGGCG
>ERZ761602.1403-NODE-1403-length-43828-cov-16.462682_pt1 | contig 43828 bp, 39 predicted proteins | sample MGYA00512165_ERZ761602 | MGnify/ENA primary metagenome ERZ761602 (study PRJEB28899, sample SAMN02445085) | bioreactor sludge metagenome | biome: EBPR sludge; isolation source: Thorneside wastewater treatment plant | place: Australia: Brisbane, Thorneside...
CCCCGGCACGCCCGATCGCGGCCCCCCGCCCGCCCTCGCCGGCGCCGCCGCCGGTCGTGCTGCGTCCGGGTCCCCCGGCGCCCGCGCCCGTCGCGGCGCGCCCTGCGGCGAGCGCCGACACGATGAGCGCCGCGGAGCTCGCGAGCCTGCTCGGTCGGGCCGCGGATCCCGCGCCCGCACAGATCCCCGCCGTCGTCTCGCAAGACGATCTCGACCGCCTGTTCGGAGGTAACGCGTGAACACCGGCGGCACGGCCACCACCACCACCACCACGACCAGCGCCACCGCCACGACGGCCGCGCGGACGCGCGCCGCCGCCGCGATCGAGCTCGTGCGCACGCGCCGGCTCGGCGCCGCCGCGGTGTCGGCGGCCGGCTTCGCCTCCGCCGACGAGGTCGCCGAGGTCGTCGCGCGCCATTTCAGCTTGCCCCGGCTCGCGCTCGACGACGTCGAGCTCACGCCCGCGCTCGCCGAGCTCCTGCCGCGCGCGCTCGCCGAGAAGCACGGCGTCGTCCCGGTGTTCGTGTCGCCACAGGAGCTCTCGGTCGCCACCACCGACCCGACGCAGCTCGAGCTGGCCGACTGGCTCGCCCGCCAGCTCAAGCGCGCGGTCACCTTCGTCGTCGCGACGCCGCCGGAGGTCGACCGCGCCATCCGACGGCTCTACGACGCGCGGAGCGCGGGCGCCAGCCGTCTCGACGCGGAGGCCGAGACGGTCTCGCACGAGGCGCTCCTCGCCGCCACCCCCATCGTCAACAACGCGATCGCCGGCGCGCTCGAGCAGCGCGCGAGCGACATCCACATCGAGGCGTCGGAGCACGACACGACGATCCGCTACCGCGTCGATGGTGCCCTGCGGACCGTGGAGGTCCGCCCGATCGACCTGCACGCCGCCGTCGTCTCCCGGATCAAGGTGCTCGCCAACCTCGACATCGCGACTCGCCACGTCCCCCAGGACGGGCGCATCAAGCTCCGCCACGGCCACGCCGACGTCGATCTACGCGTCTCGATCCTGCCCACCTACTGGGGCGAGAAGGTCGTCTGTCGCCTGCTCGACAACCGGCGCGCCGCCCTCCCCCTCGACGAGGTCGGCTTCTCCACCGACGAGCGCGCCATCTTCGAGCGCATGATCCAGTCGCCCCACGGGCTGCTCCTCGTCACCGGGCCGACCGGCAGCGGCAAGTCGACGACGCTCTACGCCGCGCTCAACGCCGTGCGCTCTCCCGAGCTCAACGTCGTCACCGTCGAGGATCCGGTCGAGTATCAGCTCCCGGGCATCAACCAGGTGCAGGTGAACGCCAAGCGCGGCCTCACCTTCGCCGGCGCGCTGCGCTCGATCCTCCGCCAGGATCCCGACGTCATCCTCGTCGGCGAGATCCGCGACCACGAGACCGGCGTCACGGCCGCCGAAGCCGCGCTCACCGGACACCTCGTGCTCTCGTCGCTCCACACCAACGACGCCCTCTCCGCGGTCACGCGCCTCACCGAGATGGGCATCGAGCCGCACCTCGTCGCGCCGTCGCTCCTCGGCGTCGTCGCCCAGCGCCTGGTGCGCCGCGTGTGCCCCGGCTGCCTCGAGCGCCACACGCCCGACGCCGCCGAGGCGACCACGCTCGGTCTGCCCGAGCTGCCGCGCGGCTTCGAGCTGGTGCGAGGCCGCGGCTGCACGGCGTGTCACCGCACCGGCTACCGCGGACGGATCGCGGTGCGCGAGCTCCTCGAGATCGACGACACCATGCGCGTGCTCATCGCGCGCGGGGCCGGTATCGACGAGCTGCGCACGCACGCCGTCGCCACCGGCTTCCGGTCGATGCGCCTGGCCGCGCTGCGCTTGCTCGTCACCCACCAGACCAGCGCGCGCGAGGTGCTGCGCGTCACCCGGAGCGGATCGTGACCGCCGCAGGGGCCTCGCCGATCGCGCCGCCGCACGCCGACGTGGTCGACGCGTTCGTGAACGCGCTCGCCCGCGTGCTCCGGACCAGCCTCGGCGAACCGCCTCGCCTCGCCGGCCTCCACATCGGCCGCAGCCTGCCCCCGGCGTCGCTCGCGGTCTCGATCGAGCTGACCGGCGCCCTGCGCGGTCCGGTGACCTGGGTGTTCTCCTCCGATCTCGCGCGCATCCTCGCCGCCCGCATGATGATGATCGACGACGTCCGGAGCGAGCACCTCCCCGACGTCGTCGCCGAGCTGTCGAACATCGTGACCGGGAACGCGACCGGACCGCTGCAAGACGCCGGCTTCGACGTCGCGATCGCGCCGCCCGTGGTCTTCGACTGTGCGACGCAACCCGAGCTCCCCCACGATCAGCTCGTCGCCACGGTGACGGCCGCGAGCGGAACCGTGCGCGTCTACATGGGCATCGAGGTCTCGGTGTGATGGACGCGGCGTTCGACGTCCCGACCACCCGCGGCAAGCGCCTCACCAGGCCGGCGGCCGGAGCGACGGGCCTCGGCGAGACCGCCGGGCTCCTGGCCGCGCTCCCTTCGACGACGCTGGTGATCGGGCTCGACGGCACCGTGCTCCAGGCCTACGCGGGGTGGGATCCGGTGCTTGACGTGACCGGCGCGGCGGGTCGCGGCCTGAGCGAGGTGCTCGGCCTCGACGCCGACGGCGCCGACGCGGCGCGCTGGCAGATGTGGCTCGCATGCGCGCTCGGCCATGACGTCGAGCTGTTCCGGCTGTACGCCCAGGACGCGCCGCGCTCGGCGCCCGGCCACGGCGCGCAGCCGGCCCTGCGCATCGACGTCGGCCCGCTGCTCGAAGGCGCCGTCGTCACCGCCGCCGTGCTCTCGATCCGACGCGACGACGGCGCCGAGACCGCGCCCAGCGTCGCGCGCGCGGCGCTCGACCCCGCGGTGGTCGCCGACGCGGCGGGCATGCTCGAGGACTGCGACGCGGAGCTCGAGACGCTCGCGCGCGATCCCCGCAGCCGCAACGCGATCCACCGGATGTTCCGCGCCGTACACAGCCTCAAGGGCCTCGCCGCCTCGACCGGGCTGGCCGACGTCGCCGCGCGCAGCCACCGGATCGAGGATCAGCTCCAGACCCTGCGCGCCTCGAGCGACGTCCCCGACGCGCGCGCGATCGCGTCGCTGCGGGACGAGCTGGGCGAGCTGCGGGTCGCCCTCGCGGTCACGCCCGCCGACGGCGGGCCCGACGCGATGACCGCCCTCTACACCGAGTGCCGCCCCCTCGTGCCGCACCTCGCGCACGCGGCCGCGGCCTGGTCGGCGCAACCGCGCCGGCCGCGCAACGGCCGCCGGCTCGAGCGCGTCCTCGCCGCATTCGCGGAGGCGGTCACGCGCGCCCGCTGCGACGAGCTCGCGGGGTGCGTGGAGGTCGTGCGGGCCGACGTCGCCCGCGCCCGCGCCGCCGCGCGCCCGTCGCGCTACGACCTCGCCGGCATCGAGCAAGGCATCGACGAGCTCGCGACGTGGTTGCGCCTCTACCACGAGCTCCATGTCGAGGTGCGCGCGTCCGACGCCGCCGGCGACGTCGCCGGCATGCTGGTGGGCTGCGTGCGCCCCGGGCACGGCGAGGTCGACATCGCGGGCCTGGCCCAGGTGTCACGAACCATCGGCGTGCTCTCGATCGCCGCGCAGCTCACCGAGGAGCGTGGCGTGCGCCGCGCGATCGCCGCGCTCCGCGACCTCCCGGCGATGATCACGCCCGCGCGCGCCAACGCCATGGGCGCGCAGGCCGCGCGGAAGCTCGACGCCGCGCTCGCCGCGCTCGTGCACCGCCTCGACGGCACGCCGGCGCTGATGTCGGCCGGGCGCGAGGTCGCTCGGCTCGCCGACGCCGTCGCCGCGCTGACCTGGGGGCCACTCGACGATCTGGCTGCGCGCGTCCAGGCCGCCGCCGCCACGGCCGCCACCGCCACCGGCAAGCAGGTCGAGCTCGAGCTCGACATCGTCGGGATCCGGCTGCCCGGCGACCTGCGTCAGACGGTCCTCGAGGTGCTCGTCCACTCCGTCCGCAACGCCATCGATCACGGCATCGAGTCACCCGCCGAGCGCGCGGCCGCGGGGAAGCCGGCGGCCGGCCGCATCGGGGTGGCGTTCGACATCGAAGATCACCGGCTGCTCGTCGAGATCTGCGATGACGGACGCGGCGTCGACCTCGAGCGCGTCCGCGCCCGCGGCCAGGCCATGGGCAAGGCGCCGCCGGCCGATGACGCGGCGCTTCTCGAGCTCCTGTTCGAACCGGGGTTCTCGACGACGACGACCGTGACCACCGTGTCGGGACGCGGGGTTGGCATGGACGCGATCCGCGCGATGGCGCGGGCCCGCGGCGGCGAGGCGCGACTCCACTCCTTGCCCGGGAGGGGTACCATCCTCTCCGTCGACCTCGGGCTGACTACCCCAGCACTAATCGATCCTTTGGGGTGAGATCGCCGATACTGTCCGTTGATCGTGACCAAAGCGCGGGTGCTGCTGGTGGACGACGAGGAGCGTATCCGGACCATCTACAAACGGTGGCTGGTGCGCGCTGGCTACGAGGTCGTCGAGGCGGCGTCGGGCTCGGAGGCCATGCAGGCGCTCTTCGCCGAGGCGCGCGGCATCAAGCTCGTCGTCACCGACCGCAACATGCCGTCGGGCAATGGTGAGGAGCTCATCCGCGCGGTGCAGGCGACCTGGCCGACGATGCCGATCATGCTGGTCACGGGATTCGGTGACGACCTGCGCACGAACGTCCCGGTGCTCGCCAAGCCCGTGAACGGGCCGACGTTCCTCGCCGCGGTCGAGCGCGCCCTCGCCGCCGGTTGACGTGATCGAGGTCACCGGCGCCCCTGGCGCCGCCACAGCGCGGACGCCGCGGCGGCGATACAATCTGCGCATGCGCCACGCTGGCCTGGCCACTCGTTCGCTCGCGCTCGCCGCGCTCTCCGCGATGACCGGCTGTCACCTCTACTTCGGCGACGGACGTGGCGACGAGAACGACGGGGGCGACTGGGTCCCCGACGCGGACGTGCTCGACGGCTGGCCTCCCGTCGACGCGCCGCCGTTCATCGACGCGCCCGACGTCGACGGCGGCATGCCGTTCCCGCGCCCGACGGCGCCGATGCGCGCGCACGCGCTCGTGAACGGCGCGTGGGTCGACCAGGGCCTCGCCGACTGGTCGTGCGTCAACACGCCGACGTCGGACCTGCCGTCGACCGGTCCGATCCAGCTGAGCGGTCGTGTCACCGACTTCCCCGGCACGACGGGGGTCCCGGCGGCGAGCATCATCGCGTACGCACCCTCGACCTCCGCGGTCGTGGGCAACACGACGAGCTCGAGCGCGGGGGCCACCCGCGGCAGCTACACGATGACGCTGGGCATGCTGCCGTCGACCTCGCGCCGCTACACGTTCGCGATCACCGCGCAGAACTTCCCCGGCACGTACCTGCTCGAGCAGTACATCGCGCCAGCCGCGACGGCGATGCGCGACCTGCCGTCGGTCTCGACCGCGACGCTCAACGCGCTCACGGCGTACGTGGGGCTGGCGCGCAACCCGGCCAACGCGATGGCGCTGGGCACGATCTACGACTGCCAGGGCCGCTCCGTCTCGAACGCGGTCGTCATCGCCAGCCGCTCGCGGTCGACCACCGACCTCGTCGCCGGCGCGCGCTCGTTCTACTACACCGCCAGCGCGACGAGCGTGCCCGCGCGCAGCGACCAGGTGCCGTTCTCGAACGTCGACGGCAAGTTCATGGTGATCGACGTGCCGCCGATCAGCGCGGGCTTCTCGGTGCAGGTGCTCGGCTTCCGCACGCAGGCCGAGCTCGACGCCAACACGATCCGCCTGGTCTCGCAGGTGTGGGCGCCGGCCAACGGCGGCACCGTCTCGATCGCGCCCTACGAGCCGCGCCGCAGCAACTGAGCCCGTTCACCCTGAGCGACCCTGAGCGAAGTCGAAGGGGAGTCGAAGGGTCAGGGTGAACGGTGGCTACCGCGGCAGCGCGATCACGGCGAGGTCGTCGCCGGGCGCGCCGCAGTTGTGGCCGCTCTGGCGGCCGAACGCGACCAGGGCCTTGCCGGTCGGCTCGTCGACGTGCAGCGCCGACAGGACGACGATGTCGGGACACATGTCGTCCTCGTCGATCCCGCGCGGCGCCTTCTTGCCGGTGAGCTGGGTGTACGTGCGATCGAAGACCACCTTGCCCGCGCGCCTGCCGATCAGGTGGAGGCCGGACTCGAGCGACCACGTGACGCCGGCGGCGATGATCGGCGCCTCGGCGTCCGCCGGATCGGCGGCGTGGCTCGTCAGCGCGCGCCAGTCGCCGGTCGCGAGGCGCGCGTTGGCGTCGGCGACGCGCCGCTTCACCGCCTCGAGCAGCGCGGGCTCGAAGCTGCCATCCTCGCGCTGCGCCGCGGTCGTCTCGTCGGGCTCCACCAGCGTCAGCTCCTCGACGACCTTGCCGGTCTTGCCGTCGACGAGCTGCAGCGCGAGATCCAGGTAGCCGCGCCCACCGTCGTCGCCGATCGACAGCGCGGCCAGCTGCGAGCCGTCGCCCTTGATCGCCGGCAGGAGCCTCGCCTCGTGGCCCTCGTACTCGACGCCGAGCACCTGCACACCGGGCTTGCCGGCGGCCACCGGCGGCGTGAGCGGGCCGGCGTCCTCGCCCGCGGTCGACGCCGCGTCGACGGCGAGCGCCGCGGCGTCGATGGCCGGCGGCGACGCGTCGGCGGGCGCCTTCGCCGTCTTCTTGCACCCGACCACGAGCGCCCCCGCCACCAGCAGCGACGCGACCGCGACGAACCATCCACGCTTCATGGCCAGATGCTACGCGCGGCGGCGACGGCGCACCAGCGCGAGGGTCACGGCACCGAGCGCCAGCGCGACGGCCCCGTCGCGCTCGCCCGGCGCGGCGCCGCAGCAGCCGCCGTTCCCGTCGCCGTCACCATCGCCGCCGTCACCGCCATCGCCGTCACCGCCCACGCCGCCGTCGCCGCCGGGCCCGCTCCCATCCGCCGGGTGCGTCTCGCTCGTGTCGCAAGGCCGCGCGACCTTGTAGTCGACCGCGCCGCGGTCTTGCGGCCCCGGCGCGCGCGGGAGCCCGCAATAGTCGTCCGTGACCTCGGGCACGGCCGTCGCCGTGTCGACGATCCGCGCGCCGTCGGCGAGCGAGAGGTCGAGCGCGTCGGGATCGACGAACCACTGCTCGAACGCTGCGTTGCCCGCGTTCACCTCGTTGTCGGCCGCGGTGTGCGTGCCGCCGTCGCGATCGCGCAGGGCGCCGGTCACCAGGTTGCCGCGCACGTCCGCCGTCGACGCCGCGAAGCGCACGTCGATGCCGGCCGTGTCGTGGAGCGTGTTGAAGTAGAGCTTGGAGCGCAGGCCCTCGTTCAGGTAGATGCCCACGTCGGCGCAGCGCGCGATGATGTTGTTGCGCAGGAGGCCGTCCTGGTGCTCGGGCGAGCAGGTGCCGTCCTCGCAGATCGCGTCCGGAGACGTGCCGCCGCCGCCGAGCGAGAGCCCGATGCGCGTGCCACCCGCGTGCAGGCGCGAGCAGACCACGAGGTTCCGCTCCATCACGCCGTCGCGCGAGTTGCCCTTGAGGAACGCGGCGTAGCTGACGCCGTCGCCGCCGCCCTTCTGGTAGTCGTGGATGTAGTTCGCGCGCACCCGCCAGCGCCGCCCGCCCACGATGTCGAGCTTCGTCACCGGGTTGCTCGTGTTGCGCGCGCGCGTGTCGAACAGCTCGTTGGCCTCGACGAGCACGTCGTCGGGCCACACGTACGCGCCGCCGGGCCCGACCGGCGCGCCGTTCGCCTTCACCTGGGCGTTGAAGTCGACGAGCCGGTTGTTGCGCAGCGTGACGCCGTCGGCGGCCCCGGTGATGTGGAACGCGTGCTCGCAGTCGGAGTCATCGGCACAGGCGCCGCGCATCTCGAGGTTCTCGAACGTCCAGTGCGGCGCGGTGACGTGGAACCCCTCGACCGCCGACGACGCGATGACGACCGTGCCGAGCGTCTCGGCGCGTACCGTGATCGGCGCGGCCGGCGTCCCGGCGCGGTCGCAGCGGAGGTTGCTCGCGACGGCGTACGTGCCGGGCTCGAGCGTGATCACCTCACCGGGGCTCGCCGCCGCGAGCGCGGCGATCAGCTCGGCCGTCGTGCGCACCACCGCCATCAGTCGAGCTTATCAAGCGGCGCCGCCGGTGGGAGCGACAACGCGAGCAGCACCATGGCGAGGGGTGCGACGAGCACCGTCGCCAGCGCCGCCCCGGTCCCGGACGCGTCGGCGATCCACGCGAGCAGCCACGGCACGCCGAGCGAGAGCGGCGTCAGGAGGCGGGCGGCGGCGTGCACCGCGCCCGAGCGCCCGGGCAGCGCGGCGTACGCCTGGGCCATCGTGAGCGGATAGAGCGGCGCCGCGGTCACGCCGACGAGCGCGAGCAGCGCCGCCGACAGCCAGATCGTCGGCGCGACGAGCCACAGCGCGAAGCAGCCGGCACACGCGGCGGCGCTGCCGGCGAGGAGGTGGTGCGCCGGAACGCGGACGAGCGCACGTTCGAGCGCGGCGAGCCCGACGAGGCTGCCCGCGACGTACGCGCCGATGACCAGGCCGCGCGCGACGTCGCCGGCGCCCATGTGCTCGCGCAGGTGCACCGCGACGAGCACGACGAGGATCTCGTCGAGCCAGTCGCAAAGGGACGTCGCCAGCAGCCAGCCGAGGAGACGCCGGTTGGCGACGGTCGTCCGCATCGCCGTCCACAGCGATGGCGCGGGCTCGTCGCCCTCCGCCGGCGCGCGCGGCGGGAACGGCGCGCGGGCCAGCGCCGCCGCCGCGACGAGGAGCCCGACCGCCATCACCGCGAAGCCGGCGCGCCACCCGAGGCCGAGGAGCGCGAGCCCGGCCACGACGAACGGTGCCCCGAGGTCACCGATCGCGCCGGCGAAGGTCCAGCGCGCCAGCGCGCGCTCGCGCTCGGCCGGGTGCGCGTCGACGAGCGTCGCCTGCGCCAGCTCGACGCCGCACGAGTTGGCGACGAAGCTCACCGAGATCGCGACGGTGAAGAGCAGCGGCGACGGCGCCAGCGCGCATGCGATCGAGGCGAGCCCCATGACCAGCAGGCCGACCGCGACGAACGGCCGGCGCGGCCAGCGATCGGCGCAGAGGAAGATGATCGGCTCGAGCGCGAGCGCGGCCATCCCGGGCGCGAGCAAGAGCGCCCAGACGAGGCCCTGGTGCGAGACGGCGAAGCTCTCCTGGATCGCGGCGGCGCCGACCGAGAACACCCCCGACCAGAGCTCGTCGAGGAGCTCGACCGCGAGCAGGAGCCAGGTCAGGACGGCGGCGCGAACCGCCAGAGCCGTCGATCAGATGGGTTCGGTCAGGCGACGCATGACCTCCAATGTGGTCGAAATCCGCGGGTGTGCAACGTTCATCCCCGTGGTCCGACCATCTTCAGAGTCCTTGCATGGCGTTTGGCGACCAGATACAAGGGATCCACCACAGCACCGGTTGTGTCTCGTTTCCAGTCTCGGTCTCTGTGTTTGGACACGCGAGCGAACGGATTCCGGCAAGCAGTGGCGCAAAGCAGCGAAGACTGCGGACCGTGCGCGAATCCGGCCATCGTTTGCGGTTTGACGACAGGACAGCGGCCGACCCCCGAGAGTGAGACTGAGATGAGCAACAACCGACTGTATGTAGGCAATCTTTCGTTCCAGACCTCCACCGACACTGTCCGCGCCGCGTTCGAGTCCTTCGGCGCCGTCGAGGATGTCCACCTCGTGACCGATCGCGAGACCGGCCGCCCGCGCGGCTTCGGCTTCGTGACGATGGGGACGCCCGAGGAGGCTCAGAAGGCGATCGAAGGGATGGACGGACAGATGCTCGACGGTCGACCGCTGCGCGTGAACCAGGCTGACGAGCGCCCGCGCGGCGGCGGCGGCGGCGGCGGCGGCTTCCGCGGCGGCGGTGGTGGCGGCGGCTACGGCGGCGGCGGCGGTGGCTACGGCGGCGGCGGCGGTGGCCGCGGCGGCGGTGGCTATGGCGGCGGTGGTGGCGGCTACGGCGGCGGCGGCGGTGGCCGCGGCGGTCGTGGCGGCGGTGGAGGTGGCTACGGCGGCCGCGGTGGCGGCGGTGGTTACGACGGCGGCGGCGGCGGCGGCGGTGGTGGCGACTGGGACGGCGGCGGCGGTGGCCGCGGCGGTCGTCGCGGTCGCGGCTGATCGAACCCAGGCATCACTCGCGGATCGAGGCGGCGAGGAAACTCGTCGCCTCGACGCATTTTCGGACGGGGTGACGTTATGGTTTCGGTCGCGATGGGGGCGCTGCTCGAAATCCGCGATCTGGTCACGGAGTTCCGGACCGAGCGGGGCGTGGTGCGCGCCGTCGACGGCGTGTCGTTCGAGATCCCGAAGAAGAAGACGCTCGGCGTCGTCGGCGAGAGCGGGTGCGGCAAGTCGGTCACGGCACTCTCGGTGATGCGGCTCATCGCCAGCCCGCCCGGCCGCATCGCCGCCGGCGAGATCCGCTACGACGGCAAGAACCTGCTCGAGCTGCCCGAGCCGGCGATGCGCGAGATCCGCGGCAACCGCATCGCGATGATCTTCCAGGAACCGATGACCTCGCTCAACCCGGTGTTCACCGTGGGTGACCAGGTCGCGGAGGCGGTGCGCCTCCACCAGCGCAAGTCGCGCAAGGACGCGCTCGCGGTCGCCGCCGAGATGTTCCAGCTGGTCGGCATCCCGTCCCCCGACGAGCGCATCCACAACTACCCGCACCAGATGTCGGGCGGCATGCGCCAGCGCGTGATGATCGCGATGGCGCTCGCGTGCAAGCCCGACCTGCTCATCGCCGACGAGCCCACCACCGCGCTCGACGTGACCATCCAGGCCCAGATCCTCGAGCTCCTGCGCAAGCTCCAGGACGAGCTCGGCATGAGCATCCTCCTCATCACCCACGATCTCGGCGTCGTGGCCGAGACCTGCGACGAGGTCGTCGTCATGTACGCCGGGCGCGTCGTCGAGCGCGCCGCGACGGCCGAGCTGTTCGCGCGCCCGCGCCACCACTACACGGCCGGCCTCCTGAGATCGGTGCCGAGCTACCACGCCTCCGGCGAGACCGCGCCGCCGGGCGAGAAGCCGCGCCTGCGGGAGATCGCGGGCATGGTGCCGGCGCTGCACGAGCTGCCCGTCGGCTGCAAGTTCGCGGATCGCTGCCCGGCCGCCGACGAGCTCTGCGAGCGCAAGGAGCCCGAGCTGGTCCAGCTCGGCGCAACGCTCGTCCGCTGCCACCATCCGGTCGGCTCCGACACGCCGTCCCGGCAGGAGGCCTCGGCATGAGCACCGCCGCCACCGCCTCCCCACCCGACGCCGCGACGACGCTCCTCGAGCTGCGCGGCGTGAGCAAGCACTTCGCGGCGAAGATCGCGTGGCCGCGTGACCCGGGACGCACGATCTCGCTCCCCACGCGCGTGTGGCGCGCGCTCACGCGGCAGCACGCGTCGGTGCGCGCGGTCGAGGAGGTCTCGCTCGAGATCTACGCCGGCGAGACCCTCGGCCTCGTCGGCGAGAGCGGCTGCGGCAAATCGACGCTCGGCCGCACCGTCCTGCGGCTCCTCGACCCGACCGCGGGCGCGATCCGCTTCGGCGGCCAGGACATCACACACCTGCCGCAGGCACAGCTCCGCCCGCTGCGGCGGCGGATGCAGATGATCTTCCAGGATCCCTACGCGTCGCTCAACCCGCGCATGACGGTCGGCGCCACGGTCGGCGAGCCGCTCGAGATCCACGGCCTCGCCGGCACGCGCGCCAGGCGCGACGAGACGGTCGCCGAGCTGCTCCTGCGCGTCGGCCTGCGCCCCGACGCGGCCCATCGCTACCCGCACGAGTTCTCCGGCGGCCAGCGCCAGCGCGTCGGCATCGCGCGCGCGCTCGCGGTCAGCCCCGAGTTCATCGTCTGCGACGAGCCGATCAGCGCGCTCGACGTGTCGATCCAGGCGCAGATCGTCAACCTGCTCCAGGACCTCCAGGCCGAGCGCGATCTCACGTACCTGTTCATCTCGCACGATCTGAAGATCGTGCAGCACATCTGCGATCGCGTCGCCGTCATGTACCTCGGCCGCGTCGTCGAGCTCGCCGAGTCGGCGACGCTCTACCGTGAGCCCAGGCATCCCTACACCCAGGCGCTGCTCTCGGCGGTGCCGGTGCCGGACCCCACCAAGCGCCGCTCGCGCGTCATCCTGCAGGGCGACGTGCCGAGCCCGCTCCGCCCACCGTCCGGCTGCGCGTTCCATCCGCGCTGCCCGGTGAAGGACAAGCCCGAGGCCTGCTTCAAGGAAGTCCCCAGGCTGCGCGTCCTCGGCAACGGCAGCCAGGCGGCGTGCCACGTGGCGGAGTGACGATGGCGCTCGCGACGCCGCACGCCGGTGACCTCGAGCTTCGCCCGCTGCCGGCGGTGCTGCTCGACCTGCACGACGCGAAGGCGACCGGTCGCTTCCTGGTGCGGCGGGAGCGCGTGGTGAAGACCGTGGATCTCGTCGAGGGCGACCTCGTCGCGGCGCCGTCGCACGACGAGACGCTCGGCCACTTCCTCGTCGCGGCGGGCGTGATCAACCAGGCCCAGCACCGCGACGCGGTCAACACGGCGACCTCGCGCCGGATGACGATCGGCGTCGCGCTCATCGAGCTCGGCTTGCTCACGCCCGACGGGCTCGCGACCCAGCTCGCGGCGCAGACGCGGTATCGCCTGCTGTCCCCGCTGCGCTGGCCCGACGGCGCGTGGCGCTTCGAGGCGCGCGAGGTCCACCCGGATCCGATCCGGTTACCGCTCCCCGACACCGTGCTCACCGGCCTGCGCGACACCTCGAACGAGGGCACCTCGCCGAGCCAGATCCTGGCCGACGTCTTCCTCGAGCTCACCGCGCGCGGCGAGAAGCTCCTGCCGCTGTTCCGCACGACGTTCCAGGCGCGGTTGCCGCAGCGCCTGCCCGACGGCATCACGGCGCGCGGCCTGATCGAGCAGGGACTCACGTCGGCCCTGCTCGACGCCATGATCCTCACCGACGCGGTCGTGCCCGCGCTGCCCAAGGTCGGTCCGGCGCTCGCGCTCAAGACCGCGGCCGACACCGGCGAGCGCTCGCCGCTCTACACCGAGCTGTTCGGCGGCGCGAGCTCGATGTCGCCCTTGCCCCAGGTCCCCGGAGCCGACCCGCTCGATCTCGGCGACGAGGCCGAGGACTTCGATGTCGACGAGCTCCTCGACGACGACGCGACCCGGGCCGCGCGCACCGCGCTGGTCACCGAGGCGTATCGCCTGCGCGACCTCGACCACTACACCGTGCTCATGGTGGAGCGCGACGCGAGCGACCTCGACGTCGCGGCCGCGCTCTCCGAGCGGCAGAGCCAGTTCTCGCGCGACTACTACGCCCGCTTCCCGCTCGGCCGCGACGCCGCGCTGGTCGACGAGATCCACGCCGCGTACGAGGCGGCGCGTGACGTCCTCCTCGACGACGATCGGCGCCGGGCCTACGACCGCGAGCTCGCCGGCGGCGACCTCACCGGCAAGGACGCCGAGGCCGAGCGCCTGCTCCAGGCTGGCCTCGAGCTCCTCCAGCGCGGCGACGCCGACACGGCCGCCGACAAGCTCGAGGAGGCGCTCTCGCTCCGCGGCGACGACGCCGAGACGCTCGCGGCGCTCGGCTGGGCGATCTGGCACCGCGAGGAGAAGACGCCCGAAGCCGCCGACGCGGCGCGCCAGTACCTCGCGCGGGCGCTGCGCAAGAAGCCGCAGCTGGCCACCGCCAACGAGTACCTCGGCCTCATCGAGCTGACGCTCGGCGCCGACGAGCACGCCGCGCTCGATCACCTCGAGCGGGCCGCGCGCGCGGCGCCCGGGCACTCGGTCGTGCTCGACGCCGTCGCCGCGCTCCTCCTGCGTCACGGCCGCTACCGGGCGCTCGAGCGCTTCTACCGCCGGCTCCTCCGCGGGGGCGCGGGCTCGCCCCACGAGCAGGCGGCGCTGTGGCAGCGCCTGGGCGTCGTCCTGTCCGATCACCTCGACGATCCGGCCGCGGCGCGACACGCGTACAACCAGGCGGCGCGCCTCGGGGGTACGCCTCGCGCCCCGCGCCGCATCCCGACGCCGCGGCCGATGCAGGAGTCCGACGCGGAGTTCGTCGCGCTGTCGGTCCGCGTCGCCACCGGCGACGACGCGCCCGGCGAGCGCGAGCAGTACGAGGAGCTGCGTCCACGCGCGTTGCCGCGCGCGCGCGCGACGATGAGCCGCGAGCTCTGGAACCTGCTCCGCCACCCCGACGATCAGGCCGACGTCGGCGCGCTCGCCGAGCTGATCGCGCCCGCCGTGCACGCGCTCCACCCGGTGAGGCTGCTCGATCTCGCGGTCGATCCCGACGCCCGGGTCGGCGAGGCCGAGCTGCCCGCGCCGTTCGCGCGCCTGCGCGCCTACACCGCGGAGCTCCTGGGCCTGACCCCGGCGCCGGTCTACGCACATCCGGATTTCGGGGCCGACGTGCACGTCGGCGCGGCCGACGAGCTCGTCCTCCTCGCCGGCGACGACGCCCTCGTGGCGCCCGACCGACCCGAGCTGGGCTTCCGCCTGGCGCGGGCGACGAGCTACCTCTGGCCGGGCCGCGCCGCGGGCGCCTCACGTCCGGCGCGGGTGATGCGCGCGCTGTTCCTGGCGCTGTTCCGCGAGACCGTCGGCCAGCAGGTGGCGGCCGCCGCCGGCGACCCGGTGAGCGCCGCGCTCGACTCGCTCGACCGTGGCGTGCGCGACCAGGCCCGCGCCCTCGCCCAGCGGCTCCTCGCCCGATCGCAGGATCACAACCTCTCGCGCTGGGCGCAGTCGCTGGGTCGGACCGCCGACCGCTTCGGGCTCCTCGTGTGCGGCGACGTCCCCGTGGCCATGCGGCTGGCGGAGAGCCCGACCCGCGACAGCGACCTCGTCGACTTCGCCCGCTCGGAGGACTTCCTGCGGTTGCGCGCCGCGCTGGGCCTGACGGTCAGCGCGCCGTCGCCGGTGGTGGGCAGATAGCTCGGACGCGCCCGGTTCGCGCTATACAAGGTTCATGGAGCCCGCGCCCCCGCTCAGGCCGGCGACCTCGCCGGCACCCGCCAGCTTCTTCGCGCGGCATGCGCTGGGGCTGGCTGCCTTCGTGATCGGCCTCGTCGCGTTCGTGGTCTCGACCACCACGCAGGGCGAGCTGTGGTCGATGCCCGACTGGCGCGTCACGGTGCCGTTCCTGGTGGCGGCGGCCGCGGCGAGCGTGGTCTCGTTCGCGCGCAAGGAGGGGATGCCCTACCTGCCGCTCGGCGGCCTCGGGATGGCGGCGGTGAGCGTCGTCCTCGGCTGGTTCCTCGTGATGGCGGCGATCATCGTCGTCACCGCGATCATCATCCTCATCATGTCGGCGGTGATGTGATGCCATCTACTCCGGAAGCCAACGAGCACGAGCACGAACTGTCGGAGCGCGAGCTGATCTACGACTGGAACTCGGTCGAGAAGGTCGCGCCGCTGTCCCCCAAGCGCAAGGTGACGTTCCTCGACGAGACGCTCCGCGACGGCATCCAGTCGCCGTCCGTGGTCGATCCGACGATCGAGGACAAGCTGAAGCTCGTCGAGCTCGCGTCGGCGCTCGGGATCCACCACATCGACATCGGCCTCCCCGGCGCCGGCGCGCGCGCCGTCGAGGACTGCACGATCATCGCGCGGCACGTCCGCGACGCGAAGCTGCCCATCAAGCTGTCGTGCGCGGCCCGCACCCACGTGGGCGACGTGCAGGCGATCATCGACATCTCGCAGAAGGTCGGCATCGAGATCGAGGTGCTGACGTTCATCGGCAGCTCGCCCATCCGCCAGTACGCGGAGAACTGGGACCTGCCGCGGATGCTCGAGCTGTCGGCGTCGGCGATCGATCTGTCGTGCAAGCACAACCTGCCGGTGGCGTACGTCACCGAGGACACGACGCGCTCGCGGCCCGAGGTGCTGTCCAGGCTGTTCGCCAACGCGGTCAAGCACGGCGCCCACCGCCTCATCGTGTGCGACACCGTCGGCCACGCGACGCCGGACGGCATCAAGAACCTGCTCCGCTTCACGCGCAACCTGCTCGACGGCATCGGTCGCCCCGACGTCGGCATCGACTGGCACGGCCACAACGATCGCGGGCTGGGCGTGGTGAACTCGATCTTCGCGATCGAGTACGGCGCCGACCGCATCCACGGCACCGCGCTGGGCGTGGGCGAGCGCGTGGGCAACGCCGCCCTCGATCAGATCCTCCTCAACCTGTCGCTGCTCGGCGAGCTGCCGGGTCAGGATCTGAGCAAGTTGCTCGAATGGTGCACGACCGCGTCGCGCGCGACCCACGTGCCGATCCATCCGCAGTATCCGCTCGCCGGTTCGGACGCGTTTCGCACCGCGACCGGCGTTCACGCCGCCGCGATCATCAAGGCGGAGAAGAAGGGCCATGCGTGGCTCGCCGACCGCATCTACTCCGGGGTGCCGGCGGGCGCGTTCGGACGGGAGCAGGAGATCGAGGTCGGTCACTACTCCGGTGAATCCAACGTGGTGTACTGGCTGCGGAAGCGGGGGATCGAGCCGACCGCGGCGCTGGTGGCGGCCGTCTTCGGCGCGGCGAAGCAGGGCAACCACGTCCTCACGGATGAGGAGATTCACCAGATCATCCGTCAGCATCAGGCCGGCTGACAGACCGCGCGGTCCGGTGTATCTTTGTCGGGACTTATGGCCGCAAATTCGTCCGGTATCCTCACGGTCCGCAAGGACGTGAAGTTCAATGGTCTGAAGGTGTTCTCGGCGACGATGGTCGCCGATCGCGACCAGCTGGGCGAAAAGGTGACGAACTGGATCCAGTCGCACCCGCAGTGCAAGCCGGTCGAGTTCGTCGTGACCCAGTCGAGCGACGAGGCCTTCCACTGCCTCGCGATCACGCTGTTCTACTTCGACGAGACGCTCGGCAAGAAGTGATCGGCGCGGGTCGGTCCCGATGACCCGGATCTACAACTTCTCGTCGGGCCCCGCGGTGCTGCCGGAGCCCGTGTTGCGGCGCGCGCAGGAGGCGATCTGGGATCTCGACGGCACCGGCATCGGCGTCCTCGAGCACAGCCACCGCGGCAAGGCGTTCATGGCGGTGCTCGAGCGCACCGAGGCGCGGCTGCGCGCGCTCGCCGGCATCCCCGACTCGTACGCCGTCCTGTTCCTGCAGGGCGGCGCGTCCACGCAGTTCTTCCAGGTGCCGATGAGCTTCCTCGCGGGGCGTGACGGCGCCACCGCGGACTACTGCCACACCGGCATCTGGTCGAAGAAGGCGATCGCCGAGGCCCGGCGCTTCGGGGCCGTCCACGTGGCGTGCTCGAGCGAGGCCGACCAGTTCCGGCACATCCCGGCGGCCGCCGAGACGACGTGGTCGAGCGCGCCGGCGTACGTCCACTTCACGAGCAACAACACGATCTACGGCACGCAGTGGACGAGCGAGCCGGCGGCGCCGGCGGGCGCGCCGCTCGTGTGCGACGCGTCGAGCGACATCTTCTCGCGGCCGATCGACGTCACGAAGTACGCGATGATCTACGCCGGGGCCCAGAAGAACCTGGGCCCGTCGGGCGTGACCCTCGTGATCATCCGCAAGGACTTCCTCGAGACCGGCTCGCGCGACCTGCCGGCGATGCTCCAGTACCGCACGCACGCCGGCGAGCAGTCGATGTTCAACACCCCGCCGACGTTCGGCATCTACATCATCGGCGAGGTCGCCGCGTGGATCGCCGAGCAGGGCGGGCTCGCCGCCATGGACGAGCGCAACCGCGCCAAGGCCAAGCTCCTCTACGACTACCTCGACACGTCCAGGCTCGTGCGCGGCACCGTGCGCGCCGACAGCCGGTCGCTGATGAACGTCGTCTTCCGCTGCGTCGACGAGCGGCTCGAGCCCGAGCTCGTCGCCAGGGCGACCGCGCGCGGCCTCGACGGCCTCAAGGGCCACCGCACGGTCGGCGGCATGCGCGCGAGCCTCTACAACGCCTTCCCCATCGAGGGCGTGCGCGCGCTCGTCGACTTCCTGCGCGAGCTCGAAGCCGAGCGCAGCTGAGTGTTCTAGAATCGCGCGATGGACGGGGACACGCTGCGTGTACGGCTGGCGGCGGCGTACGGCGCGTCGCTCGACGGCGTGACGCTCGCGTGGGATGAGTCGCGCGACGCCGCCGCGGTGAGCCTGGCCGATCGCGTCGCGCCGATGCTCGGCGAGCCACGACCGGACGCGGCCACGCTGTACGCCGATCCGCCGCTGGCGCCGCCGTGGCCACGCTGGCCGGCGACCGCGGGCGCGGGCACCGCCGCGTCGGTGCGCGCGGTCACCGACTGGGCCGCGACGCGCGGCGCCGACCTGAGCGCGGTCGAGATCCGGACCGCGCCGAACGGCAACCGCACGGTGCACGCGCGGCGGCAGCTCTGGCGCCAGGCTCCGGTGATGTTCATCCCGCGGGCGCTCATGATCGTCGACGAGGACCTCGAGCGCTCCGAGCTCGGGCGCGACGTGTTCGCCGAGCGCAACGTCTTCGACAGCCGGCACACCGCGCTGGCGGCGTGGCTCGCCGTCGAGCGCACGCGCGCCGGCTCGCCGTGGCGGACGTACTTCGACACGCTGCCGGCGGATCCGGACCTCCCGGCGTTCCGGTCCGAGGCCGACCTGGCGCGCCTCGCCGATAGCGCGGCGCTCGCGAGCGTCGCGATCGTACGGCGCATGCTCGACGCCGATCACACCCGCCTGGTCGGCCTCCTCGGTGACCGGGCTCCCGAGCGCGCGGGGCTGGCGTGGGCACGGGCCATCTGCAGCTCGCGCCTCTTCAAGCTGACGATCGACGGGCACGACCGGCGCGGGCTCGTGCCGGTCGCCGACTTCTTCGATCACGGCGGCGGCGACACCACGTGGCGCTACGACGACGCCGCCGGTGGCCTGGTGATCACGGCGGCCCGCAACCTCGACGAGGGCGAGGAGCTCCGGCTCGACTACGGGTCGTTCTCCAACGCCCACTTCCTGACCCACTACGGCTTCGCCGCCGCCGACAACGCCGACGACGTGGCCCTCATCGTGTTCCCGCGCGCGCCCGACGCCTTCCGCGACGTGCTCGCCGCGTGCCTGTGGGACCTCCCGCTCGGCGCGCCGGTCGAGCTCGAGGTCGGCACGCGCGTCGAGGGCGGCCTGCGCCGCGCGCTGTCGCTGGCGCGCCTCCACACGGCGAGCTACCGCGAGATCATCCTCTCCAACGACCACGGCCGCTTCGCCGAGCGCAACTTCCTCTGGCTCCACGCCGACCACGACCGCGCCGCGCTCGCGCTCGTGGCCGACGCCGCGCGCGCCGGCCTCGCCCGCCTCGGCGAGCCCGGGCCGCTCCCCGACGACGCGACGCCGTGGCAGCGCACCTGCGCCACGGTCCGCGCCGGCGAGCGCGCCACCCTCGACGCCATCGCGCAGCTCCCCGAGCGCGCGTCGCCGTACCTCGACGACCCCGCGCCCTGGACCTGGCGCCGCGCGGCGACGTCGATGGACATCCTCTCGCGCGGCGCGGACTGCGTCGTGCGCAGCTACATCCTCAACATCGCCGACGAGCTGCCCCGCTGACCCGTTCGTCCTGAGCGCGGCCCCGCGTCAGCGGGGCCGAGTCGAAGGACCCAGGGCTCAATTCCCGACGACGAAGACGACGCTCGTCGTGCCGCTGCCGCCGATGTTGAGCGTGGCGAAGCGGCGCGCGTTGGCGACCTGGTAGTCGCCGGCCTTGCCGGTGACCTGGAGCGACGCGTCGAGGAGCTGGCGCACGCCGGTCGCGCCGACCGGGTGGCCGGCGCCGATGAGGCCGCCCGACGGGTTGATCGGCAGCTTGCCGCCGAAGTCGATCACGCCCTCCTCGATCGCCTTCCACGACTCGCCCGGGTTGGTGAGCCCGAAGTGATCGATCGCCATGTACTCGGACGTCGTGAAGCAGTCGTGGGTCTCGATACCGTCGAGCGCCCAGCAGTCGGCGATGCCGGCGCGGCGGTAGGCGTCGGTGATCGCGCGCCGCGTGTGGGGCAGGACGTAGGGCTGGTCCTTGCTCTCGGCGACCTTGGCGTCGAACGTGAGCGGGGCGGTGGCGTGGCCCCAGCCCTGGATGCGGGGCACGGTCTCGAGGCGGCGGCCCCGGCGCTTCGCGTACGCCTCGGCGAACTTCGCCGACGCCAGCACGACGGCGACGGCGCCGTCGGTGACCTGCGAGCAGTCGCTGACCTTGATGCGCCCGCCGATCACCGCGTTGTACGAGGACGTCGAGCAGGCGTGCTCCTCGTTCATGTACCAGGTGCGGGTCTGCGCCTTGGGGTTCTTCTTGGCGTTGGCGTAGTTGACCGCCGAGATGTGGGCCAGGTGCTTGTCCGACAGGCCGTAGCGGCGGTCGTACTCGTCGCCGAGCTTGCCGAACAGCTTGGGAAACGGGAACTCGACGCCCTTGGCCTCGAGCTCGTACCAGGCCGCGGTGCCGAGGTAGTCGCCGCCGATCGCGGGCGACACGGTCTTCATCTGCTCGACGCCGACGACGAGCGCGCAGTCGTAGCGGCCGGCCTCGATCTCGGCCGACGCGGCGAGGAGCGCGATCGAACCCGACGCGCACGCGGCCTCGTGGCGGCCGGTGGGCAGGCCGGAGAACGCGGGGTCGACGTCGACGAGGAAGGCGCCGAGGTGGCCCTGCATCGAGTAGAGCTCGGCGGCGAAGTTGCCGACGTGGCCGACCTCGATCTCCCGGGGCGAGACGTCGGTCGCGGCGAGCGCGCCCTCGACGGCCTCGCGGATCATGGCGGCGATGTGCTTGCCCTCCTTGGTCCAGTTGCGGGCGAAGTCGGTCTGGAAGCCACCGAGGATGTGAACGGGCTGGGTCATGGCTTTCTCCTGGGGCTCCGGTTCAGGCGGCGACGAAGAAGCGCCCGCGGTCGACCTCGGGCTCGTCGAACAGGTTGAGGTTCTTCTCGGCGGCCTCGACGACGACGCGGGGCACGAGCAGCTTCGCGCGATCGAGCAGCCCGATCAGGCGGCGCGCGCCGATCGCGTCGGCGAGCACGCTGGGCGGCGCCCAGTTGAAGCCGAAGCCCATGATGCGGTCGACGTCGCGCGGGCGGGCGACGACCTCGCCGACGCGGGCGAGGCCATAGCTGACGTAGCCGAGCACGACCTTGCGCATGAGGTCGACCTCGGGGCCGGTCGCGTCGCACATCGCGTCCATCGCCTGCTGGTAGCGGCCGACGCGGATGAGCGCCTTCATCTGGCCGACGACCGGCGGCAGGGCGCGCACGTTCTCGGTGACGGGGCGGTAGTCGAGCGTCTTCGGGTCGACGACGAGGCGCACGGCGTCCTTGCCCTTGCCCTCGCTGCGGAAGAAGCCGCCCTTGGCCTTCGTCTTGTTGCCGAGGTGGCCGGCGGCGATGAGCTTCTTCATGTAGCCCGGCAGCTCGAACGCCGCGTGGGCCTCGTCCTTGGTGTTGGCGAACAGGTTGTCGACGATCGCCTGGTGCACGTCCCAGCCGACGAAGTCGACGGTGACCAGCGGCGTCATCGCGCGCCCGGTGTGCGGGCCGATGAGCGCGTCCATGAACGCGACGCCGTGCTCCTCGGCGAGCTGGGCGACCTCGTTCAGGACCTTGAAGCCGACGCGGTTGCCGGCGAAGGCCGGCGTGTCGGTGGTCTCGACGACCTCGCGGCCGAGCGGGCCGGCGAGCAGGTCGCGCACGAACGCGACCACGCCGGCGTCCGTGCCCGCGTGCGCGATGAGCTCGCAGCCGACGATCACGTTGGGCGGGTTGAAGAAGTGGATGCCGAGGAAGTGCTTCTGGAAGCTGTCGCTCTGCCCGGCGCACATCGCGGCGATCGAGAGGCCGCTCGACACGGTGGCGACGATCGCGTCCGGCTTGCGCGCCTTGTCGACGCGCGCGAAGACCTCGCGCTTGACGGCGAGATCCTCGGCGACGGCCTCGAACACGAGGTCGGCCTTGGCGACCTCCGCCTCGAGCGCGTCGTAGTCACCGACCTCGATGAACCGCGAGATCGCGGTCGACTTGACCATCTGCTCGGCGCGCGCGCGGCCTGCCTCGGCCTTGTCGCGCGTACGCGCCAGGAACACCGTGCGGATGCCAGCGGCCGCGAACACGGAGCCCGACCCGGACCCCATCGCGCCGTTGGCGCCGAGCACGACGACGTTCTCGATCTTCCTCGCCATGTCTCGGTTGTGAAGCATCCGGGGGCGGTCTGTCAATCTGTAAATCGCCGGTAGTCCTTGTCAATGCCTTGTCATCACAGGGGAATTTACAGAATAACGCAGTAAGTCAGAGGAGATCCGCACGTCTGCTCCGAACGCGGGAGTACATGCGAACATGCGGCCGCCATGGCGCGACGGACCGTGCTCGCACTTCTCGCGGTGGCGGCGTGTGCGCGCGCGCGGTCGACGGATCCGTCGCTCGAGGTGCCCGAGGCCCCGGCGCCGGCGGCGCGGGTGGCGAGCAACATCCTGCGCGCCGACTACGCCGGCTCGAGCGTGTGCGCGGACTGTCACGCGGACATCCACGCCGTGTGGACGCAGTCCCCGATGCACCGCATGACCCGGGTCGCGCGTGACCGTTCGATCGAGGCGCCGTTCGACGGCGCGACCCTGCAGGTCGGCGCCGACACCGCGACCATGGAGACCCGCGGCGGCAAGCGCTACGTGACAGTCGAGGCGGCGGCCCAGGGGCGTCGCGTGTACCGCGTGACCAAGGTGATCGGCGGTCGCTATCGCGAGGACTACGTCGGCGTCGACGTCACCGACGCCGACGATCCGGCAAGGGCCTGGAACGTCGAGCGCGTGCTCCCGGTGTCGTTCGTGTTCTCGAACCGAGCTTGGCGCTACAAGGGCTACTCGGTCATGGTCCGCGAGCGGCCGGGCCTGCTCGTCCGCGTCGCGTGGAGTCGGACCTGCATCGGGTGCCACAACACGCTGCCGGCGATCACGATGTTCTACGACGACCTGGCCGGGCCCGACGCCCCGGCATACCAGGGCCGCACGTCCGAGCTCCTCCCGCCGTCGAGGGCGTGGCGGCTCGAGCCGCTCGATCAGCGCGCGCTCGTCACGGCGATCGCCGACGAGGTGGTGCGGATCGGGGGCAAGGCGCTGGACGTCGAGCAGCCGCTGTCGACGTTCCTGCGCCAGGCGATCGGCGAGACCCGCACGCACTTCGGGGGCGCCGATCTGATCGAGGTGGGCATCGGCTGCGAGGCGTGCCACGGCGGCGCGGCCGAGCACGTCGCCGACCCCGAGGTGCTGCCGTCGTTCGAGCTGCGCAGCTCGCTGGTGCGCGCCGTGCCGCCGACGCGGGACGTCTCGCCGGCGCAATGGGTCAATCGCGCATGCCTCCGCTGTCACACGGTGCTCTTCACCGAGTACCCGTGGACGTGGGAGGGAGGACGTCGCGATGACGCGCAACCGGGAGGCAGCACCACCAACTCGGGTGAGGCGCGCGACTTCAACCTGGGCGGGTGCGCGACGCAGCTCTCGTGCGTCGCGTGCCACGATCCACACGGCGAGGATCGACCGGAGGCGCTCGCGGCGCTGGCCACGATGGACGGCAACGCGGTGTGCACGACGTGTCACGCCGCGCTGGCCTCCGCCAGCGGGCTCCGCGCGCACACGCACCACGCGCCGGGCGAGGGCAGCGCCTGCCTCGGGTGCCACATGCCGAAGAAGAACATGGGCCTGGGCTACGACCTCGTGCGTTACCACCGCATCGGCGCTCCGACCGACACGAACCGCGTGCAGGCGGATCGACCGCTCGAGTGCGCGCTCTGCCATCGCGACAAGACGGTCGCGGAGCTCGCCGGCACGATGGAGCGCTGGTGGGGCAAGCGCTACGACCGCGCCGAGCTGATCGCGCTCTACGGCGACCTCGACGCCAACGTGATCGGCGCGACGCTCGCGCGCGGCAAGCCCCACGAACAGGCGGTCGCGATCGGCGTGCTCGGCGAGCGCGGCGGCCCGGGCGACATCGCCGCGCTCGTTCCGTTCCTGGAGCACGAGTACCCGCTGGTCCGGTACTACGCCGCACGTGCGCTCGAACGGCTCGGCGGACCGCCGTGAAACCGCTGACCGCGACCGTCGTGGTCCTCGCGCTCGGCTGCCAGGCGAAGCCAGCCCCGTCTCCCACCCGCACGGACCTCACCGCGATCGCCGGCGACGCGGACCGCGTGGCGGTCGGCGATCTCGACGGCGACGGCGACGCCGAGGTGGTGCTCGTCGACGCCGCGCGGATGCGGGTCCTCGACGCGGGCGGCCGCGAGCTCGCGTCGCGCCCGGTGACGCGCGGGATCCAGCGGCTGGTGGCGACCGACATCGACGGCGACGGGCGCCCGGAGCTGCTCGCCGGCTGGGGGATGACACGCGCGCACCGGGACGCCGGGATCGCGTTCACCGTCCACCGGCTGGCCGCCGGCGTCCTGTCCGAGGAGATCATTTTCGCTCCCGAGAGCGCGCGCCAGGACGTGACGGCGATCCTGCCGATGCCCGACGCCGGCGCGGTCTTGCTCGCGTACTTCGCGTCCAAGTACGACGTGGTGACGGTGGTCGCGACGCCCACGCGGGACGGCTGGCGGACCTCGCCGAGCTCGGCGCCGCTGCGGATGGCGACCAGCTACGCACGCGGCGACGTCGACGGCGACGGCCGCGTCGACCTCGTCGTCGGGCGCGTGTACGGGGACGCGCAAGGCGCCGACGGCGACGCGTTCGTGCTGGCGGCGGACGGGACGCGCACGCCGATCCCGAGCACGCGCGGGCTGCGCTCGCTCGCGGTGGTCGACATCGACGGCGACGGCCGGCCGGAGGTGGTGATGGGCGACGGCTGGCACCAGAACTACGGCAAGCTGGCGCGCGGCCTCCTGAGCGTGTCCCGCCACGTCGACGGACGCTTCGTCACCGAGCTCGTCGAGGACACGGCCGGGCAGTACGCGATCGAGAAGATCCTCCCGGCGACGATCGACGGCCGGTTCGCGCTGGTCACGATGGGCACCAGCCACGTGCGCGTCTTCCGCCGCGCCGGCCAGGCGTGGCAGGGGCTGACGATCGCCGGCGCCGCCCGCGACGTGGCGGTGGGCGACCTCGACGGGGCGCCGGGCGACGAGATCGTGGTGCTGGGCGACACGTCCGCGATCCTGCGCCTGCGCGCGCGCGACTGGCCCGCGCCCTGACGCGCCGGCGCGTCGCGGTCGGCGCGACGGAGCGTCAGAAGGTGCAGCCGTCGTACGCGGCGTCGTACCAGGCGCGGAGCGACGTGCTCGGATCGGCCCAGTCGGCGGCATCGCGGTAGGCCTCGATCGACCGACCGTGCTCGTCGTGGTGCACGTCGCTGTCGTTGTCCGGATCCCCGTCGCAGTACACGCGGAACGGCGTGGTCGCGCTCGAGCTGTAGAGCCGCGCGAGCGGCACGCCGCTCATGACCTTGCGCGACGGCGGGATGTACGACCGGTTGTTGCACGTGCGGGTGTCGCCCGCGGCGCGGCCGTACATGAGCTTGAACTTCGCGCCGATGAAGTACGGATCGCCCGCGAAGTCGGGGTCGAGATCGACGAGGTCCAGGATGCGCCGGAGGAGGCTCATCGAGTGATAGTGGTAGTGGCACGTGTTCATCGGCGTGATGCACCGGCGCGAGCCACCGAGCGTGTAGTCGTAGGCGGCGTAGCCGTACGAGGCGCACGCGGTGTCGGGGTCGCTGGCCACGACCTCGAGCTCGGCGAGGCTGGGCGGCGCGGCCGCGTCGACCTGGTTACCGAGGCCATAGGCGAGCTGGAACAGGCCACCACGCGCCCACTCGGCGAGCTGGGGCAGGTGGTCCGGATCGAGGCCGCTCGGCAGCGACCACGGCCACGCGCGGAGCTGGTGGTGGGCCTCCATGGCGTCGCGGATGGCGTGCAGGTTCTGGTTGAGCACGCTCGACGGATACGCGTACTCGCCGACGGCGAACGAGTGGAACCAGTAGCAGTAGCGGCCGTCGAAGCACCTGTAGCCGCGCTTGTTGTTGCGCACGCCGCCGTCCTCGTCCCGCATGCCGTACGTGCGGAACGCCCGCTCCGAGAGCTGGAGGTAGTAGCGGGTGCCGGCGGTGTCGCCGGCGGCGGCGAGGTTGTACGCGACCGACTGGAACCACAGCGCCATGTCGGCCTGCGCCATCGCATGCGCCGTGCCCGCGCTGTTCACCCAGGCCACGGCGTAGAAGCGCGTCGGATCGATCGTGTTGCTCGTGCTGACCGCCCCCGGCGCGAGGGGCGCCACCGTGCCCCCGCTCGTGCCCGCGCTGGTCGCGTAGAACTGCGTCTGCGAGCGCAGCATCATCTGCACCTGGTGCCAGAGCATGTCCTCGGCGTCGAGGCCCCACGAGACCGATGACGACGGCACGGCGCCGGGTGACGAGGCGGCGAGGTTGCGCAGCTTGCGCAGGTACGTGAGCGTCATGTGCGGGTCGATGCGCCCCGGCGTCTGCCCGCGCCAGTTGTAGCCGCGGCGCGGGCAGTAGCCCGCCGACGACGACGCGCAGGCGTACACCACGAGCGGCTCGAGGCAGTCGTCCTCGCCCGCGTTCACGCACCGGTGCTCGAGCACGTAGGCCTCGAGCTCGGCGACGGTGGTCGCCTGCTCGACGGACCCCAGCGTGCTGCTCGGGTCGGCGCCTTCGTAGGGGTCGTACCCGCAGGCGCCGAGCACGAAGGCGACGACGAGGACGGCACGGGCGCACGACATGGCGCCGTCATACCGCCGTCCCGGCGCCGCGCGGGTGGCACGTCCCGGCAAAAGGGACGCGAGGCTCACTTCTCGACGACGACGATGTGCCGCTTGCCGGCGGCGCCCACCGGGATGTCGTCGACGTAGTCGATCGAGACCGGCACGCCGGGCAGGTACTTCTTCATGAAGCCGTACGAGAGCTGCTCGGCCTCGGGCGGCATCTTGCCGCCGGCGACGGCCGGCACGATGCGCAGCGAGAGCTCGCCCGTCTTTTTCTGGAAGATCTGGAACTGCTTCGCGTGGTCGACGACGGAGACGAACAGGATCGAGAAGAGCAGGCCGTTGACCGGGTTGCCCCTGCCGTCGCGCAGCGTGTCGGTCACGCGGCCCTCGATCGGGCCGATGCGCGGCAGCGTCTTGCCGCAGGCGCACGGGCCCGGCGCGCGCGCGACCGCGGCGTCGCCGCCGACGTAGCGGATGAGCGGCTGCGCGAGGTTGTGGAGGTCGGTGATGACGACCTCGCCGGTCTCGCCCGGGCGCGCCGGCCGCGTCGTGCCGTCCGGCTGCCGCACGAGCAGCTCGACGATCATCGTCTCCATGGAGAGGTGGAGGCCGTCGTGGGCGCTGCACTCGGAGCCGATGAGCATCACCTCGCGGCACCCGTACGTCTCGAAGACCTCGGGGCCGAAGGCCTGCTGCATCACCTCGCGATCGTGCGGCCACAGCCGCTCGGCGCCGGTGATCGTCGGGAAGTCGTTCCACGAGCGCCCGTTGGTGCGCTGGACGTGGCGTGCGAGCGCGGCGGCGCCCTGCGCGTAGGCGAGCATCACCTCGGGCTGGAGCCGGCGGATCTTCTCCACGGCGCGCTCGAGGTGCGCGTCGTCGCGCGGCGAGCAATCCATGTAGTGATCGCGGCGCAGCAGGTGATCGAGCTCGACCTTGTACTTCTTCCAGCCGGTCGGCGGCGTCGCCAGCACGCCCCACCAGTGGAACGCCTTGTTGCCCGGCTGGTAGCCGGCCCAGCCGTAGCCGCGCCAGCGCGTCGCGTCGCGCCAGACGCGCGACTCGGCGTTGTACCGGACCATCATCGGCGTGCCGGTCGTGCCGCTCGTCGTCTTCACGACCTCGGCGAAGGGCGGCGCGCTCGAGGTGCGCGCCTCGTCGGTCGCGCGCGCGGTCGGCTTCTCCAGCAGCGGCAACCGGGCGAGGTCGGCCGGAGAGCGGATGTCCTCGGGCGAGACGCCGGCGGCGTCCATCACGGCGCGGTAGTGCGCGGTGTGGCGGTACGCGTGGCGGACGAGGCGGCGCAGGAGCCCGGACTGGAGCGCCTCCATGTCCGACGGTGACGCGGTCTCGGTCTCGCGCAGGTACGCGAGCAGATCCATCGTCGAGCGGCCGCGCAACCGCTCCCACCCCGGATACAGGACCTTCGACAGGAGGCGACCGTACAGGTCCACGTCACCGTAGTAGCATCGCGCGACGCGTGCTGTCCCGCCTCCGCAAGAAGAACCTGCACACCTGGATGCGCGGCTACGCGCGTCACCTCGCCCGGCGCGCGCGCGTGCGTGCCGTCGACGGGCCGCGCCATCTGCTCTTCGCGATGTGCGATCACTACGAGCCCCTGTGGGCCGGCGCGCCGGAGGCCGCCGGACGCGCGCGCGTGACGGCGTGGCGCGAGGGCTACCCGCGCATGGCCAGCGGCTTCCGTGACGCCGACGGGCGGCCGCCGCGCCACTCGTGGTTCTTCCCCGGCGAGGAGTACCGGCCGGAGTACCTCGACGATCTGGCGACGCTCGCGCGCGCGGACTTCGGCGAGGTCGAGGTGCACATGCACCACGACGGCGACCGCGCGGAGACGCTGCGTCCCAAGCTCGCCGCGTACCTCGACATCTTCGCGCAGCACGGCCACCTGTCGCGCGCCGCGGGTGGCGGCTACCGGTGGGCGTTCATCCACGGCAACTGGTGCCTGGCCAACGGCCGGCCCGACGGGCGCTGGTGCGGCGTCGACGACGAGCTGCCGCTGCTGTGGGACCTCGGCTGCTACGCCGACTTCACGTTCCCGTCGGCGCCCGACCCGTGTCAGTCGGACATGGTCGACCTCATCTACTGGCCGACCGGCGACCTCGCGCGCCGCCGCTCCTACGACGCGGGCGAGCCGGCGCGGGTCGGCGCGACGCACGACGATCGGCTGCTCATCATCACCGGGCCACTCTCGCTCGTGCGCAAGGGCACCCTCGGCGTGCGCATCGAGAACGGCGCGCTCACCGGCGACGATCCGCCGACGCCGTCGCGCCTCGACACGTGGGTCGATCAGGGCATCCACGTCGCCGGCCGCCCCGAGTGGGTGTTCGTGAAGGTTCACACCCACGGCGCCGTCGAGAAGACCGCCGACTCGCTCCTCGGCGGCGACGGCCGCGCGCTCCACGAGCACCTCGCGCGCCGCTACAACGACGGCGCGTCGTGGCGCCTCCACTACGTCACCGCGCGTGAGATGTACAACATCGCGCGCGCCGCCATGGACGGGAAGGCCGGCGACCCCGGCGCCTGGCGCGACTACGTCGTGCCGCCGCCGCCCGTCGCGACGCCCTGACGCGGGGAAGATCCGCGGGCGGGTGCGTCATCGTGTCGAGCACCGAACATGCCCCGCCCCCTCGTCCCCGTCCTCGCCCTCGCCGCCGCCTCGGTCCTGACCGCGTGCGCCGGCGCTCCCCGGCCCTCTCCGGTCGCCTCGCCACCTCCTCCGACCGCGGGCGCCGATCCCGGAAGTGGCGCGTGCGCCGCGCCAGACGTCGGCGCCGACCTCGACGAGCGCGCGCCGATCGCCGGCGCCGTGCTCGAGGGCTGCTTCGAGCCCGGCGGCAAGGAAGACGTCTATCGCCTCGTCGTCGGTGGCAGCGGCACGCGCGTCGTCACCTTCGAGGTCGAGGGCGCGGCGCAGAACCGGACGTTCCTGTACCTGCACGGGCCCGGCGGCGACGAGATCTACAGCGGCAACACCTCCGTCGAGGCTGGCGAGCCGGGCGTGCTCGAGCTGATCGTCGAGGGCGGGACCACGCTGTACGTGCGGCTGTACCCCGGCGTCGAACCGCTCGAACCACGCGGGTATCGGGTCCTCACCAGCGAGCGCGCCGCCGACGAGCGCGAGCCCGACGACGAGCCGGCGGGAGCCGCGGCGCTGAGCCTCGGCAGGCCGCTCCACGGCCTGCTGCTCTCGCGGGTCCCGTCCCATCCGGTGCCGACCTCGACCATCGGCGAGGTCGACGTCGACACGTTCCGGGTCGAGGTGACCCAAGCAGGCACGCTGCGCGTCGACGTCGACGAGGTCGATCCGAGGCTGCGCGCGACGATCCACATCCGCGGCCCCGGCGTGACCCACGAGGGACCGCCGGCCCCCGAGGGCAAGGCGGCCACGAGCCGCGTCGCGGTCTCGCCGGGAACCTACCTGGTGCGGATCGCGCAGGGATACGATCACCCGGCCGTGCCGACCGTACACCACCGCGAGGTGGCGCCCGAGAGCCGCGGCTTCACCTACCGGGTGACCGCCACGATCGAATGACGGCGGCGCCCGCCGCTCAGCGGCAGACCCAGTCGGGATCGACGGTCATGCACTCGGCGGTGGTGTTGCAGCCGGTCCACTGGCAGACGCCGGCGACGCAGTCGTAGTTGTCGGCGTCGTAGGGCGCCGACGCGGTCGCGCAGTCGGACGGCGTGGTGCAGGTGTGGAAGCAGCTGCGCAGGCCGCCCTGCTCGCGGCACGTCCACGCCGACGACATGTTGGCGGCGGTGCACTCGCTCGTGTCGTTGCAGCCGAGCCAGCGGCACTTGCCGCCGTCGCACGCGTAGTTGTCGGCGCCCAGCAGCGGACTCTGCGGGTTCGCGCACTGGGTCGCGCTCGTGCACGTGGGCCAGCACGTGGGCACGGCCGCGCCGAACGCGGCCTCGCACGTCCACGCCTGCGTGCCGTACGTGGCCACGCACTCCGCCGTCGAGAGGCAGCCGAGCCACCGGCACACGCCGGCGTCACACGCGTAGTTGTTGGCGTCGATGATCGAGCCAGCGGGGCCGGTCCCGCAGTCCGCCGCGGTCGAGCACGAGGGCACACAGACCGGCAGCGGGGGCGCCGCGTCGGTGGTGCCGCCGCCGTCGCCACCGCCGCCCCCACCGTCACCGTTGCCGCCGCCGCCGCCGTCGCCGTCGCCGGTCCCGTCGCCGTCGCCGCCGCCGCCGCACGCCGCCGAGATCGTCGCGAGCAGCAGCACGAGCACGAGCGCGGGCGTCCTCATGCCGCGAACGCTACTACACGCCGACGGCCTTCGCGATCGCCTCGCGCTGGGCGGCGTCGGGCACGCGCATGGTGAGCGCGGCCATGTTGTCCTCGAGGTGCTTCACCTTCGAGGTCGCCGGGATCGGGCACGTCACCGCCGGGTGGCCGAGGATCCAGAGGAGGAAGAGCTGCGCCCACGACGTCGCGCCCAGGTCGGCCGCGACCGGCGGCACCGGCTTGCCGCGCACGCGATCGAAGAGCGCGCCGGTGTCGAACGGCTGCATGACGAGCACCGCGGTGCCGGTCTCGGCCGCCGCCGGCAGGAGGCGCCGCTCCGCCTCGCGGTCGGTGACCGAGTACGGCAGCTGGATGAAGTCGACCTTCTCCCGGCGCAGGATCTGCTCGAGCTCGCCGAACGCGCCGTGCTGGTAGTGCGTGACGCCAGTGTAGCGAAAGGTCCCGGCGTCCTTCCACGCCCGCAGGGTCGGCAGGTGCGTCTTCCAGTCGAGCAGGTTGTGGATCTGCATGAGGTCGAGCGGCTTCGTCCGCAGGAGCTCGAGCGAGCGGCGCATCTGGGTCTGCCCGCGCGCACCGCCCGACGTCCACACCTTGGTCGCGACGAAGGGCCTCCGCTCCGCGGGCGGCGCGATCGCCGCGAGCATCGCGCCGATCGCCGCCTCGGCCTCGCCGTACATCGGCGAGCTGTCGACGACCTTGCCGCCGAGCTCGAGGAACCGCGCGAGCACCGGCTGGACCCGCGCGACCTCGCCCGGCGCGACGTCGAACGTCTGCCACGAGCCGAGCCCGATCGCCGGCAGCTCCTCGGAGGTGGACGGGATGCGGCGGCGGATCATGGCGGCCATGGTGTCAGCCACCGTACCGGTGTCAGCCACCGGAGGGGGCGCGGCGGTGTCAGCCACCGACGCACCGGTGTCAGCCACCGGCAAAGGCCCGGCGGTGTCAGCCACCGGCTTGCGGTCGCGGCCGCACGCGGTGACCAGCGCCCCCAGTGCCAGGATGTCGCGGCGGGACGGCGGGAGAAGCGCCATCCCGGAATGATAGGCGCTTGACGACGGTAGAAGCCGTGACCACGGTGCAGCGCATGGCCTTTGTCTGGTCGAGGCTCGCCCTCGCTGCGGTGCTCGCAGCGGGTGCCGCGTGTGCCCCGACCCAGGCGTGCCCGGAGGCCTCGCTCGCGCAGGGCGAGCGGGGCCAACCCTGCGATGCGCCACGGCTCGTCTGCTCCGAGGGCGCGTCGTTCGTCGTCTTCGGTGACAGCAACGACGACGCGATCGCCGCCGTCGCACCGGCCGTGGCAGAGACGCCACGCGTCGCCGTCACGGTCGCGGTCGAGACCGCTCCGCCCTCGCCGGCGCGTCGCGATGACGTGCTCGTCGTCGCGCCCAAGACCTCGCCGCCACGGACCTGAGACCCCGAGCATCCGTTCACGCGGGCACCTCGTGCCCGGCTCCGAGTCTCTCCATCGACGTGCGCGCTTCGGCGTGCACGCCCGAGGTCTCTCGTCATGGCCAACCAGAAATCCATGGCGCGCCTGCGCGCCATCCTGAAGTCCGCAACCCTCGCCGCGATCGCGACCACCGCGACCGCGAGCGCCGCCACCACCAGCGACACGCATGTTCCTGCGCCGAGCGCGGAGGCCCCCATGCCGTTCGAGGACACCGACGACGTCGAGGCGCTCGCGCACCAGCTCGCCGCCCGCCTCACCGACCTGCCGCCGATCGAGGCGGTCGGCGCGAGCGCGGACCTGGCGACGTCGGTCAACGCTCGCGAGCGCCTGGTGCTCGCCGGCGCGCTCGCGTGGGTCTTCCCGCTCGCCTCCGACGACATCCTGCTCGCCCACCTCGCCGATGATCCCGACCCGCGCGTGCGGGCCGCGATCGCGCGCGCGGCGTGGGCGCGCATGGCGGTCGTCGGCGACACGGGGATCCTGCGCCGACTGCTCGGCGACGCGGATCCCGAGGTGCGCGCGGCGGCGTGGCACGCCGTCCGCGGCTAACGCGGCCTGCGCAGGAGCTCGCTCGACACCTCCGCCGGCGTGAAGCCGACGGCGCGGTAGAGCCTCGCCGCGTCGCTGCCCTGCATCGCGACGATCACCACGCGCTTCGCCACCCGCACCAGCGCGTCGCGACCGGCCGCGCACAAAAGCGAGCGGGCGATGCCCTGCCGCCGCCACGCCGGGTGCGTGACGACGTCCTGATAGCGACCCAGCCCGTCCTGCGCGAACAGCCCCAGCGAGCCCACCAGCGCTCCCCCTGCATACGCCCCCCACCACGACCCGCGCCCGGCCTCGCACCAGGCGCGCTTGGTCCGCGTGCGCGCCGACACGAACGCGCGGTAGACGTCGTCGAGCGGCTCGCCGCCGCTCACCCGCGCCGCGTGCTCGTCACTGGCGAGCGCGAGCGCCGTCACCTGCGCCCACGCGGCGTCGCCGCGCACGACGCGCACCTCGACGCCCGCAGGCGGCGCCTCGTCCGACAGCGCCGTCGCCACCAGCGCGACGTTGCGCTGCATCACCCAGCCCGCAACGTCGACGGCGGCCTCGACGTCCGCGCGCACGTCGCCGTCGACGAGCAGCGCGCGGTGCGCCGCGCCCGCGTGCTCGCGCTCGAAGACGCCCTGCCAGCGCCCGAGCCACAGGCCGGCGTCGTCGTCCACCGACGGCGCCGGCACGACCAGCGCGTTGCCCATCCAGAAGTCGGGCTCGCGCGGCGTCCGCACGATCAGGTACCCGCCGCGGTCGAGCACGTCGCTCGACCAGCGGGCGAGCATCAGGTCGGTGACGAGACCGAGCGTCGTGACACGCACGCCCGGATCATGCCCCGCTCGCGGCGAACGCGCACTCGCCGCGCTACGCGGCCGCGCGCTCGGGCGCCTCGTCGCCGTCGAGACGCGCGCGTCCCGGCGCCTCGACGTTGTCGCGCACGTGACGCGGCACACCCTGCACGTCCCACACGATGCGCAGCGCCTGCAGCAGCTTGATGCCGTAGTACGTCGTGTCGATCTCCCACCAGTAGAAGCCCTGCGAACAGGACCGCTGGTAGTGGTGGTGGTTGTTGTGCCAGCCCTCACCGCCGGTGAGCAGCGCGAGCCAGACGTTGTTGCGGCTGTCGTCGGTGGTCTCGTAGCGGCGATTGCCCCAGACGTGGGCGAGCGAGTTGATGGTGAACGTGCCGTGCCACAGGATCACCGTCGACAGGAAGTAGCCGTAGACGAGCCCGATCGGACCGGCGATCAGGTAGAGCGCCGCCGCGTACGCGACCGTGAACAGGATCTCGAACCGATCGATGAAGACCAGCTCCGGGTACTTGGTCAGGTCCTTCACCTTCGACATGTCGGCGCGCTTGTGGCGCTCGACGAGGATCCAGAACATGTGCGACCACCAGAAGCCGCGCTGGCGCGGCGAGTGGATGTCCTCGGGCTCGTCCGAGTACTTGTGGTGGTTGCGGTGGTGCGCGGCCCACCACAGCGGGCCCTTCTGCGTCGCGATGACGCCGAGCAGCGCCAGGAACACCTGCCCGACGCGGCTGGTCTTGTAGGTGCGGTGCGAGAAGTAGCGGTGGTAGCCGCCGGTGATCCCGAACATGCGCACGAAGTACGAGCCGGCGCAGATCGCGAGGCCGAGCCACGAGAAACCGACCATCGCGAGGCCGACGGCCGCGGCGGCGTGAACGCCCCAGAAGGGGACGTTGTCGATCCACCGGATGCGATCGAGCTCGGGGTCGCGCTGGATGAGTGCTGCCATGCGGGGCAACCTACAGCGTCCCAAGTCAGCGCCGCTCCACGCTCCGGCCAGGGTTCGTCGTGGCCGCCCGCGTCGAAGCGGTCGTTCGCCGACAGGTCCATGACCGAATCGTGACTGGTCCGGCCACATGTCCACTTATAGTGAGGCGATGCGCCCCGCGGCTGTCCTCGCGCTCGCCCTCGCGACCGCCTGCGGCGGTGACGGTGGCGCGGGCGACGGCGCCGATGGCGGCCCCGACGCCCCGGTCTGCACCGGCGACGACGTCCGCGGCGCCGCGATGATCCACAACGGGACCACGACCCCGAGCTTCGTGCCGCTGTCGGCCGGCCAGGTGCAGGCCGTCGGCGGCTGGACCGCCAACGGGCCCGGCGACATCTTCTGCAGCGGCACGCTCATCGCCGCCAGCTGGGTGCTGACCGCGGCGCACTGCTCCGTCGACGTCGGCGACACGTTCTGCTTCGGCGCGACGACGCAGCAGGGCACCTGCCTCGCCGCCGCCGAGGTCCACACCTCGCCGAGCGTGATGATCGGGGGCACGCCGACGACGCTCGACCTCACGGTCGTGCGGCTCGCCGCCGACGCCGCCACGCGCGTGCCCGGCATCGAGCCCGTGCCCATCCTCGTCGAGTCGCCGGTGCCCCTCGTCGGTGGCATGGCCGAGACCGCGGGCTACGGCGACACCGAGACCGGCTCGTCGGGCACTCGCTACTTCGCCGTCGAGGCCGTGCACGAGGTCAGCGGACCGCACGTCACGGTCGACGGCCTGGGCCTGCGCGGCGTGTGCTACGGCGACTCCGGGGGCCCGGCGTACGTGATCGACTCGGGCGGGACCGTGCGCACCGCGGGCGCGCTCTCCGGCGGCGAGAGCTCCTGCGTCGGCAAGGACAACTATGCGCGCGTCGACCTCGTCGTCGCGTGGGTCGAGCTCTTCACCGGGCCGACGCCGACGCCGGACAACCGCTGCGGCTCCGTCGACGGCGTCGGGCGCTGCAGCGGCGGTCATGCGATCTACTGCGCGAACGACCAGCTCCAGAACGAGACCTGCGGCGGCGGACAGGCCTGCGGCTGGGACGGCGCCGCCGGCGGCTTCCGCTGCATCAGCGGCGCCGATCCGTGCGCCGGCGTCGACGGGATCGGCGCATGCGACGGCAACGTGGCACGCTGGTGCGAGAACGGCGCCCCCAAGGCGCGCGACTGCGGCTGCCGCGGCGAGCGCTGCAACCTCGACCCGGCGCTGGGCGGCGCCGGCTGCGAGGCCGACCCGTGTTTGGGCGTCGACTACCTCGGCCACTGCGTCGGCGACGTCGCCGAGTGGTGCGACGACGGCCAGCTCCAGCAGCGCGACTGCGCCGCCCAGGGCGAGGTCTGTCGCTACATCGACGACCAGATCGGGTACTACTGCGACACGCCGTGACGCCGTTCCACTTCGAGTACCTCTTCCGCGCCCGCGATCCGGACGCGGTCTTCGACGTCTACTTCGATCCCGAGCACCAGGGCGAGCAGGACCGCCGCGTCGAGGTCGCCCGCCGCGAGACCCTCGAGGACGTCGACGAGGGTGACCTCCGCCGGCGCGTCGCGCGGGTCTACCCGCGCCGGCAGCTGCCCGTCGTCATCCGGCCGCTCATCAAGGGCGACCTCAGCTACGACGAGGCGATCGTCTGGCACAAGCGCGACCACCGCATCGAGTTCGACATCCGCCCCCGCCTCCTCGACGGGAAGGCCCAGATCCTCGCGACCTACCGCCTCGTGCAGCGCGCCCCGGGCGAGGTCCTGCGCACGTACGACGGCCAGGCCACGGTGCAGCTCCGCCTCATCGGCGGCCGGGTCGAGAAGGCCATCATCGAGGACCTGGAGCGGTCCCTGACCGTCACGGCCGGGTGTACCCAGGAGTACCTGGACCGCCGCGGACTCACCTAGCGCAAGAGTCGCGCGCGCACGCAGGCCTGCGCTATCATTTACGGCCGTGACCTCAGCTGGCGCCACCGCGCCTCGCGACCGCGCGCTGGGCGACTACCAGCTGCTGGCCAAGCTTGCGACCGGCGGCATGGCGGAGATCTTTCTCGCGCGCAGAATCGGCGGCGCGGAGCGCGGCTTCGACGAAGTGGTCGTCAAGCGCATCCTGCCCCACCTCGCGGACGACGAGCACTTCGTCACCATGTTCCGCGACGAGGCCAACCTGGCCTCGCAGCTCGTGCACGAGAACGTCTGCCGGGTCCACAAGCTCGGCCACGCGCACGGCGTGTGGTTCATCGTCATGGAGTACCTCCATGGCGTGGCGCTGTCGCGAATGCTGTCGCGCATGTCGAAGCAGCGGCAGTTCCTCGACGTGCGCGCCGTCGCGGGCCTGATCGAGCAGGCGTGCGCCGGGCTCCACCACGCGCACGAGGCCCGGAGCCCCGACGGCCTCCCGCTCGGGGTCGTGCACCGCGACGTCTCGCCGCCGAACATCCTCATCACCACGGGCGGCGAGGTGAAGCTGCTCGATTTCGGCATCGCCAAGGCGCGCGGCGCGAGCTCGAAGACCCGCACCGGCACGGTGAAGGGCAAGAACGCGTACATGTCGCCCGAACAGATCCTCGGCAAGCCGCTCGACCGGCGCAGCGACGTGTTCGCGCTCGGCGCGGTGATGTACGAGCTGCTCGCGGTCAAGCGCCTCTTCCACCGCGAGAGCGACTTCCTCACCTTCAAGGCGATCACCGAGGAGCCCCTGCCCGACATCCGCGATCGCCGGCCCGATCTGCCGCCGGCGATGGTCGCGGTCCTCACCCGCGCGCTCGCCCGCGAGCCGAGCGGCCGCTTCGCCACGTGCGCGGAGATGGCCGAGGCGGTGCGCGCCGCGATCGCGCCGCTGGGTGGCGCCGCCACGCCGCAGGAGCTGGCCCTGATCGTCGGGCGCGACTTCGCCGACGAGCTCGCGGCCAAGGAGGAGATCCTCGCCCAGGCGCGCCAGTCGGCGACGTCGACCAGCGACACCGAGGAGGTGCCGACGCTGGTGGCCGGAACCTCGGGTCAGCTCGGCGCCGCGGCCACGCAGGTGTCGCCGTCGCCGTTCCAGACCGAAGAGCTCGAGCCCATCGACGGCGAGATGATCATCGGCGAGATCGGTCCGGACGCGCCCACCGTCTCGCAGCGCACGCCGGCGTCGATGATCGTCCACAACACACCGGCGACCCCGACCACCGGGCAGCGCGCGATGCGCCCGCCGGGGGCGCCGCCGCCGCTGCCGCCGCACGTCCTGGCGTCGCCGGGGACGTCGGCCGCGCCCGAAGGCGTGTCGATGGTCGATCTCGGCGATCCGAGCACCGACCTGCTCGGCGACTGGCGCCGCCGTCGCATGAGGCGGCTGCTCGTCCTCGGTGGCGTCCTCGCGGCCGCGGTCACGATCTTCATCCTCTTCGGCATGGGCGGAAAGCAGACGGCGGCGAAGGAGGCGGACGGCGTCGCGAGCGCGTCGGGCGCCGTCGTCGACGCGGCGGAGGAAGAGCTGGTCGTGCCCATCGACGCGCCGCTGCCCATCGACGCGTCGCGCGAGATGATCATCCGCGAGAACCGCTACGGCTACCTGACGATCACCTCGGAGGAGAAGTTCACGGTCTACATCGACGGCTCGCGCATCGTGAACGACGCGTTCGACCAGTACCCGCTGCGCCCCGGACCGTACAAGATCAAGGTCGTCGGCCCGCGCAGCAAGACGCAGCGCTTCGAGATCGTGATCGAGGCCTCGAAGACGATCACCAAGAACCTGGAGTGGTGACCCGGCGCGACGGGGACCGCGACCCGGGACGCGACCGGAGACGATGATCGATCTGGTCGTGGCCGGTGGGGTGGGCGTGGCGCTGGGCGCGGTGACCGGACTGCCGCTCGGCGTCGTGAACCTGGCGATCGTGGAGGCCGCGGCGCGCCGCGGTGTCCACGCGGCATCGGGCATCGCGGTGGGCGGGGCGCTGGCCGACATGACGCACGCCGGGCTCGCGGCCGGTGGGGTCGCCGGCGCGATCGTCGCGCGCCCGGCCGCGGCCACGACCCTCCATCTCCTCGCCGGCGCCGTGCTCGTCGGCTACGCGCTCGCGCTCTGGCGCAGCCGCCCACCCGCCGAGGAGGAACGCGCGGTTCCGGGGACGTTCGGACGCGGGCTGGTGGCCGGCCTCGCCTTCACCCTGCCCAACCCGGCGGCGCTCGGCGCATGGATCGCTGTCTCCGCGGCGCTCACGCCGCCCACGGTGGCCGCAGGTCTGGTCGGCGCCGCCGGTGTGGGTGTGGGCTCCGCCGCGTGGTTCGTGCTCCTGGCACGGCTCGCCGCGCGCGGCGCGGTCCGGCCTGGAGCAGCGCGTCGTGGCCTCACGCGCGCGGTCGCGATCGTGGTCGCCGCGCTGGGTGTCGGCGCGATCGCGCGGACCCTGGTCTAGTCGCGCGCGCACTCCCGGAGACCACGCGAGCGACCGGTGTATGATGCGGGCATGTCGACGACGACGGCCGACGGCATGAGGGTGGTGGGGACCATCCGCAGCATCGAGCTCCACGCCGTCATGTCGAAGTTCCAGGGTGTGCCGCCGCGCCAGGTCGCCAAGATCGTGCTCGACATCGAGCAGGCGATCGACGGCGACGGCACCGACATCAACGTCGAGAACCTCTCGGGCCTGCACTTCCAGGGGCCGCCCGAGCTCGTGCCACGCTTCAACCAGGGCGAGCGCGTGCAGATCACGACGACGACGCCGTCGGGGATGCACATCGCGAGCATCCGCCCCGCGCCGCTGTCGTGAACCGTTCGTCCTGAGCGAACCGAGCGTCAGCGAGGTTCGGTCGAAGGACGTTGCACGTCGAAGTCGACGCCGAAGACGCGCACCGCGTAGAGGAACGGCTCGTCGCCGACCGCGGTGAAGTCGTGCTCGCTCTCGCCCTCGGCCTCGGCCTCGTCACCGGGGCGCAGCCGACCGAAGCGCGAGTCCTCGGCCTCACCGGCGAGCACCAGGTTGTGCTCGTGGCCGTGATGCCGGTGCCACGGGAAGCGGGCGCCCGGCGCGGTCTTCACGAAGCCGGTGTCGGCGCCGGCGCAGGCGGGGCCGGCCTCGAAGTGGATGAGCCAGGTGCCGGGCCCCGGCCCCGGCTCCCACGCGGCCGGATCGCACGCCCGCGCCAGGAGCTCGTGCGCCCGCTCGAGGGTCACGTCGAAGATCGCGGCGAAGCGCGCGGCGAAGCGCGCGAGCACACCGGGGCCCGCAGGGATCGCCGCGATGCTCTCCAGCAGGCGTGCGCGCAGCGCCGGCGTCGGCGCGACCGGCGGCAGCGCGACGGCGAGCTCGACCGACGCCTCGAGGAGCGCCGCCAGCTCGTCGTCGAGCGCGGGATCCCGGATCACGAGCGCACCGTCCCCGGCGGCGAGGCCGCCCCCAGCGTCTGGCGTAGCTTGCCGAGCGCGGCCGCGAGCCGCGACTTCACCGTGCCGATCGGGATGCCGATGCGGTCGGAGATCTCGGAGCACGACTGGCCCTCGAAGTACGCGAGCTCGAGCACCTGCCGCTGCTCGGCCGAGAGCTCGGCGAGGGCGGCGCGGACGCGCTGGCGATCGGGCGCGCCGGCGACGTCCGCGTCCGCGGGCATGCGATCGAGGACCTCGGCGTCACCGCTGCGCCGCGCGACGCGTGCGCTCTTGATGACGTCGAGCGCGCGCGAGCGCATGCGGATGATGAGCCACGTCCGCACGCGGCCGCGAGTGAGATCGTAGTCCTTGGCGCTGCGCCACACCTCGAGGAAGACGTCGTGGAGCAGATCCTCGGCCTCGCGGCGATCGCGGATGATGCGCAACGCGAGCGCGAGCAGGATCGACGCGTAGCGATCGTAGAGCTCGGCGAGCGCCTGGCGATCGCCGGCGGCGATCGACCGCACCAGCAGCACGTCTTCGTGATCGTCTGCCGCCGGGCTCGGGCCCCGCGGTCCCCCCGCGCTCATGACGCGCACGTTAGCACCCTTCGGCGCCCCATCGACAGGCGCGGGGCGCCGGTAGGAGGGCCGGTCGCGGACTCCGAACACGGGACCTGTACGAGCGGCGCGCTCCGACGGATCGAGCCCGTCAGGATCCTTGCCGGAAGCGTCGTCACCGACTATCCGTATGCGGTGGCCGGACCATCGCTTTCGAGCGCCGCCGTCTCCGCGCTCAAGGACGCCGTCCACGAGGCGGCCTCGACCCGGGTCTGGTCGCAGGGGGTGACCTTGTGCCGCGACGATCGCGTCGCCGGGCGCGCGCAGAGCGCCGCCGAGGTGCAGCTCGAGGTGCGGATCCCGGGGCGGCCGGTGCCGTTCACGGTCGTCCTCTACCCCGACGACGAGGAGTGGGACTGCGATTGCGGCAGCCGCGAGGCGGTGTGCTCGCACGTCGTCGCGGCCGTGCTCGCGACCGAGCAGGCGCTGGCGGCCGGCGGCGCGATGCCTTCGTCGCGGCGCGCCGGCGCGGCGTTGCGTTACCGGCTGCGGCCGGCGGCGGGCGGGCTCGCGCTCGCGCGCCTCGCCGTCGACGCGGACGGCGGCGAGGTGCGCATCGACGCGTCGGTCGCCTCGATCGTCTCGGGCCGCGTGCCGGGACCCGCGCTCGCGACGACCGAGGCCGACCTGACGATCGACCAGCTCGTCGGCACGCGGCTCGACGCGCCGTTCGGCGCCGACCGCGTCGAGCGGCTGGTGGCGGCGCTCGCGGAGGCGCCGGACGTGTGGCTCGGCGACGAGCGGATCCGGTGCGCGGCCGAGCCGCTCCTGCCCGACGCGGTCGTGATCGACGAGGGCGCGGACGTCGTCCTGCGCCTGACCGCGCCGGCGGGCGCGGTGGCGGTGTGCCACGGCATCGCGCGCACGGGCGACGTGCTGCGACCGATCGGCGCGCACGACCTCGGCGGCGCGCGGCTCGAGCAGCTGCCGGCCGAGCTGCGCTTCCCGCCCGACAAGCTGCCCGCGCTGGTCACGCGCGTCCTGCCCGAGCTGTCGCGGCGGCTGACGATCGACGTGCGCTCCAGGCGCCTCCCCGAGGTCTCGCGTGGCGACGCGCCGCGCATCGCGCTCGACGTCGTGCAGCGGGGCGAGACGCTCTCGGTGCTGGCGACCGTCGTGTACGGCGATCCGCCGCGCGCGCGGGTCGACGGCGATCGGCTCGTGCACCTCGGCGGCGCGGTGCCCACGCGCGACGTGGCGGCCGAGCAGCGCCTGCGCCACCGCATGCGCGCCGAGCTCGATCTCCTCCCCGGCCGCCGGATCGAGGCGGCGGGACCGGACGCGTTCGCGCTGTCGAACAAGATCGCGCGCTGGCTGCGCGACGACGCGCGCGCCGCCGCGCTGGCCGGCGCGGTCGATCTCGCGCCCGAGGTCTCGCTCGCGCACGGCCTGGGCGCGCAGTTCGCGGGTGGTGGCCGGAGCGCCAGCGCGGCGTCGGTCGTGCGCGCGTGGCAGGCCGGCGCCGACATGGTCGCGCTCGACGGCGGCGGCTGGGGCCGCGTGCCGATGGCGTGGCTCGATCAGCACGGCGCGCTGCTCGCCGACCTGCTCGCCGCGGCGAGCGACGACGGCGTGCTGCCGCCGTACGCGCTGCCCGACGCCGCGCGCCTCGCCCGCGAGCTCGACGTGCCCGCGCCCGATCTGTCGAAGCTGGCGCCGCTCGTCGACGGCTTCGACGGGCTGCCGGCGGCGCGGCTGCCGGCGGGGCTCGAGGAGATCCTGCGCCCGTACCAGCGCGCGGGCGTGGACTGGCTGGTGTTCGCGCGCGACGCGGGCATGGGCTGCGTGCTCGCCGACGACATGGGTCTCGGCAAGACGCTGCAGGCGCTGTGCGCGGTGCGTGGCCGCTCGCTCGTCGTGTGCCCCACCAGCGTCGCGCCCAACTGGCTCGCCGAGGCGCGGCGCTTCCGCCCCGACCTGTCGACGTCGCTCTACCACGGCACGCGCCGCACGCTCGACGCGAGCGCCGACGTCACCGTCACGACGTATCCGATCCTGCGCAACGACGTCGATCGCCTCGCCGAGGTCGCCTGGGACGTGGTCGTCCTCGACGAGGCGCAGGCGATCAAGAACCCCGACAGCCAGCTCGCGCGCGCGGCCTATCGCCTGCGCGGGGGCTGGCGCGTGTCGATGTCAGGTACGCCGGTCGAGAACCGCCTCGACGAGCTGTGGAGTCAGCTCCACTTCACCAACCCCGGCCTGATGGGCGGGCGCGTCGACTTCGCCACGCGCTGGGCCGAGCCGATCGAGGCCGGCGATCGCGGCGCGGCCGAGCGCCTGCGCACGCGCATCCGCCCGTTCGTCCTGCGCCGCCTGAAGAAGGACGTCGCGCCGGAGCTGCCGCCGCGGACCGAGAGCGTGCTCTGGGTCGAGCTCGACGAGAAGGAGCGCAACGCCTACGACGCGATCCGCGCGGCGACGCAGGCCGAGGTCGTGTCGCTGCTCGAGAAGGGCGGCAGCATCATGGCCGCGCTCGAGGCGCTCCTCCGCCTGCGCCAGGCGGCCTGTCACCGCGGCCTCCTCCCCGGTCAGAGCGCCGACTCGTCGACCAAGGTCGACACCCTCATCGAGTCGCTCGTGGAGGCGGCGGCCGAGGGCCACAAGGCGCTCGTCTTCTCGCAGTGGACGTCGCTCCTCGATCGCGTCGAGCCGGCGCTCGCCGCCGCCGACCTCGCGTTCACGCGCCTCGACGGCTCGACCCGCGACCGCGCGGCCGTGGTCGCCGAGTTCCAGGATCCCGCCGGTCCTCCGGTCATGCTCGTGTCGCTCAAGGCCGGCGGCACGGGCCTCAACCTCACCGCCGCCGATCACGTCTTCCTCCTCGATCCGTGGTGGAACCCCGCGGTCGAGGATCAGGCCGCCGACCGCGCCCACCGCATCGGTCAGGACAAGCCGGTGATGATCTACCGCGTCGTGGCCCGCGACACGGTCGAGGAGCGCGTCCTCGCGCTGCAGGAGCACAAGCGCCGCCTCGCCGCCGCCGCCCTCGACGGCGCCGACGCGGCCGCGCGCCTGACCCGCGAGGATCTGTTGATGCTGCTGGCGGACTGAGGTCGGGCCTCGGGCCTCGGGCCTGATGATTGATCACATCTCGCCCCGGGCGAGCCG
>ERZ761602.1405-NODE-1405-length-43819-cov-4.636048_pt1 | contig 43819 bp, 39 predicted proteins | sample MGYA00512165_ERZ761602 | MGnify/ENA primary metagenome ERZ761602 (study PRJEB28899, sample SAMN02445085) | bioreactor sludge metagenome | biome: EBPR sludge; isolation source: Thorneside wastewater treatment plant | place: Australia: Brisbane, Thorneside...
GCCAGGCCGCGCGCCGCCGCCAGCGCGTGCAGTTCCCGCGCCAGGCTGGCTGATGCCGTGGTGTGGTCCACGAGCACGGCGCCGGGCGGCAGGCTCTGTAGGGCCCCAGCCGCCCCCAGCAACACCGACCGGAGATCGTCGTCGTCGCCCACGCACAGGGCGAGGATCTCGGCATCAAGGGCCACCTCGGCCGGGCTGCCGGCCACCCGGCCAGTGTGCTCACCGGCCCAGGACCGGGCCTTGCCCCCGGTCCGGTTGAACACGCTGACCGCGTGGCCCGCCCGGGCCAGGTGGCCGGCCATGGGGTAGCCCATCACCCCCAGGCCGATGAAGCCGATCCGGCGGCGCCGGGTGGCAGCAGGGACTGCTTCAGGCATGACACTGGGGCCCCGCACGGTGGACGACGATGGCGAGATTCTAGTGCCCTGGCCGGATTCTTCTATCATGGCGGCCTTTTCCGGCCGGACGGGTAGCCATGGGCAAGCAGAGCGACGTCAAGACCATCCACGAGTTCCTCGCGGAGAACCCCAACGTGGACGTCTCCCGCCAGTGGGAACGGTGCTGGACCATCCACGGCCGGATCGCGGACCGGATCGTCAGTCACTTCGGGGCGAAGCTCCACCCGATCTCGGAGGGCGCGGAGTACTACAAGTCTCCGGACGGGCAGATGGAGGGCGCCTTCTATGGCTACACCGCCACGGACGTGGACTGGTTCGTCCGCTCCTGGCTCGGCAACCGCAAGGCCAGCATCATCGACATGAACATCAACGTGTGCCTCGGGCAGGAGACTCAGGTGCCGAACCTGATGCTCATCTTCGGCACCGTGCCCAACCTGCTGTTCTATGCCGACTACGTGCCCCGGGTCGACCTCAAGGTCAGCGAGGACTACGTGAAGCGTTACTACAGCGGCGAGGTGAACCAGGACTACCTGGATTTCCGCAAGAACACCGACTACGTCTGGTCCGCGAGCCACGGCCCGGTGATCCGGGCGATGCAGTCGCCGATCTGCTCCAGCTACATCACCAGCCTCACCGACGAGCACCTGGACCAGTGCGAGGCCTACGTGACGCGCTTCGTCGACCGCTGGTTCCGGATGTACGACGAGGCCCCGAAGCTGCCTGCCAGCCAGCGGGACGCCCAGCAGCAGTACGACTTCACCTACCGGGACTACACCAACCGGTCCGACCCGATGAACGTACTCGCGGCCCGGGTATTCGGCGCCGAGCAGTCCCAGTACATGCTGGACCGCCGGGGCGGGAAGGTGCAGATGGACGCCGAGCGGGGGAAGTGGCGCCGCTAGTCCCGCCGTCGGTAGCGGCGCAGGGCCGCCCGGGCGAGCTGGTGGGCGCTCACCGGTGCCGTGAGCGCCAGGAAGATCGCCACCAGCAGCTCGTGCACCGACAGTTCCATCTGCCGGGCGCCGAACCAGAGCATCGACGCCACCAGCGTCGAGCCCACGCCGAGCGTCGTGCTCTTCGCAGGCCCATGGAGGCGCTTGTAGAAGTCGGACAGCTTCGCGAGCCCCAGGGAGCCGATCAGGGCCGTGGCGCCACCGACGATGAGCAGCAGGGCAATCAACGCGTCCAGCATCATCGCCATCGTCAGCCTCTCCTTCAGTCGATGAGGTCGCCGCGGAGCAGGTAGCGCGCCAGGGCCACCGTCCCCGCGAAGCCCAGCAGCCCGATCACCAGCGCCGCCTCGAAGTACACCGCGTCGTCCAGGCGCACGCCGATGACCACCACCAGCGCGAGCGCGTTCACGTACAGCGTGTCCAGCGCCAGTATCCGGTCCAGCACGTCGGGGCCGCGCCACAGGCGGTACCCGGCCAGCAGCATGGCGGTGCCCAGCAGCACCAGGGCCAGGTTCGCGGCGGCGGCGATCACCCGAAGATCTCCCGCAACGGGGCTTCGTAGCGCTGCTTGATCCGTGCGACGAGGGCTGCCTGGGCGCCGTCCGGCAGGTGCAGCGCATGCACCAGCAGGTGCTCACCCCGCTCGTCCAGGTCGGCCGACAGCGTCCCCGGGGTCAGCGTCACGATGGTTGCCAGTGCGGCGACCCCAAGCGGTGACCGGATGTCGAGGGGCACGGAGACGAACGCCGGTCGCAGCGCCTTCTCCGGGCCGAGTATCCGCCAGGCCACCTCGACGTTCGCCACCATGATGTCACCCACGAGGTGACCGAGCAGGCGGAGTGCGGTGACGGGCGCGGCGAGGCGCGGCACTGGCGGCAGGAAGCGGTCGAGCGCGGGTGGCAGGCCGAAGGCCAGCACCAGGCCGAGGGCGACCTGGCCTGGCGCGACCGAGTTGTTCAGGGCGATCCACGTCAGCAGCAGGACACCCGAGAGCAGCGGCCGCGGCAGCAGCTTCATGGCGGGGCTCCCCCTGCCGCGGGCGCTGCCACCGGCAGCTCGCCCAGTACCGCGTCCACGTAGGCTGCCGGCAGCAGCAGCTGGCCGGCTGCGGCGCGCGCGTAGTGCACGAGCGGGCCTGGCGCGGCGCTCAGCACGACCCAGGCGGCGAGCAGCAGGGCGGCCGCGAGGCTGGCGCCCCGGGCCGGGTCGCCCCGGGGCATTGGCGGCGCAGGGGCCGCCACTTCGCCCGCGGACTTCCAGAACAGGTTGCTGCCGGCCCGGGCCAGGGCGAGCAGTGTCAGCAGGCTGCTCACGAGGAGCAGTGCCACGATGGCCCCGGACGTGGACGGTCCCGGCCCCTCGCTCAGGAGGGCGTCGACCAGGCCCGCCTTGGCGACGAAGCCGGCCAGGGGCGGCAGGCCCGCGATGCCCGTCGCCGCCAGCAGGAAGTAGCCGGCCGTGCTCGCCCGCACCGGGGTCCTGCCCGTCGCGAGCAGCCGGTCGGCCTGGCCGGGGCGTTCGGCGGTGAGGCGGCCGGCCACGGCGAACAGCAGCGCGGCGCCGAGGGTGCTGTGGGCCAGGTAGAAGAGTCCCGCGGCCACGACGGCCTCGCCCCCTACCGCGACCGCGACCAGCAGCGTTCCCGCGGAAGCCACGACCAGGTGGCTCGCCAGCGTCCGCAGGTCCCGTGCCGCGAGGGTGCCGAACGTGGCCAGGGCGAGGGTCGCGAGGGCCAGCGGCAGGAGGGCGGGCAGCAGCAGCCCGTCGCCGGCGGTGCCAGGAAGGACCGTCAGGACACTCGCCACGCGGAGCATCGCGTAGATGCCCACCTTGGTCATGAGCACGAAGAGCACGCTGACGGCGACCGGCGGCAGCCGGTAGGTCGCCGGCAGCCAGAAGCCGACGGGCAGCAGCGCGGCCTTGACGGCGAATGCCGACAGCAGGAGATAGATGCCGCTGCGGGCCAGGGGCAGCTCGGTCGCGGGCAGCGCCGCCATCCGTAGCGCGAGGTCCGCCAGGTTGAGCGTGCCGGTGACGCCATAGAGCACCGCCACGGCCACCAGGAACAGGGCCGAGGCCAGCAGGTTCACCACCACGTACTGGATCGCGACCGGGAACCGCGCGTCGCCGCGGCCACGGATCAGCAGCGCGTAGGACGCGCAGAGCAGGACCTCGAAGAAGACGAAGAGGTTGAAGACATCGGTGGTGAGGAAGGCGCCGTTCAGGCCGAAGAGCTGCAGCTGGAAGATGCCCTGCCGGCGCCCAGCGCCCGCGTCGTCCGGCGGTTCGTCCCCCTCCGCGAGGAGGCTGGCCAGCGCGAGGATCGCCGTCAGGATGAGCAGCAGCGCCGCCAGCCGGTCCGCCGCCAGGGCAATGCCGAAGGGGGCCTGCCAGTTGCCGGCGAGGTAGGCGAGAACCGGCCCCGTGCCGGCGCTGTAAGCGAGCGCAACCGCCACGGCCAGCTGCAGGAGGACGGCCACCGTGCTCGCGGTGCGGGGCAGTCGCCCGGCCCGGGGACCCGCGAGCAGGAGCCCGGCGCCCGTGAGCAGCGGTATCAGCACGGGCAGGATGACCAGGGTGTTCATGGCTCCCGGCCCTCCACGTGGTCGGAACCGCCGGTCCCGAAGCTGCGCACCGCGAGCGCGGTCAGGATCGCCGTCATCGCGAAGCTGATCACGATCGCGGTCAGCACCAGCGCCTGGGGCAGCGGGTCGGCGTAGTTGGCGAGCGACGGCGCGAGGTCCGGGCGCAGGATCGGCGCCGCTCCCGCACCCGTCCCCGGGCGGCCGGCGGCGAAGATCAGCAGGTTGACGGCATAGGAAAGCAGCGTCAGGCCCACGATCACGTCGAAGGTGCGGGGCCGGAGCACGAGCCATACCCCGGTGGCGGTCAGGATCCCGATGCCCGATGCCAGCAACAGCGCGGTCACGACGCGCGCTCCTGGCCGGTTGCGGGCTCCCCGCCCAGGCGGCCCAGGGTCACGACCGCGAGCAGGGTCGCCCCCAGCACCGTCAGCAGCACGCCGAGGTCGAAGCCCAGGGCGGATGCCAGCGGGACCTTGCCGATCACCGGGAGCATGGGGGCAAGGTAGGTGCTGGTCAGGAAGGGATGGGAGACGAGCAGGCTCGCAGCCCCCGTGAGGGTCGCGGCGAGCAGGCCGAGGGCGATCACGGCCTGGTGGCTGGCCCGCCACCGGGACTCGACCCAGGCCGTGCCGTGGGCGATGTAGAGCAGCAATACGCCGGTGGCGGCCACGAGCCCGCCCACGAAGCCGCCGCCGGGCAGGTTGTGGCCACGGAGGAACAGGAACAGCGAGACCGACAGCATGAGGGGCAGCAGCAGCTGCGCGACGGGTTCCAGCATGAAGGCCCGGGCCGGGCGCGGCGTGACGCGCGAGTTCGGGCGCCAGCCCGCGAGGGCGCTGCCGACCAGCAGGCCGGCGATGCCGAGCACGGTGATCTCGCCCAGGGTGTCCAGGGCGCGGAAGTCGACGATGATCACGTTCACTGCGTTGGTGCCCGCGGCGCCAGGCACGGCGTTTTCCAGGTACCAGCCGGCGATCGACTGGCCGGGTCGGGTCAGGAGGCCAAAGGCGAGGGCGCCGACGCCGAGTCCTGCGGCGGCAGCCAGCACGCCGTCGCGAACCCTGCGGCCGGCGGGTTCCCCCGACGGGCTGGTTGCCGGCAGGAAGTTCAGTGCCAGCAGCAGGAGGATGACCGACACCACCTCGACCAGCAGCTGGGTCAGGGCGAGGTCAGGCGCTGCGAGGCCCGCGAAGGCCAGCGTGACCATGAGGCCGATCGCACCCACGAGGACGACGGCCGTGAGGCGGTCCCGGTGCCAGGCCAGCAGCGCGCCGCAGGCCAGGACCGTCAGCAGCCAGGCGACGCTGCCTGCCAGCGTCGGCCCGGAGCCCGCCCCGCCGGTGGCTGCCATCGGTCCGGCGTCCGCGAGCAGGCCACCGCCGAGCAGGGGCCAGGTGCCGGCGAGAAGCGCGACCACCAGCACGGCCAGGACCGAGCGGCGGAGCGTTGCCGCGAGGAGTCGCCGGTCGAGCCAGCCGGCGAGCCGGTCGAGGGCACGGAGGAGGCCGGCGAGCAGTTCACGCCCGCCCCGGGGCAGGTGCATGAGGTCGTGCAGCCGGAACAGGCGCTGCAGGAAGACGTAGAAGATCACGCCCATCACCAGGGCCACGGCACTCATCATCAGGGGCAGGTTGAAGCCATGCCAGACGCTGAGCGTGTAGGCGGGCAGGGGGCCGTGGATCGCGGCTTCCGCCGCTGCCGCCAGCAACGGCCCCACCAGCAATTGCGGGAGGAGGCCAACCAGCACGCAGACCAGCGCGAGCACGCCGATGGGCACCAGCATCCACCGCGGCGGGTCGTGGGGGACCCGCCCGAGGTCCCGGGGCTCGCCGTTCCAGAACACGTCGTGGATGAAGCGTGCGGAGTACGCCACCGAGAACGCGGTGGCCAGGGTGGCGAGGAGGGGCACGGCCACCTGGATCGGCAGGCTGCGCTCGAGCAGCAGCGTCTCCGCGAAGAACATCTCCTTCGACAGGAAGCCGTTCAGCAGTGGCACGCCGGCCATGGCCAGCGACGAGGTGATGGCCAGCACCCCGGTGACCGGCATCAGGCGCCACAGCCCGTTCAGCCGGCGCATGTCCCGGGAGCCGGTCTCGTGGTCGATGGCCCCGGCGGCCATGAACAGGGAGGCCTTGAAGGTGGCGTGGTTCAGCGCGTGGAACAGGGCGGCCACCGTGGCGAGGGGTTCGTCGAGGCCGAACAGCAGCGTGATGAGCCCGAGGTGGCTGATGGTGGAGTAGGCGAGGAGCCCCTTCAGGTCGTGCTGGAAGACGGCCAGGTAGGCACCGCCGAGCAGGGTGACCAGGCCGGTGCCCCCCACCAGCCAGAACCACAGGTCCGTGCCGGCCAGGACGGGATGCAGGCGCGCGAGCAGGAAGATGCCAGCTTTCACCAGCGTGGCCGAATGCAGGAAGGCGGAGGCCGGTGTCGGGGCCGCCATGGCCTCCGGCAGCCAGAAGTGCCAGGGAAACTGGGCCGACTTGGTAAACACGCCGAGGAGCACGAGTCCCAGCGCCACGGGATAGGCCGGATCGGCGCGCACGCTCGTACCGGCGTCGAGCACGACGTCCAGCTTGAAGCTGCCCGAAATCTGGCCGAGCAGCAGGACACCGGCCAGCAGGGCGAGGCCGCCGAGGCCGGTCACCAGCAGCGAGGTCCGTGCGCCCCGCCGGGCGTCGCCCCGCTCCCGCCAGTGGCCGATCAGCAGGAAGGACGCCAGGCTGGTCAGTTCCCAGCAGATGGCGAGGAGGAGCAGGTTGTCCGCCAGCACCAGGCCGAGCATCGCCGCCATGAAGGCCATGAACACCGCCATGAAGCGGGCCACGGGTTCGTCGGGGGCGAGGTAGTAACGGGCGTAGAAGACCACGAGGGCGCCGATGACGGTCACGAGGCCGCCGAAGAGCAGGCCGAGCCCGTCGAGCCGCAGGCCGAGGTCCGCCCCGCGCCAGGGCAGCCAGGGGACCGAGACGGCGGCTACGTGGCCGGCGAGCACTGCCGGCGCCAGCATGAAGAGCAGCCCGGCAGCCCCGAGGGCGCCGGCGAGCGCGATGCCCACCGCCAGGTCTCGCGAGGCCGGGCCCGGGGTGGCGCCGCGACCCGCCAGGAGGGTGAGCAGCAGGGCGGCGACGAGGGGCAGCGCGACGACGAGCGTGAGGACCATCAGCGGCGGCGCGCCCGGAACTCGCGGCTGGCGACCACCAGGAGGGTCAGCACGGTCAGGGGGATGACAACCCAGCGCATCGCCACAGTGTAAGTCGTGAGCAGGTCGTGTCCACGGGCGTCGAGCACCAGGAACGCCGTGTACGCCACGTAGTAGCCGAGGAACACCGCCCCTTCCCAGCGGGCGATCGTGTTGCCGGTGAAGAACACCGGCAGGCAGGCCACGGCGACGGCGGTCATGACCGGGATGTCGAAGGCCAGCATGGACGTCGCCACCGTCAGGTCCACCGGGGCGACCAGCGCCGAGATGCCGAGGACGCCCAGGATGTTGAAGGTGTTGCTGCCGACGACGTTGCCGACCGCGATGTCCCGTTCGCCACGGAGCGTGGCCAGCACCGAGGTGGCGACCTCCGGCAGGGAGGTGCCCGCGGCGATGATGGTGAGACCGATGATCACTTCCGAGAGGCCCAGCTGCCGGGCGAGGGCGACTGCGCCCTCCACCAGCCAGCCCGAGCCTGCGACCAGCAGCGCCAGGCCGCCGCCGATCAGCGCCAGCTGGACGAGCAGCCGGCGGCTTCCCGGGGCGGGGGCGGGCCCGACGCCGGCCACGGCGGCCTCTTCCCGCCCGGCGCGGCGACCCTGGATGACCAGGAAGGTCGTGTAGGCCACGAGGCTTGCCGCGAGCAGCAGTCCCTCGAGCCGGCCGAGGCCGCCATCCAGCGTGATGGCAAACAGCAGCAGCGACGCGCCGATCATGACCGGTATCTCCTGCCGCACCACCTGCCGCGCCACGACCAGCGGGGCGAGCAGGGCGGACAGGCCCAGGATGAACAGCACGTTGAAGATGTTGCTGCCGACGACGTTGGCGAGCGCGATGTCGACCTGGCCGGACCAGGCGCTCTGCACGGAGACGGCCAGCTCCGGCGAACTGGTGCCGAAGGCCACGATGGTGAGACCGACCACCAGCGGGGGTATGCCGAGGTCGAGCGCGAGCTGCCGGGCGCCGCCGACCAGCAGCTGGGCGCCGGCGATCAGTGCGGCCAGGCCGGCCGCGAACAGCAGTCCGATTCCCAAGCGATCACTCCCTGTTGTGGGTCAGGTGTCCGGCCACGGCTACGCTGAGACCACGCCGGCTGCGGGTGGTTCCACCCCGGCGCCGGTCAGCGCCGCCGGTGGAAGTGGATGGTCGCTTCCCTGTCGCGGTTCCGGCGGCGGCGCTGGCCCCGGATCCGGCGCCAGAGCATCGTCGCAACGACCAGGGCCACGACGAGGAGCGCGAGTACCTCCTGGATCTCGGGCGTGAGGTTCATCTCAGCCCCACAGCTGATAGACCAGCAGGGCGCCCAGGTAGCCGAGCCCCGTCATGTAACACCAGGCGAACACCGGCCAGCGCCAGGAGTTGGTCTCACGCCGCATCACGGCGAGGGTCGCGGCGCACTGCAGGCAGAACACATAGAAGATCAGCAGGCCGGTCACGAGGGGCAGGGTGTAGACGGGCGACCCGTCCGGGCGCCGGGCCGCCTCGAGGCGCTCGCTGAGCGCACCCTCCAGGTTGTCGGTGTCGTCCCCCACCGCGTAGATGGTGCCGAGGGAGGCCACCACGATCTCCCGGGCCGGGAAGCTCGCGATCACGGCCGCCGACAGCTTCCAGTCCCAGCCCAGTGGAGCGAACACCGGGGCCACCGCCCTGCCGAGGCGCCCGAGCCAGCTCTGCTCCAGGTAGGCCGCCGTCTCCGCCGCGCCGAGCGCCGCCAGCTGCTGGTCCGCCTCGGCGGCCGGCAGTGCTGCCGCGAGCACCCGCTCCCGCTCGGCGGCATAGGTACCGGCGAGTTCCGGCGGGCGGGGGAAATAGGCCAGGGCCCAGATCACCACCGCGACCGAGAAGATCACCGTGCCGGCCCGGACGAGGAACACACGGCCGCGCTCGAGGAGCTTGATCAGCAGCGAGCGCCAGCTCGGCAGGCGATAGGGCGGCAGCTCGATCATGAAGGTGGGGGTGGGTCCGCGCAGCGCCGTGCGCTTCATGAGCAGGGCAGTGAGCACCCCGCCCAGTATCCCGAGAAGGTACAGGCCCAGCAGCACGAGTCCCTGGAGGTTGACGGCCCCCGCGAGGTAGTGGCGGTCCGGTACGAAGGCGCCGATGAGGAGCGCATACACCGGCAGGCGGGCCGAGCAGGTCATGAACGGTGCCGCCAGGATCGTCGCCAGGCGGTCCCGCCGGTCGGGGATCACGCGGGTCGCCATGATGCCCGGCACGGCGCACGCAAAGCTGGACAGCATCGGGATGAAGGACTGCCCGGAGAGCCCGACGGAACGCATCAGGCGGTCCATCATGAAGGCGACCCGGGGCATGTAGCCGGAGTCCTCGAGGAAGATGATGAACGCGAACAGGATCAGGATCTGCGGCAGGAAGATGACGACGCCGCCCACGCCCGCGATGACGCCGTCCACCAGCAGGCTCGCCAGGGCTCCCTCGGGCAGTGAGGCCCGGACGAAGGCCCCGAGGGCGTTCGTGAGCCCGTCGATGAGGTCCATCAGCGGCGTGGCCCAAGAGAACACCGCCTGGAACACGGCGGCCATCACCAGCACGAACAGGATGGAGCCCAGCACGGGGTGGTTGGTCAGCTGGTCGAGCCGGTCGCCCGCCGTCACCTGGCGGGGCGCACGTCGTTCGGTGCCCGCGACGATGGCGTTGATCAGGCCGTAGCGCGCGGTCGCCTCCGCCTCGGCGAGGCTCACGCCCGCGCCGAGTTCCTGCCGCAGGCGGTCCAGCTCGCCGCGGAATGGCTCCCCGGCGCCCAGCTCGAAACGGCGCTCCGCGACGCCCTGGGCATCGATCAGGGCCCGCTCGACCTCGTAGTCGACGAGATGGGAGCCGGCTGCCCGCAGGCGGGCACCGAGCGCGGCGGCTGCAGCGCCCACCTCGGGCAGCACGCGCAGCGCGGGCGGGGCCGGCGCGGCCAGTGCGCCGGCGAGTGCTTCCCGCAGTTCCGCGAGGCCGGTGCCCCGGGCGGCGGAGATGGGCACGACGGTGGCGCCGAGCTGACGCCCGAGTTCGGCGGCGTCGATGCGGATGCCGCGGCTCTCGGCCACGTCGGCCAGGTTGAGGGCGATGACGAGTGGCAGGCCGAGCTCGGCGAGCTGCGTGACGAGGAACAGGTTGCGCCGGAGGTTGGTGGAGTCCACGACGGCCAGCACGGCCCGGGGCCGGGGCAGGTCGGTGACGTGGCCGAGGAGGGCGTCGATCGCCACCATCTCGTCGGGCGACTGGGCGGCGAGGGAATACGCGCCCGGCAGGTCCACGAGGGTCGCGGTCCCCCCCGGCAAACGGATCTCGCCGGTATGCCGCTCGACGGTCACGCCCGGATAGTTGGCCGTCTTCTGCTTGAGTCCGGTCAGCGCGTTGAAGAGCGTGCTCTTGCCGGTATTCGGGTTGCCGATCAGCGCGATGACCGGCTGCGGGCCGGTGGAGGGCCCGTTCATGCGCCCCGGACCACCTGCACCCGGCGCGCCTCATCGCGCCGCAGTGAGAGCTGGTAGTCCATGACCTCCACCTCGATGGGGTCGCCGCCGATCGCGCGGCGGGTCATGCGCACGGGAGTGCCGGCCAGAAGGCCCAGCGCCATCAGGCGCTGCACCAGCGGTCCCTGGCCCTCGATGCCGGTGATGGTGCCGGACTGGCCGACCTTGAGTTCATCCAGGGTCATGGGGTCATTCTAAATGAGAATCATTGGCATTTATAGGCGGGACACGGGCGGAACGATACCGGCCCGGCATGCCAGCGGGAATGCGGGAAAGTGCGGAGGCGGCCTAGCGGCCGCGGGCAGCCTTGGGGCCGTCGATTTCCTGCAGGTAGGCCCGGGCGAATTCCTCGGCGAACAGCTGGGGCGGCCCGCCATCCTCGGCCTGGGTGAGGGCCGGGTAGCTTTCCTCGTAGAGTTCCCAGTACTTGAGCTTGTTCGCGCTGGAGAGCAGTCCGCCGCGCTTCAGGCCCTTGTCGAAGCGGGTCTTCAGTTCCTCCGGGTCGAAGCGCTCCACGTAGTCCTGCACCGCCTGCACCATGGCCTTGACCAGGGCCTGCTCATGCTGGCGGACATCCCGGTAACCCGCCCGGACCGCGTCCTCGGCCCCGAGGTAGGCGCCCTCGCTGCGGTCGTTCAGCAGGTAACGCAGCGCCTCGTCCACGCCGGGCGAGAACTTCAGGGGATTGTTCTGGGCCACCTGCATGACCGTCTGGGGCAGCCGGAAGGTGTCCTTCACGTGGCTGCGCTCCCGCAGGAGTTCCATGAGCCCGCTCACCATGATCCGCAGGAGCTTGCCGGAGCCCTGCAGCACCTGGGCCGCGGACTGGCCCGCCACGGCCTCGGGCTTGATGCCGGCGGCATTCAGGAACTGGGCGAGCAGCCGCTGGTCCGCATCGCCGCCGGAAGCCGCGCTGTCGGCGGTGTTCGCCGGGGCGGGCTCTGGTTTCGGCGGGGCCCTGGGCCCTGCCTTGCGGCCCGTCCCGGGCACGGCCACGGGGCGCGAAGCCGGCGGCCTGGCCGCGGGCTTCGCCGCTGGCGGTGCCGGGCTCAGGTGACGCTGCAGGTGCGAGTCGGCCGTCAGCTTGTCCTCGGCCACCAGCATGAGCTCGACCGACTCGTCCTCGGGCACCAGCTGGGCGCGGACGATGGAATCGCGCATGCCATCCTCGCGCTCCTCCTCGTCGCCGCCACTGATGTCCACCGCGATCTCGAATTCACCGATGCGCAGCCGGTCGCCGTCGAAGAGCCGCTGGGGATGACCCTGGCCAACGGGCGTATCGGCACCGTTCACGTAGACCCCGTTGCGGCTCGTGTCGACCAGGTAGTAGGCCCCACCCTGGTAGTCGATCACCGCGTGGCGGCTCGATACGTAGCGGCTCGGGTCGGGCAGGACCCAGTCGTTGTCCGCGGACCGGCCGATGGTGCCGCCCACGGCCGGGAACTCCCGCACGCGCTGGTCGTGCGGCAGCTCCCTGCTGTCACTGGTAACCCTCAGTCGAAGCGGCATGGACGGTCCCTCACCCGAACCGCATGATCGCTGATGACACCGGGCCGGGACCTGCTGCCGGTCACAGTTCACGGCACCCCGGCCGGCACCGCGGGACGCCGCTGCGCCCTGGCCCCTGCGCTATACTGCGTGCCCGCAGCCCCATCCGCCCATGTCCGCCAGGCATCTCTACAAAGTCATGTTCGTCAGCCAGGGCAAGGTCTACGAGATCTACGCCCGGAGTGTGACGCAGGGCACACTCTTCGGCTTCGTCGAGGTGGAGAGACTGGTATTCGGGGAACGCTCCAGCGTCGTCCTCGATCCCGCCGAGGAGCGCATCAAGTCCGAGTTCGCCGGCGTGCGGCGCAGCTTCCTGCCGCTGCATTCGATCCTGCGCATCGACGAGGTCGAGAAGCAGGGCGTCAGCAAGATCACGGCCGCCGAGGGCGGCAACGTCACCCAGTTTCCCGTCCCGATGTACACGCCGGGCGGTTCCGGCGAACCGGGCCAGTGACGGCCCCGGGCCTGTCCCCGCTGGTCTGGCCTGGCGGCGCGGCGCTCTCCGGATTCAGGCTGGACCAGCTGCTCGCGGAGATCCGGGCCCGGATCCCCGCCATCACCGCCGTCGCGGCCCGCTACCTGCATTGCGTCGACCTGGCCGCGCCCCTGGGCCCGGACGCGGAACGAACCCTCCGGGACCTGCTCGACGACGGCACGCCCGCGGGCGCCGACCTGGACGGTCCAGTGCTGCTGGTGCTGCCGCGGGCCGGGACGGTGTCGCCCTGGTCCAGCAAGGCGACCGACATCGCGCGCAGCTGCGGACTGGATGCCGTCCGGCGCATCGAGCGGGGCGTGCGCTACAGCTTTACCGCCGTCGCCACCCCGTCGGCGGCGGAACTGGCGGCGCTCGCCCCCCTGCTGCACGACCGGATGACCGAGGCCCTCGTGCCGGGCCCGGTCGGGCCTGGCGCCCTGGCCGGTCACCTCTTCGCGACGGCGCCGCCGCGGCCGCTGCAGGCAGTGCCCCTCACGCGCGACGGCGCGGGGGCGCTCGAGCAGGCGAACCGCGAGCTCGGCCTCGCCCTGTCCGGCGACGAGATCGCGTACCTCGCGGCGAAGTTCGGTGCCGAGGGCCGGGACCCGACTGACGCCGAGCTGATGATGTTCGCCCAGGCGAATTCCGAGCATTGCCGCCACAAGATCTTCAACGCCCGCTGGGTCATCGACGGGGAAGAGCAGCCCCGCAGCCTCTTCGAGCTGATCCGCACGACGCACGCCACCAACCCCCACGGCGTGCTGAGCGCCTACAGCGACAACGCGGCCGTGATGGAGGGCGGCGTGGCCGGCCACCTGCACGCCGATCCCGCCACCGGCGACTACACCAGCACCATCGCGCCGGTGCACACGCTGATGAAGGTCGAGACCCACAACCATCCCACGGCCATCTCGCCGTTCCCGGGCGCGGCGACAGGCTCGGGCGGGGAGCTGCGCGACGAGGGCGCCACCGGCCGGGGCGGCCGCCCGAAGGCCGGGCTCACCGGGTTCACGGTGTCCAACCTCGCCGTGCCCGGCTGGGAGCAGCCCTGGGAAGCGGACCCGGTGGGACGGCCCGACCGGATCGCCAGCGCGCTCGACATCATGCTCGAGGGGCCCATCGGCGCCGCGGCCTTCAACAACGAATTCGGCCGGCCCAACATCTGCGGCTACTTCCGGACCTTCGAGCAGGCCGATGCGCATACGCCTGGCGCCGCGCGGGGTTACCACAAGCCGATCATGCTCGCGGGCGGCATCGGCAACATCGCGGAGCCCGACGTGGCGAAGGCCGATCCCCCGCCCGGCGCGCTGGTCATCGTGCTCGGCGGCCCGGCCATGCTGATCGGCCTTGGCGGTGGCGCTGCCTCGTCGATGGGCAGCGGCAGCAGTACGGCGGACCTCGACTACGCGTCCGTCCAGCGCGGCAACCCGGAGATCCAGCGGCGGGCGCAGCAGGTGATCGAGGCCTGCCGGGCGCTGGCGGCGCTCGGCGCCAGGGCGAATCCGATCCTCATGGTCCACGACGTCGGGGCGGGCGGCCTCTCGAATGCCGTGCCCGAGCTGGTCGACCATGCCCACCGGGGCGGGCGCTTCGAGCTCCGCGAGATTCCGAGCGCGGAGCCTGGCATGTCGCCCCTCGAGATCTGGTGCAACGAAGCCCAGGAGCGCTACGTGCTGGCCCTCCAGCCTGCGGACCTGCCCTGGTTCCAGTCCGTCTGCGCCCGCGAGCGTTGTCCCTACGCCGTGCTAGGCGCCCTCGATGACACGGGCCGGCTGGTCGTCACCGACCGGCTGCTCGGCGGCCATGCCGTCGACATGCCCCTCGAGACCCTGCTCGGCAAGCCCCCACGCATGGTCCGGCAGGTGAGGCGCATGGAGCGTGTCGTCCGGCACCTGGACCTCGCCGGCATCGACCTCGCGGAGGCCTGCCAGCGCGTGCTGCGGTTGCCGGCCGTCGCCGACAAGTCGTTCCTCATCCACATCGGGGACCGGACGGTTGGCGGGCTCGTGGCCCGGGACCAGCTGGTCGGGCCCTGGCAGGTGCCGGTCAGCGATGTCGGCGTCACGGCCCTCGGCTTCGACAGCGTGGCCGGCGAGGCCATGGCCATGGGTGAGCGTTCCCCGGTCGCCTTGCTGGACGCCCCGGCGTCGGGCCGGCTCGCCGTCGGGGAAGCCATCACCAACATCGCCGCCGCGCCCATCCGGCGCCTCGCCGATGTGCGCCTCTCGGCCAACTGGATGGCGGCGGCCGGCGCCCCCGGCGAGGACGAGCGGCTCTTCGACACCGTCACGGCCGTGAGCGCGTTCTGCCGGGCGCTGGCCATTGCGATCCCGGTCGGCAAGGACTCGCTCTCGATGCAGACCCGCTGGCAGGTGGCTGGGGAGGCACGAGCCGTGGTCGCCCCCGTTTCCCTGGTCGTGTCCGCCTTCGCGCCGGTGACGGACGTGCGCCTGACCCTGACGCCGCAGCTCGACCAGGATCCCGCGAGCTCGCTCTGGCTCGTCGACCTCGGTGCCGGCCGCAGCCGCCTCGGCGGGTCGGCCCTGGCACAGGTCTACGCGCGGACGGGCGGTGACGCGCCCGACCTCGATGACCCGGCCGTGCTCGGCAACTTCTTCGCCGCGATCCAGGAGCTCCGGGAGGCCGGCCTGCTGCTGGCCTACCACGACCGGAGCGACGGGGGCCTGTTCGTCACACTGTGCGAGATGGCCTTCGCCGGCCGGACGGGGCTCGACATCGAACTCGAGCCGGGACCCGCCGCCGCCCACCTTGCCACCCTGTTCGCCGAGGAGCTGGGGGCGGTCGTCCAGGTGCGGGATGCGGATGCGGGCCAGCTGGCCGGCATCCTCGGCCGCCACGGCCTCGGGGCGCTGTACCGGCGCGTGGCCCGCGTGACGGCGGGCGATGCCATCCGGATCAGCGCGGGGGGCAACCTGCTTCTCAACGAGCGCCGGGCCACCCTGCACCGGACCTGGTCAGAGCTGAGTTGCCGGATGCAGGCGCTGCGGGACAACCCTGCCGCCGCGGCAGAGGAGTGGCAGGCCAAGCTGGACCCGGCGGATCCCGGCCTCGCGCCGCTGCTCCGCTTCGACCCGGCCGAGAATCCCGCCGCGCCCCTGGTTGCCACGGCCCGGCGCCGGCCCCGCGTGGCGATCCTGCGGGAGCAGGGGGTCAACAGCCAGCTCGAGATGGCCGCCGCCTTCGGCCGGGCGGGCTTCGACGCGGTCGACGTGCACATGACCGACGTCCTGTCCGGGCGGCGGGATCTCCGGGAATTCGCCGGACTCGCCGTCTGTGGCGGCTTCTCCTATGGCGACGTGCTCGGTGCGGGCGGTGGGTGGGCAAAGTCGATCCTGCACAACCCGCGGGCCCGGGAGGCCTTCACGACCTTCTTCGCGCGCAGTGACACCTTCACCCTTGGCGTGTGCAACGGCTGCCAGATGCTGTCGGTGCTGGCCGGGCTGATCCCGGGCGCGGAGCACTGGCCGCGTTTCCTGCGCAACCGCTCGGAGCAGTTCGAGGCCCGGCTGAGCCTCGTCGAGGTGCTGCCGTCGACGTCCATCCTCCTCGAGGGCATGGCCGGCAGCCGGCTGCTGATCGCGACGTCCCACGGCGAGGGGCGCGCCAGCTTCGCACCGGGCGGCCGCGAAGCCTGCGAGGCGGCGGGTCAGATCGCGATCCGCTACGTCGACAACCAGGGCCGGCCGGCGGAGCGTTATCCGGCCAACCCGAACGGGTCGCCGGGTGGCATTGCCGGCCTCAGTTCCGCCGACGGGCGCGTGACGATCCTCATGCCCCACCCGGAGCGGGTGCACCGGACGGTGCAGCACTCCTGGCATCCCCCCGGCTGGGGAGAGGACGGCCCCTGGCTGCGCCTGTTCCGGAACGCCCGCCGGTTCGCGGGCTAGGCCTTGCGGACGGGAAGCTCCGGGTCGTCCTCGTCGATGCCGGCGGCCTGGTTGGCAAAGAAGCGCCGCACCTTGAGTGCCTGCCTGAGCTTGGCCTGGCGCACGTAGGTCTGGGTGAGCAGGTCCTTCATGGTCTCGAGCAGCACCGCCGCCTGGCGCCGGTCGCAGCCGGGTTCCGGGCGGCCAGCCTCCGGGTCGAAGATCACCCGGCGTACGGCGCTGAAGGTGGGTTCATCGATGGCGCCGAGTTCCTGCACTTCCGCTACCCGGTCGTAGACCCGCAGGCGCCCGGCCTCGCCCACGTCGTCGAACACCGCCCGGGCGGTTTGCCGGCACATGGCGGCGAACGCCTGCCACAGGCCGCCGCTGTAGCATGCCAGGGCCTCGCGGAAGCGGGCGCCCACGGCAGGCGGCAGGTAGCTCAGGCTGAAGCGCTCGGGCGGGTTCTCCACGGGCTGGGGCAGCGGGTGCAGGTCCACCCGGTCCTCGCGCCAGGCCCGGGTGCGATAGCGCAGGAACACCGGCATCTGGCAGCTGCCGCACTGGAGGACCACCCCGACCTGGGACGGCCGGGTCGCCTTCAGGCGACTGAAGGGCGGGAATGCGGTCACCGTCATCGGCCCGATGGCGGCGCAGTGGGGGCACTCGAGCGTGCCAGTGCTTCCAGCACGTTCGAAGCGGCCGTCGGCGGTGATGCTCGCAGTCATGGCTTGATCAGCGTGTCAGCGGCTTGTAGCGGATGCGATGGGGATTGTTGGCATCGTCGCCGAGGCGCCGGTGCAGGTCGGCGTCGTAGTCGGTGTAGTTGCCCTGGAACCAGGTCACCTGGCTGTTCCCCTCGAACGCCAGGATGTGGGTCGCGATGCGGTCCAGGAACCACCGGTCGTGCGAAATGACGATGGCGCAGCCCGGGAACTCCAGCAGGCCCTCCTCGAGGGCCCGCAGGGTCTCCACGTCCAGGTCATTGGTCGGCTCGTCGAGCAGCAGCACGTTGCCGCCGGACTTCAGCACCTTGGCGAGGTGCACCCGGTTGCGCTCACCGCCCGACAGCTCGCCAATCAGCTGCTGCTGCTGGGTGCCCTTGAAATTGAAGCGCCCGACGTAGGCCCGGGACGGGGTCTCGTACTTGCCGATGCGCAGGAGGTCCTCGCCACCCGAGATCTCCGCCCAGACCGTCTTCGCGTCGTCCAGGGACTGGCGGGACTGGTCCACGGCCGCGAGCTGCACGGTGTCACCAAAGCGGATCTCTCCCCCGTCGGGCTTCTCGAGGCCCGTCAGCATGCGGAAGAGGGTGGTCTTGCCGGCGCCGTTCGGCCCGATGATGCCGACGATGGCCCCGGGCGGCACCTGGAAGCTCAGGTCCTCGATCAGCAGCCGGTCGCCGTAGCCCTTGCGGAGGTGGTTGACCTCGATCACGAGGTCGCCCAGGCGGGGCCCGGGCGGGATGTAGATCTCCTGGGTCTCCTGCCGCTGCTGGTATTCCTGGGAAACGAGCTCCTGGAAGCGGGACAGGCGAGCCTTGCTCTTCGCCTGCCTGGCCTTCGGGTTGGCCCGGACCCACTCAAGCTCGGACTTGATGGTCTTCTGGCGGGCCTGTTCGGCCTTTTCCTCCAGCGCCAGCCGCTTCTGCTTCTGGTCCAGCCAGGAGGAGTAGTTGCCCTCCCAGGGGATGCCATGCCCGCGGTCGAGTTCGAGGATCCAGCCTGCCACGTTGTCCAGGAAGTACCGGTCGTGGGTCACGGCGATGACCGTGCCCGGGTAGCTCTCCAGGAATTTCTCGAGCCAGGCGACCGAGGCGGCATCCAGGTGGTTGGTGGGCTCGTCGAGCAGCAGCATGTCAGGCTCGGACAGCAGCAGGCGGCAGAGGGCGACCCGGCGGCGCTCGCCACCGGACAGGTTCTCCACCCTGGCATCCCAGTCGGGAAGTCGCAGCGCGTCGGCGGCGATCTCGAGCTTGCGCTCGATCTCCCAGCCGTTCTTGGCGTCGATCTTGTCCTGCAGCTGACCCTGCTCCTCGAGGAGCTTGTTCATCGTGTCGTCGTCGAGGGGTTCGGCGAACTTCTCGCTGATCTCGTTGAAGCGCTTCACCAGCGCCATCATTTCGCCGAGGCCTTCCTCGGTGATGTCCCGCACGGTCTTCCCGGCGGGCAGCTCGGGTTCCTGGGGCAGGTAGCCGATGCGGATCCCGGGCTGCGGACGGGCCTCGCCCTCGTACTCCTTGTCGACGCCCGCCATGATGCGAAGAAGAGTGGACTTGCCGGAGCCGTTCAGGCCGAGCACGCCGATCTTGGCGCCCGGGAAGAAGCTGAGCGAGATGTCCTTGAGGATGAAGCGCTTTGGCGGGACGATCTTGCCCACCCGGTTCATTGTGAATACGTACTGCGCCACGTGGATTCCTGTCTGCGGGACCGGGCGGTCGAACTGACCGCGTGCCGGTGAATGCGAAAGCGAAGCCACATTATCGGGCAAGGCCTCCACCTTGCATAGCTATACTCGGTCCCGACAGGGTTCGACACGGGTGATCCGCGGTGGCTGCCGGACACAATGACGTCCTCGTGCTGAAGGGGGCGAACATCGCCGCCTACGGGTTCGGCGCCGGCCACCCGTTCGGCCCCGACCGCCACGACGTCTTCCACCGGGAACTGGCCGCCAGCGGCCTCGCGGACCGGGTCACGATCGCCACGGCCGGTGAGGCCACCCATGCGGAACTGGCGGCCTTCCATACGCGGGAGCACGTCGCGGACTGGATGCCGCCGCGGCGGCGGTGGTCGGCGCCACCCTGTTCGCGATGGAGCACATCATGGCTGGCCACGCGCGACGCGCGTTCGTGCCCATCGCCGGCCTGCACCACGCGGCGCGGGACCGGGCGGCGGGCTTCTGCATCTACAACGACTGTGGCGTCGTGCTCGAGTTGCTGCGGTCGCGCCACGGGCTCGCCCGCCTCGCCTACGTGGACATCGATGCCCACCATGGGGACGGGGTGTACTACGCCTTCGAGGCGGACCCGGGCATCTGCATTACCGACATCCACGAGGATGGCCGGTACCTGTACCCGGGTACCGGCACCGCCGCCGAGCGCGGCCTGGGCCCGGCCGCCGGCAGCAAGCTGAACCTGCCACTCACGCCCGGGGCGGGCGATGACGAATTCCGGGCCGCCTGGGATCGGGCAGAGGCCCACCTCGCGGACTTCCGGCCCGAGTTCATCCTGTTCCAGTGCGGCGCGGACAGCCTGGCCGGGGATCCGCTGGCCCACCTCCAGCTGTCGGCTGGCGCCCACGGCTTCGCGGCCCGCCGGCTGTGCGCACTGGCCGACCGGTGGGCCGATGGCCGCCTGCTGGCGACCGGGGGCGGGGGCTACAACCGGCGCAACCTGGCCCTTGCCTGGACGGCGGTGGTAGGCGCCTTCGTGGCCGCCGGCGAGGCGGCCTGATCACGGCGGGACGCCGCCGGGCCGGGCCGCGCTCGGTTAGAATGAAGGGCTTTCCCCCCGCCGGAGGCCCCCATGCTCAATACCCACACCGACCTCGCCGGGTTCGACCCGGAACTGGCCCGCGCGATCCGGAGCGAGGAACGCCGCCAGGAAGAGCACGTGGAGCTGATTGCTTCCGAGAACTACGTGAGCCGGCGGGTGCTCGAGGCCCAGGGCTCGGTGCTGACCAACAAGTATGCGGAAGGTTACCCGGGCAAGCGGTACTACGGCGGCTGCCAGTTCGTGGACATCGCCGAGAGCCTGGCCATCGAGCGGGCCAAGCAGCTCTTCGGCGCCGCCTACGCCAACGTCCAGCCGCACTCCGGTTCCCAGGCCAATGCCGCCGTCTACCTGGGCCTCCTGAAGCCCGGCGACACCGTGCTCGGCATGAGCCTCGCCCACGGCGGACACCTGACGCACGGTTCGCCCGTGAACTTCTCCGGGCGCCTGTTCAACATCGTTTCCTACGGTGTCGACGGCCAGACCGGGCTCATCAACTACGACGAGGTGGCGAGCCTCGCCCTCGAGCACCGGCCGCGGATGATCATCGCCGGCTTCTCCGCCTACTCGCGGGTGGTCGACTGGCAGAAGTTCCGCGAGATCGCCGACAGCGTCGGCGCGTACCTGTTCGTGGACATGGCCCACGTGGCCGGCCTCGTGGCTGCCGGCGAGTACCCGAACCCCGTGCCGTTCGCCGACGTCACCACCACGACCACCCACAAGACGCTGCGCGGACCCAGGGGCGGCCTGATCCTCGCCCGGCCCAACGACGAGATCCACAAGAAGCTGAACTCGCTGATCTTTCCGGGCACCCAGGGCGGGCCGCTGATGCACGTGATCGCAGCCAAGGCGGTGGCCTTCCTCGAGGCGCTGCAACCCGACTTCAAGGTCTACCAGCAGGCGGTAAAGGCCAATGCCGCCCTGATGGCCCAGGTCTTGATGGGGCGGGGCTACAAGATCGTGTCCGGTGGCACCGAGAACCACATGTTCCTGCTCGACCTGATCGACAAGGACATCACCGGCAAGGACGCGGACGCCGTCCTCGACGCCGCCCACATCACCGTGAACAAGAACGCGGTGCCGAACGACCCGCGCTCGCCCTTCGTCACCAGCGGCCTCCGGCTCGGCACTCCCGCGGTCACCACCCGCGGCTTCCGCGCCGCCGAGACCCGTGCGCTGGCAGGCTGGATCGCCGACATCCTGGACGACATCCGGGATGAGCAGCGGGCCGCGAAGATCCGCCAGCAGGTGATGGAGCTCTGCGGCCGCTTCCCGGTCTACCAGTAGGCCGGCCGGCGTGGCCCGATGCACTGCCCGTTCTGCAGTCATCCGGAGACCAAGGTGATCGACTCGCGGCTGGCGGGCGAGGGCACCCAGATCCGGCGCCGGCGCGAGTGCCTGGGTTGCAGCGAGCGCTTCACCACCTTCGAGACCGCCGAGCTGGTCATGCCCCGGGTGGTGAAGCGTGACGACAGCCGGGAGCCCTTCGACGATCACAAGCTGCGCAGCGGGATGATCCGGGCCCTCGAGAAGCGGCCCGTCAGCAGCGAGGCCGTCGAGGAGGCCCTTGCCCGGGTGACCCATCGCCTGCAGACCATGGGCGAGCGGGAGGTCCCGTCCCGGCATATCGGAGACCTGGTGATGGAGGAACTGCGGGCCCTCGACGAGGTGGCTTACGTCCGTTACGCCTCCGTGTACCGGAGCTTCCAGGACGTGGAGTCGTTCCAGGAGGAGATCCGCAAGTTGAAGGAGCTCGGTGACAGGGATCGGCGCCGGGACCAGTTGCCCCTGTTGCCGGACGACACCTGATGGCCTTCACCGATACCGACCGCCGGCACATGGCCCGGGCTCTGAAGCTCGCGGCCCGGGGCCTGAATACCACGCACCCCAATCCCCGCGTCGGCTGCGTGATCGCCGACCGGGAAGACGTACTCGCGGAGGGCTGGCACGAGCGGGCCGGCGGACCCCACGCCGAGGCAATGGCATTGGCCGAGGCCGGGGTGCGGGCCCGGGGAGCCACGGCCTATGTCACCCTGGAACCCTGCTGCCACACGGGCCGCACGCCGCCCTGCACGACGGCCCTGGTGGCCGCCGGCATCCGGCGCGTGGTGTTTGGCGCGGCCGACCCCAACCCGCGGGTCAACGGCGGTGGCGAGCGGGCACTCACGGCCGCGGGCATCGAGGTTGCCGGCGGGTTGCTGGCCACGGAGTCAGCCGCGCTGAATGCAGGCTTCCTGCGCCGGATGCGCACTGGCCTGCCACTGGTGCGCACCAAGCTTGCGACCACGCTCGACGGACGCACCGCGCTGCCCGATGGCCGCAGCCAGTGGCTGACCGGTGAACCCGCCCGGCTCGATGTGCAGCGGTGGCGGGCCCGGAGTGCCGCGATCCTGACCGGTGTCGGCACCGTGCTCGCCGACGATCCTGCCCTCACGGTCCGCCAGGACGGCAAGCCGCTGCCCGAGCAGCCGCTCCGCGTGGTCGTGGATTCCACGTGCCGCACGCCGCCGGATGCGCGGCTGCTCGCCGCGCCGGGCCAGCTGCTGGTATTCACCGCCATCACCACACCCGCGAGTGCGCCTGCCGGCGCGGCACTCTTGGCGCGCGGCGCCCTGGTCGAATGCGCGCCAGGCGCCGATGGCCGGGTCGACCTCGTGACCGTGTTCCGCCGCCTTGGCGAGCTCGAGGTCAACGAGGTGTGGGTCGAGGCCGGCCCCGTGCTGAACGGCGCGCTGCTCGCCGCGGGGCTCATCGACGAGCTGATCGTGTACCAGGCGGCGAGCGTGCTCGGCCTCGGCGCCCGCGGCATGTTCGACGTGCAGCCGCCGGCATCCTTGCCGGCCACCCACCAGTTCCGCCTCGGGGAGGTCCGCCGCATTGGCGCCGACCTGCGGCTCACCTACCTGCCGGCCTCGCCGGCCGCGGAGGGCGGCTGATGTTCACGGGAATCGTCCAGGCCATTGGCGAGGTGCGTGCGGTCGAGGCGGACGGCACCGGCCGGCGTTTCACCTTCGGGCTCGGGTCCCTGGCCGCGCGCCACGCGTCGCGACCCTTCGCCCTCGGCGACAGCATTGCGGTCAATGGCGCGTGCCTCACCGTGGTGGCGGTGGACGCGGCTGCATTCGCGGCCGACGTGTCCGCCGAGACACTGCGGGTTACCACGCTCGGCCAGCTAGGGCCCGGCAGCCCCGTCAACCTGGAGCCCGCGATGACCCTCGCGGACCCCCTGGGCGGGCATCTCGTCACCGGGCACGTGGATGGCGTGGGGGAGGTCGCCGGGCGAGACGACGACGGCGGCACCGCACTCCTGCGCTTCGCCCTGCCCGAAGCACTGCGGCGATACGCCGCGCGCAAGGGGTCCATCTGCATCGACGGGGTCAGCCTCACCGTGAACGACGTGGCCGGGGACCGGGTACTCGTCACCCTGGTGCCCCACACGCTCACCCACACAATCATGCAACACTATCGCATCGGGACGCGGGTCAACGTCGAAGTGGACCTGGTGGCCCGTTACGTGGAAAGGCTGCTCGGCAGTTCATGATGACGATGGACAAACGGACACCGTGCGCGCCTGAAGGCGCTCCTGCGGGTGCGCCTTCAGGCGGCTTCAGCAGCATCCCGGAGATCATCGAGGACCTGCGCCAGGGGCGCATGGTCATCATCGTCGACGACGAGGACCGGGAGAACGAGGGCGACCTCCTCATGGCGGCAGCCAAGGTGCGCGCCGAGGACATCAACTTCATGGCCCGCTTCGGCCGTGGCCTGATCTGCCTCACGCTGACCCGGGCGCGCTGCCAGCAGCTGCGCCTGCCCTTGATGGTCAGCGACACCGATCGCCAGCACACCACCAACTTCACGGTGTCGATCGAGGCCGCGGAGGGCGTCACCACCGGGATCTCGGCCCACGACCGGGCCCGCACCGTGCGGGTGGCGGTCAGCCAGGACGCCTCGCCGGAGGACATCCGGCAGCCGGGGCACATCTTTCCCCTCATGGCCCAGTCCGGCGGCGTGCTGACCCGCGCGGGTCACACGGAGGCCGGGTGCGACCTCGCGCGGCTGGCCGGCTTCGAGCCGGCGGCCGTGATCGTCGAGATCCTCAACGAGGACGGCAGCATGGCCCGCCGGCCGCAGCTCGAGGCCTTTGCCCGGGAACATGGCCTCAGGATCGGCACCATCGCGGACCTCATCCGCTACCGCCTCCAGCACGAGGAGTCCGTCGAGCGGGTGGCCGAGCGCGTGGTCGAGACCGAATTCGGTCCCTTCCGGCTCATTGCGTACGAGGATCACGTGAGCCGGAACGTCCACCTCGCGCTCGTCCGGGGCGACCTCACCCGCCCCGAGCCGCCGCTGGTTCGCGTCCACGTCCAGGACACCCTTGGCGACGTCGTCGGTGTGCGCAGCCCGCAGCTGGGCTGGCCGCTCCGCTCGGCGATGGAACAGGTGGCCGGCGCCGGCCATGGCGTGGTGGTGATCCTGCACTATGGTGAGTCACCCCGGGATCTGCTCGCCGCCGTACGCGGCCTCGGCCCGCCCGCGGGCAAGGAGAAGAGCCCGCCGCCGGGCGGACAGGTATTGCGCAGCTACGGGACCGGCGCCCAGATCCTGCGGGACCTGGGCGTCCAGCGCATGCGCGTGCTGAGCGCGCCCAAGCAGATGCACGGCCTATCGGCCTTCGGGCTCGAGGTAGTAGAGTACGTGGACGCGCCCGCACGGCGCCCTGGTGGCTGACAGCGACCCATGCGCATCATCGAAGGACAACTGGTCGCCCGGGACATCCGCCTGGTCATCCTTGCTGCCCGTTTCAACGAGCTGGTCGTCCGGAGCCTGGTCGATGGTGCCGTCGACGCGCTCCGCCGCCACGGCGTGGCCGATGCCGACATCCACGTGGTGCGGGTTCCCGGGGCCTTCGAGCTGCCCCTGGCGGCGAAGCGGCTGGCCGGGCTGCGCAGGTACGATGGCATCGTCGCCCTCGGCGCCGTAATCCGGGGCCAGACCCCCCACTTCGATTTCGTCTGCGGCGAATGCGCCGCGGGGCTGAACCGGGTGAGCCTCGAGCATGGCCTGCCCATCGGCTTCGGCGTCCTGACCACCGACACGATGGACCAGGCCCTCGACCGGGCGGGCGGCAAGGCCGGCAACAAGGGTGCCGACACCGTCCTCGCGACCCTGGAGATGGTCACCCTGCTCAGGCAGCTGGAGGCCTGAGGGCCACGCCATGGCTGCCACCGGTCGGCACGGTTCGCGCCGCCTGCTGGTGCAGGCTCTCTACCAGCGGCAACTCGCCGGCCACGGTGCCGCCGAGATACTGGCCCAGTTCGCCGGGCAGAAGGACTTCGACAAGGTGGATGTCGGCTACTTCGGCGACCTGCTGCGGGAGATCCTCGAGGATGCGCCGGCGCTCGACAGCCTGATCGCCAGTGAAGCCGACCGGCCCATCGCGCAGCTGGACCCCGTGGAGCACGCCATCCTGTGGCTGGGCCTTGCGGAGCTGCGCAACCACCCGGAGGTCCCGGTGAAGGTGGTCATCGCCGAGGCCGTGAAGCTTGCGCGCGAATTCGGTGCCACCGATGGCCACCGCTACGTCAACGCTGTCCTCGACAGGCTCGCCGCCAAGCTGCGTCCGGCGGCGTGAGCCGGCGCCGGCTACGGTCGTGGACGAGCGCGCGCTGATCGACACCTTCTTTGCCCGCCGGCCGCCGGGCAGCGCCGGCCGGCGTGACGACGTGGTGGTGGGCATCGGTGACGATGCGGCCGTCCTGCGCTTCGACGCCGGGTACGAGCTGGTCGTGGCCACGGACACGATCGTCGAGGGCACGCATTTCCTCGCGGGCGGGCCGGCGGCGGCCATCGGCCATCGCTGCCTCGCCATCAACCTGAGCGATCTCGCCGCCATGGGTGCCGAGCCCCTCTGGTACTCGCTTGCGCTCTCGCTGCCTGCGGTCGACCCGGCCTGGCTCGAGGAGTTCGCGCGCGGACTGCACGCGTTGGCCGACCGGCACGGGGTCACCCTCATTGGCGGCGACACGGTGCGCGGGCCACTATCGGCGACAGTCACCGTGCAGGGTCGCACGCGCCCCGGGGCGGCCGTACTGCGCTCCGGTGCGCGCGCGGGCGATGGCGTCTGGGTCACGGGCACACCGGGGGATGCCGTGGCCGGTCGACTTCTGCCTCCCGGTGCCGCCGGCGACGCGGCCGACGCGCTCCGCGGCCGCTTCCTCTACCCGGAACCCCGGGTGGAGGAGGGCAGGGCGCTCGCCGGGCTCGCCACCGCCATGCTCGACGTCTCCGACGGGCTCGACGACGACCTCGGCAAGCTGCTCGCGGCGAGCGGCGTCGGCGCCGAACTGGACGCGGGCAGCCTCCCAATCAGCGACGCGCTGCGCGCGGTCCGGGGCGACGATGCCATCGCCTGCGCGCTGACCGGGGGCGACGACTACGAGCTCTGCTTCACGGCGCGGGCTGCCGACGAGGACCGCCTGCGCCGGCTCGCGACGACCTGGCCCGTGCCCGTCACCCGGATCGGTACGGTGCTGGCGGGGACCGGCCGGCGCTGGCGACTCGGTGGCCGGGACCTCCCCGTCCCGGACCGGACCTTCCGGCACTTCTGATGGCGCCGGGACCGACACCACCCGGCCTCGCCCGCCTGGTGCTCCGGGACCCGGTGCACTGGCTGGCCTTCGGGTTGGGTACCGGCCTCCTGCCCCGGGCCCCCGGCACCTGGGGCTCCCTGCTCGCGGTGGCCATCTTCTGGACCCTCCCGCCGGTGCCGCTCCCGGTCATGCTGCCGGCCCTCGCCGTGGCCTTCGTCGCCGGCTGCGTGATCTGCGGCACGAGTGCCCGCCGACTCGGCGTGCATGATCACGGAGGCATCGTCCTGGATGAGATCGTCGCGATGCTCGGTGTGCTGTCCGTCACACCGCGCAGCCCGGGCTGGACCCTCGTGGCGTTCCTCGCCTTCCGCTTCTTCGATATCGCGAAGCCCTGGCCGATTCGCGAGGCTGATCACAGATTGACCGGCGGACTGGGCATTATGCTCGATGATGTCCTGGCGGCCTTGTACGCGGCATTGGTCGTCCGGGGGGTAATGCTCCTGCCGCTCTACTGATCCCGTCAGGTCCACGCCGCATGGCCCAGCATTCGACCCCGAGCGCCGCCCCGGACGCCGCGGCCGCGGTGCCGAAGAAGATCGGCAAGTACCTGATCATCAATGAGGTGGGCCGCGGTACCACCGGCACCGTCTACCTGTCCCACGACCCGTATTTCCGGCGGGACGTCGCCATCAAGGTCTACAACACCGCCACGGACGACGACCCATCGCGGGCCAAGATTGCCCGCAAGATGTTCTTCAACGAGGCCCACATGGTGGGGATGCTCCAGCACCCCAACATCCTTCCCATCCTCGATGCGGGCGAGGAGGACGGCAAGTACTACGTCGTCATGGAGCATGTGCAGAGGGCCCGGACGCTCGAGGCCTACTGCCGGCCGGACAACCTGCTCCACGTCGAGGACGTGGTGAAGATCATCTACAAGTGCGCCAAGGCGCTGCACTACGCCCACAAGCGCGGCGTGATCCACCGGGACATCAAGCCCAGCAACATCATGCTCACGGGCGACAACGACGTCCGCATCATCGATTTCGGCATCGCCATCCTGCGCGACTCCGAGATCTCGAAGATCGAGGGCATCGCGGGTTCGCCGAGCTACATGTCCCCGGAGCAGGTGCAGGGGCACGACCTGACGCAGGCGTCCGACCTGTACTCCCTGGGAGCCGTGATGTACGAGCTACTGACCGGCTTCCGCCCGTTCCGGGCCAGCTCGCTCTCGAAGCTCCTGAACCAGATCGTCTATGCGACGCCGCCGCCCATCCACACCCTTCGCCTGGGTGCCCCCGAGGAGCTGGAGGAGATCGTGGCGACGGCGCTCCAGAAGGATCCGGCGGCCCGGTTCACCAACGGCTCCGACTTCGGTGCGCGGCTCACCCGGGTCTACCAGCAGCTGAAGAGCCAGTGGGACGGCATCGACCGGCAGGAGCACTTCGACATCCTGCGCCGGCTGTCCTTCTTCCACGACTTCTCCCAGTCCGAGATCCGGGAGCTGCTCCGGGCCAGCGAGTGGCGCGAGTACTCGGCGGGCGACGAGATCGTGCGTGAGGGCACCGCCGACGACCGCTTCTACGTGCTCGTGAGCGGCAAGGTGGGCGTGGAGAGCCACGGCAAGGCCCTGGGCGCGCTGCGGGAGGGCGACTGCTTCGGCGAGACCGGCTACGTGTCCGGCGCCCGGAGTACGGCCAGCTTCCGGGCCCAGGAGCCCGTCACTGCCCTGTCCGTGAGCTCCACGATGCTTGAGCAGGTTTCCACCGAGTGCCAGCTGCGCTTCAACAAGGTGTTCCTGCGCACCCTGATCCGCCGGCTGCAGGGTAACGGCGCCGCGGCGGAGTAAGTTCAGCCGGCGGCGGCCGCCAGGGCAGCCCGCGCCCGGTCGAAGACCCGCCGGGCGCTGTCGTCGCCGGCGGTCGCGAAGAGGCCGAGCCAGTTGATCCCGCGGGGATCGGCCGCGTGCCTGGTAAACACGCCGGCCAGCGCGGCGCGCAGCAGGGCCGCCACTTCCTCCGCACCGAGCCCGGCTCCCAGGAGGCCCTCCCGGAGCGCGGCAAGGGCCGCCTCGGGCTGGTCCCACCATACCGTCGGTCCCGGTTCGGCGCCGAAGATGTTCACCCCGGCAAACAGGGCGCTGGCAACGATGAAGTCCGCGGGCGGCACGTCGGCGGGCGCACGCCGGGCCCAGATCAGCAGCACGTCCCAGGCATCGTCACCGCGGCGGCCGAAGATGTAGTCGCCGGCGTTCACCTGGGTCGACACCGGCAGCAGGCCCGCGGGGCCGCGGCGGGTGACCCGTGCGCGCATGCGCACCGTCTCCCGCCAGATGCTGTCGGACACGGCCGGCGGCAGCGGGTGCTCCCGGCCCATGTGCTGGTCCTGCCAGACGTGCAGCTGCGGGCCGCCCTCGTACACGTGCAGTTCGTGCCCCTCGAACCACTCGGCGGCCAGCACTGGCAGCACCGTCGGGCCACGCCAGCTGGCGACGGTGACGTCGGCCTGGCCCAGCGGTTCCATGACGAGCGCCGGGTCCATCGCGAAGAAGGCGGCGAAATCGGCGTGGACTTCCCGCACCTCGGCGGCGGCGCCGGTGGCATCCTTCGCCACGTTGAGGATGAAGGACACGTCGGGACGACCGCCCGCGAGCCCGACGCCGACCTTGAAGACGATGGTGGCCGAGCCTTCCTTGATCCACCAGAGCTCCAGCCGGGAGATCTCTGCGACGCTGGCCACCGACCCCGCGGCCCGGGCGCGGCGCGGGTTTCCCGCCGGGTTCCGCAACACCCGGTCGACCAGTTCGACCAGCCGCCCGTAGGGCAGGGCGCCCGGGCCGGCCGGGCGGGCGAGGAAGTCCATTGCGGCGCGCACGATGGCCTGGGGACCGATGGCTGCGGCGCTGTCCACCGCCGCCTTCAGCGCCTCGAGCACCGGGCGGTCCCCGGGCGCCACGTCCGGCAGGCCCTGGTGCATCGCTGCCTCCCGGAGCCGGGCGAGGTAGCGGTCGGTGGGGCCCTGGCAGGCGACGTTCAGCGCGAAGGCCACGTCGAGACCCAGCCGGGCCATGGCGGCGTGCAGCGCAGGCCGGCTCACGCCCGGCATTCGCCCGAGGGCCCGTTCCGTGTCCGGCGTCAGCGCCTGGACGCCCGGCCCCCGCGCCTGGCCCGTCGCGTCCGCGACGTAGGCGAGCTCGCGCTCGTCGCCGAAGGTGACCCGGACCGGGAAGGGGTGGCTGCCAATGGCGCTGGACGTGAAATCGGGCATGGGGCGCTCGCGGGGAACTCGGGAGACGGGGACTCTACAGGAGACGCCGATACTGGCCTATCCTCGGGGCAGCCATGCTCATCGAACCCCGCCGCGCGGCGCCCGGCGCCTTGCGCCGCTGGAGCTTCCAGGCCCTCGGCCTCATCCGCCGGGGGGTCGGCGTATGGCTCGGCCTCATCGTGTTGCTGTGCCTCGGGATCTTCGCCGGCCAGCGCCTGCCCCTCGTGAGCGGGTTGCTGGCCCTCATGGCGTTCTTCGGCAGCGTGCTCATCGCCGCCCGGCTCGACGAAGCGAACGAACCCACGATCAGCGACATCCTGCTGGCATTGCGCCAGCACGGCCGGACCCTGCTGGCCTTCTCGGCGGTGATCACCGCCGCCGGTGCGCTCGTGTGGATCCTGGTGCTCGCGCGTCCCGAGGTGCCCTGGTGGAACGTCGTCTACACGGAGCGGAACATCGTCGAGGTACTCTCGGCGCACTGGTTCGTCGCGCTCCGCCAGGTGTTCGTCTACTCCGCCTACGCACTGGGGCTGCTGTTCTTCGGTCTCAACATCCCCGGGCTCACCGCCTTCCTGCAGTTCCCCTGCACGACGCTGCTGGGCTTGCCCTTCCGGGATGCATACCGCGCGGCGGCCGCGGCGCAGATGAAGAACCTGGGGCCCATGCTCGGCATCGGCCTCCTCTTCATCGTCCTGCCGGTGGTGGCAGTGGTGCTGATGCCGCCGGCCGTGCCGGTGCTGTACTGCTATCTCGGCGCGCTGGCCTACGTGGCGTTCCGGGAGATATTCCTGGGCATCGACGCGAACCGGGAGCGGGTCAGGGCTGGTCGTCGTCCGGCCCTTCGTCCGGATCCTCTCCCGGGTCTCCGTCGTCGTCCCGCCCGCCGGCCGGGAAGTCCTTCAGTTCCCCGTCCATCAGCACCTGCACCCGCTGCTCCGCGTCCTTGAGGGCGCCCTGGCATTCCCGGCTCAGCTTCACGCCGCGCTCGAACTCCTTCAGGGACTTGTCGAGGGGCAGCTCCCCGGACTCGAGCCGGGCGACGATCGCCTCGAGTTCGGCGAGGCTCTTCTCGAGGTCGATGGCCGGGGCGGGGGACGGGCGACGGGGCTTGTTCATCCGGATCCGGGGCGGCAGCGAAAGAGGCGGCGAGGTTTGCACAGGGCAGCGGGACGGTCAAACCGGTTGACACCGCCGTCCCGGGCCACCAATACTTAGACCAAGTCTAAACAACCAAGGAGATACGCACGTGGCGCTCAAGGGCAGCAAGACCGAAGGCAACCTCAAGGCCGCATTCGCCGGCGAATCCCAGGCCAACCGCCGCTACCTGTATTTCGCGGCCAAGGCCGACGTGGAAGGCTACAACGACGTGGCCGCCGTGTTCCGCTCCACCGCGGAGGGCGAGACCGGCCATGCCCATGGCCATCTCGACTACCTGAAGGAGTCCGGGGATCCCGCCACCGGCCTGCCGATCGGTTCGACCGCCGACAACCTGAAGGCCGCCATCGCCGGCGAGACCCACGAGTACACCGACATGTACCCGGGCATGGCGAAGACCGCGCGGGACGAGGGCTTCCGCGAGGTCGCCGACTGGTTCGAGACCCTGGCCAAGGCCGAGCGGTCCCACGCCAACCGGTTCCAGAAGGCCCTGGATACCCTCGGCAAGTAAGGTTCCATCCGGAGCGGCCGGCGGCCCCCCGGGGCCGCCGGCCGTCGCCGCAGGCGTATCACCCGGAGGATCTTCATGGCCACCCGCGAAGGCAGCCTCGACGCCCCCACGCGCCATCCCCTCGACTGGCAGTCCCCCGACTTCTGGAACAAGGCCTCCCTCGAGAAGGAACTCGAGCGGGTCTTCGACATCTGCCACGGCTGCCGCCGCTGCTTCAACCTCTGCAACGCGTTCCCCACCCTGTTCGACGCGGTGGATGAGTCGCCCACCGGCGAGCTCGACGGCGTGCCGAAGAAGGTCTTTGCCGACGTCGTCGACCACTGCTACCTCTGCGACATGTGCTACATGTCCAAGTGCCCCTACGTGCCGCCCCATCCCTTCAACGTGGATTTTCCCCACCTCATGCTCCGCGCCAAGGCGGTACGGTTCCGGGAGGAGGGCGCGCCCCTGCGCAGCCGGATCCTCTCCGCCACCGACCAGGTGGGCAGCATCGCCGGCATTCCCGTCGTAGCCGAGGTAGTGAATGCGGTGAATGGCAACCAGGTGGGCCGGCTCCTGCTCGAGAAGGCCCTGGGCGTGGCCCGGGACGCCCCGATCCCCCGCTACGAGAGCGACACGGCCCGCAGCCGCCTCGCCCGCCAGAAGGTTCCTGCGCTGCCGGTGGAGGCCGTGAACGGCACCAGCGGCAAGGTAATCCTCTACACCACCTGCTATGGCAACCGGAACCTGCCGGCCATGGTCGAGGACCTGGCGGCCGTCTTCCGGCACAACGGCATCACCGTGCAGCTCGCCGCTGTCGAGCAGTGCTGTGGCATGCCGAAGCTGGAGCTGGGTGATCTCGATTCAGTCGCGAAGGCGAAGGACGCCAACATCCCCGAGCTCGCCCGGTGGGTGGCCGAGGGCTGGGATATCGTGGCGCCGGTGCCTTCCTGCGTGCTGATGTTCAAGCAGGAGCTGCCGTTGATGTTCCCGGCTGACGCAGAGGTGCAGGCGGTCGCACGGGCGTTCTTCGACCCGTTCAACTACCTCCACCTGCGCCACAAGGCCGGGAAGCTCCGCACGGATTTCACGACGCCGCTGGGCAAGGTGGCGTACCACGTTCCCTGCCATCTGCGCGTGCAGAACATCGGCCTCAAGACGCGCGATGTGCTCCAGCTCGTGCCGGGGACGACGGTCGAGGCCATCGAGCGCTGCTCGGGCCACGATGGCACCTACGGCGTCAAGAAGGAATTCCGGGCCGCCTCGGTGAAGATCGCGACGCCGGTGGTCGAGCAGGTGGCCGCCGCCGGCGCCGACCACTTCTGCAGCGACTGCCCCATGGCCGGCGCCCAGGTGGCGGGGATTGCCGACCGGGTCGATCACCCGCACCCCATCGAGCTCCTGCGCCGGGCGTACGGCATCTGAGCGAGCACCCATGGACAGACTGACCGTCGCCGACCTCCACCCCCTGGAGACCTACGCCCGCCTGCGCCCCGAGTTCCGGGCCCGGGTCATCGAGCACAAGGCCCACCGGCGCCTGGCCCTCGGCGAACACCTCACCCTGGCCTTCGAGGACCGGCTCACGATGCACTACCAGGTCCAGGAAATGCTTCGGGCCGAGCGCATCTTCGAGCCCGCCGACATCCAGGCCGAGCTGGATGCCTACAACCCCCTGATTCCCGACGGCACCAACTGGAAGGCAACGCTGCTCATCGAGTACGCCGACGAAGGCGAGCGTCGGGCCGCACTGGCCCGCCTGCGCGGCCTGGAGGACCGGGTCTGGGTCCAGGTCGGCGACCACCCGCGCCTGTTCGGCATCGCCGACGAGGACCTCGAGAGGGCCAACGACACCAAGACCTCCGCGGTGCATTTCCTGCGCTTCGAACTGCCGGCCGCGGCCATCGCGGCCCTGCGCACCGGGGCCAACCTCGCGGCGGGCGTCGACCACCCGGGGATGCGGCTCGAGGTCGACGCCGTGCCTGACCTTCTCCGTGAGTCGCTGATCGCCGACCTCGCCTGACGCCAGCAACGGCTTTTCTTGCTAAATCCGCCGGGTACTCTAAGATTCCGCCCGTTGTTGCGCGCCTGACTTCCTCCCAGGGATGGGGAGTTCCCTGACTGCCAATGGCCAAGAGCTACGAAGCTGCCGACATCGAGGTCCTGAGCGGCCTTGATCCCGTGCGCCGGCGCCCCGGCATGTACACGGACACCAGCCGTCCGAATCACCTCGCGCACGAGGTGATCGACAACAGCGTCGACGAGGCGCTGGGCGGGCACTGCCAGCGGATCGACGTCAAGCTCTTCGCCGACGGCTCCCTCGAGGTGGCGGACGACGGGCGCGGCATGCCGGTCGACAAGCACCCGGTCGAGAAGATGCCCGGCGTCGAACTCATCCTCACGCGGCTCCATGCCGGCGGAAAGTTCTCCGGCAACAACTACAAGTACTCGGGCGGCCTCCACGGCGTCGGCGTTTCCGTGGTGAACGCGCTCTCGAAGAACCTGGAGGTCTGGATCCGGCGGGACGGCCACGAGTACAACATGAGTTTCCGCAACGGCGAGCGGGCCGGAAAGCTGGAGCAGGTGGGTACCGTCGGCAAGGGCAGGACGGGGACCACGCTGCGCTTCTGGCCAGACCCCAGGTTCTTCGATTCCGACAAGTTCGCCGTCAACGACCTCAAGCATGTGCTGCGGGCCAAGGCCGTGCTGTGCCCCGGCCTCAAGGTGACCTTCGAGGTCGAGAAGGGCGGGGAGCGCCACGAGTGGCTGTACGAGGGTGGACTCGGCCAGTACCTGGCGGAGAGCCTGCCTGACACCGAACTCGTGCCGTCCGCGCCCTTTGCCGCCAGCATGCAGGGCGAGAGGGAGGAGGTGGAATGGGCGATCGCCTGGGGAGACACCGGGGGGCCAGCGATCAACGAGTCCTACGTGAACCTGATCCCGACCGCGCAAGGCGGCACCCACGTCGGCGGGCTTCGCACCGGCCTCACCGATGCCCTCCGGGACTACTGCGAGTTCAGGAACCTGGTGCCCCGGGGCGTCAAGCTGTCCCCCGACGACGTCTGGGACGGCCTCCAGTACGTCCTCTCGGTGAAGATCCAGGAGCCGCAGTTCTCGGGCCAGACCAAGGAGCGACTCAGCTCCCGCGAGTGCGCCACCTTCGTGGGCGGGGTGGTGAAGGACTCCTTCTCCCTGTGGCTGAACCAGCACACCGATGCCGGCGACCAGATCGCGGCCCGCGCCATCGAGGCCGCCCAGCGCCGCTCGAAGGCAGCGAAGGTGGTGGTCCGGAAGAAGATCACCAGCGGTCCGGTGCTGCCGGGCAAGCTGGCGGATTGCACCAGCACCGACCCGGAGCGCTGCGAGGTCTTCCTGGTGGAGGGCGACTCGGCCGGCGGGTCGGCCAAGCAGGCCCGGGACCGGGAGTTCCAGGCAGTGCTGCCCCTGCGAGGGAAGATCCTCAACACCTGGGAGGTGGACCAGGGTGAACTGCTCGCCTCCCAGGAGATCAGCAACATCAGCCTCGCCATCGGCGCGGAGCCCGGCAGCACCGACCTCACCGGGCTTCGCTACCACAAGGTGTGCATCCTCGCCGACGCCGATTCGGACGGCCTGCACATTTCCACGCTCATCTGCGCACTCTTCGTTCGCCACTTTCCCGAACTGGTCCGGGCCGGCCACGTCTACGTGGCGATGCCTCCGCTGTTCCGGATCGACGTGGGCAAGGATGTCTACTACGCGCTGGACGAGGCAGAGCGCCAGGGCGTGCTCGACCGGCTGGTCGCGGAAGGCGTTCGCGGCCGGCCTACGGTCACGCGATTCAAGGGCCTTGGCGAGATGAACCCGATGCAGCTCCGCGAGACGACGATGCTGCCGGAGTCGCGGCGCCTGGTGCAGCTCACGGTGGACGCGGCGGACGATACCGAGCGCCTGCTCGACATGCTGCTCGCGAAGAAGCGCTCTGGTGACCGCCGGACCTGGCTCGAGACCAAGGGCAACCTGGCCGAGATCTGAGGCAGATGGGAACCCGTAAATCCGCCGGCAAGTCCGGCAAGACCCCGCCCTCCAACGTGGCCCAGAGCCGCCTGCAATTCGACAACGTCGAGACGTTGCCGCTGCGGGTATTCACGGAGAAGGCCTACCTCGACTACTCGATGTACGTCATTCTCGACCGGGCCCTGCCGCACATCGGCGATGGCCTGAAGCCGGTCCAGCGGCGGATCATCTATGCGATGAGCGAGCTTGGTTTGCTCGCGGCCACCAAGCACAAGAAGTCCGCCCGCACGGTAGGCGACGTGATCGGCAAGTTCCATCCCCATGGCGACTCCGCGTGCTACGAGGCCATGGTGCACATGGCCCAGGGCTTCTCCTACCGCTATCCCATCGTGGACGGCCAGGGGAACTGGGGCTCCGCCGACGACCCGAAGTCCTTCGCGGCCATGCGCTACACCGAGGCCCGGCTGACACCCTACGCGGCCACGCTGCTCGACGAGCTGGCGCAGGGCACCGTGGAGTGGGTGCCCAACTTCGATGGCACGCTCGACGAGCCGTCGCTGCTGCCGGCCCAGCTGCCGAACCTCCTGCTGAACGGGACGAGCGGCATCGCGGTGGGCATGTCGACCGACATTCCGCCGCACAACCTGCGCGAGGTCGTTACGGGCCTCGTGCGCCTGCTGGAGGAACCGGAGACCACGGTCAGGCAACTCTGCCAGCACATCAAGGGTCCGGATTTCCCCACGGGTGGTGAGCTCGTCACCCCCCGTAAGGAGCTCCAGGACATCTACGCCACCGGCAACGGGACCCTGCGGCTTCGTGCCACCTGGGAGCGGGAAGACGACGACATCATCATCACGAACCTCCCGTACCAGGTCTCCGGCAGCAAGGTGCTGGAGCAGATCGATGCCCAGCGCCAGGCCAAGAAGCTGCCTCTGGTCGAGGACCTGCGGGACGAGTCCGACCACGAGAATCCCACCCGGCTCGTGATCACGCCGAAATCCGGCAAGGTGGACGCGGAGGCGCTGATGAGCCACCTCTACGCCACCACCGACCTCGAGCGCACGCTGCGGGTCAACCTCAATGTAATAGGGCTCGACGGGCGGCCCGCGGTGCGGGACCTCAAGTCCCTGCTGGCGGAGTGGCTGCAGTTCCGCACCGCCACCGTGAAGCGCCGCCTCGAATTCCGCCTCGCGCGGGTCGAGGAGCGGCTGCACATCCTCGAGGGCCTGCTGATTGCGTACCTCAACATCGACGAGGTCATCCGCATCATCCGCAAGGAGGACAAGCCGAAGGAAGTGCTGATGAAGCGCTTCCGCATCACCGACGTGCAGGCCGAGTCGATCCTCAACCTCAGATTGCGCCAGCTGGCCAAGCTCGAGGAGATCGAGATCCGCACCGAGCAGGCGGAGCTGGCGAAGGAGCGCGAGGGACTGCAGCAGATCCTGAAGAGCGCCGCGAAGCTCCGTAACCTCATCCGCGATGAATTGCTGGCCCTGGCGGAGAAGCATGGCGACAAGCGCCGGACGGCAATCGTCGAGCGCGAGGCCGCCCAGGCCATCGCCGAGACCGACCTGGTGGCGAGCGAGCCGGTTACCGTGGTGCTGTCCGCCAGCGGCTGGGTGCGTGCGGCCAAGGGCCACGACATCGATCCCGCCGCCCTGAGCTACAAGGCGGGTGATGGCTTCCTGGCTGCCGCGGCCGGGCGCAGCACCCAGCTTGCTGTCTTCCTCGACAGCGCTGGCCGTGCCTACTGCCTGCCGGCGCACTCCCTGCCCTCCGCCCGGGGCCAGGGCGAACCGCTCACGGGCAGGCTGAATCCCGCCCCGGGGGCGAGCTTCCGCGGCGTGTTGCTTGGTGATCCGGAGATGCGCTGCCTGTTGGCGACCAGCGCAGGCTACGGCTTCTTCGTGCGCCTCGGCGAACTCCATTCCCGGAACCGGGCAGGCAAGGGCTGTCTCAAGGTGCCCGAGGGCGGCGAGGTGCTCATTCCGGTGCCCTTCAGCGGTGCCACGTTCCCGGGCGAGGCGCTGGTGGCCGCGCTCAGTTCCGAGGGCCGGCTGCTGGTTTTCCCGGCCGCGGAGCTGCCCGAACTGCCGCGGGGCAAGGGCAACAAGATCTTCGGCATTTCGTCCCGCAAATTCCGTGACGGCGAAGAAAGACTCGCGGCTGTCGCCGTGCTCCAGCCGGAGCAGTCCCTGCTCCTCGCAAGCAACCAGCGCACCATGACGCTGGCGCCCAGGGACCTCGCGGAGTACCGGGGTGCGCGGAGCCAGCGGGGCGGCCTCCTGCCCCGGGGCTGGCGGAAGATCGACCGGGTGGCAGTCTCGGGCTGAGCTCAGCCCTGGCGGTTACCCTTGCGGCCGCCTGCCTCGCGCAGTCGCGACTCGCTGATCTGGGTCGGGTCGTCGAAATCCTGGCCGAGCGCTTCACGTACCGCCGACATGTCGAGCACCTGGCTTGCCGTCAGCTCCTCCTCGTAGTCGCGCTCGAGCAGCGTCAGGGCCTCCAGCAGGGTCTGCGCCTGCTGCTGGTCCTGGGTCGCCGACCGGGCGAGTGTCTTCAGGTCGACGGTCGGTGACTGCATGGTCGGTTCCAGGTTCGGACGTGGCTGCTCCACGGTCGAGCCCGGCAGGTCTTCCAGTTCCCCGGCCGGCTCGCCGACCAGGAAGTCGACGTCACCCGTGGCCGCTGGCGGCGTATAGCCGTCCGGGTCGGCCAGCAGGCTGCGGGCGGCGACGGTCTTCTCGGCCTCCAGGCGCTTCTGGATCGTGGTGTCGGTGCCGTCGAACAGTTCCTCCAGCTCGGAGGTGATGTCCTCCGCCGGCGCGGGCGCCATCATGCTGGCGGTTGGTGACTGCTCTTCGTCCCTGGCGTCGGTGGCGAACTCTGCCGCCAGCGGGTCCTCATGGGGCGTGAAGGAAACGGTGAGGCCGGGCTCGACCGTCCGCGTGACCAGTGGCGGAACCGCCGCCGCGACCGCGGTTGCCGGCGAGTCATCGGTCTCGCGCGGTGCCGCCCCGCGGGCGACTGGCCTGGAGACCGGCCGGCGCCCCCGGAACCAGAGGAAGCTGCTGACCAGCAGGCCGAAGACGATGCCGGCGCCGGCGGCAAGGAACGGGCTCGGTTCGGCGGTCGCCGGTTCCGGCCGCCGGTCAGGCGCAGCGGCCTTGGCTGCGGTGGCAACCGTGGCCGTGGGGGCGACGACTGGCGGAGCCTCCGTGGCGTCGACGGTGGCCACCGTCGGAGTGACCGCAGGGTCCGTGGCGGGCAGTACGGGTACGGACTCGAGCACCGGCGGCAGGGCCGGTTCGGGACCTGAGGGCTCCACGGGAGCCACCGGCTCGCTGGCTGGCGCGACCGTCGCCACGGCAGGCTCGAGCGCGCCGGGAATGGAGATCTCGCTGCCCAGCTTGATGAGGTTCGGATCGTTGCGGATGAACGCTGCCGGGTTGGCGCGCCAGATCGCCTCGATCATGGCCTTGAGCGGCACCTGCCGGCCCTGCACGCGCGCGGCGATACCGGACAGGGTATCGCCCTCGGCGACTCGATACGTGCTTTCCGACTCGATCCGGCCGGCCGGCCGGGCGGGCGCTGGGCGTGCCGCGCGTGCCGCCGGCGCGGGCGTGCCGGCCGTTGCAGCCACCGGGACCGCGGTCGTCACCGTCGCCGGTGCTGCCGCGGCTGCAGCCATCACCGTGCCTGGCAGGTCCAGCATCAGGACGTACTGGCGAACGAGGATCGGCGTCCCCGGGCACTGTACCTCGAGGGCCAGTGCATACATGGGCTCGTAGAGGGGCTCGGGGCTGGTGACCCGGAGTTCGTAGGCGCCGGCCCGGGCCACGTCCGGGGCACTCACCGTCGCACCCGGCACGGTGCGCAGCTCGTCCGCCGGCGGCCGGCCGGTCGTCACGCCGCTGGCAGCCAGGGACTCGCCGGCTTCGAGGCGCACCGGGACCGTGGCCTCGAGCCGCTGGCCAAGGGCCGACTGCACGTTGACGTCGCCGAGGGTGATGGCCTGGCCGGCAGGGGCCAGAACCAGCAGCAGGGAGCCGGTCAGCGCGGGACACCCGCTCACCTGCCGTATGGCGTCGCGGAGCCGGTGGCTGGCGGTTCGAACTGGCTGGCGCACGCGCATGGGATGGCCCTGGAGTCCCTTTATGACAACCGCTAAGAGACCATCTGGAGGCTGCCGGGGATACGACCCAGGTCTCGTTCTGTTATGTCGTGGCACGTCACGGTCGCGGTGGGCGTGCGGAGTGTGATTCCTGGCACGTCGTGGCGTCAGCCGGCGGCCTGCTGGCCCTGGGCCGGGGACTCGCCGAGCACCAGCCCGTGAGTCTGGGTGAAGTTGCCCTGCACGAACGCAATGCCGAGCTGCCAGAGCACGGCCATGGTGTTGGCGTTCTCGACCCGCTCCGCGATGGTCTTGATCTTGAGCTCCCGGGCCCGGGCCGCGATGTCCCCCACCTTTCGCTGCAGGTCCTTGTCCCGGTGCAGGCCCTGCATGAGGCTGCCGTCGACCTTCACGAACTGCATCGGGATGTGGCCAAGCAGCTGGGTGGAGTCGCGCCCCGTTCCCAGGTGGTCGATGGCGAACAGGAAGCCGTTTTCCCGCAGTTTCTCCGCCAGGGTCTTGCTCTGCTTCAGCTGCTGGAGCGCCAGTTCCTCGCTGATCTGGAAGCACACCTGGCCCGTCCGCAGGCGGGTGCTCTGTGCCCGGGCCTTCAGCCACTCGAGCAGTGAGTCGTCGAGTACCGAGTCCCGGGACAGCCGGACGAACACCAGGTTGGGCTGGCGGGCCACGCAGAACGAGAATGAGGCGCCGATCACCCAACGATCGATGTTCTTCATCATGTGGGCGCGCTCGGCTGCCGGAATGAAGTCGGCCGGCAGCACAGGCTCGCCCTGCTCGTCGATCAGGCGCACCCGGGTGTCGAGCACGCCCTGGACCTCCTCATGGAGTCCCACCACGGGCTGGTGCACGAGGCGCAGCCGGTTCTGCATCAGGGCGGCGCGAATGCGCGCGATCCACAGCGTGTCAGTCTGGCGAAGCCGCTCCGTCACGGTGGTGCTGTCGCTCAGGACCACCCGGTTGCCTCCCTGGTCGCGACCCTTGCGGCAGGCAGCTTCCGCCTCGGCAAGAAGCTGGGCGGGATCCTGGTCCGATGGCCGCACCTCGCACAGGCCGATCGTGCAGGACATCGACGTGGACTGGGTCTCGACCTCGAAGACCTGGTTGGCCACGGCCTTGCGTAGCTGGTTGGCCCAGGCCTGAACGTCGGTCATCGTTCCGCGCTCGAGCAGCACGGTGAACATCGTGCCCCCGAAACGCCCGTAGAGGTCGCCGGGTTGCATCAGTTCCCGGAGGATCTCGGCGAGCCGCATGAGCAGGGCTTCGGTGCCGAGCAGCCCGATGTCCGACTGTACGCGCGCGAAGTGATCCGGCCGTATGTAGGCGAGGGCCCGGATGCCGCCCTCCTGCTGGCGGGCCAGGCGACCGGTCAGCTGCTCGAGGAAGTAGTGGCGGAGGTAGAAGCCGGTGGACGGGTCCCGGGCCACGGCATTTTCGAGCAGCTCCTCCGGGGGCTGCTCTGCCGGCCGGTCGCCGGGCACGATGACCCGCACGCCGGGCTCGCCGTCCACCGTGACACGCTTCAGGCGGAGTTCGAGTGGCACCTCAGATTCGTCGCGGGCATAGGCAACCACCGGCAGGACGTCATCTTCCTGCCACTTCTCCTTCAGGCAGGCGACCAGGGCCCCCTTCAGCGTCGCCTGGTCGGCTTCCCGGAAGAGGTCCATGAACGGCTGGCCGACCAGTTCGTCCTCGGTAGCGAAGCCCAGCAGTGCCGCCCAGGCCGGGTTCGCGGCGATGACGATGCCCTCGTGGATGTCCGCGATCGCCTCGGAGGCGCCGGTCATCAGGCTGCGCAGTTCCTGCTTGTATTGGCGCGCAGAGCTGAGGACGCCCTCCAGCGCCTGGCGAAGACGGTGGGAGTGAAGCTCGCGGCCGACGACGGCGCGCAGCCGCTCCCGGTTCGCAAGCGATACCACGTCACGGGCCCCTCGGCCCATGGCGGTGGCGATTCCGGCCTCGTCCACGTGGCCCTGTACGACGAGCAGCGGTGGGGGTGGCTGGCACTGGCTGATGGCCGCGGCCACGGCGGCGAGCTCGGTCTCGGTATCGCCGTCGAAGTAGAGAACGAGTTCAGGAGGGGCGACCTTCAGCTGGTCGCCGAGCGTCGCAAGGTCGTTCAGGCGCAGGCAGTGGACGGGATGACCGCTGTCCCGGAGGATGGAGTTGATCGTGGTGGCGTGGTCGTCGCTGCGGCTGACGACGACCAGCGGAATGCCAACAGAGCTGCCCAACGCCACACCTGCCGAGTCCCTGAACGAGACGGGATTCTGACGGCGGTGGCCGGGTCCTTATGTGACCGCCATCCGATTATGTGGCGCCGCCGGAATTATGTCGCGCCGAAGGGCGCCAGTGCGGACTTCGCGGGCTCACCGGGGACCTCGCGCACGAGTTTCGGTACGAGGTAGCCCGGGAGGATGCGCGTGACCGCCGCAAGCAGCGTCACGGCCGCTGCGTCTTCCACCGCGAAGTGCGAGGCGCCGGCCACGCGGTCGAGCTGGTGCAGGTAGTAGGGCAGGGCTCCGGCGTCGAACAGCGCCCGCGAGAGGTCGGCGATCGCGGCTGGCGAGTCGTTGATGCCTGCGAGCAGCACGGACTGGTTGAGTACCGGCCCGGCCGTGGCCAGGGCGCGTATGGCCTCGGCGGCTGCGGGGCCTATCTCGTTGGCGTGGTTGGCGTGGATGACGATGGCCAGCCGCTTGCGCAGCCCCTGCAACAGCCGGAGCAACCGCTGGTCCACGCGCTCCGGAAGCACTACCGGCACCCGGGAGTGCAGGCGGATCCGCTGGACGTGGGGCAACCCGTCCAGCTGGCCGAGCAGCGCCTCCAGTCGGCCCTCGGCGAGGACCAGCGGGTCACCGCCGCTCAGGATCACTTCCTCGAGCGACGGATCCGCCGCAATGGCCTCGAGGGCGGCGTCCAGGTTGCCCGCCGTCGCACTCTGCTCCCCGTAGGGATAGTCCCGGCGGAAGCAGTAGCGGCAGTGGACCGCGCAGGCGCCCGTGGTCACGAGGAGCGCACGACCCCGGTACTTCTGCAGCAGCCCCGGCGTGCGGGCGCTCGCGAGGTCACCGACCGGGTCGCTGACGAAACCCGGCACCGGCCGACCCTCCGCGACGAGGGGCAGCACCTGGAGAAGCAGGGGATCCCGCGGGTCGCCGGGGCGCATGCGGGCCACGAAACCCCGGGGGACCCGCAGCGGGAAGGGGGCGTGGGCCAGGATCCCCAGGCCGGTCGCGGGCAGGTCGAGGGCCGCGAGCAGCGCGGCCGGGTCCCGGTAGCCCCGGGCCAGCTCCGCCTGCCAGGGCGCCGGGCCATCGGGAGTGGTGTGGGTGTCGGGTGTCGCGGCCTGCATGGATCACGCTAGAATAACCGGCTATTCCAACGAATGGATTCCCGATGGCCAGTTACAGCGCAAGCGATCTCCGGGGCGGCAGCAAGGTCCTGATCGACGGCGACCCCTGCACGGTGGTGGACAACGAGTTCGTCAAGCCCGGCAAGGGCCAGGCCTTCAACCGCGTGCGCATCCGCAACCTCCGCACCGGCCGGACCGTGGAGAAGACCTACCGCAACAGCGATTCCATCGAGGGCGCCGACGTCCTCGACCGGCCCATGCAGTACCTCTACAACGACGGCGACCTCTGGTACTTCATGGACCCGGATTCCTTCGAGCAGCTGCCCGCGTCGGCAACCGCGGTCGAAGACGCCCGCCAGTGGCTGCGTGAGCAGGACACCTGCACGGTCACCCTCTGGAACGGCGTGCCATTGACGGTCGCCCCGCCCATCTTCGTCGAGCTCAAGATCGTCGAGACCGATCCCGGCGTGCGCGGCGACACTGCGACCGGCGGCCTGAAGCCGGCGCGCCTCGAGACCGGTGCCGTGGTGAAGGTCCCGCTGTTCATCAACGAAGGCGAGGTCATCAAGGTCGATACCCGCACCAGCGCCTACGTATCCCGGGTGAAGTAGGCCTGCCGTCACGGTGCCGGCAGCGGGAAGCTCACCGTACTGCCGACGTCTGGCAGCCCCAGTAGCAGCATCACGACCCGGTCGAAGCCCACGGCGACCCCGGAGCACTCCGGCAACCCGTGGCGCATCGCAGCCAGGAGCGCCGGATCGGGCTCCACGTCCGGAAGGCCGAGCCGACGGCGGACCTCCCGGTCGGCGGAGAAGCGGCG
>ERZ761602.1406-NODE-1406-length-43766-cov-4.873968_pt1 | contig 43766 bp, 40 predicted proteins | sample MGYA00512165_ERZ761602 | MGnify/ENA primary metagenome ERZ761602 (study PRJEB28899, sample SAMN02445085) | bioreactor sludge metagenome | biome: EBPR sludge; isolation source: Thorneside wastewater treatment plant | place: Australia: Brisbane, Thorneside...
GTGGACCAACACGCCTATCACCATCAATTCTGGAAACATTAAAGGAGCTATTCGACTGGGATCCTATGGCTCCGATCCCAATCCCCCTAAAATTCGGCTTACGACAAATACCGCACTCCCCAGTAAGACGCGATTCCCATGCGTCATATGCGTGGCTCGAAATTTTATGAGTCTTGGATCGACGAGCGATCTTGTGGTCCAAAATCTATGGTTAACCAGTGAGAATGATCGAAGCGACAGTAAACCCACTGGCGTTCAAGTAGACTCGCCCGGCAATCGAGTTCTCGTCATGGGCGTGAAGTTCGATAAAATTCACCAAGGCATCATGGTGCGAAATTTTTCCAATCCAACCTATTTCTTTGCATTTGAAAACCAAATGACAGCTATTGGAAAAGGAAGTGGTGGAAACGGAATGTGGCTCGAATTAAATTTCGGTGCTGCCGAAGGCAACAGCATTACCGATACCAGTGGCGGGGAGCATGGCATTCGAGCTCAAGGCTCTACGGAATTTGCCTACGGCCATAACACGATTTTGAAACCCAATGCCAAAAATGGAAAACATTGCTTTACCATTCGAGCGAAAGGAGCTGGAAGTCTGGCGTCGCGATGGAATTCAGTGTTCGATAACTTTTTCCAAAACACTTCTGATAATAAAAATTGGACCGTTCACCTCGGGCCTCAGGACTCTGCAAACCCAACCCAAACGGTTCAAACGACCCGGATGGAAGACAACGATATTAAAAGTTTCATCGCTCCCGCCATACGAGTCGAAGGGCCCAGCAATACGATTCGCATCAATGATCTTCGAACCAATTCCTCCTCCTGCGTTTCTATTGCAAAGAAATGCACCGGCTGCCCCGATCCCGTCGATGTCGTCGTCGAAAATAACGCCTGCGGTCGATAAGCAGGGTTTCCACGTATGAGCGCTCTCTCTTAGCTTGAGACATCGGCTCAATCGTTATCGAGAACGTTCTTCCCCTCCTTCGCTTTGTCTTTAATGATGTCTTTGGTTTCTTCAGCGCGATTCTTCAGCTTTTCATCCAAGCAGTTCTTATCCGTGGCCTCACAAATTTTCTCCTCTACGCGATTCATTCCACGTTTCGTGGCCCGTTTGGCATCGTTTGCTTTTTCTTCGACCTTTTCGCCAACAGTTTCTGCTGCGGAAAGGAGCGCTGGAGTGGATGTTAGAATTAAAGTGGTAAAAATAGTCATTTTCATTTCTCGATTGTTGGCTGATTCCTACTTGCCGTCACCTGACTTTCGTTGAACTAGTCCGTATCAAGCATTACAATGCGAGTTCTCAATGCTGAGGAGGGTGAAGTTACACAAACAGTTTTCCGAGCACCTACCCATGATTGTTATTCTAATCATGGCAGCAGTGCTGCATTCTCGAGCCATAGGCATTCCGATTTCCGCAACAGTTTGGGACAATCTGACCTCTAATCCCGCGCAGGCTGGACTCTCGTCATTTTTTTCAAATTTTATGTCCCTGAAAGGCCTCCTTCAAAGACCCCTCAGTGTTTTTAGTTTTGCAGCAACATTTGAATTTTTTAAGGAGCCAACGGTTGCCCATCGATTCATCAATTTTCTGTTTCATCTCGCGAGCGGTCTTCTCATTTACATTCTCGCTCGGACCTACCAGTTGAAATGGCCGTGGCTCGCGGCACTCCTATTTTTAGTTCATCCCTTAAGCACCGCCGTCACTTCTCAGCTCCTCGGAAGATCCTACGCGATGGCAACGTTCTTTTTCATCTCAGCCCTGATCCTCCTGGAAAGATCACGAAGCCAAAAAATTAAGGAGCCCCTTGCAAGTCTATTTATTTTTTTGCTGATAGCCTGCGCTGTATTTAGCAAGCAAACCTTCGTGATCATCCCTTTAATCTTTCTTTGGAGACGGTTCTCACTTTTCTCACCGAAGGGATCTGCTCTCTTCATAGAAAGCAAAGCGCTGCTCGCCGCCCTCGTAGTCATAGGTTTGATCTTCATCTGGTTATATGCTTTGCCGCTATCCGCGACGGCAGGAGCAAATCGAAATACCACCATCACGTCGCTTGAATACTTCATTTCACAATTGGGAAATTGGCATAACATCTTAGGGCTTTACCTCGCGCCTTATCGTCTCGCTTTCAACAATCCCTATCCATTTTTCAAATCACTCTGGAACCCTCACGTTTTAACCGGCGCCATTTTCTTGGGCGCGTTCATCGTATGGGTCGTCAAAAAGAGAAACACGTTACTCGGATTTTTCGGAGGTGGATTTCTTTTAATGCTCCTGCCGACCAATTCATTTTTACCTAAAAATGAAGTCCTTATTCCTTGGAGGCTCTATCCCGCGATCGTATTTGTTTCGCTCGCCATTGCCTATTTGGCCGAAAAGCACCTGAAGCATCGACATTTGCTTCCCGTTTTTGCAACGACCGCAGCGTTGTTTTTTTCCTTTATCGTCATTCGGCAAAATGAAATTTATCGAGATGAATTGAAAACCTACCGACAAGTCGTAGATTTTTTTCCTGAAAGCAGATCGGGACCGAATCAGGTGGCTAACTTTTTCGTTCGTGAAGGGCGATTTCAGGAGGCGGTGGAAACGGTTTTTGACTATGGAAAGCGAAATCCCGACACTCCCCTTCCCGTTATGCCCCTCCGATCGATCTACCAACTGTCCGAAGGCCGTGACGTCGAATATTTGAACTCACATTTATTTTCCAAACCTGAAGCTACAACCACAACTTATTTTGGACAGGCTCAAAGCTTTCTTGAGGCTTACAGAGGAAGCCCACTGATTTCGGCGAACTGGTCGGGAAGATTTCGACCCTACTCTTTTCAGTTCGGAGAATTTAAACCTCTTTTTTCCGACGCAGTCGTCGCGGGTTATGAAGACTTCGATTTCTACAGCCCAACCCCTTTTTCAAAAGCAGGAATCATTTTGGCTGGGCAAGAAGCCGGCAGAAGGAACTTCAAACTCTTTTACTATAATCTTCACACCCTGATCCCACTGATCCCAGAGTCCGAGGAGGATCAAGGAGATCTGTGCGTTTCTCCAAAAGGTGAATGGCTCGCATTTCGTCACGGCGATCAACAAAGGATTTTAAATTATCGAAATGGAATATGGTTAGCGGGTTCGGAGACACTGCCAGGGTTTAATCGCTGTCTATGGCTCGACGAAAGAAGGTTTTTGGGAATGCGGGGGCGACGAGCCCCCTATGAAATCTATGTTTGTGGTTCAAAAGATTCCTATTGTACGAGCATAACCGCAAACTCAGAAATCCAAGAGTTTCTAGACTTCTATCGCACATCCGAAAATGAAATTGGATTTTTAGGACTTACAAAGGACGAAAAAGGTTTTCGAAGAGCCTATGCTTTCAATGACGACTTTTCCCAAATTAATCATTCTAAGCGCAATCCGGATATGTTGAAGAATCCGGGCGATCTTCTACAAATTGAAGGTCCCTTGAATCGCGTAGGACTCCTCAGTCGCTATTTCATCCAGCCTCGTGCTTCCACCGATGAGGAAGAGATCGTTTCTCGGATCAAACGAATAGGAAACAAAACGTTTGGCATCGTTTCCAGCCCAGAGAATTCCCGAACGCTCGCGGAGCTCCGCCTGGGAAGATGGAAAATTTTTAGACATCCTTCTTTCAAAATGCCCAAGGAATTTTCTAAACCAAAAGAGATTTGGATTCAGGGTCATAAGGGCTCCCTCTTCCAAAATTTCTATTTTGGCCCGGAAACAGTTCCCGAGAAAATTGTACTTTGGTGGCACGGGGGCCCTCGAGAGAATGTTTCTCCTCGGTTCAATCCTTATTTTCATCATCTCAACCGCCTGGGTTTTGGGGGGCTTGCACTTAATTATCCTGGCAGCACGGGACGGGGGGCTGGATACGAAGCCATTCGCCTACCGTCTGGTGAAATGAAAGAATTTTTTCAGGCAGTCTTTCAATTCCTTCGCGAAAACGGCGTAAAAACAGTAGCAAGTTGGTCCGTCTCTGCGGGAGTTCAGATGCAGAAGCAACTCTTAAGAGAGGGGTATCGTGTCTCGGGCATCATTGATCAAGTGGGCGGGCTGTCGACTTCTCTCAAGCAATATTGTATTCGCCAGCGAATTCCATTTTTTTCAATTCGAGGAATTCACGATCTTGATCATGCGGAAGATTCAGTCAATTTCCTTTACCGCGGCGGGCACGACATTTCGACTCCAGAAGATTTCGACGCGCTTTTTAAAAAGGTAGCTCCCTTTCTGACAAAAAAAATGAAGACATGGGGGACCCCAGAAAGTCGTCCCCTCAAAGACATCGATTTCATTTTGGATGCGGGCCATACGGGCAGCTCTCTGGACGCCAATGCGTTTCGCAACATAAAAGAATCGGATCTGACATTTGAGTTAGCCAGCTTAGTGAATAAAGAATGCTTATCGAAAAAGAAAATTCTCCTTACGAGAAGTGGGCAACCCTCCTGGGAAGACCCGCTCGAGACTCTCAAACGACGTCAGGCCATTCTAACAAAGGCGGACCGAGTGCGCGCTTTAAGCCTCCATTTCAACGCTTCTCCAAGGATTGAAAGAAGCAAGAACCTTTCAAGTGCATTTGTCCCTTGGGAGGCAAATTCTCAAGATATCGATTTTGCGAGGAAGTTGATACGCGAGCTCACAGCGATAAATTTGCCCGGAAAGGAAAGTTATCCTGAGTTCACAGAACAAATCATAAACAAATTAGAACCTGGAATTTTCTCTCGCAAACTTGCTCTGCTGAAAAAACGATCCGCCGCGACCGTCTTACTTGAGTCAGCGTATTACGATGATGAACAAGAATACAGTCGACTTTCAAATCGACAGTGGATGGTAGAAGAAGGTCTTTGGCAAAGGCCTCGCCTCAAGCAAATTGCCACCGCAATTTGCTCGGCTCTTAAAAACTAAAGCCGACTTTTTACTTTGCCGACAACGAGCGGATAACGAATCCCTTGGCAGCGGGTCAAAAATCTTTCTTCATCTCCAAAAGGTCGAATTTCTCTTTCAGTACCCCCTCTTTCGAAAACAAGTTGAAAGGCACTTTTATTTTCGAGATTTCGAAGTTCCGCCACTCCGGCCACTGTATTGTCCGAGCCATCCAAGCCCGTCATGAAAAAACTTCCCTCCACCGATATTTTTTTTGAATAGATCCTCATTTTATCTTTGATAACCACTGTCAAAAGAGAGGGTGTTATCGAATATTGAGCTTTCCGATCAAGAACTAAGGTGCCCGATATCTTTAAAGGCGAAGAGATATTCAGCTTGCCCGAGATTGTGCCTGGTCCCGCGCAATTGACCGACAGAACATTTAACGTCGAAGCATGAGTGGCAGAAGATGGAATGATCAATCCAACCCAGGAAACAAATTTTAAGTAATTCCACATTCCCTTATTCTCAGACTATGGAGATTCCAAAATTTTGGAAATGGAGAAAGCGGATCTCTTTCGCGCTCGGCTTAGCCGCCTTCCTTTATATAGGCCTCCGTTTGTTTCTGGCCGACGACTACTGCATTTCTAATGTTCGGTATTTGAATGCTGATCGAATCACTTCAGAAACCTATTGGATTGGTATTCGTGGAGAGAGAATCTCTCAAATCTCACCGCGCCCCATTTTTGCATGGAAAAAAATCGAAGGCACAGGCTACATCCTTTCCCCGGGCTTTTTAGATACGAACGCAGGAGGGCCCGTCACCTTCACCCCTGCGCGAGCCAAACTTTTTGATGGCATCACCACTTATTTATCAGCCCATGGAGAACCCAAGGAATTTGAACCGGAACAATTCATTTCGGTTCTCAATGCGGCTCGCACAATCGGGTTGCAATCGTTCAATAAAAGTCTCGCCGATAAAACCTTTGATATTGCTTCCGTCTTCAAAGAGGCCTTAAAGCAATCAGCCTATGGAATTTCATTCTCACCAGAATACAATGTCTATGCGACCCCTCAACTCATTGCTTCGATTTGCCGAACTTTCACAAACAAAGAAGTTCCTTTCAGCTTTCATTTACGCTTTTCAGATAAAAAAAATGAATTACGAGGCTTGGATGAAGCCCTTGAGTGCGGAGCACTGGGCAATCCCATTCACATTCTCCACCTCTCTTCAACGGGAGGAGCGCATTTTCCTCTCGAAGCCTACAGACGAATTGAAACGGCTCGTCGTCGAGGTCAAAAAGTCATCGTGGACTTTTATCCCTTCACCTATTGGTCTTCGCCGGTAGGACAAGCGCGATTCAAAGGCGAGTGGTGGAAGCGTTTTGATGTGAATATTTCAAAGGTTAAACTGAGAAGCGAGCCCGATCGGGTCTTAAGATTCGATGAAGTTCAAAAACTCCATCGAATCTATCAATATGATCCGCTGAATCCTAAGAGTAGTCCTTCGATTATTGTAGATTCGATTTCACCGAAAACTATCGATTTTTTTGCCGAGCAAACGGACGCTTTCATAGGCTCCGACTCGTCACAGATCGGCCATCCGAGGGCCATTTCAAGCTTCTCCAAATTTCTAGAAACGTACGTGAAAAATGAAGATCAATTAGCAAATGCCCTCCATCGATTTTCCACAAGAGCCTACGACGAATTTGAAAATTTCATCCCAGAACTAAAAAACCGAGGGAAAATTGAGCCACAAAAAGTCGCCGATCTCATTCTATGGGATCCTCACAATATCCGAGCACGCGCAAGTTTGAAGAATCCTCAAGTCCATTCCACCGGCGTCGTCGCCGCTTGGATAGGAGGAAAGCTCCTCATAGAAAACTCAAAATGGATTGGCACTTGGAAGCAAAAAACCGGAACGTTCTTTAAAGGAAATTTAAGCTCAATTACCACCCCAAATTAGAGGGATCCTGATTTCCACTCGAGGGCTCAGGAAGAATCGGAGGAACTTCGATAGGCTCAGGGATTTCCGTCAGTAGACACCAGTGCAAATTATCGCGGGCCCAATCATAGCAGTGAATGCCTGGGTCATACATATCGCACCAATCCAACATCAAAAGATAATCTCGATAACACAAACTCTCTTCGTAAGGTTCGGGCACTGGCTGTGGAGGATGAGGTGCATCCGCCCGCAGGGTTGAAATGGTGAATGATAAAAATAAAGTCGAAATTAGAACAATAAACCCTCTTGGCACCCGCGCCTCTCTTTCTGAGCGCTGATCCTAAACGATTATTCGGGACATTCGTCAACTCAAGATTTTGCGGACCGCGAGCAGCTCGAAGACTCTTGGCCACAATTGAGTGTTAAATCACAACGCTTCTCCATTAAAATGCATCAATGCGCATTGTGAGAGCTGGCTGGCTATTTCTTGAAGCGCTTATTGCGATTTATTTTGCCAAGAGCATTTTATTCTTTTTGCCGTTTAAGAAAATTCGAATGCTCATTCATCGATTTTCAAACCGAGAGGACCTGAAAAATTTTGATGTTCTTGAGGGCAAGCGAGTGTCAGCAGCAGTTTTACGAGCGCGCAGATTTGTACTTTGGAAGCGCTCCTATTGCTTGGTGAATGCGTTGGCACTGCATTGGATGCTTACGCGAAGAGGAATTCAGTCGAGTATTCATTTAGGAGTGAGCAAAAAGGATTCGGAATTGACGGCCCATGCATGGATTGAAAGCGACGGAACTCCACTGATAGGCGCCGAGCTAAAATCTCAATTTACTCTGATTGCTTCTCTCAAATGAGTACGTCTCTTTGTGTTTCTCTGGACGATATGGACCTACCTTTAGGCTCGGACCCAAAAGCAGAAGCGAGTAGAGCGATCAAAGCGTACATAGAAGTACGCTGCGGGAGCGAAGAGGAGTCTGAAGAAGTATGGGACGAAAAGACGAACCTTATGCGGGCCCACCGCGACTCGAACGCAGAATTACGGTTTAGGAAACCATCGTTTTATCCAGTTAAACTATGGGCCCGACGATCAATCCTTATGAGCCTAATCACACTGGGAAGGGTTTAGAATACTTCTTTTTCGAAGACGGCGCCTTCGATGATCAAAGCATCGTTGCTATCTTTGACAATGCTGGGACCCGCCTCGAGAATATCGCGAACCGTTTCAAGGTTTTGAAGGGCGCCAATGGGAAGAGAACCGAAACATCCGGATGGAGTTGAAGATTCCACACGAATCACCTTTAAATTTTCCGACTGAACTTCCAAAAACCCATCGCACTGCTCTTCCGAGTTAAGCAAGACCGTGACGGTGTTTTGATAGGCGACCGTCGTTCCATTTAATTCGGTCAGAATGTAACGGCCTTGAAGTTCAGGTCCTGAGCCAAGAGCGAGAGTGTCCGCTCCGTCGATCGCCGATTCTTCTCCGCAAGCGGTGAAGCAAATCGCCATGCCTAGGAGAATTGCGATGGTCTGAATTTTAGGTTGGAACGCTGATTTCATAGCTCTTAAAAACTCCGATCACTCTCTAGAATCGCAAGATCTATGCCAGAACTATAACCCATTTAAACCGCTAAATTCCAGCTTTTAGGCGAAATCGTTCAGGCAAAAACGCTTACATGACCGCAACCTTTGCAGACCATTTATATCGATCGTGGAAGCGTGAAAATGAAGGTCGAACCCCTCCCAAACACCGATTCCACCCATATCCGCCCCCCGTGCATTTCTACGATCCGCTTGCAAAGCGCAAGTCCGATCCCGCTGCCAGGATATTTTTGCCAATCATGCAAGCGCTTAAAGATTTCGAAAATTTGCAAAAGGTAACGAGATTCAATGCCGATTCCATTATCCTCGACGCGAAAAATATATTCCCGCGATGAACTTTCGCACGAGATTCTTATTTCAGGAGATCGATTCGGCGATCGGAATTTTACAGCATTTGAAATTAGATTCTGAAAAACGAGAGCAAGTCGCAAAGGATCCGCCTTCACTTCTGGCATACTCATCCATTGCACCTTGGCGTGAGAGTCCTCTAGCGAAACTTTCAAGTTCATACTCACTTGTTTTGCAATATCGGGGATCCTGACCTCCGTTAAATGAATCTCTTTCGTGTTGCCCGTTCGGGAATAGGCCAAAAGATCATCCACCAATCGAGACATCCGCTTTGCCCCATCTGTGACGAAAGAAATATATTCATGCGTGTTCCCGCTCGGATTCTTTTGAATCAGCGAGCCATAGGCTGAGATCATTCGCAGCGGTTCCTTTAAGTCATGCGAACATGCATACGCAAAACTTTCGAGCTCCCGATTGGAACGACGCAACTCTTCAGCACTTCTCTCCAATTCTTCCGTTTTTGCACTCAAGCCCGCAGTCACTTTCAATAGATTTCTCTCTGCTCGCCGACGATCCAAAATGAGCGAAAAAGGAATCATCACCACCACTGCCGAAGAGATAAGAAATCCGGAGAGTAGGACGTGAGAGATAGATGAGTCCGCGGTGGCAAAAGGGCCGTAATCCATCAATGTCGCCGTAATGGCGATGGCAGAAGTCGCCGTCAAACTCACCATTACTCCCGCCGGCGACCAACGAAAAATTGGTAGAAGTAAGAAAGTAGTCGCCAAAAACGTCCAAGAATACTGGAAGCGCAAAGGCAGACTTGGAATGCCGTAGCTCGTCAAATCGGGGACTAATCCAAAGATTGCCAGGTTCCCTAGCACCAGAAATGCAAAATAGAAAACTCGCTCAGCAACTTCCTTTAAATTCAAATTGAAAACCGGATAATGAATGAACGCCAAAATGAGCGGGGCTACGATTGCCAGGCCCATCACATCTCCATGCCACCAAGAAAATCCGAGAAGAAAGAAATTTTCCCATTTCGCTTCGCTAAACAAACATAGCGCTCCCACTCCCATGACGGACGCGACTGGCGCTGCCACCCCCACCGTTGCCATCAAATAGCAGGCGATGTTTTTTGCACGATCGAAGATCTTTTCCTCGCCTATGAAATAGCGAATCATCGCCACCGCGATGACGGTCTCTACGGCGCCGGCTAAGGCGATACCCGTACAAGCAGGAATCCCCTGCCCAGCGCTGAACGAAAACAGGAATGAACCCGCAAAAATAAAGGGAACCATTGCCCACCCAAAAAGGAGAGTAACGGCAACAGCAAGTCCACTCGCAGGCCATATCGTGCAAACATTTCCCGCAAAGGTCGCGAAGTTGGAAGAGAGCGAAGCGAGTAATAGATAGAGAAAGCAAACGCAGACACCAATGAGGGCCATCTGCATGTAGCGCAGACTCGAGTGAGAAAGGTAAAATTTCGCGACTTTAGTCTGCAAAGAAAGAGCCCGCCCTTAAATTCAGTTAGCGAAGCGTCCCAGTCTTGACCCCGGACTTAGGTCTGAACCACAATAAAGGCCGTGGCGGGCGATTCCTTCAGGCAACTTTGCGATACGATTGTTTCTCGGCGAACCTCCAAGAACTTTGAAGGTGGCACGCTGGAAAAGGAAGTCATTGAAAATCTATTAGAGCTTGCGGTTTGGGCTCCCAACCATCGCTTGAATGAGCCCTGGCGATTTCGGGTCGTACAAAGTTCCGGGATCCAAAAATGGATTGCCATGTTTCAGCAGAAATTGAACCGCGATGAAGCTCAGCTGTTTGAGAAAAATTTCGAACGTTTGTCAAAAGTCGCAACTGTCGTCTATGTCACCTGCCTCAAGGATCCAAACGAGTTGATTCATGAAGAAAATTACGCCGCCACATCCGCCGCTGTTCAAAACCTTCTATTGGGAGCCACTGCCCTAGGCATCCAATCCTATTGGAACACGGGTCGAATCATGACCCATCCTGTAACGCTCGAGTTCTTAAACATCGATTCGCAGGAGCGCATGGTCGGAGCGATATGGCTGGGAAGAGGCTCCGTTCCAGAACCCCGTCCTCGAACTCCCGCTCGAGACAAAACTCTCTGGATCAATTGAACAACGCCCTGATATCTTTCCATCAACATGAAAATTCACGAGTACCAAGCGAAGAGCTTGTTGAAAGATTTCGGCATCCCCGTTTCGAAGGGAATCGCCATTCAAAATATCAATGATGTAGAAAGGGCATACGCAGATTTAGCAAGCCCCGTCGTGGCCGTGAAAGCTCAGATCCACGCTGGCGGTCGGGGCAAAGGCGGCGGTGTAAAAATCGCCAAGTCTCTGAGTGATGCCAAGAAATATGCTTCCGATATTTTGGGCATGAATTTGGTCACTCATCAAACGGGACCGAAGGGTCAAAGGGTGCGGACGCTTTATTTGGAAGCCGGATGCGCTATCGCCAAGGAATTATACTTTGCCGTTCTTCTGGACCGCGAAATTTCGCAGCTTCGAGTGGTCGCATCTGCAGAAGGCGGCATGGACATTGAAGAAGTGTCTGAAAAGCACCCAGAGAAAATCATTACGCTTACCATCGATCCCCTCCTCGGTTTTCGCTCATATATAGGACGAGAATTGGGCTACAAATTGGGCCTGCCCGAGAGCGTTCACCCTGAACTCATCACCCTGGGAAAGAATCTGGTTCGGGCTTACCTTGAAACCGATGCAAGTTTAGTGGAGATCAATCCGCTCGTACTCACGAAGGACAATCATCTCATTGCCCTCGATGCTAAAATGACCTTCGACGACAATGCGCTCTATCGACAAAAGCGCGTCGTTGAATTTCGCGATTTGCATGAAGAAGATCCGTTGGAAATCGAGGCGGCAAAATTTGGTCTCAACTACATCGCGCTCGATGGGACTGTAGGGTGCATGGTGAATGGCGCTGGACTCGCAATGGCCACCATGGACGTTATCAAATTGGCGGGTGCTGAACCTGCCAATTTTTTAGATGTGGGCGGCGGAGCGACGAAGGAAGCAGTCACCGAAGCTTTCAAAATTATCTTAAAAGACACGAAGGTGAAGGCCATCCTCGTGAATATCTTCGGCGGCATTATGAAATGCGACATCATTGCCTCTGGAATTATTGAAGCAGCAAAGACGGTGGATTTAAAACTTCCGGTCGTTTGTCGACTGCAAGGTACGAATGCCCCCGAAGGATTGAAGCTACTCAGCCAATCGGGACTCAAAATCGAAACAGCAGAAACCATTGAAGAAGCGGCAACAAAAGTAGTTCGCGCAGCGGCGGGGAAATAATAGAGGTTCAACCATGGCGATTCTCATTCATAAAAATACCAAAGTGATTGTACAAGGCGTGACCGGAAAGTCGGGGTGGTTTCACACCAAACTTTCTATCGACTATAAAACTCAAATTGTCGGTGGAGTGACGCCAGGCAAAGGCGGAACTTTCATGGAAGAAGGTACCTACAAAGTTCCTGTCTTCAATACCGTCAAAGATGCGGTGGAAAAAACCGGTGCTACGGCGAGTGTGATTTTTGTCCCTCCTCCTTTCGCAGCCGATGCCATTTTAGAAGCAGCGGATGCGAGCATCGAACTCATCGTCACTATCACGGAAGGTATTCCGGTGAATGACATGATCGCGGTGAAACAAGAGCTCGCCAAACGGGGCGACAAAACCCTTTTGATCGGACCGAACTGCCCTGGCGTGGTCACGATCGATGAATGCCGCATTGGAATTCAACCCGGCAATATCGGAAAGCGCGGAGTCGTGGGAATTCTCTCTCGCTCTGGCACGCTCACCTATGAAGCGGTTGATCAAATTTCTCGTATTGGTCTCGGCGCCACCACGTGCGTGGGCATCGGCGGCGATCCCATTCACGGCGCAGATTTCATCACCATCTTAAAACGTTTCAACGCCGATCCGGAAACCAAAGGCGTGATCATGATTGGAGAAATCGGTGGCGGCGAAGAGGAAGCGGCGGCGGAATGGATCAAAGCCAACATGAAAAAACCGGTAGTAAGTTTTATCGCTGGAGCGACTGCGCCTCCAGGTCGACGTATGGGCCACGCGGGCGCCATCATCTCTGGTGGCAAAGGAACAGCTCAAGCCAAAATGAGCGCACTGCGTAGTGCCGGCGTAACCGTCGTTGAAAATCCCTCGCATTTAGCGCGAGCGATGAAAGAACGGTTAGGCTAGCTCAAATTTATTTAGGCAAACTGCAAAAGAAGCCATTGCCCAGGGAATAGATTTCACCTCGAGTACCCGTGCCCGGAAGACCGATCGACGCACCTGCGACCATATTGCAAACTTGATAAAGACCGACGGCAACTTTCATGAATCCTAGACCTCCCGCCTGTAAATCATCGTCCACTAAGGCTAACGGTATGGTGGCAAGCGGTTCCGACTGGGTGCCCGCAAGTGCTTTCAACTCTCCAAAGTCATTGATTGAAATCGCTGTAGCCCATACGGGAACAGAAATTGGTGTGAGCGTTGAAGTTAACCCGCCAAGTCCGTCGGACGCAAATCCTAGAAGAGTATATTCTCCATTTTTCATGGTAATTGCAGTACCCGGAAGCACAGAAAACTCGCCTTCGGTGGAATAGAAACTATCGCCTTTCGAATTCTGAAGAACAAACATCCCTCTGCCATAAACTTCTAGATTCATAGGCCAAGTTTCGTTCGCTGCTCCCGAAACTACAGTGGCCTGAGTTAAAAATAAAAATGCAAAATTTAAAATCATAAGTGCCCCCCATGAAAGTATATTAGATCGGACGTGTGACTCACCGCTCCGTTTTGATACTATTTTTCTCAACCGTCGTTGAAAATCCCTCGCATTTAGCGCGAGCGATGAAAGAACGACTCGGATAGACGCCGCATTGCTTAAACGGAATTCACCCTCTCCGCAGCATGAAACGAAGTCCACTATCCTTCGTTCAAGGGGGATTCTTTTTATGACCGACAAAATCATTTTCTCTTTAGGTTTACTTCTCACAGCTCAAATCTCAGCCGCTCATGCGGACGCACTGAAAGGCGAGATTGTTTGTATTACATCCGCAATGCATGGAAAGTTTGGATCAGGCTCTGGCCCGGACTTCGGGATGGCCAGTCCATTTTCTTTTAAATATGACGGGCAGAATCTCAATGAAAGAAAAGTTCTCAAGGCGAGCGATTTTGAATCCGTTGCCTTTGCTGGCGAACCCAAACCTATGAAGTTTAAAGGAACCGTGGACGTGCAAGTCAACATTGCAAAACCCATCCAACTTCCGGACCCCATCATGCCACAATTGCTGAAGGGCGGAAAAGCCGACCAAGATATGCTAATTGTGACAGTAGCCTACAACTACAAGGGCAAGCATCTGCACGAGGGCACCACGATGATGTTCTTAGATAACCAATCCTCCCTGAACGTGGGATCTTCGTCTTATCACAACCAGTCCGTCGACGTTCGCTTAGGATGCTTCTTTAAGGCCGACTCAAGCCTTTAAAAACAGAGCATCCGCAGCTTCTTTTTGACTACATTTTTGGTAAAGAGGCCTCCTGAACTTAATTAATAGGAGGCCTCTTTTTTTATGGCATTGGAACGAACTCTCAGCATCATCAAGCCTGATGGTGTGAAACGAAATCTCATTGGCAAAATTTTCACCCGCTTTGAGGAAAGTGGCTTGAAAGTGGCCGCGGTAAAGCGAGTCACTCTTACCCGCGCTCAAGCGGAAGGTTTTTACGCAGTTCACCGCGAACGCCCCTTCTTTGCATCGTTGGTGGAATATATGACCTCTGGTCCAGTCGTCATTTCCGTTTTGGAAGGCGAAGGCGCGATTGCAAAGAACCGCGAGATCATGGGCGCTACCGATCCGAAGAAGGCCGCCCCTGGGACCATTCGCGCTTTGTTCGCAGAGAGCATTGAAGCCAACACCGTTCACGGAAGCGACGCTCCTGAAACAGCCGCCTTTGAAACCCGCTATTTCTTTAATGCGTTTGAATTGCTCTAAGGAATTCGATGGCCATATCCCCCGAACGATTTTCACTCGACGCACCGACGCTTCAATCGGATCCCATCGATTTCTTCAATATGGAGATCGAAGAGGCCGAAGAGCGCCTGGGATCACTGCTCGGGAAAAAGTTCCACGGAAAATCTTTTGTAAGCTTTGTCTATAAGCATCGGATTACAGATCCCATGCTTATGTCGAGCTTACCGACGGCGATGCGCCCCATGCTCGTTGGACGAGTGAATATTGCTCCCCTTCCCGTGGTGCGGAAAATGGTATCGAAAGACGGTACGGTAAAATTTTTACTTCAAGTCCAGACTCTGAAAGGCCCTCAGGAAATTGAGTGTGTGTACATTCCAGAAGAAGATCGCGTCACACTCTGTGTGAGCTCGCAAGTCGGATGCAAGATGGCCTGTAAATTTTGTCTAACCGCTCAACTGGGATTCAAAGCGCACTTGAGTGCGGGCGATATTGTTCGTCAGATTTGGACGGTTGAACAAGATCCTGAGCTCCGAAAGATTACGAATATTGTTTTCATGGGGATGGGCGAGCCTTTTGACAACTTCGAAGAGGTGAAAAAGGCAACACGCCTTCTTACGCACGCCTCGGGTTTCGAAAAGAGTGCAAAACGCATTACCGTGTCCACCGTTGGGAATGTTGAAAAAATCAACATGCTGAAAAAATCGGATCCTTTTCGGCTGGCCGTTTCGCTCAATGCCACCACCGACGAAATTCGCTCGAGGATCATGCCTATTAATTTGAAATGGAACATCGCTGAGCTGATGGATGCCTGTCGTCACTACTCCCAGCGCACAAATAAGCGCGTGACCTTTGAATATATCTTGATGAAAGGCGTAAGCGATACGATGGAAGACGCCCAGCGCCTATCTAAATTGACATCTCAAGTTTCCTGCAAAATTAATCTTATCCCTTACAATGAGAGCCCTTTCACGGAGTTCAAGCGCCCTTCGGATGAACAGATTCAGAAATTTCACAGCTACATGCTTCGCCAAGATAACGCCGTTTTCATTCGAAAAAATCGAGGAAACGACATCTACGCCGCCTGTGGAATGTTGAGAAAAGTAGCTCCAGATCCCGCCTAATCCCATTCCGCGGCGCATCTCCCAGAATTCTCCCGTTCTCGTACAATAGAAGCATGACCTATACAGGCTTATTTGGACTTTACGTGATTACGTCGACGTTCCTCTTCTACTGCCTGTTATTGCTGGCAAGGTACGTGAAGCAAACAAAGTCTGCGCCTGTAGATGCCGATTTCGAAGTTTTGCTTCAAGAAAAGCAAGCCCTGCTTCAACAGAGCGATCAAGTGGCTCAGGATTTGGTAAATGCTCAAACCCAAATCAAATCTTTAGAAGAAGAGCTCAAGAAAACTCAGGAACTGGTGCAGTCCAAGTCGGCTGAAGTTGAGTCGCTGAAGAAAAATAAAGCCGCCTAACGCGGCGCTACGGCCCGCTTCTTCCCCATGGGCCCTATCATTTGACCGTCCTATACAGGTCGGGTAGCTTAAATTAATCAAAATGGCACACTTGTTGACCCGTCCCGCTTCGATGAACCTTGAAGCCTACTACTCTGAACTTCACGCAGCACGCGTGGTCGCAATGCCTATGGAACGCTGTCATTGGAGCCCCTTTCTGACCCCATACGACGTGTCAGTCGGGCAATCCATGTCACAGCACAATAATCATCAAAATATTGAAAAAGAAGGTTGGTTTAGCCGTGTCGAAAGAGATTCTGATCAATGCATCAGCCCAGGAGACGCGCATAGCGCTCCTCCAAGACAAAAAAGTCGTCGAATTTTTCTTTGAAAGAAATACCGACAAGGGGATCGTAGGAAATATTTATAAGGGCAAAGTGGTTCGGGTGCTTCCCGGAATGCAAGCCGCCTTTGTCGACATCGGGCATGAACGCGCCGCCTTTCTCTACGCGGGCGATTTTTATAAATCCAAACATAATACGGTCGATGATATTGACGAGGATGATTTAGAGGACGGTGAGGGTCCTTCGGAGCCCTATCAGAATCGCCGTCGTCGCCGTGGCTATGAGGAAGTTCCCCCCATTGCGGAGCTTGTCCGCGAGGGCCAGGATATTTTAGTTCAGGTGGCCAAAGGACCCATTGGAACCAAGGGGGCCCGTCTTACGTGCCATCTCTCTCTGCCCGGACGCAATTTGGTATTCATGCCCACGCTGCGCCACAACGGGGTGTCTCGAAAAATTGAAAGTTTTGATCAACGCCGCAAATTGAAGAAAATTATTGATCAATTCCGCTCCAAAGAGGGGGGATTTATCGTTCGAACGGCTGCCTCAGGAAGCACCTCGGAACGACAGATTAAAGCGGATGTCGACTACCTTTTAAATCTTTGGAAAAAAATTGGACGTAAATTTCAAACCTCTGGGGCTCCTACGCTTTTGCATTACGACTTGGACCTCACGACTCGAGTGATTCGAGATTTCTTAGAAGATGACATTGATCGAATGGTGGTGGATTCCTCCGGCGAACATCGTAGAATTTTGCGTTTCATTCGAAATTTTAATCCTGCACTTCGTGACAAAGTGGAGCTGTACGACGAAGCCACTCCCCTTTTCGATCGCTACCATGTGGAGCAGGAAATTCAGCGAGCTCTTGGCAAGCGAGTTTGGTTAAAGAGCGGCGGCTATCTCATTATTGAGACTACAGAAGCGCTCACTTCCATCGACGTGAACACGGGTCGCTTCGTAGGAAAGAAAACTCTTGAAGAAACAATACTCCGTACCAACTTGGAAGCGGCTGAGGAAATTGTAAAACAACTTCGACTTCGCAACATTGGCGGAATCATCATCATCGATTTTATCGATATGGAAAAAGATTCCTCCAAGGAACAAGTCTACCGATTCTTGGATGGCCTACTTCGAGAGGATAAATCGAAAACCACTATTTTGAAGATTTCAAATCTCGGTCTGGTCGAAATGACTCGAAAGCGTTCCCGCGAAAGTGTTTTGCGCTATCTGACTGAACAATGTCCCACGTGTGAGGGCAAAGGCTTCGTGAAAAGTAAAGTTGCCCTCGCGCATCAGGTGCTGCGTGAAATTCGTCGTGAGTTGCCGGTGTCGGAAGGTGACCACCTCTACGTGAGTATGCATCCCGAAATTTACTCGTTACTGCGCAGTCATGAAGAGCAGACGATTGTGACTCTGGAAAAGCAGCATCAAAAGGGAATTCGGTTAGTGTCGGATCCGTCCTTCCATTTTGAGCAAATTGCGATTTCTACAAAGGAACCCCAACGTGGCAGGTCCTTACCGCCTCAAGACACTCAGACGAAGCGAAAGGATTTAGTCGACCGACATCATCACCTTCCGGAAGACGATGAAGATGATGAAGCAGACTATCAAAAAGACGTGAATGCTGTCCGAGCGATCAAGGAAGCAAAGAGGCAGGAACAACTGGCCGCTCAACAAGCCGCCGCTGCTGCGGCCGCCGCAACGGCAGCGACTGCTGCGGAAGCGGACCATGCTGAAGAATCGGACGACGAGGAGGAAGCGATCGAAGCTCCCGTCATTCGATCTCGAGAGGAAGCGGAACGAACGGAAAGTTCCTGGACGGATGCGGATGAAGAAGGCGACGACGACGACTCACCCGCGACGAACGAGGAAGCGGCTCAAACCAATTCTGATCTCGACAAAGAAAATCAACGCCAGACTTCCTAAGAAGGACAGTTTGCTTGATGGTTCGTGGTTTTTTGTTGCTTCGAGCATTGGCCACAAGTGCGGCCTTCGAAAACAACTTGTTCCACCGTCGTATCTGCTTTCAATTGCGCCTCGGTAAGTTCTTCATCGCGCGGGCCCTCGTAACAGAAGTACGCAACCACGTACCACTGATCGTCCGGAAATTTCTGCAAGACCTCTAAGAAAATGTCCGTGCCGCGCTTGCCCAGGGGTACACCGTCAAGCGTAATGGATGAATCGACTAGACTGACGCCGGCGTCGCTGGCTGTGGACCATTCGTAGTTTTGAACGTCCCCTTCCGTTGAAATCACCGTTGGAATGGCGGCAGAAGGATACACTTTAATCTGTTGTTGATTGTTCCGAGTGAAGCCCGTGTAAGTATATCCCAACCGAACCGTGGTCAATTTGCCGTTACTAAGCAGTCCTGAAACTTCGGAATAATCCAGCTGAAAGGTCGCAGAGGTGGAACTCTCTCCGCATCCTAAGAAGCCTAAAAATATGAGACCGAATACCCTGATTTCTCTTGTCACTCCGCCAAAGAAGTCTTTCATAGAAACCTTTCTTTAGAGGGCATCACAATCGCTTGATGAGTTATAGACGGTTAGATCATAACACGTCGCTCCGCCGCTGTTAAGGGACACAGACGCACTCTCCGCTAAGGACCCTCCGCTCATGAGAAATCGCTGATTTTGGACCTCGGCCGCGAACATTTCAAAACACTTGGTGGCAGAGGAGGTCACCGCCCCGTAAAAGAACATTGCGATCACAAATCCATTGTTGGGGGCGCTAAGCGAGGTCGGGGGCGAGTTTTGCAAGTCTAACGTTCCGAAAGCGAAGAGATTTTTTTCATATTTGCAGGCCAATCGGAGACAGGCATTTTGACTTCCCGTTCCGGAGTGAAATCGAGAGGAGGAATTGTCGATCTCCGTGCCATTCACTTCGGCGGACTGGTACAGCGCGCAGGCCTTTAGATCGGCATCGTAATCGTAAAAATAGTGAGAATTTCCGTCTGAATCCAATATGGAAGGAAGACTCTGTTTATAGGCCGTCCCCGATTCAGGGGGCAGGGTCAGCAGAACAGTCAAATCCGGCGTCTGGGAGCCAGCCACGGTGTAGTTCAGTCGGATCGACTTCGAGTCTCCACAGGCCGAAAGGACGGCCCCTAAAAGTAGAATAAGTCCCCTCTTCATTGCATGAATATGGTATCGAATGGTCTTTACTCTGAGAATCAAAAAGCCTTATAAATCCGTCTATGTTCGCGATTATTGAGACTTTAGGACGACAGTACAAAGTGAGTGTGGGTGACCGAATTAAGGTGGACCTCATCTCGAAAGATGGCAAGGAAGCCCCGGAAGGTACGAAGGTTACCTTTGATCGAATTCTCTTCGTGGGAACTGCCGAGCAGGGCAAGATTGGAACTCCCACGGTAGGAGGATCCGTCGTCCTTGGAAGCATCATTGAACAAGGAAAAGAGAAAAAAGTTTTCGCATTCAAGAAGAAGCGCCGAAAGGGCTACACGAGAAAAGTGGGCGCAAGACGAGCCTTCACCGTGGTGGAGATCAGCGAGATTAAAGCAGCGGCTTAAATTGTAGGGAGAGCAGAAAAATGGCACATAAAAAAGCCGGTGGTAGTTCCAGAAACGGACGAGATTCTAATCCCCAGTATCGCGGGGTTAAGCGATATGGTTCAGAAATCGTGGGTACAGGCACCATTCTTGTTCGTCAGGTTGGCACAAAGATCCACCCGGGTCGCAACGTCGGCATGGGCCGAGATTTTACGATCTTTGCGAAGATCGACGGACGCGTAGAGTTCGAACGATTAGGAAAAGATCGTCGACGAGTCAGCGTTTATCCGCTAAGCGCCTAATTCATTCTTGGCGCTCGGCCCAAGAGGTCTAAAAAATGCGCTTTATCGATGAAGTAAATATTCGTGTTTCAGCTGGAAAAGGCGGCAACGGCTGCATTGGTTTCCGGCGTGAAAAATACATTCCCAAAGGTGGACCCGATGGCGGCGATGGCGGTCGTGGCGGCTCAATCTATTTGGAGGGCTCCGAAGACGTCCAGACGCTCATCGATTTTCGATACCAAGCAGAGTATCGCGCTCATAATGGCCAAGGGGGCATGGGCTCCCAAATGAATGGGCGTGGAGCGGAGGACATTTTCTTAAAAGTTCCACTCGGCACCTTGGTGCATTCCGACGACGGAGAAATCGACGCTGACATTTGCTCCCACGGTCAGCGGGTTCTCGTTGCAAAAGGTGGAAAGGGTGGACTTGGAAATGTTCATTTTAAGAATTCGGTTCGACAAACACCTCGCATTGCAACCCCCGGAGAACCTGGCGAGGAACGCACCTTATTTCTAGAATTGAAACTTCTTAGTCATGTGGGATTAGTAGGATTTCCGAATGCAGGAAAAAGCACACTTCTGAGCGTTCTCACCTCGGCCACTCCTAAAATTGGAGACTACCCTTTCACCACTCTGGCGCCGCAACTAGGAGTTTTGCACCGGAATCCAAACATTACGTTGGCCGACATTCCCGGCCTTCTCGAAGGCGCCCACGAAGGCGTTGGTCTGGGAACCCAGTTTCTTCGCCATATCTCGCGTTCAGCGCAGCTTCTCTTTGTGCTCACTTTTGATAGAGAGATGCATCTTGAGCGCATGTACGGCACTCTTTTGGAAGAACTTCGACGCTATGACGCAACTTTGCTGAAAAGACCTCGGTTAGTGTGCGTCAATAAAGCAGATCTTTTGGAAAGTGCGTCAGAAACTGAAGACCAGCGCGAAATCTGGCGCGCAGATTGGAAGGCGTTCAAGAAATCGCATCCGGAAGTGGTTTTAGTTTCTGCAAAGCAGCGAACGGGTATAAGCGAACTCGAGCAAGAGATTATTGAACATCTCTTGCTGCCACAGGCTGCTGTGCTATCCTAAAAACGTTGTTTTTCGAACGACTGACAAAGCTCCTCCTTTCATTTTCAGCTTTCACGCTCCTTTTACTGCTCTGCACCATGAGCATCTCCCAAGCATCTGACGAAGCGGTCGATGAATCTGAGCTACTTTCTCGAGTTGAGGATCTTCTACAAAAATCCTTCCGCGTGAGAGAGCGAACGACGTTTGTGCTCGATGGAAGCGAGGCCGCGAGTTCCATTCAAAAGACCAGCACCATTATGAATGAGCTCGTTTATTATGGCCCCACGCAATGGCGTGTGCGCCGCGAAATCCCTTTTGCCCAAACAATTTCGGAATTCGGTCGACTTCAGAATCAATTTTTTTCTTATACGCCTACGAACCGCCCTATATCGATTCCCTCGGTGAAAAATGCCAGTTGGGTGGAGGTGATTTTATCGATCCAGCGGTTTGCAGAACAAATGGGACTCATCGAACCCGATTTGAAATTCTCCTTTTGGTTATCGGAATTGAAGGCCGGCAGAGCCAAGATGCAAAATAATGGCGCCGTACTCACCTATGAAGGCGGAAAGGACGGAACCGTCAAACTCACACTGACCGGCAAGATCCTCCATGAAGGCAAAACAGAAGTTCAAATTTCGAGTTTTTGGCAAATGTCGGATGTTGAGAAAGTTTCTGAAGCCATGCTCAAAAGCTCTCTCATTGGAGAGGCCTTTGAGGTGAAGGAAAAAGAGAAGGATAAATCTAAAAAGAAGGGGACTTAGATCCTATTGAAGCATCGAAAAAAATCGCGATCTTCGGAGGGTCGTTCGACCCTCCCCATTCCGGGCATGTCGGCCTTCTCCGTCAAATTGATGAGACGGAATCCTTCGATCGTATCATCATTGTTCCCTCGAAATACCCACCTCAGAAAATTCCCGTGGCGTCCTTCGCACAGCGCCTTGATTGGTGCCGCCGGACTTTTCCTTATGACGTCTCTGATTTTGAAGCGAAGGCGCAGCAGGTCATATTTGGCTGGGCTATTTTCGACCATTTTGTTCAACAATATCCCAAGGCAAGCTTTTCCTGGATTTTGGGCGAGGACCAATTTGAACGCCTTGCCTACTGGGAGAAAATTGACCAGTATGCTTCGCGCTTGGAGTGGCTTGTGATGAAGCGAGCCAGCAACACCTATCGGACGCCAGAGGGAATGGGAAGCCATCGCTTGTTACACTCAAGCTGCGCATTTCGATGGGCACCGACGACGGATGACTTTGAAAATGTTTCATCGACGGATATTCGAAATGGGACCGCTCCAAAGGAATGGATTCCTGAGAGCATCCGAAAGGAAGTGAATCAATTTTACGAAAGTAAAAGGGATTCGAAGATTAACGCATAAAGGAGGAAATGCATTGGGCGCAAAACAATCGAGTTTAGAATTGGCTTGCTGGATCGGCCAGCTCTTAGACAAAAAGGGTGGACGTGGAATTTTTATATTCGACGTTCGTGAAGTTTCATCCTTCACCGATTTTATGATCATCGCTTCAGGCACGAGCACCCGCCATATGGAAACATTGATTGACGCACCTTGCATGGAACTTAAAACTTCGGGCTTCCCTCCTCGATCGATCGAAGGAAGAGCCACACAATGGGTCGTGGCCGATCTAGGAGACGTGGTCCTCCATGTGTTTGATGAAGCGACAAGGCAGCACTTCGATTTGGAAAGCCTATGGGCAAATGTTCCAAGAATCGATTGGCAGCACCCCCCCACTCAAGCGCATTCCGCATTGTCCATTTCTTCTTCAGCCTAGAGATGTTAAGGGGGCGGAGTGATCCGCGTGACATGCTTTGGCTCTCCGAAGGACTTGAGTGCACGGGACGTGTACATTAAACGCATTCGCGACCAAATTCCCTTTGAGTGGACGGACCTTCGCCTCAAAAAGAATCCGGACAGTCGCACGGCAGAGATTCTTCCAGAGGAAGAAAAATTTCTCGCTCAAACCAAATCCTTCGTTCTCCTGGATGTGGAGGGCGATCAAATGACTTCTGAGGATTTTTACCGATTCTGCTTCCAAGGTTCGCCCGACCGACATTTCGTAGTTGGACCCGCTGCGGGTTTCCCTCCGGCCTTTCGCCAGCGCGCTTCGATGAAATTGTCACTCTCGCGACTCACCTTTACGCATGGAACTGCGCAACTCATGCTTGCCGAATCTCTTTACCGCTCAGTCTGCATTCTTAAAAATCATCCTTTTGTAAAATGAATGCGCTCGGTAGCCTAAGCGAATGATTTTCGAAGGCAAAAAAATCCTGATCATCGGTGACGTGATGCTGGACAAATATACCTTCGGTGAAGTCGAAAGAATTTCGCCCGAAGCCCCCATTCCCGTAGTGTCCGTCAAACGGGAAACTTATGTGCCTGGCGGTGCAGCGAATACTGCCAATAACGTCGCAGCCCTGGGTGGGCACGCGGTCCTGATTGGCCTCACGGGCAAGGACCAAGCACACGATCTTCTTGCGGAGGAAGCGCGAAAGCGACGCATCGATGTGAATGGTGTCATTGAAAGCGATAAAAGACGTACCATCCAAAAAATTCGAATCATTGCCCAAAACCAACAGCTTCTGCGCATTGATTGGGACGATGAGAACTATATCGACCGTGAAACCACGCAAATCCTATTGGAGAAGATCGAAGCTCAAGGAAAAGCCGACGCGATCGTCATTTCGGATTACGCAAAAGGTCTCGTCACCGCGGAACTCATGGATGCCGTGCGAGATATCTGTAAAATTCAAAAGATACCGCTCATTGTGGATCCGAAACCCCAGCATCGCGACTGGTACCATGGGGCATCCGTCATTACGCCCAACAAAAAGGAAGCAGAGGGAATGATGGGAATGAAGCTCGCGAATGATCGAGAGGTTGAGGCGGCGGGAAATGAATTGGCGAGAACGCTGCGAAGTAACGTTTTGATCACGATGGGCGAACGCGGAATGACGCTTTTTGAAAGTTCTAGCGCATCCTTTCATATCCCTACGGTCGCGAAGGAAGTTTACGATGTATCCGGTGCGGGGGATACGGTGGTTGCAGTACTTAGCTTAGCGCTCGCCATCGGACGACCTCTTCGCGAAGCGGCGCTGCTGGCAAATCAAGCGGCGGGAATTAAAGTGGCGAAGTTCGGAACCGCGCCGGTGCATTACGACGAGCTCAAGCCCTATTTGAAAAACTAAGTCATGATGTCTCACTTAAAGAAGGATCTGCTGGTCTTAGATCGCGACGGAACACTCATCCAAGATTATCCGTATGAAAATAAAGTAGAAAACTTTCGCATTCTCCGATTGGTTGTGGAGGGATTGAAGCTGCTCAAAGACCGCTTCGATTTTATTATTCACACCAATCAATCGGGAATCGCAAGAGGCAAGAGTTCGCTGAAGGAATTGCAAGAAATGCATCTCCATTTAGAAAAAGAATTTCTAAAGGAAGATATCGCATTTCTAAAAATCTTCTTCTGTCCCCATGCAACGACGGAAAACTGCATCTGTCGAAAACCTTCGCCGGAATTAGTACGAGTCTACGCCAAAGAACAGGGATATGAATTGAGCAAAGCTTGGGTCTTTGGAGATCGGGGCACGGACGTTGATTTGGGAAAAAACTTTGGAGGAAATAGCGCGCTCCTCCTCACGGGCTTCGGCGTCCAGGAACTAAACCAAGACCCGGGAGTCCATCGCCGCGCCGACTTTGTGGCCGCAAATCTTTTTCAAGCGGCTACATTTCTTAGAAAGAGGAAACTACAGAAAATTGTACCGCGAAATGAAATTGGAAAACTTGCGGCAGATCTTCGTCAGCAGGGAAAGAAGATTGTCACCTTAAATGGCTCATTTGATTTGATGCATTTTGGTCATCGATCGATTTTAAAGGAGGCGAAAGCTCAGGGCGATGTATTTATCGTGGCGCTAAACACGGACGAATCCATTCGAGGGAATAAAGGCCCAGCCCGTCCCATCAATTCTCTTCAGGCGCGGCAACAAATGATGTCCACCTATGATGAAGTTGATTTCATTACCGATTTTTCTGAGCCTACTCCCGTGCAATTACTCGAAGAGATTAAGCCAGCGGTTCATGTGAATGGTTCTGAGTATGGAGAGAACTGTGTGGAAGCGCCCACCGTGAAGAAACACGGGGGACGAATTCATATTTTCAATTTGGTTGAGGGCTTTTCGACTTCGAAAATGCTCGCCGGGGAATTAAATCCTGAGGATGCATTTCGAAATTCGTAACTCGAAAAATGCGTGCGGGCGTGTGCACAGAAAGTGCGGAAAATGGCCCAATTCATCCTTCCATTTTCTCCCTGACGAATTCCGCTCCAGCACTCTAACCTACTGATATCCTTGACAAAATATCTTCTCATCTCCGGGTCGGAGAATTGCAATTTCAAGGTGCATGGAGAATGGTTTGTCACGGATTTTACAAAGCGGAACATGGAGTGTTCTCATCTCGTCTTTTCTTTTTTTAACAGCATGTGAAAGACGAAGTACGATTGGTTTTGGCGACGGAGCAATTGAAGGGGATTCCGTAAGCACCTCCCTTCAAACTTCGCCTCAGGGACGTTCCAGCATTCGCCGATTGAACAACCGGGAATTTGCAAACAGCTTAACCTCTCTCTTTGGCTCAGCTCCGACGCTTTCCAATTCCGACCTTCCCACGGTCGGTCGAAATTCAAAAACGAACTTTGATACGGATGGCTCTGCACAATTTCTTTTTGGAGGAGACGCTGAGAGTTATTTAGACGTCATTCAAAAGTCTGTGAATGAAGCATTCGCTCGAGGACTCTCGAGCGAATGGTCATGCAGCCAAAATAGCTCCACCACAATTTCGACCACGACGCCTCCCGCGCACATCACCTCGCACTTCGACGAAGATGCGCCTCCCGCAGGCTCAGAGAATCCCAAAGCCAACAGAGATTTTCTGCCTACCAATGGAGAAATTCTTCTGGCCGGAGATTTGACTCCACACCCAGTCAACGAAGTAATCGTCTACGTAAAAGCAACTCCCGCAGACGGAGTATTTCCTCATGTGGTGGTGAAGCTCGACAATCAAACGATTTTTAATGGCATGATTAGCTCGCTCACGTTCACGGCTCTTCGCATTTCATTAAATCAAACTTTTCAACCCCAAAGTCTATCGATCCGATTTGATAACAACATTTATATTGCAGCCAATAATGATCGAAATTTATGGGTGAGCTCTGTTGAACTTATCGAACGAAATCAAAATGAGGAGGTGCTCAGCAGAAGCGACTGCACCGCCAAAGTTCTTTCCGCATTTTTAAAGAGAGCCTTCCGTCGACCCTTAACTCCTTCGCTTTTGCAAAAGTATCGAGCCATTGCCGATGCTGAAAGTTCTTATGAAGAAGGCTTAAAGAAAGCATTTACCGTGGCGCTGCTTTCTCCCAACTTCATGTTTATTCGAAGCGAGGATCAAGGCACCTCGCCTGGCGAACTTTATCAACTGAATGACTTCGAATTGGCCGAAAGACTTGCCTTCATGCTCTGGGGCTCCATCCCCGATACAAGGCTTTTAGATTTAGCGGAAGAAGGCAGACTTTCGCAGGCAGATATTCTGCGCTCCGAGATTTTGCGAATGAAACGCGATTCGCGTTTTAAGAACGGATTTATCGACGGGTTCGTCCGCAGTTGGCTTAACTTAAATGAACTTGAAAGTGCCGTCCGCGATGATGCAACTCTCTTTCCTTCCAATTGGAGAGAGCTCATCGGCGATATGCAAAACGAAACCTCGCTCTTTCTTAAATATATTGCCGACCAAGATCGACCCTTTAACGAGATCTTGGAAGCCGATTATTCTTTCTTAAATAGTCGATTGCGAACTCTTTATGGAATGAATAGCAGCGGCACCGCCACTGACTTTGTGAAGACGCCCCTCCCTTCCCAGGAACGACGCGGCTTGCTTACGCAAGCGAGCTTGATGACCGTCACCGGAAATGGAACGGAGCTAACGAATCCAATCAAACGAGGTTACTGGTTATTGAAGAAGGTGATTTGCAAAGTGCCTCCGCCAGTGCCGGATGAAATCCCCTCTCTTCCAAAACCTGGCAATGGAGAATTTTTTTCTCCGAAAGAAGTTATGGCTTTGCATAGCAGTTCTCCCTCTTGTGCGGGTTGCCATATGAACATGGATCCGATCGGCGTGGGGCTGGAGAACTTCGACAACATGGGACGTTTTCGAACGCATTATCCCGCTGTCTATCTCAGCCAGTCGATCGACGCCTCTCACTCGCTATTTGGATCCGAGTTCAATGGGCCCACGTCCCTCTCTCGCGTGATTGATGAAAATCAATATTTTGGACAATGCCTGACTAAACATCTCACCTCGTATGGCATTGGGCGCCAAATCGAGGAGCGGGAAGAGCGCGCACTCAAAGAAATTTTGCAAAACATCTATCCGAAGCAAAGCACGATCGAAGATTTGCTCGTAGAAATTGCAATGAGCCAACTTTTCAATCAGCACCGCATGCCAAAGGAGACGTTATGAGTAACAGGGGATATCTCATCAGTCGGAGATCATTTTTGCGAGGAGCGGGAGCCGCGATTGCTCTTCCTAGTTTAGAAATCATGTTTCCACCCATGCGGGTGTTTGGGCAATCTTCGAAGCCACCGCTTCGGTTAGTGAACATGGTGCTCGGCGATGGGTGGGGCAGCTACTTCAGTACGGAAGCCAGCTACAAAAACATCGCGGAATTCAGTCCACTTTTGGAAACTCGAAATGGAGTGTCCATTCGATCGCATCTCAACATGATCGGGGGACTCCAAAATGTCGTCGCACGGACTCAAAACGACTATCGAGTCTATGCAGAAGCCAATGGCCCCATCGCCAATGACGGCCATGGTGTAAACAATGTGACGTTCTTCAGTGGCTCTGTTGCCAAAGCTTCGGGCAACCAAAATTGGCAAATTGCAAAAACCTACGACCAATATATTGCCGATCTGTACCCTCAAATGCGATTTAAATCCCTAGGCGTAAATGTTCAGCCGGGAACGCAGGCAGTGCGCGATCTCTATTCTCAAATTCATTACGACATACTTTTTTGGCGCGGCCCCAATCAACCCACGACGATGCTCAACAATCCTCGAAAACTATTTGACGATGTTTTTAGCAATATCGCTCCTGCCTCTCCAAATGGCGCCCCCAGTGCGGGGTCGAGCGCAAGTATTGAAGCGTGGACGAAAAAGAAAAGCATTCTTGATCTTGTGAAGGATGATCTGGCCTCGCTCAATTCTAAACTAAGCTCATCAGATCGTAAAAAAATGGACGAGTATCTCACTTCAATTCGAGAACTTGAGACAAAAATTCAAGGAATTGAAGGGACTGTTGAAATTCCTACCGCCAATGCCTGCTCCACTCCCAATCGTCCCTCTGAACCCGCTAATTATTTTGTAGAAACCTACCCCGCTCGCTTTGAGATTCTCCAAGATCTTATGGTCATTGCTCTTAAGTGTGATCTCACTCGGGTTTTCAATTTCAGTGTCGGAACCGAAGGCATGGAAATGGGATTCGTTCCCAATTGCAAAAAATCGAACTGGCATGACATTTCGCACCCGGGCCATGAAAATGCACCGCAATCGATCATCGATCTAGACAACAACAGTCATAAACTCATTACAAGGTGGTACTCCGAACGATTTCGAGAGCTCGTCATTAAAATGAGAAATATCACAGAATCTGACGGCTCATCGTTGCTCGATAATTCGCTCCTCGTATACTCGAACACGCTTCATCATGGCGATTCCCATAACTGTCACTACCGCTTTGTCGCTACGGCTGGAAAATTGGGTGGAAAAATAAAGACCGGTCTAGATTTGGATTTTCCAAACGGTCGGGTGAATTATCCGAATTGGGGAAATTGTCGCCGACCGATGACCGACCTCTGGCTTACGATCATGAAATCATTTGGTGTGAATATGTCGACATTCGGCGGAACCGATTGGCTCATGAACACCGGTCATCGTGCGATCGGCCGAAGCACGGGCGTGATCCAGGAAATGATGGCTTAACCTCCATCGTCATTGGAGCCAACCAGGTCTCTTAACACTTCCACCGTACGGTTGCTTGCACGCTCAACGCCATTCAAAGCGTCGCGCACGTAGGATATTTTTCCCACTTCCTGGACTCCTGCGTCTACTGCGTCGCTTACAACGGTGGCGTGACCGGGAAACGCGACAAAGTAAAGTACGCCTCCCATCATCACAAGAGTCCATTTATGGCGACCCACAAATCCGGGTTGCTCACGGGAATATACATAACGATTCAGTGTAATCGGACGAAGAGGAGTTTCATTGACATCCATGGACTGCCAATCTGCGACAATCGCGCCGTCAAAGGAGCGATTCACTCTTAACTTTCTAAGCATCTTATAAAAATAATTTCTTTTCGACGTCGTCGCTCCATAGAGAGCTCCAAAGTGAGCGAGGGCGAGAACTTCCTCCGACGAAAGTTCGTGCTGAACTGCATCTTTCCGCTGATCGATAAGTCGGGTAAGAATCATTTTCTCCTCCGTTGAAAGCTGATCCGTTACCGTTGAGAAATTCTGCATCTTCTTCAGACACCTTGGAGTCCACCCAAAGGCTTCAGAAGAACTGACCCCCAAAAAGAGAGGAACAAAAAGGAGAATATTGAGAACTTTAAAACTGGAAGGGGCTAAAAAAGCATGGTTCATGGCGACTCATATGACTCCAAGGCCGCCTCACCGTCTTCCGCGCAAAGTCGTAGAGGGCTTATAAATAATCGTCCCGATATTTGGCTGGCCGGCCTGGGGATTCCACAGTTAAATTCACGGAATGACATCTCCAGCCCGAACGCGAGAAGCTCTTGGTCAGTCCATTGAAATCAAAACAAAGATCTTAAAAGATGAAGCCCTTCTCGCGCAGGTCCAAAGAACTGTGGACATGAGTGTCCAATCTTTGGAGACCGGGGGCTGCCTCTATTTTTGTGGTAATGGGGGAAGTGCCGCCGATGCGCAGCATCTAGCCGCAGAACTTTCTGGAAGATTTTACTACGATCGCCCACCGCTTGCGGCTGAAGCCTTACATGCCAACTCGTCTTTTTTGACGGCCGTGGCAAATGACTATTCCTACGATGATATTTTTTCACGTTATGTTTCTGCACGGGTTAAAAAGGGGGATGTACTCTTTGGATTCACGACTTCGGGGAACTCGAAAAATGTTTTGAAGGCATTTGAAGCCGCAAGGCAATTGAAAGCCCTAACGATCGCCTTCACCGGCGAATCAGGCGGCAAGATTAAATCCATCTCCGATATCTGTATTCAGATCCCCAGCACCGATACTCCTCGCATTCAGGAGGCACACATCACCCTCGGTCACATTGTGTGCGAGCTCATTGAAGCCAAAATGTTTCCAAAAAAATAAGAAGGAATTCGAATCTGATCTCGTTGAGCATTTTTGCGACGCTCCTTCTTATTCAAGCCGAAGAAAACGCGCGACCTTGGAGCGATTCTTCGATCAGTCCCATTCCCGAACACAGCGTAGAATTTGATACGCGATGGGTGGAAGAATCGCCGAGAGCTGTGCCCTACGACAATGGTCTCGGAAAAGTGCGTGCTCAATATGCTCCCTTCTCCAACTTTCAATCGGGTCGCCATTGGCTCCGCGGTCTCAATTCTACGGTTCGATTTTATGAAAGCGCGTCCGTCACCTCACGTGGAGCTCTTCATTTTAGACCTCGATTGGAAATCGATTATGCGCGAAGTGGAAATTCGCAGGCTGGCCTCAAAGTGGAAAGCCTTTATGCCCTCGCTAAATTGTGGAATGTCGAAGTTCGGGTAGGACGAGATCATCTCGTCTGGGGACCGACGGACGAAGGCGGATTGGAATTTTCAAACAATGCCCTTCCTCTCGATATGATTAAAATTTCAGCGGCCGAACCCTTTCAGTTTCCCTGGCTCTTTCGATATCTCGGTCCCACTCAAGCCGTTTTTTTTGTGGCAAGGTCGGAAGGTGGTCGAGAGATGTCGAATGCGTATGTCTATGGATTGTTCTTGGCCATTCATCCCTTTCGCAATTTCGAGTTTGGGGGATCGCAATCCATTTGGATCGGAGGCAAAGGAGCGCGCTCAAAGCATGTTTACTGGGCCGATCCTATCACCGAATTTTTACACATCCGACATGGACCGTTCGACCCCGGACCGCAATCCATTAGTGATCACCGCATCGGCTTTCACCTTCGCTTGCACCTTCCCGATTGGGGCAACTCCACTTTTTATGCACAGACTCTTTTTGAGGACATTGTATTTGAAGGATTCGATCTCAATTTCACGGAACGAATGGCCTATCTCACGGGTTTAAAAATCCGTCGGATCGGAGCCTTAGGGTCATGGAGCTTTAAGACCGAATTTCGAAGTGTCCCCGCCAGACTTTTCCGCCACGAAAGCTTCACTGATGGTCACTCGCGATACGAGCGCTCTATAGGCAGTCCTTTAAATAGCGACTCCATGGCACTCCTCGCAGCCCTTCGATATCGACAAAATGAACGATGGAGCTACGGAATTCAGCCAGAGTACGAATGGGCCCGTGCGCACACTTATCGCCAAGTCCTCACCTCAAGTGGGAACGCGGGAAAGGCGATTCGCCTGAACTCTCAACCCGAAGAACGACGCCTGCGAATTCGCCTGGACACTCATTTTCGATTCTCGCCTCGATGGAAATTGAAATGGGACGGGGCCTATGAGCATATCGACAATTTCGCGTTTGCAGCGGGACGATCCCGTCATCATTGGATGATGGGCACTTCGATACTCTATCAATTTAGTCGGGATACATTGTCTGAATAAGATCGTGATAGCGCTCTTGAATGACTCGTCGCTTTAGCTTCAAAGTGGGCGTGAGCTCACCCGTATCGATTGTAAAAGGTACCGATAGAACGCGAAAATCTTTGATCGTGGAATACTTCGGTAACTCGAGATTCACTTTATCAACTTCACGCTGAAAATGATCCCGAAGGGCGGCATTGCTTCCGCAGTCATTGATGGATTCAATTTTTTCGCCTTTCACCTGACCCCAGGTCCGACAGAGTTCGACGTTCGGAACAATGAGAGCAACGACAAATTTTTTCTTATCCCCAATTAGACATACAGCCTCGATGAGTGGATCGGCTTTAAGAGAATTCTCAATGGGTTGTGGAGCAATGTTCTTTCCACCCGCCGTGATAATTAAATCCTTTTTTCGATCCGTAATTTTTACAAATCCGTCTGTGTCGATCTCTCCAATATCACCGGTGTGAAACCATCCTGCCGTATCGATGACGGCTGCCGTCTCTTCGGGTTTCTTATAATACCCCATCATGATCATGGGTCCGCGCACGCAAATTTCTCCATCGGGGTCGATTTTGAATTCAACACCGGCAAACGCAGGTCCGACGGTTCCAATCTTTAATCGGCCCGGCATATTACACGACAGCAAACAGCTCTCGGAAAGCCCGTAGCCTTCCAGAATTGTAAATCCCGCGTAGTAAAAGAATTCCGCAATTTCTGGAGAAAGCGGTGCGCCTCCACTTACAAAAAATTCCGCTCGACCGCCCGTAATTGCGCGAATTTTTTTGAAAACGAGAAGGTCAAATAATTTGTACGTCGCCGCCAAATGCAGCGGAAGTTTCTTGCCATGATAAAGATACTTGAAAGCTTTCTTTCCAACAGCCATCGCCGCGTAGAACAGCTCCTTACGAAGGGGCGGCGCATTCTTTACCTTTTCCTGAATCTTCGCATACATCTTTTCGAAAATTCGAGGAACCGCGCACATGATCTGAGGTCTTACTTCCTGAACGTTCTCAATCAATTTATCCAAGCTTTCGGCAAAATAAACATGCACGCCGATCTGAATCCAAATGTTGTGAATGGTTCTTTCATAAATATGACTGAGGGGCAGAAACGAAAGCGTAATCTTATTTTCTTCAATTCCAGGAACCGCTTTTAGAATGGCCGTCAAATCCGACATCATATTGCGGTGATTATGCATCACTCCCTTGGGCTCACCGGTCGTACCCGAGGTGTAGAGCAAAAGGCACATGTCTTCTTCATTGATTTGAGGCAACAGCGCTTCGGCTTCTCGCTCCGACATCGCCGTCTTTAAAAAATCTTCGGCCTTCATGAGCTGCAAGCCATTGGGAATGATCGGATTCGGAATCGAATCCCAAAGCACAATGTGTTTCACAGTTTTTAATCCATGAAGAGCTTGGATGCGAGAAAGATGGTGAGCATCTGAGACAAATAAAACTGTCGTTTCCGAATGATCGAGCAGGTATTGAATCTGCTCTTCGGTGCTCGTCGAATAAATGGCCGTCGTTGCTCCTCCGAGCCACTGCGCAGCGTAGTCTGTGAGCATCCATTCAAATCGATTCTCAGAAAAAATGCAGATTTTCTGGCCGCGGGAAAAGCCGAGAGCTTTTAATCCGGCCATCGTTCGCAGGACGAAATCCAACGCCTTTCCGTAGTTCGTTGGCTCCCACTTTCCATTTACCTTCTTAAAGTAGAGAGAATGTTCAGGATGCTTCTTTGCACGCCGATAAAAACCCTCAGGCAGGGTGCGACCTAGCAATCTTGGGTCGGAAAGATCTGCTGCAAAAGAACTGGTTTTACTCATCGTACTTTTTACGGTTGAGGACTCGATAACGCCTCCGCGACTATCTCTGAGACATCGCGAACTTGTATATCTTCGCGCTGCTTGGATTTAAGACCGTCCGACATCATTGTCATACAGAACGGACAGGCTACACACACGGTACCCGCCTTCGATTCTATCACCTCATCCGCGCGATTTTGATTGATTCTTGTCCCTGTCTTTTCTTCGAGCCACATCCGCCCACCACCGGCTCCGCAGCAGAATCCCTGTTTTTTGCTGCGTTGCATCTCAATCGGTTTGGCGTTCGTGATCTCTTCAATAATCTCACGCGGTGCCTCATAAATATCGTTGTACCGGCCGAGATAGCAAGAATCGTGATAAGTCACATTCGATATCTTTCTGTCATCAATCTTGATTCTGCCTTCCTTCAAAAGATCTCTAATATACTCAGCGTGATGGATCACTTCATAGTGACCGCCAAAATCCGGATATTCATTCTTAAGCGTATTAAAGCAATGCGGGCAGGACGTAAGAATTTTTCGCACATTATAGCGCGACAGAGTTTCCTTATTTGCCATGATCATCTGCTGACCTAAGTATTCATTGCCCAGTCGACGCGCAGTTTCGCCATTGCACTTTTCTTCTTTGCCCAGGATTCCAAACTTAACTCCGGCCACTTGGAGAATCCGAACGATAGAATCCACGACCTTCTTGTTCCGATCGTCGAAGGACCCTGCGCACCCGATGTAATAGAGAAATTCAAAATCAGCGTCGGCCTCATACTTAGGCACGCCTTTCTCAAAGAGCCACTCTTGACGAGATCCTTCGTTGAATCCCCACGGATTCGAGCTCGACTCCCAATTTCGAAAGGCATTCGTCGCTTCCTCAGGATTCGATCCCTTGTTCAAAACCAGAGCGCGCCGCATTTCCACGATCGAATCCACGTGATCGATCATGACGGGGCATGCTTCCACGCAAGCACCGCAAGTTGTGCAATCCCATACCACTTCATCCGAGTAGGTATCGGGCACTAGATCTTTCGCGTAGATGGCGCGCTCGCTGTCGGAAAGTTTTGCAAGCGCAGCATCGTCCGCGGGCAAAACTACGCCGTGACCGGCGAGCTTCAGCAATATCGGTTTTCTTTCTGTGACCGTGGCCCTCAAATTAATCATGAGCGATTTAGGCCGAAGGGCTTTATGGGTCGTCGCCGTTGGACAAAATTCGTTGCAACGCCCGCACTCGGTACACGCGTACGAGTCGAGCATGTTCTTCCAAGAAAGTTCTTCCGCCTTTTCCGCTCCAAATTTCACGACGGTCTCATCCTCCAAATTCAATTTGGATAAACGACCGCGCGGTTCTGTCTTTGCAAACCAAACATTCGGCGCAGCCATCATGACGTGAAAGTGCTTAGAGAAAGGTAAGTAATTCAAAAATCCGAGGACAATGGCCAAGTGCGCCCACCAAAATGTGTAGAACACGTTGGCAGAGAGTTCACCTTCTGGAAAAAATCCGGCGAGCCAATTTGCCACAGGTTTCCAAGTTGCAAAAGCATCGACGCCGTTATGAATATGGACCGCGTTGGCTAAAAGATTGGTGAGGTTTAATCCCCAAATCATGCTCAAAATGAAATAAGCATCCGCACTCGACTTCCAAGAGTTGTCTGCCATCCGTTTAGGCTTCACAAAGATTCGTCGGTAAAGAGCAAAGGCCACACCGACAAAAACAAAGGCGTTAAAAAAGTCCTGGCTGAAGACGAAGTAGCCGTAGCCTGTGGCGCCGAGGAATCTTTCGAAATCGCCCCCACCGCTCAGCCCGTGATAAAACCACTCGAACGTTCCGAGGGTCAAAATGACGAATCCCCAAAAGATAATGAAATGAATGATTCCTGGGATCGGCTGTCTCAACAGCTTTTCATGGTTGAAAACATTGCGAATAAAAATGGCAATCCGCTCAGCGAAATGCCCCCATCTATTCTTAGGCTTGCCCATAGCCAGGCCACGGACGATATCCCCAAAACTGGAAGCAAAGGCCAGAAAGGCCACGCTCAGCACGATAACAGTCGAAATCTGAAGTAATCCCATAGGTTTAACTTTAAACTGGGGCGGAGCCTGCAGCGACAAAATTTGTCGGGCATTCCCGCGGGAGTTTTCATAGAGATTGCCGCTTTTTTGACCGACACATTGTGCCGTGTCGTCTGGAAATGGCTTTTAAACGGATTCGCGGCGGTATGGAAGGGCATGCTCTTTGCAATACCTAACTGCGTGGTGAAACTGACTTTAAAAGTAGCAATCTTAGGCCTCCTCTCAACCGCGATCCTTCTCCCTGTTTCCCAAGCTTCTGCCCGCGAAATGAAGCACCTGACTCCTTCAATGGGACTCAGTGATATTCCTGAAGGGATTTCCGCCGCCATGGCAATGGCCGACCAATTAGGAACTGTGAAACCCGCCCCTGCTGCCGCTCAACCTACTGGAACCGCAAAAGACATTCGTTTGATCGATGTGGTCAAAGTGAACCATGAAAGTGTGAACTTTCGCTTAGCCTTCTGATGACTTAGCCTCGCTTGGCATACTTCATGCAAATGAATGGATGTGCGTCTGTTCATCCTCCCAATCCTATGGATGAGTTTATCTGGCATGAGTCCGTGTTTTCATGCCACGGAGCAAATCGCTACCTATCTTCCTTCGAATCGCCTCAGCGATAAGGGACTAGATCCTTCAAAACTGCAATTCACCGTCGATGAAAATCCAAATTCTCTCGAAATTCATATTTATTATGAGAATGCGCGCGTAGGTCGACTGCTCGTTTTTGCTCATTCTCCATACGGAGATCAATTCGCAAAGGTATCCGACGTTCAGCTTGGATCAGAAGTTCAACGAAAGGGCCTCGGTCAATTGCTTTATCTTTACGCCAACGACTATACGCTTCAAAAGTGGGGAAAAAGTTTAAGCTCCTCGTCCGTTTCTATGATGGGAAACAATTCAAAGGCGCTCTGGAAAAAATTAGTAGAAACAAATTTCGCGTGGGAACTCGATACCGGCGGATGGATCATGGATCCCAGGAATCGCCATTCTCCTCAAAGCCGAGATGCGCGAGATTTTATAAATACTCATCTCATTACGCCTGAGGAAGAACAGACGATTCTTGCCGGACCTAAAAATAAGGACGTTCCCCAAAGAATACTGGGTTACAATAATTAAGCTTTCGCCTTTATCTTCTTAAATTCTTCCGTCAGCGCAGGGATCACCTGAAACAAATCCCCCACGATGCCGTAGTCCGCTTTCTGGAAGATCGGTGCCTGGGGATCTTTATTGATGGCCACAATCACTTTCGACGTTCGCATTCCCGCCAAATGTTGGATCGCTCCGCTGATGCCCGAGGCAATGTACAGCGAAGGATTCACAGTTTTTCCAGTTTGCCCCACCTGCATGTCATGGGACGCCAATCCTTCATCCACTGCAGCACGAGATGCCCCTACGGCTGCTCCGATCACGTCGGCCGCATCATAGAGAATTTTGAAGTTTTCTTTGGTTTTCATGGAGCGACCACCGCTTAAAATAATATTCGCTTCCGTGAGATCGGGTCGATCGCTTGCCGCTTGCGTGCGTCGGACAAATTGCACGGGACTCGCCCCAAAATCGAAAGAAGACGTAGTTTCTTTCACTGTCCCCTTGGTGGAAGAAACTTCTCCAGCCGCTAACGCATTCGGGCGAATCGAAATAAAAGCCAAAGGTGCAGGTAAAAATTCCACCGACGCCATCGCCTTGCCCGAATAAAAAGGGCGTCGCACTTTGATCGCCGGATCCAATTGTACTTCGATGCAGTCGGTGACGATGGGAGCGTCCAGTCTTGCCGCTAGTTTAGGAATGAGATCCTTTCCTAAACTGGATGCGGAACCGAGAACGATCTCCGGTTTATGCTCAGCAATCAAATCCTCGATAACTTTCGCATAGGCATCGGGCAGATAGGCGTCGAATTTCGCATCCTTCACCCAGGCCACGACACTCACGCCCTTTACTGCCAAATCATTCGCGGCATTTTGCGCATCGGAGCCGAAGATTACGGCCTTCACGTCTTGGCCTTTGGCGGCCGTAAGTAATTCCAGGCTCGCCTTTTTGAGCTGTCCCTTTTTATGTTCTGCTAAAATTAAAATCTTTTTCATCATCGCCTCCGATTAGATCACTTTGGCTTCTTCATGGAGCAACCGAGCCAGTTCCGCAGCCTGCTGAGGAGCCTCGCCTTCAATCATTTTTACTTTCCCGCGCTCCGCCGGCAGAGACCATCCGCTCGTCTTCGTTCCCGCTTTGATATCGGCCGGGAGCGGAATCTCCTTAATTTCCTTTTTGGCCGCCGCGCGAATTCCTGGCAGCGACGCCAGACGCATTTTATTAAGACCTTTGTTGGCAACGATCATGCACGGCAATTTGAGTTTGTAGATTTCCTTCACGCCACCCTCAATATCACGCTCCACTTCCACGTCGGTTCCGGACCAGGTGCATTTTGACACGACGGCCATGTAAGGCATCTTCAGGCGTTCCGCCACCATTTGGCCGACCGCGTGAGCATCGGTATCCACAGCCTGCTTGCCTGCAAAAATGAGATCGAATTTTTCTTCCGCGCATACATTGGCCAGCGCTTTTGATACAGAAGCAGAATCTGTCGCCCGTTTTTCATTGTCCACGATATGGAGGCCGCGATCCACACCCACCGCAAAGGCATCGCGCAAAGACTTCTGCGCTGCCGTAGGGCCCAAGCAGATGCCAACCACCTCCGCAGGCTTGCCTTCCTTGCCCCAAGCTTCCTTCGTCTTCACCGCTTCTTCGATGGCGAATTCATCGTAAGGGTTTACGACATATTTAATGTCTGCTTCGTCGACTGCGTCGCCCTTTAACTGGATGCGAGTGTTCGTATCGGGAAGGTGTTTAATGAGAACGCCAATTTTTAAACTCATACAATCTCCAACTTAGAAACTTGGCCTGAAACTTTGTCAGGTTAACGAGGAGATTTTTGAGCGTAAAGCTCATTCTACGAGGGCACGTCCCAGGAATCGCCATCCGGCGGGGCGCTCGAATTAGGAATATTCGCGCCGTCTTGACGTTTGAAAATGAGATAGACGTCACCGTCAATCATGCGAAGACGCTGAAACTGAAAGACATTAGAAAAACCCTTGAGGGATGGCAGAGCAAACTCATCCAAAAATTCTTGGAAGGCCTTGTTGACGGTGTGTCGGGCTTGTCGAATCACCTTCTCCAAGGGTTTATCCAAACCGTCCGTGGCTTCCAGATGCTCGATGTCCTCACTCGTAAGCTCCAAGCGACCCTTTAATTTATTTCCATCACTTCGAAGATCCACAACCAGTCTTTGTGACATACGCACCTCTCCAGCGACCGGTTCAAACCAAGATTGAAAATCGGCCAACGAAACGACGACGTTCACGACTTGATCTGCCTTCCCGTACTGGTTTTTTCTCTTGAACAAGTGATCAAGCATGCTGTCTTGCATATTCCAAAACTTGGCGAGAATTTTCACGATCGGGTTAATGAGCTTAATCGACGCTTCGAATACCAAATCTCCGTCGGGCGTTATGTAGGGAACGATCGGGATGTCAATGCGTGCGTTCCCAGGCAATCCCGGCATCTGAATGCGAATCAACCGCTCCCAATCGATCTTAAGGAGCAATTGGTTCATCGTAAGCACGGGCACACGAAGCGCGATGCTCTGTTTAGAGTCGTTCATCATCTCCGCAAATTCTTTTGAACTAACGCCAGTTCTGAGCGATTCGCCCTCATTCAAGATCTTTGAATTGATGAGACTTGCCCTTAGAAGCGTCGTGTCCTCGAGCTCGACAACACCGAGTTCTTTCACTTGCAATTCCGATTCAAACGCTCTTTCCGCTCCCACCTTCTGAGCGATGAGCGGCATATGCTCATTCTCCTTAAGAGCATAATATTTTTTCACGCTTACGTCCGTTAGCCATTCATTTAACGACTTCACACCCTTGTCGAACCAAGAAACGGCATTTGCGTCTTTCACCCCGCCGCAGCGTTCGCGCACCAGTTTCACATAGTCCAAGATCTGATCCGGCCGAAGACCGCCGCCGAGTTCTTGCAAGCCGGACTCGAACTTTGCCAGGGTCTTGTTCGGTTGATCCGAGGGACAGGAGTCGATCAATTGACTGATTTCTACAGGCTGCAAAACTTCTTGAACTTTTTCTTCCGACGTCATGGTGGCCCCACCGATCGCAAAGGTTTCCACGAGTTTTGGCGCGATCAACGACGGGCGCAACCGCCGCGCAATTTCCACGCTCATCGCCTCAGACGACGACTTTCCATTCACCATGGAAATCATTTGCGAGTAAGCAACGGCCTCAAAGTGATCGCCCACGATCTTTCCGATTTCCAAAAGACTCGAATGTACGAGTGCAAAATATTGCTGCACGAAAGAATCCGCTTTGGGCTCCGCCTCTTTGAAAAATTCTTGAAGCTCTTCCACAATCTTTTTCTCGAGCGGGCCTTTGATATGCTCGCCGATGTTATACATAAAGCTGGTGAGCTCGTTTTCGTATTGATCGCGCTTCACGAGGGCTACCTTCATTTGGCCTCGAACGGCATCCGATCGAAGATGCTCAGGAACATTCTCTTGAAAGAATTTCAATAACGCGCTGGAGATTTGTAAAGAGAAGGCCGATTGATTTTCCGCCCATACGCCTTCCAAGAGATTCTTCACAAACTTATCTCTTGGCGCCCCCATTTCCGGGATGCCGAAGAGATTGGCTAGAAGTTCAAACGTTGTTTCGCTCGAACCCACACCGTTTACATCGATCGTCGGCACCAGAGTATTCATATTATGACGAAAGCCTGCGAGTTGAATATCAGGCTCTACGCCATCGAGTCCTTCACAGAGATCCACGGTCATTACAAATTCCGTATCGGGGACAACCTCTTGATCAGACTCTTTCCTTTGGCGCAATTGTAAGTGAACTTGGTTTACCAAAATGTCGCCCTCCAAATTGGGGCCGGCATTTTCCGTTTTCACATGCAATTTCAAATCGTGCATTTCCAAGGGCAGCATCTCGGGCGCCTGCAGACGAACCTCGGCCGAAACCAAATAAATTCCTTTGCAGGCCTGCTCTCGTTCCCCTCGATCTTTGAAATCAACCCCAATGTCTTTTAAGCGAAGATTTGGCGTGATCACTTGCCCCTTCGCATGGAAGTAGCCCGTCACTGGAAATTTCCACTTGTGGAATCCATTTTGAAATTCGGAATTGAAGCCAAAAGATAAGGCCCCCAGCTTCGGGGAAATCTCTTTGAGCGCTTCCCTTTCAATCCACTGAGCAATCTCTTGGCCAAGCTCGTGTTCTGTGAGCTCCTTACGGATAAGATCACGATTCTCTACCACGAACCCGCGACCCAAACGATCGGTGGAGCGCCATTCCTTCCCGACTCGAATTTGAATTTGCGGGACGTAAAGCAAATCCAAACCCTTCGTCATAAAGTTGAGCAGAGAAATTTTCACGTTCGGGTAAATCGTCTGAGAGGTTCCGAGCGTGGCTTGAACGCTGGTGGCAGGATCTTCGGCGCCTTCTGCAATCTTTTGCTGCAGATCAAATTTCAAACCCAGATCTGACGACTCAATTTTTCGACCTTGTTTGTAAAAAGCCAATTCTGAAAATTCGATCTTAGGATTATCGATTTGGAGCGTAATCTGACTCATCAATTCCGGTTTGGTCGTCACGGCTTCGAGATCCAATTCGGGCGGCGTGGATACCTGCAGTGGAATCTGAATGCGGAAGGAAGAAATGATTCGATGATTTTTATACGGATCCTGAAGTGCGCTATCCCAAATGAGCGCCTGCACGGAAAATCGCTCTTTGTTAAGAGGACCACCCTTATCGATGATCACAAAGTTTTTATCAAAGACACTTTTGCCTTGAAAGCGCTTCTGAAGATTAGACATCACTTCATTGAGCGCCACATTCATAATGGAGCTCTTATCTTTAAACATGGTGTTCAGTTCAGTCGCCATCGTCGCCCAATTTTCCGGCGCGAAGATCACTTTTAAAAATTCATCGAGCTTTTCCCCCGCAAATTCTTGCCCTTCGAGCGTGAGGGATCCCATTTTCGCCGAGGCTAGTGGCGTCTTAAACTGCAGCACTTCAAAATTAAGCCTTTGCTTCAGATTCGACGTGTTCGATCCATCGTTACGGAGCACAAGTCTACCCGCGACTTCGAGAGGGATGTCTTTTGGCAATAAGAGCGAAGCCGCGGCATTTTTTATTTCCTTCGCGCCTTTCAAAAGCTCTCCGGAGATTTTTAAGTGAGGAATCTTAAGAGCCACGCTCGCAAGCGGTAGCTTAAGCGCAAAATGGGCTAGCGTTTGAACCCCCCGGACTACGTCCATTTCTGACGTCGGCTGCAATTCGAACTTTAGGTCTTGAGGAGTGAAGTCGGGAGTAAGTTCCAATTGACCATCTTCAAATTTTGTCGACCAGACCTTTCCAGCCCATTTGAAGCTGGAAATTTCTTCGTCCACTTTCACAATGTGTGTCGTCTTTAGAGTCTCGACCGCCTTCACGAGGCCTTCTTGAATTTTTTTCAGCAACTCGGAATCCTTAAGCGCGACTTTCATCCCCTCTACGATCACGTCAGGATGAAAGTAGAGTTCTGCTGCGACGCCTCGAGATTCTTGGGTGAGGGACTGGCGATAGCGCGAAAACGCAGCTGAAAAATCTTGCTTGTAGATTTCCCATGCGCGCGAGAATTCTTCGTGATCTGAACCATTCAACCAACCTAAGACTTCCGCGCGCTTCATGCGCTTCTTTAAAATATCTTCTGCACTCAGCGCAGCCAGTATATCAACGGCAAGCGCACGATTTCGAACGATGTAGATTTCCGCTTTATCTCCTGTCTCAGGAAAGCGATCTTTGAGCGTAGAGAATTCCTTCAGGGCTTGATCGGTAACACGCAAATGAGGGGCCGACTCAGGCACCAACTCGTAAGCGAAGTTCGATATCGGATCGACGGGCTTCAACAGTAAGACACCGCCATCCGAAATGCCCTTAATCTTAAGACGAAACGTCTTCGGAGGACTGGTTTTCGCCGTCGCCGCTTGTTGCCCCATACTGAGACATGGATGCAGCAGGGCATGCGCACTCAACAAGAGCGAGCCCATAGCGAAAATCCTAAATAAATTTAACCCCTTAAGACGGAAAAATCCGACCGCCGGAGCCCTGGCAAGGTTCATGGCGGCCCTCGTATAGGCAAGTTCTATGCCACACGACGGTGCCGCAGTGATTTCAGGGGCTTAACGCTTTGCTCGTGTTGCGCGAGGTTCTCGACCAAACCGATAATTCTGATGGGGGAATTACCTATGCTGAATCAAATGTTTTTCAACACCATTTTATTTTTGAATGCAGTCACCACCGCACCAGAAACAAAACCCGTTAATCTTTTCGTTGGAGGGGGCGGATTTTTTACACTCGATTTCGCGGAAGGGCGTCTGTTCACTCGCTCGCTCACCCTCATTCGAAATCTAGATGGAGACCTTATCACCCAGAAGGAACGTCTCCCATTGATGGGATTGGCCGTTGACCCTCTTACGGGAAGCGTCAGCTCCACCACGAGCCCAGTGAATATTCCAAATGTTCAACTCATTTCACCTGCGCAAACGGATCAAATAAATTTCGGCCTAAACCTAAATGCATGCGACGATGTTCTGACGTCTTTTTCTGGCAAGGATTTCGCATCAGCTGAAAACAGCTCGCACTTTTCAACTGCAATCACGGCCTACGATAGTC